>Ga0265780_10000569_pt1 | contig 56712 bp, 55 predicted proteins | sample P1T30metagenome_FD_192432 | JGI IMG/M metagenome (GOLD analysis project Ga0265780, IMG submission 192432) | Plant litter microbial communities from East Loma Ridge, Irvine, California - P1 T30 | ecosystem: Environmental > Terrestrial > Plant litter > Unclassified | place: USA: California... | reverse complement strand
CAGCCCTCGATGCGCAGCGCGGCCAGCGCATGGCGCAGCGCGCGCGTGCTCATCACGTCGAGGCCACGGCTGGGTTCGTCGAGCAGCAGGTGGCGCGGGCGGTGGAGCAGCGTCCGGGCCATCGCCACCTTGATGCGCTGGCCCTGCGAAAAGCCTTTGCTGCGCCGCTCCAGGATATCGTCCATTTGCAGCAGGTTCGACACTTCATCGATGCGCGCGGACAAAACCTTGCCGCCCATGCCGTTGAGTTCGCCAAAATACGCCAGGTATTCGCGCGTCGACAAACGCTCGTACAAGCCGAACTGGTCGGTCAGGAAGCCGATGTTGGTGCGCACGGCGATCGGATCGACGGCGGGATCGACGCCGTCGATGGCGATGCTGCCATGGTCGCGCCTGAGCAATCCCACCAGCAGGCGCAACAGCGTGGTCTTGCCGGCGCCGTTGGGGCCGAGCAAGGCCGTGATCTGCCCGTCGCGGGCGGTAAAGCTGACGCCGCCGAGCGCCTGCACGGCGCCGAACTGCTTGCGGACTTCGTTGACTTCAATCATGAGCGCTTTGCGTGAGTCAGGGTTGCGGCCCGGCGCTGCCGAGCTGGAAGGAGGGCGCGGGGATCTCCTCGAGGCACTTGGCGTCGAGCGGCTTGCCGGGATTGTCGAGGAAGGTGCGCAGCAGGCGCGGCGTGCAGCCCAGTTGCGACACCCCGTGGCCGGCATTGGCAACGACGATGTGGCGCGCATGGGTCATCCGTCTGGCGGCCGACGCGGCGCGGTGCGGTGGCGTGACCGGGTCGAGCGCGCCGGAAAACAGCAGCGCGGGCGTGTCGATCAGCGCCGGCTCGCGCCACGCGACCGGCGGCACATCGATGGCCTTGCACATGGCCGGCATGCGCTCGACCATGGTGCGGGTGAGTACCCCGGCGTCGCTGGCCAGCAACTGCGGCGTCATGCGCGGCACGTCTTCGGCGCACACCACCGCCAGGTGCAGCAGGATGGCGTTCGAGCCGTCCGCGGAATAATCGTTGGCAAGATTGCGCCGCGCCACGAACGGTTCCCAATGGCCCAGGTACGCACTGTGGATCAGGAACGGCAGGCGCCGTGTGTCCGGCGCCGAATACAGGATGCTGTGGATGGTGCCGAGATAGCGCGCGCTGCTCATCGTCAGCTTGATGGGCTGCGCCGTGCGCGGGTCGGCCATGGCGATGACGGCTTCGCCCTTGTCGACGCGCGCGCTGATGGCGTCGAATTCGGCGCGCAGGTTCGGGTAGGCCTGCTTGCAGGCGGCATCCTTCGCGCAGGTTGCAAACAGGTTGTCGAGGGCGGCCTGGCTGTCGCGCCCGCCGGCCGGAATGACCTGCTCGGGCGCGGCCACGCCGTCCAGCACCAGCGTGCGCGCGCTGGCCGGGTACGCGCGCGCATAGACCTGGCCGAGGCGGGTGCCGTAGGAGCCGCCCCAGACATTGATCTTGCCGTAGCCCAGGCTCAGCCGGACCTGTTCGATATCGCGCGCGGCGTTCGCCGTGGTGTAGGCGGCCAGTGGCTGGCCGGGACGTTTTTTTGCGGCGGCGATGCAGTCGAACATTTCCTGGTCGAGCTGCGCTTCGATCATGGTTTCCTGCTCGGGCCGGGCGGGGCAGTCGAGCCGGCCGCTCAGGCCCGTGCCGCGCTGGTCGATGAAGACGATGTCGCGCGTGGCGCGCACGCGCCGGAACGCGGTCGACAGCAGCGGCAGCACATCGCTGCCCGCTTCGCCGGGCCCGCCGGCGAGGACGAACAGCGGATCGGCGCGCGCGGCTTCCCGGAATGCGGGCGCCACGGTCACATGCAGGTTCAGGGTGGGGCCGGTGGGGGCGTCCAGCGCCACCGGCACGCTGTAGCAGCGCAGCGCATCTTCGGCGCCGGGCAGGTGGCAGGTGCGCATCTTCGGCGCCGGCGCGGCGTGGACGGCGCTGGCCGCGACCAGCATCAGCATGGTCGCGGCAAACAGGGAGAGGCGGACGGACAAGCGGTATTTCAAGCGGCGTCTCCGGTGGTGGTTATCAAGCAGTCTAAGTTCAGCGATTCCGCTGGTCAACAGCCAGCGGGTAGCCCGGTTTCACGCACGCGGGCGTATCGACGCCAATACCACAAGCGGTGCAATGATGGGTTGACCGGGCCAGGCAAAATCGGCTATCATCGTCGGCTTTCCGTTTGCTCAGGAAAAGACATAAGGCAGAGTCCGCACGCTAGCAGAAGCGGAACCACCATTGAGCGATTTAACTATTAGGAAGTCATCATGAAAACTTTTTCCGCTAAAGGACATGAAGTCCAGCGCGACTGGTTGGTGATTGACGCGACGGATCTGATCCTCGGACGTGTTGCCAGCGAAGTGGCACTCCGACTGCGCGGCAAACACAAGCCAGAATTCACCCCTCACGTCGATACCGGCGATTTCATCGTCGTCATCAACGCAGGCAAGTTGCGCGTCACGGGCACCAAAGCCACCGAGAAGACGTACTACCGTCACTCCGGCTACCCAGGCGGCATCTACGAAACCAACTTCAAGAAAATGCAGGAGCGTTTTCCTGGTCGCGCGCTGGAAAAAGCAGTCAAGGGCATGCTGCCTAAGGGCCCGCTTGGCTACGCCATGATTAAGAAGTTGAAAGTGTATGCGGAAGGTTCCCACCCGCACGCCGCCCAGCAACCGCAAGCACTCGTTCTCTAAGGAGCTGACATGATCGGTAACTACAATTACGGCACCGGCCGTCGCAAGAGCGCTGTTGCACGCGTGTTCATCAAGGTCGGTACCGGCCTGATCGTCGTCAACGGCAAGCCAGCGTCGGAATACTTTTCCCGCGAAACCGGCCTGATGGTCATCCGTCAACCACTGGAACTGACCGGCAACGTCGAGCGTTTTGACATCAAGGTCAACGTGCACGGCGGCGGCGAGTCCGGCCAGGCTGGCGCAGTTCGCCACGGCATCACCCGCGCACTGATCGACTACGACGCAGCATTGAAGGGCGACCTGGCACGTGCCGGTTACGTTACCCGCGATGCCCGTGAAGTCGAGCGTAAAAAAGTCGGCCTGCGCAAAGCACGTCGCGCAAAGCAGTTCTCGAAGCGTTAATTCGTTTCTTCGCAGCGCCGTACAGGCGCTGCAACAAGAGCCGCCCCGCGCAAGCCGGGCGGCTTTTTTATTAGTCGGACTGTTAAAATTGCGTAACGTCCGCAAGGACCCATTTTTTTACTCAAGGATGAGCGATGATCAAAGTAGGCATTGTTGGCGGGACCGGCTACACCGGCGTTGAATTGTTGCGCCTGCTGGCCGCCCACCCGGAAGCCGAACTGACGGCCATTACCTCGCGCAAGGAAGACGGCTTGCCGGTATCCGACATGTTTCCGTCGCTGCGTGGCAGCGTCGACATTTCGTTCTCGGCGCCCGATAAAGCCGACCTGAACAGTTGCGACGTGGTGTTCTTCGCCACCCCGCACGGCGTGGCCATGGCGCAGGCGCCGGAGCTGCTGGCCAATGGCGTGAAAGTCATCGACCTGGCGGCGGACTTCCGCCTGAAGGACCAGGCCACGTTCGAGAAGTGGTACAAGATTCCCCATACGGCCCCCGAGTTGCTGGAGGAAGCCGTGTATGGCTTGCCAGAGCTGAACCGTGATGCGATCACCGGCGCGCGCCTGATTGCCAACCCAGGTTGCTACCCGACCACGATGCAGCTGGGCTTTTATCCTCTGCTCAAGGCTGGGATTGTCGATGCGGGCAGCCTGATTGCGGACGCAAAATCGGGTGTCTCCGGCGCCGGCCGTAAAGCCGAAATCGGCACGCTGTTTTCCGAGTCGAGCGACAACTTCAAGGCGTACGGCGTCTCGGGCCACCGCCACACGCCGGAAACGTCGGCGCAACTGGCGCGCATGACGGACCAGAAAGTCGGCCTGCTGTTTACGCCGCACCTGGTGCCGATGATCCGCGGCATGCACGCGACGCTGTACGCGCGCCTGACCAAAGAAATCGACGATGCCGCCCTGCAGGCGCTGTTCGAAGACGCTTACAAGGACGCGCCGTTCGTTGACGTCATGCCGTTCGGCTCGCACCCTGAAACCCGCTCCACGCGCGGCTCGAACATGCTGCGCCTGGCGGTGCACCGGCCTGACGGCGGCGATATGGTGGTCGTCCTGGTGGTGCAGGACAACCTGGTCAAGGGCGCTTCCGGCCAGGCCGTGCAGTGCATGAACCTGATGTTCGGTTTCCCGGAAACAATGGGGCTGCAGCACATTGCGCTCTTGCCTTAAGGCCCGTCCCCGCGTAGGCGGGGACCCATAGCAGGCTGATAGAACTGTGCTGCACGCAAAGTGGCAAAGCATGCTCTTGCGATTCAGCTTTATTTCCCCATCTGTGACATCGCAGCACTGGTACCTTGTTGCGCCGAAGCCTTGTCAAGGTGCTATGGGCCCCCGCCTTCGCGGGGGGTGATCAGCGAGAGTGACACCAACGGTCTATAATGGCCACTAAATTTTCCCCCCGTAGGAGTTCCCCATGAATGCAGTTGCCGAAGTGCTCGACACGACGATTCCGTCGCCAATCATTTTTACCGATAGCGCCGCTGAAAAAGTGGCGCAGCTGATCGAGGAAGAAGGCAATCCCGACCTGAAACTGCGCGTGTTCGTGCAGGGCGGCGGCTGCTCGGGCTTCCAGTATGGCTTCACGTTCGACGAAATCGTCAACGACGACGACACCACGATGGTCAAGAACGGCGTCCAGCTGTTGATCGATTCGATGAGCTACCAGTACCTGGTGGGCGCGGAAATCGACTACAAGGATGACCTTGAAGGCGCCCAGTTCGTCATCAAGAATCCAACCGCCACCTCGACCTGCGGCTGCGGTTCGTCGTTCTCGGTTTAAGTCAGTACCCCACGCCCCGGCGCTCGCCGGGGTGATTCCCTTCCAGAATCTCAGGCCGGATACAGCGCGCCTAAAATCCGTTCGCCCTGCGCTCCCGTTACGGCCGGCAAATTGCCCGGCAGCCGCTGCGTGAAACGGTAGCCCAGCCAGGCAAACGCCAGCGCTTCGACGCGGTTCGGCGCCACACCCAGTGCCGCCGTCGACTGCACGGTTGCATGCGGCAGGGCCGCGCCCAGTTGCTGCATCAATTCGCCATTTTCCGCACCGCCCCCGCACACGTACACTGCTGCGACATCCGGAATGGCGTCGTGGATCGCGCGCGCGAGCGTCGTGGCCGTGAGCGCCAGCAAGGTCGCCTGCACGTCTTCCGGTTTGATGGCGTGCGTGATGCGGGCCAGGTTCGCATCGAGCCAGTCGGCATGGAACAGGTCGCGTCCCGTACTTTTTGGGGCGGGCAGCAGAAAATAAGGCTCATCGAGCAGCACGCCGAGCAGGGCAGGGTCGACCAGGCCGGTTGCCGCCCAGGCGCCGTTGGCGTCGTAGGCGCGGCCCTGGTGGCGCGCAATCCAGAGATCCATCAATACATTGCCGGGACCGGTATCGAAGCCCGTCACGCCCCCGTCAGCATGCAGCAGGCTGATGTTGCCGATGCCGCCGATGTTGACGACAGCACGGTCCAGGCCTGCCTGGCCGAACCGGGCCGCGTGAAAGGCCGGCACCAGCGGCGCTCCCTGGCCGCCAGCGGCCACGTCGCGGCTGCGCAGGTCGGCAATGACGTCGATGCCGCACAGTTCCGCCAGCAGCGCGGGGTTGTTGGTCTGGCGCGTATAGCCAAGCTCGGGGCGGTGGCGGATGGTCTGGCCATGGACCGCGATGGCAGCGATGGGGCCGGGCGCCGCCGGAAGCAATTCCGAGACGCACTCGGCGTACAGTGCGGCCAGCTGGTTGGCGGCCAGCGCTTCGCGTTCGATCTCGTCCGGGCCGGTCGTTTGCAGGGCCATCAATTGCGTGCGCAGCGCTGCGGGGAAAGGGACGAAGGCGGCAGCGAGCGTGCAGATCGAGCCGTTGGCGAAATCGGCCAGCACGCCATCCACACCGTCGAGGCTGGTGCCGGACATCAAGCCGATGTACAAAGTCGAAGATGGCATGGGGGGTCCCTTGAATACGTTCGGCAAAGAAAAAGCGCCTGGGTCCGCATATTACATGCGAAGCCAGGCGCTTTCGGACAAGTCTGCCTGTTAGCGTGAAGCCAGGCGACGAGCGGTGGGTGCAACGCCAGCCGACAGCAGCGCAAAGCGGTGGCGCATGTCGGTCGCGGCCATTTTGAAGCGGGCCATTTCGCCCGGCGACAATGGCTGCTGGGCCAGGGTGCCCAGGGACATCGGGTCACGGGCCTGGTTGGCGACGCGGAATTCATAGTGCAGGTGGTTGCCGGTCGACCAGCCGGTCGAGCCGACATAACCAATCACGTCGCCCTGGCTGACACGGGTGCCCTTGCGCAGGTTCGATGCAAAACGGCTCATGTGGGCATAGGCAGTGGTGTAGTTCGACCAGTGCTTCAGGACCACCAGGTTGCCGTAGCCGGTCACGCCGTTGCCGGCGTAATCGACGACGCCGTCGCCGGAAGCGCGGATCGGGGTGCCGTTCGGTGCAGCAAAATCGACGCCCTTGTGCTGTTTCCAGTTGCCGGTCACAGGGTGGGTGCGCATGGCAAAGCCGGAAGAAATGCGGGAAAACTCGATCGGCGACTTGAGGAAGGCTTTTTTCAGTGCCTTGCCGTCCAGGGTGTAGTAGCCGCCCTGGCGCGTGACCGGATCTTCGTACCAGACCGACTGGTACGTTACGCCGCGGTTGGTGAATTCGCCGGCGATGACTTTACCGACCTTGACCATCTCGCCGTCTTGCCAGAAGGTTTCGTAGACGACGTTGAAATGGTCGCCGCGTTTGAGGTCGGAGCGGAAGTCGATACTGGTCGAGAACATCTGGATGAGCTGGCCCACGACGCCGTCAGGCATCTTGCTGCCGTCGGTGGCCGAATCGGTGGCCGAGTACAGTGAATTGTTGATCGTGCGCGAACGCATCTCGACACGGCGCTCGAGCTTGACCGGCACGGTCGCGGCAACGAACTTGTCGCCCTTGCGGGTGACGGTGATGGTCTTGGTGGGCATGTCGGACGCATCGGCCAGCGTGGCTTCCAGCGTGATCAGCTGGCCGTTTTCGTCGGTTTCTGCCTGGATGCGCTTGCCGGTCTTGAGTTGCATGACTGCGCGCGCAACCTTGTCGGAGCGGATGAAGGCCAGCGCTTGCTGGTCTTCGACGCCGAGACGGTTCATCATGGCGCCAAGCGAGTCGCCTGGACGGACACGGTCTTCGTGGATGAATTGCTGGCTGTCGCCGGCTTGCTGGATGGACGCGATCTGCTCGCTCAGGTTGGGCAGGGCCAGGTCCTGGGCAATCGATTTGACGTTGGCGTCGCTGTCCTGGCTGACCGGGGCGGTAGCGACTGCGCCAAAGGCGGCAACGGTGAGCACGACGGCGCCCGCACTGACGATACGCGTCTTGCGGGAAGTTCCTGCCATGCTGAACCAGCGCTTGCTAGTGATTTTATGTATGAGATTCATGCAATCAGTTAAAATTTGCCGCTTCAGCATCAGTAGGACGCCACTTTTTTTCTTGTTATCGTTATTAAAAGTTTTCGCGGAGCAAGATTGATCGGATCGGGAATTATAGCGCACTCTAGCGTCCTACAAGTGTTTTAGCCATTTTCCTACAAGAATTTAATATGACTGCACCAGTTATACCTGTGAATACAATCGGTAAAAGCGCTGCTGCTACCGCCCATCCACCCCTGCCGCTGACGGACCTGGTGCTGGAATCGCTGGCAATTACCAAGCGGGGCGTCGACGAATTGCTCATCGAGAGTGAATTTGCCCAGAAGCTGGCGCGCGCTGAAAAAAGCGGCACGCCGCTGCGCATCAAGCTGGGGTTGGATCCTACAGCACCGGACCTCCATTTGGGCCACACGGTTGTACTGAACAAGCTGCGCCAGCTGCAAAACCTGGGCCACCAGGTGATTTTTCTCATTGGCGACTTTACCTCCATGATTGGCGACCCGTCGGGCCGCAACATCACGCGCCCGCCGCTGACGAAAGAACAAATCGAAGTCAACGCGATGACGTACTTTGGCCAGGCATCGCTGGTGCTGGACGCTGCGCGTACGGAAATCCGTTACAACTCGGAATGGTCCGACCCGCTGGGCGCACGCGGCATGATCGAGCTGGCATCGCGCTACACCGTCGCCCGCATGATGGAACGCGACGACTTCACCAAACGCTACAAGAGTGGGACACCGATCTCGGTGCATGAGTTCCTTTATCCTTTGATGCAGGGCTACGATTCAGTGGCTTTGAAATCGGACCTTGAGCTGGGTGGAACAGACCAGAAATTTAACTTGCTGGTAGGACGCGAACTGCAAAAAGATTATGGACAAGAGCCTCAGTGCATCCTGACCATGCCGCTACTTGAAGGCCTCGACGGCGTCGACAAGATGTCGAAGTCCAAGAACAATTACATCGGCATTACGGAAGCGCCGGCCATGATGTTCGGCAAGCTGATGAGCATTTCCGACACGATGATGTGGCGTTATTTTGAATTGCTGTCGTTCCGCTCGCTGGCAGATATTGCCGCGCTGAAGGCAACGATCGACGGCGGCGCCAACCCGCGCGATGCGAAAGTTGCCCTGGCCCAGGAGATCGTCACGCGGTTCCACTCCAGCCAGGCCGCTACCGAGGCGCTGACCGATTTCGTCAACCGCTCGAAAGGCGGCATTCCCGACGACGTGCAGGAAGTGACGCTGGCCGGCGCGCCCATGGGCGTGTCGCACCTGCTCAAGGCAGCGGGGCTGTGCGCCTCGACGTCGGAAGCCATGCGCATGGTCGACCAGGGCGGCGTGCGTATCGACGGCGCTGTCGTCAGCGACAAGGCCATCATGGTCGAGGCCGGCACGGTCGTGCTGCAAGTAGGCAAGCGCAAGTTTGCGCGGGTAACCTTGACCGCATGATTGCTCTGCTGCAGCGGGTGCGCCACGCCAGCGTGACGGTCGAAGGCGCGCTCATTGGCGCCATCGACGCCGGACTGCTCGTGTTCCTGTGCGCCGAGAAGGGCGACACGGCACGCGAAGCCGATGCGTTGCTGGCCAAACTGTTGTCTTACCGGGTTTTCAGCGACGCCGCCGGCAAGATGAACCGCAGTGTCGTCGATGTGGCAGGCGGTGTGCTGCTGGTGCCGCAATTCACGCTGGCGGCCGACACGCGCTCCGGTACCAGGCCCTCGTTCACGCCGGCGGCCGCCCCGGCGGACGCGCGCCGCCTGTTCGATCATGTGGTCGAACAGGCCCGCGCACGCCACCCGGTCATTGCCACCGGCCAGTTTGGCGCCGACATGCAAGTGGCCCTGACCAACGACGGCCCTGTCACCTTTTGGCTTCGGATTGATCCACCCACACCTTTGGCGTGAAACCTGCACGATTTACGCCGGTCTATACAATCAGGGTAGAAGGGAGGCATGGCGATGAATATCTGGAGCGACAGCTTTACCCATGGCGGCCCGATCCCGCCCGAGTGCGCATTTGGCGTGATCGACCCGGTCCGTCAGGTGCGCTTTTCCACGAACCGCAATCCGCACCTGGCCTGGGACGACATTCTGCCCGGCACCAAGTCACTGGTGCTGCTCTGCCATGACCCTGATGTGCCCGCCAGCGCCGACGCCGTCAACCAGCCGGGGCGTACCCTGCCTCGTTCCCTGCCGCGCGTCAATTTTTATCACTGGACGCTGGTCGACATTCCCTTGGCCCTGGATGCATTGGCGGAAGGCTGTTTTTCCAACAGTGTGACGCCGCAAGGCAAGCCTGGCCCGCTGGTGCCGTTCATGATCAGGAACGGCACCGAACACCAGCTGCGCCAGGGCCTCAACGATTACACCGGCTGGTTTGCCGGCGACCCTGCCATGGCCGGCGAGTATTATGGCTATGATGGCCCGTGTCCGCCGTGGAACGACGAACGCGTGCACCGCTACTTGTTTACCCTGTATGCAATCGATATCCCGCGCTTTCCGCTGGAAGGCCGGTTCACCGGCGCCGAAGCGCGCCTGGCAATTACCGGCCACATCCTCGATGAAGCGCATATTGCAGGCGTGTATTCGCTTCACCCCCACATGGCCGCTTCGCTGGCCTGAACTGATTCTTGATACTGCACTGGAAACCTGCCCTGGACGCCATCATCCCACCCCTGACCACTGTTTTATTGGTACGCCACGGCGAAACCGCCTGGAATGCCGAGCGCCGCCTGCAGGGCCACCTCGACATTGCACTGAATGGGGAAGGTGCGCGCCAGGCTGCCGCCGTAGCCCGGGCATTGTCCCTTGAAAAAATCGATGCCGTCATCTCGAGCGACTTGCAGCGGGCCAGCGAGACCGCGCAAGCCATTGCTGTGAGCCACCAATTGCCGGTGCAGCTAGATCCGTTGCTGCGCGAGCGCTGTTACGGCGGCTTCGAAGGCTTGCTGTATGCCGAGATCGCGCAACGCTTCCCCCACGAATTTGCGCAGTGGCAAGCGCGCGAAGTCGATGCGGTCCTGCCTGCCGGCGCCAACCTGGGTGAGAGCTTTCGCGCGTTTTACGAACGCAGCACGGGGGCAATGTTTGCGCGGGCTGCGCGCTATCCGGGCCAGACCATCGTCCTGGTAGCCCATGGTGGCGTGCTCGAGTGCGCTTACCGGTGCGCCTTGGGCCTGTCGCTGGAAACGCCGCGCGACTTCACCATTCCCAACGCCAGCATCAACCGCTTTACATTTCAGGTCGGCAAGCTGACCCTGATCAGCTGGGGCGAAATCAGCCATTTGCAGCAGGTCGCCATGGATGAGTTGAATTAGGCAAGCTGGACTGTCGCGGCAATCTTGCCGCGTTTGCCACACCTTTGACGCGCGCGTCCAAAATAGTGCTGATAATTTAAGCAGTGGATCGGTTAAAATAGCAGGTTCCAGTGTTTATTTTGATCGCGCTCCAGTGCAAATTGGCCCTCATTTACTCCGCAACAATGTGTTTGTCGCTCCCATGGCAGGCGTGACCGACCGGCCATTCCGCCAGTTGTGCAAGCAGCTGGGCGCGGGTTACGCTGTCTCGGAAATGGCTGCGTCCAATCCGCGTTTGTGGGCGAGCGAAAAAAGCGCGCGCCGTACCGACCATGCAGGCGAAATGGAGCCCAAAGCCGTGCAAATCGCTGGCGCCGACCCGCAGGACCTGGCGGACTGCGCGCGTTTCAACGTGGAGCGTGGCGCCCAGATCATCGATATCAACATGGGATGCCCGGTCAAGAAGGTCTGCAACAGCTGGTGCGGTTCGGCCCTGCTGCAGAACGAAGCCCTGGTCGAGCGCATCCTGAACACAGTGGTTGCAGCAGTCGATGTACCGGTGACATTGAAATTTCGCACCGGCTGGGACCGCGAAAACCGCAACGCACTGCATATTGCTCACCTTGCCGAGCAGGCCGGCATCCAGATGCTGACCCTGCACGGGCGCACGCGCGCCGACGGCTACAGCGGCGAAGCGGAATATGACACGATTGCCGCCGTCAAGGCATCCGTAAAAATTCCGGTCGTGGCAAATGGCGACATCACCACGCCCGAAAAAGCCAGACTGGTGCTGGAATACACGGGCGCCGACGCAGTGATGATCGGGCGCGCAGCGCAGGGCCGGCCGTGGATTTGCCGTGAAATCGATCATTACCTGCAAACCGGCACGCATTTGCCGCCGCCGTTCGTGCTGGAAGTACGCGCCCTGATGCACGAACACCTGGAAGCGCATTACGCGTTTTATGGCGAATACCTGGGCGTGCGCACGGCGCGCAAGCACATCGGCTGGTATGTCCGCGAACTCGAAGGCGGCGAGGAATTTCGCCGCCGCATGAACTTGCTGGAATCGACAACTGAGCAGTTGGCAGCGGTCGACGCGTTCTTTGATTCTCAACAATGCCTTGGCGACCGGTTACAATACCGGCCCGCCAGCGCGCAGGACAGTGTCCTGGCAGCGTAAACACCGTATAAAAACAGTCGCCCCGAGACACCCGCTTCCCCCGACGCGGAAAATCACATCAGGATGAAGTACGCACATGAGCAAAGAAAGTATCCAGGAAGTCGTCCAGAAAAGTCTCGAGGACTATTTTAATGACCTGGGCGAGCAACAGCCGTCGAACATCTACGACATGATGGTCCTGACCGTTGAAAAGCCGATCCTGGAAGTGGTGATGCAGCGCGCCGACGGCAACCAGTCGCACGCTGCCCAGATGCTGGGCATCAACCGCAACACCCTGCGCAAGAAGCTGCAGGAGCACGGACTGCTGTAACCGGCTTGCAGCATGGCCGGGTGTTCGGACCGGCCACGCTCGCCGCGATTCCCTTACCGAATACCCAATCAGAAAGCCATGCCATGATCAAACAAGCCCTCCTTTCCGTCTCCGACAAGACCGGCGTCCTCGAGTTCGCACGCGAACTGGCCGGCCTCGGCGTCAAGCTGCTGTCGACCGGCGGCACCGCCAAACTGTTGCAGGACAATGGCGTTCCGGTCACCGAAGTGGCTGATTACACGGGTTTCCCGGAAATGCTGGACGGCCGCGTCAAGACGCTGCACCCGAAGGTACACGGCGGCATCCTGGCCCGCCGCGATGTTCCCGAGCACATGGCCAAACTGGCGGAACACGACATGCCAGCCATCGACATGGTGGTCGTGAACCTGTATCCGTTCCAGCAAACCGTGGCGAAAGACGATTGCTCGCTGGAAGACGCCATTGAAAACATCGATATTGGCGGCCCGACCATGCTGCGCTCGGCTGCCAAGAATCATCGCGATGTGGTCGTGCTGTGCGACCCGTCCGACTACGCTGGCGTGCTGGCCGAGATCAAGGCGGGCGGCACGGTGCCATACGACACCCGTTTCATGCTGGCCAAAAAAGTGTTTTCGCACACTGCGCAATACGACGGCGCGATCACCAACTACCTGACCAGCCTGGGCGAAGACAAGGCGCACGCGACCCGCGCCGCGTATCCGCAGACCCTGAACATGGCGTTTGAAAAAGTGCAGGACATGCGCTACGGCGAAAACCCGCACCAGTCGGCTGCGTTCTACCGCGACATTGCACCGGCCGCAGGCGCGCTGGCGAACTACACGCAGCTGCAGGGCAAGGAGCTGTCGTACAACAACATCGCCGACGCGGATGCGGCGTGGGAATGCGTGAAATCGCTGGGCGGCCTGGGCGCGTCTTCCCACCTGGCCGGTTGCGTCATCGTCAAGCATGCCAACCCGTGCGGCGTGGCCATCGGCACCGATGCACTCGACGCCTACAACCGCGCCCTGAAAACGGATCCGACCTCGGCCTTCGGCGGCATCATCGCCTTCAACGTCGAAGTTGACGCGCGCACCGCTGAAGCCGTGGCGAAATTGTTCGTGGAAGTGCTGATTGCGCCGTCGTTCACGCCGGAAGCACGCCAGCTGATGGCGGCAAAACAGAATGTGCGCGTGCTGGAAATCGCCCTGGGCGACGCCAGCAACCCGTACGACGTCAAGCGTGTCGGCGGCGGCCTGCTGGTGCAGTCGCCTGATGCGAAGAACGTCGGCCTCGGCGACCTGCGCGTGGTGTCGAAAAAGCAGCCGACCCAGGAACAGTTGCAGGACCTGATGTTTGCCTGGCGCGTGGCCAAGTTCGTCAAGTCGAACGCGATCGTGTTCTGTGGCGGCGGCATGACCCTCGGCGTTGGCGCCGGCCAGATGAGCCGCATCGATTCGGCGCGCATTGCCTCGATCAAGGCGCAGAATGCCGGCCTGTCGCTGGCCGGCTCGGCCGTGGCGTCGGATGCGTTCTTCCCGTTCCGTGACGGCCTCGATGTGGTCGTGGATGCCGGTGCAACCTGCGTGATCCACCCGGGCGGCTCGATGCGCGACCAGGAAGTGATCGACGCAGCGGACGAACGCGGCGTGGTCATGCTGTACACGGGCGTGCGCCACTTCCGTCACTAAAAGCATGCCCGGCATGGGTCCCGACTTGCGTCGGGATGACGGTTTTAAAGCCAACACTTGCAGATACGTCATCCCGGCGAAGGCCGGGACCCATAACCCGCCCCAAACACCGCGCTTTTAACTTTGCCGATAGCTTGATCAAAGGCGCGTGCCCTGCAAAGCCTGTGTTTTTACACAGTATTTCCCCACGCATCCGGCCAGCCGCTATATCATTCGTCCATGATAATTCTTGGCATTGACCCTGGCCTGCGCACCACCGGTTTCGGCGTGATCGAGAAGCACGGCAACAAGCTGCGCTACATCGCGTCGGGCACCATCAAGACGGGCAGCGAAGGCGCCTTGCCGCCGCGCCTCAAAGTGATCCTGCGCGGCATCAGCGAAATTGTCGCGACTTACCGTCCCGACTGCGCCGCCATCGAAAAAGTGTTCGTCAACGTGAACCCGCAATCGACCCTGCTGCTGGGCCAGGCCCGGGGTGCGGCCATCTGCGCGCTGGTCCATTCCGAGCTCGACGTGGCTGAATACACGGCGCTGCAGGTGAAACAGGCAGTGGTCGGCACCGGCCGTGCCGCCAAGGAGCAGGTGCAGGACATGGTGGCGCGCCTGCTGGTGTTGCCCGGCTTGCCTGGCACCGATGCAGCGGACGCGCTGGGCGTGGCGATTTGCCATGCGCACACTGTCGACACGCTGGCCCTGCTGGGTGCGCTGACGCCGGGCCTGTCCGGCCTGTCCATGAAACGCGGCCGCCTGGTCTGAATCCACCCACAAGAAAGAAAAATATGATCGGTCGCATCTCCGGAATTTTGCTGGAAAAGAACCCGCCCCAATTGCTGGTCGATTGCCAGGGCGTCGGCTACGAAGTTGATGTGCCGATGAGCACGTATTACAACTTGCCCCAGCTGGGCGAGAAAGTCACGCTGTTCACGCACCAGGCCATCCGCGAAGATGCGCATTTGCTGTTTGGTTTCGACAATGCGGCCGAGCGCGCCGTGTTTCGCCAACTGATTAAAATTACTGGCGTGGGCGCGCGCACTGCGCTGTCGATCCTGTCCGGCATGACGGTCAACGACCTGGCCCAGGCCGTGACGATGCAGGAGGCGGGCCGCCTGATCAAGGTGCCGGGCATCGGCAAGAAAACCGCCGAGCGCCTGCTGCTGGAGCTGAAGGGCAAGCTGGGCGCCGACCTGGGCAACGTGGCTGGCGCGGCGCCCATGCACGACGCCGAGTCCGACATCCTGAACGCCCTGATTGCACTGGGTTATTCGGACAAGGAAGCGCTGTCTGCTGTCAAAAAACTTCCGCCAGGCAGCGGTGTGTCGGACGGCATCAAACTGGCGTTGAAATCACTGTCCAAGGGATAATGGCATTCCATGAGCATCCAGACCGACAATTTCAGCGAAGCGCGCGTCATCGACGCGGCACCAGCGTCCCCCAACGAGGAAGCGATCGAACGGGCATTACGCCCGAAGCACCTGGAAGAGTACATTGGCCAGGAAAAAATCCGCGGCCAGCTCGAGATCTTCATCACGGCGGCGCGCCAGCGGCGCGAGGCGCTCGACCACACCTTGCTGTTCGGCCCGCCGGGCCTGGGTAAAACCACGCTGGCGCACATCATCGCGCGTGAAATGGGTGTCAACCTGCGCCAGACGTCCGGCCCCGTGCTGGAACGCCCGGGCGACCTGGCTGCCATCCTGACGAACCTGGAAGCCAACGACGTTCTCTTCATCGACGAGATCCACCGCCTGTCCCCGGTAGTCGAAGAGATCCTGTATCCGGCGCTGGAAGACTACCAGATCGACATCATGATCGGCGAAGGCCCCGCTGCGCGCTCGGTGAAACTTGACTTGCAGCCGTTCACGCTGGTTGGCGCCACCACACGCGCCGGCATGCTGACCAACCCGCTGCGCGACCGCTTCGGCATCGTCGCGCGCCTGGAGTTTTACAACACCGCGGAACTGACCCGCATCGTTACCCGCAGTGCTGCGTTGCTGAACGCCCCGATCACGGAAGACGGCGCCCGCGAAGTGGCCATGCGCGCCCGCGGCACGCCCCGGATTGCCAACCGGCTGTTGCGGCGGGTGCGCGATTACGCCGAAGTAAAAAGCAATGGCGACATTACCAAGGAAATTGCCGACGCGGCGCTGGTGATGCTCGATGTGGATTCAGTCGGCTTTGACGTGATGGACCGCAAACTGCTTGAAGCAGTGCTGTTCAAGTTTGGCGGCGGCCCGGTCGGCATCGGCAACCTGGCAGCCGCGATTGGCGAAGCGGCCGATACCATCGAAGACGTGCTGGAACCCTATTTGATCCAGCAGGGCTACCTGCAGCGCACGCCGCGGGGCAGGGTGGCGACGCCAGCCGCGTATGCCCACTTCGGCGTTGCCGCGCCGCGCCTGAGTCCGACGGGCGACCTGTGGGACAGCCTGCCGGGCTAGCTATCTCTTGCCGGGCAATTCCATGAAAGGATCGCGCGCCTCGCGCGGCCGCATTGGCCGTTGCTTGCGCACCTGGCTGCCCGGGTAGACAAAACTGACGAACAGCACTGCAGCCATGCAGAACATGACGACGCACAGGTAGACGGCTTGCAAATAACGCGTTTCCGCCACCAGCGCCACGCCGGTGACCAGGGGAACCGCCAGCAGCAGGCCGCCCACGGCGCGCAATGGCATGGACCGGCGCATGCGATGGCCCAACAGCCCGATATAGAAAAAACTTGCTGCAATCGTGGCCAGCAATATGCACCCGAAGATGACGGTTCCCGTCTCTTCGCCACGCAGTGTGCCCTGGCTGCGCAAGTACAATGGCGCGGCGATGAGAACAATGCCACCATTGAAGATAGCCAGCAGGCGTAGGAAAAACATCGGCAACTCCGGTGTTGCGTAAGCTAAAGAATGCTTGCGCACAATGCCATGCAGCGTAACTGAAAAGCTTTCCAAACCAAACAAAAGTTGATCTGCCAAAGAACGCATTGCGAGATTTGTTGTGTAAATGCAACTAGAAAGCGATGCGTTGACAGGAGGAGCCGGAATGAAAATTTGGGTCGATGCCGACGCGTGCCCTGGCGTGATCAAGGACATCCTGTTCCGGGTGGCCGAGCGGCGCGCCCTGCAAGTCACGCTGGTGGCCAATCAACTGTTGCGCGTGCCCGGTTCGCGCTTCATCTCCGCGGTGCAAGTGCCGTCTGGCGCGGATGCGGCTGACGCCGAGATCGTGCGGCGCATGGCGCCCGGCGACCTGGTCATCACCGGGGATATTCCGCTTGCTGCACTGGCGCTCGACAAGCAGGGTTTCGCCCTCAATCCTCGCGGCGATTTTTATACACCGGACAATATTGCCCAGCAGCTGACGATGCGCGCCTTCATGGACGAACTGCGGGGAGGCGGCGTCGACACCGGTGGACCGGCGCCGTTCAGCCAGGCCGACCGCCAGCAATTTGCCAATGCCCTCGACCGTCATCTGGCGCGCCACGCACCGACCGCTACCTGACCATGCCGCGCGGCGCTGTTGTGACCATGTCACAACGCTTAGGCGAAATTGCTCATCTGCTTTATTATTGCCATTAATCAATATTAATTTCTCAAACATACCGGCTTGAATGCGCCGAGCCTGAAGGCGCCATGAAAAAATTCCTCCCGCTTGCCGTCATTCTGGCCCTGGCCATGTTTGCCTGCCTCGACACCGGCCTCGTCATCGCGGCGCCGTCCCCGGCGCAGCGGCCGCACGCGGCTGAAACACGGGCGCTCGGCATGGCGGTCGCAACCAGCGATGCAGGCCACGTGAGGTTGCTGCTCAGCCAGGGCGCCGATCCGCTGATTGGAACGCCAAGCGCGCTGGAAAGGGCACTGTATGTGACAGCCTCGGGGTCCACCTACAAGCGCGGCAGCCGCCTGCCGCCGCAGTCGGCCGTGATGGTGCCGCTCTTGCTGGCGCACATCGTGAAAGTGCAAAAAATTCCCCTGGCGTCGATCCGGTGGAAACCGCTCGAGCAGGCCTTGCAGGACGCTGCCGAATCCGATGATGACGCCGACCTGGAAGGGGAGGCCGATAATGCCGCGCGCGTGCGCCTGCTGGTGGCTGCCGGTTTCAGCGCCCGCAGCCTGAGCGAGGCAGCAAGCGCCGCCGCACTGGCCGTGCCGGACAAGGCGCTGGCTGTCGAACTGCTTGACCGCGGCATGCTGCGCATGGGCCCGGCGCAAGCGCGTGCTTCGTCCGCCAAGATCCTCCTGACGGCGGTGGCGTGGCGCCGCGCCGACCTGTTGCCGCGCCTGCTGGAACTGGGCTTCGACCCGAATCTGCGCAGTGCCGGCAATCCAAGTCCGGTGGAGTTGGCGATCCAGCTGGGCGCGATGGCGGAACTGGATGCATTGCTGGCCGGCGGCGGACACGTGGACATCACGCCGGACGCGCGCTAGTCTCCGGCGCGTACCCACGTCTGCGAGCGGCCCAGCAGGGGCGTGCCGACATAACCGCGCACATCGAGCTTGTTGCCGCCGTCCTGCACGGTCAGCTTGCTCTTGTACGTCTTGCCGTTGTTCGGGTCGAGAATTTCGCCGCCGCTGTAGCTGGCGCCGTCCTTTTTCAAGCCTGACAGGATTGTCAGCCCCACAACCGGCTGGTTTTTCAGTGTGCCAGTGCAGGCAATACAGGTGGGATTCGGGTTGGCCCCAGAGGCGACGATCAATTTGTCGATACGGCCCTGCAACTGGCCGTTCTGCTCCGTGATGCGGATCAGGGCAGTCGGCTTGTGGGTGACGTCGTCGATGGTTTGCCACAGCCCGACCGGCGAGGCGTCGCCGGCATGCACGAGCGGGGCGGACAGCAAGAGGGTGAGCAGGGTGGCGGGCAAAACGTTGCGCATGAAATCCTCGGTCATCAATGAAATGGCGTGGCGCCGGGAAACCGGGGCCACGCCAATCTTACCTGCTGCAACGGCAAACGGCGCGCTGGTGGCGCCGGAAAGACATCAGGCCGGGGCGTCGAACGTGCCAGGGCTGTTGGGCGTGGCTTTCCATTCCGGTGTGCGCACAGGGGAGGCGTCAGCCAGCGCCTTGCGCACGCCGGCTGCTTCGAAGTCGTGCAGGTAGCCGGGCGTGCCGGGCTGCTGGCGCCAGGAGTCGGCAATGGTGCCGGCATCGACGCCTTCAAAGCCGATGTCGCCAAGCAGGGCAATCACGGTGGCCTTGTCGCTGGCGTCGTCGCCGGCGACGGCCAGCGCGACGCGGCCCGTGACGGTGTCAGGCCGGCCGACGCTGGCCAGGCGGTCGGCCAGGATCGAATTGAACGCCTTGATGACGGGGCGGCCAAGGTGCTTTTCCACCCATGCGCTTTCCGGCATGCCAGCTTCAATTTCAGCGATGAGGCCATCGCGATGCTGCGGGTAGTAGTTGCTGGTGTCGATGACGATCTGGCCGGCCGGTCCCTCCTTGAACAGGTCTGCAGGCAGGTGCGGAATATTTTCCAGCGGGATGGCCACGATGACGATTGTGCTGGTCCGCACCACGTCGGTGACGGACGTGGCGCGTGCGCCCGTTTCCTGTGCCAGTGCGGCAAGCGAAACCGGGCCGCGCGAATTGGACACGGACACCTGGTGCCCAGCCCTGGTGAACAGCCGCGTGAGCGCTGCGCCGATATTGCCTGATCCAATGATGCCGATGTTTGCCATGATGTGCATTCCTTTGTGTGGTGAATTGCCTGGACAGACGATAATATTACTGATCGGATCAGGCATAAATGCGCATTTGCACTTGTCTGTCACAACCAGGAGTGTGGAATGGATCGTCTTGCCAGCATGGCTGCCTTTGTCAAAACCGCGGAAGCCGGCTCGTTTGCCGCAGCGGCCGCGGCCCTTGGCATGTCGCCCCAGATGGTGGCGAAACATGTCGGCTGGCTCGAGAGCCGCCTGAAAGCGCGCCTGATCAACCGGACCACGCGCCGCCAGAGCCTGACGGAAATCGGCAAAGCCTATTGCGAGCGCTGCAAGACAGTGCTGGCCGATGCCGACTGGGCCGACGCCATTGCCAGCGAAACGACAGGCGTGCCGCGGGGACGCCTGCGCATCAATGCTCCGGTGACGTTCGGGACCCATGCGCTGGTGCCAATCATCGGGCGCTACCTGCAGGCGTATCCGGACGTGGAAGTGGACCTCGTGCTCAACGACCGCTTTGTCGATCTGGTGGAGGAAGAGTATGAGGCGGTGTTCCGGATCGGGGCGCTGGCCGATTCCAGTTTCATGGCGCGCCAGCTGGCGCCGTTCCGGCTGGTGGCGTGTGCGTCGCCAGCCTACCTGCAAGTGAAGGGGACGCCCGCGACACCGGCCGACCTCGACCGGCACGCGTGCCTGGCCTTTGCATCGACCATTGGCGCCGCGCCGAGCGACTGGCGGTTTACCCGTGCGGGCAAAGACTACAAAGTCGATGTCAGGCATCGCCTGCGCCTGAACGACGCGAAAGCGATCCTGGTCGCCGCCCTGGAAGGCATCGGCATTGCGTTCATCTCCGAGGACCTCGCGCGCGATGACTTGCGCGCGGGCCGCCTGGTGCGGGTGCTGCCCGACTACGAAACGCCGTCGCGTCCCATCCACCTGCTGTACCACCCCGACCGGCGCCAGACGCCCAAGCTGAAAAGCTTCATTGCCACCGTCGTGGCGGAACTGGGCTGGCCGGAACGCTGATTTGGCTGTTACGCTGCCGGCAGTTTGGCGAACTGCTCGCGCAGCTTGGCGATGGTGCCGGAAAAATTCACCAGCCGCTCCTGCTCCTGCGCCACCACGGCGGCCGGTGCACGAGCCACGAAACTCTCGTTGCCCAGCTTCCCATTGACCTTGGCAATCTCGCCCTCGATGCGCGCGATCTCTTTCGACAGGCGCTCGCGTTCGACGGCCACATCGATTTCGACCTTGAGCATCAGCTTGGTGTGCCCGACGATCGACACGGCGGCCGGTGACTCCGGTAACGCGTCGACGATCTGCACTTCTGCCAGTTTGCCGAGCGATTGCACGTACGGCGCATAGCCGGCCAGCGCAGCCTTTTCTTCCGCGTTGCCCGGCTCGACGATGAGCGGCACGCGCAGCGATGGCGCCAGCTGCATTTCGCCGCGCAGGTTGCGCGTCGCATCGACCAGCGCTTTCAACTGCGTCATCCAGCCTTCCGCTTCCGGGTCGATCAGCGCTTCGTTGGCGACCGGGTACGGCTGCACCATGATCGAATCCGTGCCGTCGGCTTTCGCCTTGCCGGCCAGCGGCGCCACGACCTGCCACAGCGCTTCGGTCACGAACGGAATGATCGGGTGCGCCAGGCGCATGATCACTTCCAGCACGCGCAGCAGTGTGTGGCGCGTAGCGCGCTGCTGCGCCTCGGTGCCTTGCTGGACCTGGACCTTTGACAGTTCCAGGTACCAGTCGCAGAATTCATCCCAGACGAATTTGTAGATGGCCGCGGCAATCAGGTCGAAGCGGTAGTCGGCAAAGCCCTGCGCCACGTCCAGTTCCACGCGCTGCATCAGCGAGATGATCCAGCGGTCGGCGCTGGACAGGTCGGCTGCATCCGGCGCGCTGCAGTCGTGGCCTTCCGTGTTCATCAACACGAACTTGGTCGCATTCCACATCTTGTTGCAGAAGTTGCGGTAACCCTCGGCGCGGCCCAGGTCGAAATTGATGTTGCGGCCCAGCGACGCGTAGCTGGCCATGGTAAAGCGGACGGCGTCGGTGCCGTAGGCGGCGATCCCTTCCGGGAATTCCTTGCGGGTCGCCCTGGCAATTTTTTCCAGCGCGGACGGGCGCATGTCCATCAGGCCCGTGGTGCGCTTGGCGACCAGCTCCTCGAGTCCTATGCCATCAATCAGGTCGATCGGGTCCAGCGTATTGCCCTTCGATTTGGACATCTTCTGCCCGGTCGAATCGCGCACGAGGCCGTGCACGTACACGGTCTCGAACGGCACCTGGCCAGTGAAGTGGCACGTCATCATGACCATGCGCGCGACCCAGAAGAAGATGATGTCGAAACCGGTCACCAGCACCGACGACGGCAGGAACATCTTCATATCCGGCGTCTGCTCCGGCCAGCCCATGGTGGAAAACGGCACCAGCGCCGACGAGAACCAGGTGTCGAGGACATCGTCGTCGCGGCGCAGGGCGCCGGTCGACCCGGCAGCGGCTGCCTTGGCTTGCGCTTCTTCTTCGGTGCGTGCGACGAAATACTGGCCTGCTTCGTCGTACCACGCCGGGATGCGGTGGCCCCACCACAGCTGGCGTGAAATGCACCAGTCCTGGATATTCCCCAGCCACTGGTTGTACGTGGTCGACCAGTTCTCCGGCACGAACTTGATCTCGCCGTCGGCGACTTTTTCAAGCGCCACTTCGGCAATCGATTTACCTGGATAGAACGTGCCTTCCGGCGCTGGTTTGCTCATGGCGACAAACCACTGGTCGGTCAGCATCGGCTCGATGACGACCCCGGTGCGGTCGCCGCGCGGCACCTGCAGCTTGTGCGGTTTGACTTCGACCAGTAAACCTTGCGCTTCGAGGTCGGCGACGATTTTTTTGCGCGCGACAAAGCGGTCCAGGCCACGGTACGCTTCGGGCGCATCGTCGACAATCTTTGCTTCCAGCGTCAGCACGATGATCTGCGGCAGCTTGTGGCGCTGGCCGACCTGGTAATCGTTGAAGTCATGCGCCGGCGTGATCTTCACGCAGCCGGTGCCGAATTCTTTATCGGCGTAGTCGTCGGCGATCAGCGGAATTTCGCGATCCGTCAACGGCAGCTTGATCATCTTGCCGACGAGGGCGGTGTAACGCTCGTCGGTCGGGTCGACTGCCACCGCAACGTCGCCCAGCAGCGTTTCAGGACGGGTCGTCGCCACCGTCACATGGCCGCTGCCGTCGGCGAACGGGTAGCGGATGTACCACATGAAACCGTCTTCTTCGGTCTGCGCCACTTCCAGGTCGGACACTGCCGTGCCCAGCACCGGGTCCCAGTTGACCAGGCGCTTGCCGCGGTAGATCAGGCCTTGTTCGAACAGGCGCACGAACACTTCGGTGACCGATTGCGAACGCGGTGCATCCATCGTGAAGTATTCACGGGCCCAGTCTGCCGAGGAACCCATGCGGCGCATCTGGCCGGTGATGGTGTTGCCTGATTTTTCTTTCCACTCCCAGACTTTTTCCACGAATTTTTCGCGGCCCAGGTCGTGGCGCGAAATTTTCTGCGCGTCGAGCTGGCGCTCCACGACGATCTGCGTGGCGATGCCGGCGTGGTCGGTGCCGGGAATCCAGGCCGTGTTGTAGCCGCGCATGCGGTAGTAGCGCGTCAGGCCATCCATGATGGTCTGGTTGAAGGCGTGCCCCATGTGCAGGGTGCCGGTGACGTTCGGAGGCGGCAGCTGGATGGAAAATGACGGCTTGTCGGCGTCCATGGAAGCGGCGAAGTATCCGCGCTGCTCCCACTCCGTGCGCCAGAACTGTTCAATGTCGGCTGGCTCGAAAGACTTGGCTAATTCCATGATGGTGGCGTGTAAATTTGGCAGAAACGACCATTATAACTGTCGTATAATCGACCCGCTGCCGTCATTGAGAGGCAGCACACGCTAGGGGTCCTGGTTGTCGCATCTGCGGCACCCGGGTGAGAAATACCCTCTGAACCTGATCTGGATAATGCCAGCGAAGGGAAGCTTGCGAAGCACCGGCCACTGTCATGTGCGCTGGATGGTCGCACCTCCTTTGCTGGCTCCTGCCACCAAAGGAGCCACACATGAACGCAGCTGCGCCTTCTACATTACCTTTCGATTCCGCTACCGCCACGGCGGACCAGGCGGCCATTGCGCCGTTTCCCAATTCGACCAAAGTCTACGTCCCCGGCAGCCGGCCCGACATCCTGGTGCCGATGCGCGCGATTGCCCAGGCGGATACGCCCGACAGCTTCGGCGGTGAAGCCAATCCACCCCTGTACGTCTACGATACCTCGGGCGCCTACACTGATCCGGCCGTCGCCATCGACATTCGCGCCGGCTTGCACACGCCGCGCACACCCTGGATTATCGAGCGCGGCGACACCGAGCAGCTGCCCGGCCCCAGTTCACAGTATGGCGTCGAGCGTTTGCAGGACGCCCGCCTGGACAGCCTGCGTTTCAAACTGACGCGCGCGCCGCGCCGCGCCGTGGCTGGCGCGAATGTCACGCAGATGCACTATGCGCGCCGCGGCATCGTCACGCCGGAGATGGAATTTGTCGCCATTCGCGAAAACCTGCGCAGGAAAGAATACCTGGCCGAGCTGGAAGCATCGGGCGACATGGGCCGCCGCACGGCAGCGCTGATTGGCAGGCAGCATCCGGGCCAGTCGTTCGGCGCCGCCATTCCCGCAGAGATCACGCCGGAATTCGTGCGCGACGAAATCGCACGCGGGCGCGCCATCATCCCGGCCAACATCAACCACCCGGAAGTCGAGCCGATGATCATCGGCAGGAATTTTCTCGTGAAGATCAACGCCAACATCGGCAACTCGGCGGTGACGTCGTCGATCGGCGAAGAAGTCGAAAAGATGACCTGGGCGATCCGCTGGGGCGCGGACAACGTGATGGACCTCTCCACCGGCAAACACATTCACGAAACGCGCGAATGGATCATCCGTAACAGCCCCGTCCCCATCGGCACGGTGCCGATTTACCAGGCGCTGGAAAAGGTCAACGGCAAGGCCGAAGACCTGACCTGGGAAATCTACCGCGACACGCTCATCGAACAGGCCGAGCAGGGTGTCGACTACTTCACGATCCACGCCGGCGTGCGCCTGGCGTATGTGCCGATGACCGCCAAACGCCTGACCGGCATCGTCTCGCGCGGCGGCTCGATCATGGCCAAGTGGTGCCTGGCGCACCACGAAGAGTCATTCCTCTACACGCACTTCGAGGACATCTGCGCCATCATGAAGCAGTACGATGTGTCGTTCAGCCTGGGCGACGGCCTGCGCCCTGGCTCGATCTTTGATGCCAACGACGAGGCCCAACTGGCCGAACTGAAAACGCTGGGCGAACTGACGCAGATCGCCTGGCGCCACGATGTGCAGGTGATGATCGAAGGGCCCGGCCACGTGCCGCTGCACCTCATCAAGGAAAACATGGACCTGCAACTGGAGCAGTGCCATGAGGCGCCGTTCTATACGCTGGGCCCCCTGACCACCGACATCGCGCCCGGTTACGACCACATCACGTCCGGCATCGGCGCGGCCACCATCGGCTGGTACGGCACGGCCATGCTGTGCTACGTGACTCCGAAGGAGCACCTTGGTTTGCCCGACAAGGCCGACGTCAAGGACGGCATCATCACGTACAAGATTGCAGCGCACGCGGCCGACCTGGCCAAGGGCCATCCAAGCGCCCAGATGCGTGACAACGCGCTGTCGAAAGCGCGCTTTGAATTTCGCTGGGACGACCAGTTCAACCTGGGCCTGGACCCGGACAAGGCGCGCGAATTCCACGATGAGACGCTGCCGAAAGAGTCCAGCAAGGTGGCCCACTTCTGTTCCATGTGCGGTCCCCATTTCTGCTCGATGAAGATCACCCAGGAGGTGCGCGCCTATGCCGCGAAGGGCATGCAGGAAAAGGCGATCGAGTTCGTGCGCGGGGGCGCGAAGATCTACCAGGAGGTGTGATGGAAATTGAGTTGAACGGGGCGCCGTACCAGGCGCCGGATCTCCTTGCCGACCTGGTGGCACAGCTGGAACTGACCGGCCAGAAGCTGGCGGTGGCTGTCAACCGCCAGGTGGTCCCGCGCCCGCAATGGGCATCGTACAAATTGCTGGCGCGCGACCGGGTCGACATCGTCCGCGCCATTGGAGGAGGCTGATATGGAAAACGATTTACTCACGATTGCAGGAAAACCCTATCGTTCGCGCCTGCTGGTTGGCAGCGGCAAGTACCGCGACCTGGCGCAGACCAGGGAAGCCACCGATGCTGCCGAAGCGGACATCATCACGGTGGCGATCCGGCGCGTCAACATCGGCCAGGATCAGCACGCCCCCAGCTTGCTGGACGTGCTGCCGCCATCGGACTACACCATCCTGCCGAACACCGCCGGCTGCTTCAATGCGAAGGACGCCGTCTACACGCTGCAGATGGCGCGCGAACTGCTGAACGGCCACAAGCTGGTCAAGCTGGAAGTGCTGGGCGACGAGAAGACGCTGTTCCCGCATATGCCCGAGACCCTCATCGCCGCCGAGCAGCTGGTGCGCGACGGCTTCGACGTCATGGTCTACTGCAGCGACGACCCGATCCAGGCGCGCATCCTGCAGGAGATCGGCTGCGTGGCAGTGATGCCGCTCGCGTCGCTGATTGGCTCGGGCATGGGCATCGTCAATCCGTGGAACCTGTCGCTGATCATCGAGCAGGCCACCGTGCCGGTGCTGGTCGACGCGGGCGTGGGCACGGCGTCCGACGCGGCCATTGCGATGGAACTGGGCTGCGATGGCGTGCTGATGAATAGCGCCATTGCGGGCGCCCGCGACCCGGTACTGATGGCGCACGCGATGAAGCTGGCCGTGCGGGCGGGGCGATCGGCATACCTGGCAGGACGCATGCCGCGCCGTTTTGGCGCGTTCCCGTCGTCGCCGATGCAGGGACGGCTGGCCTGATGACGGCCACCGTCCTGGTGCTTGCGGGCCTGGACCCGAGCGGCGGCGCGGGGCTGGCTGCCGACATTGCGGCCATCGGCGCCATGGGCGCGCATGCGCTGCCGGTGGCGACTGCACTGACAGTGCAGGACAACGAGCGCGTGCACGACGTCGTCCCGGTCGACACCGCGCTGGTCGTGCGCCAGGCCGAAGCGTTGATGGCACGGGTAGCCATCGACGCGGTCAAGATCGGCATCCCCGGCAACCGCGCCAATGCGATGGCGATTGCCGCCCTGGCCGGGCGCCTGCGCGTGCCGGTGGTGCTCGACCCGGTGCTCGCCAGCGGCCATGGCGACGCGCTGGGGCAGGGCGATGCACTGGCCGCACTGGCCGAACTGGCGGGCGTGGCCACGCTGGTGGTGCCCAACCTGATGGAAGCAGCAGCGCTTGGGGCCATGCCGGGCCGGCACGTGCTGCTCACCGGCGGCCATGGCGACGGCGCCGTGGTCGTCAACCGCTGGCTGCACGACGGCATGGAACAGGCGTGGCAGTGGCCGCGCCTGCCCGGCCAGTTCCACGGCAGCGGCTGCACGCTGGCCGCTGCGATTGCCGCGCGGCTGGCGCAGGGCGACAGCATGGTTGACGCGCTCGAACGCGCCCAGGCATTTTGCCACCAGGCGTTGGCGCAGTCGTTTGCCATCGCCCCCGGCCAGCGCATCCCGCGCCGGTTTTTGCAATCAACATGAAAGGATTTGCCATGCGCGGTTTATACCTCGTTACACCGAATTGGGATGACACCGATCGTTTGCTCGCAGCGACCGAGGCCGGCCTGCGCGGTGGCGCGGTGCTGGTCCAGTACCGTCACAAGGAGGCCGATGCGGCGCTGCGCCACGCACAGGCGGCCGCATTGCTGGCGCTGTGCCGCCGCCATCGCACGCCGCTGGTCATCAACGATCACCTTGACCTGTGCGTGGCGCTGGGCGCCGACGGCGTGCACCTGGGCGGCAGCGACACTGGCGTGGCCCATGCGCGCCAGGTGCTGGGTCCCGGCAAGATTGTCGGCGCCTCCTGCTACGGCGACCTGGCGCTGGCCGCGCAAGCAGAGCAGGGCGGCGCGAGCTATGTGGCGTTTGGCGGCTTTTATCCATCCCCCGTCAAAAAGTACGATTTCGTGACGACGCCGGCCTTGCTGGACGCGGCGCGCGCCGCGGTGGCGTTGCCGCAAGTGGTCATCGGCGGCATGACGCCGTCGAACGCCGCGCCGCTGGTGGCGCGTGGGGCGGACATGGTGGCGGCCATCACGAGCGTCTACGCAGCCGGGGACCCGGAAGCTGCGGCAGGGGCATTCACGGCGTTGTTTCAGGGGCACGCACAATTGCATTAATTGAAACACCTGCGGGCGATTTTCTTTATACTTGACCGACACAGATTCTCGCCTGTCGTTCAGCGCACATATGAACCAGCCTTTCATCGCAGGTGTCCTCGACCCGCGCGGCCCCGTCGCCGCCAATGAATACCAGATCCTGCAGAACGCCACCCTGATCATGCTTGCCGTGATCGTCCCGGTGATTGTATTGACGCTGGCGTTTGCCTGGTGGTTCAGGGCCGGCAACAAGCGGGCGCAGCGTCGCCCCGATTTTACGTACTCGGGGGGCCTCGAAGTGGTGACCTGGGGCATTCCCTTGCTCGTCATCCTGTTTCTTGGCGGGATAGGCTGGCTTTCCGCCCATGCGCTCGATCCTGTCAAACCGATCCCGGCGCATTCGGACTCGCCGGTAGCGGAAGCGCTTGACATCCAGGTGGTCTCGCTCGACTGGAAATGGCTGTTCATCTATCCTGGCACCGGCGTTGCGGCAGTCAATCACCTGGTGGTGCCGGTCGGCCGGCCCCTGCGCCTGAAGCTCACGTCGGCGACCGTCATGAACAGTTTTTTCGTGCCTCAGCTGGGCAGCCAGATCTACGCCATGGCGGGCATGAGCACGACACTGTATTTGCGTGCCGACCAGCAGGGCACGTTCCCCGGCATGTCTGCCCAGTTCAGCGGCGACGGTTTTTCCGACATGCGCTTTGACGTGGAAGCGGTGGCGGCGCCGGCGTATGACGCCTGGCTGGCGCGCACCCGCGCAGGCGGCGCGCGCCTCGATGCGGCCACTTACGCCGCACTGGCCAAACCCGGTACCAGCGCGCCGCGCGATTTTCATCTTGCCATGCCGCAGCTGTTCGACCACATCATGGCCAGCAGCAGCGGGCCCGATTCCACCACCTCCCACCATTGAAGGCTGCACCAATGCTTGGCAAACTAGACTGGTCGGCCATTCCCACCGACCAACCGATTCCCCTGGCCGCCGCTGGCGTCGTCGCGCTGATGATGCTGGGCGTGGCCGTGATCATCACGCGCAAGGGCTGGTGGACCATCCTGTGGAAGGACTGGATCACCAGCGTCGACCACAAGAAGATCGGCATCATGTATGTATTGCTGGCGCTGGTGATGCTGGTACGCGGCTTCATCGATGCGCTGATGATGCGCAGCCAGCAGGCAATTGCCGCGGGTAATAACCCTGGCTTCCTGCCGCCCGAGCATTTCAACCAGATATTTTCGGCGCACGGCACCATCATGATTTTTTTCGTTGGCATGACCTTCATGGTCGGACTGATGAATTTTGTCGTGCCGCTGCAGATCGGCGCGCGCGACGTGGCGTTTCCGATTCTTAATTCAGTCAGTTTCTGGCTGACCGCAGCCGGTGTGCTGCTGCTTAATCTGTCGCTCGTGATCGGCGAATTTTCGCGTACCGGCTGGCTGGCGTATCCCCCATTGTCCGAGCTGGCGTATTCGCCGCAGGTCGGGGTCGATTACTACCTGTGGGCGCTGCAGATATCCGGCGTCGGCACGCTGCTGTCGGGCATCAACCTGACTGCCACCATCCTCAAACTGCGCACCAAGGGTATGGGCTATATGCGCATGCCGATTTTTTGCTGGACGGCGCTGGCCTCCAACTTGCTGATCATTGCGGCGTTTCCAATCCTGACGGCAACTTTCACGATGTTGACGCTGGACCGCTACCTGGGGTTTCACTTCTTCACCAACGACTTCGGCGGCAACGCCATGATGTACATCAACCTGATCTGGGCCTGGGGCCATCCGGAAGTCTACATCCTGATCTTGCCGGCTTTCGGCATCTTCACGGAAGTGATCTCGACATTTTCCGGGAAGGCGATCTTTGGGTACCGCTCGATGGCGGCAGCTACCATGGCGATCTGCGTGCTCTCCTTCATGGTCTGGCTGCACCATTTCTTTACGATGGGCGCCAGCGCCGACGTCAACGGGTTTTTTGGCGTCATGACGATGATCATCGCGGTGCCGACCGGCGTCAAGGTTTTCAACTGGCTGTTCACGCTGTATGGCGGCACCATCCGTTTTTCGGTGCCGCTGATGTGGGCGCTGGGCTTCATGACCACCTTCGTCATCGGCGGCATGACCGGGGTGCTGCTGGCCATTCCACCGGTCGATTTCATCACCCACAACAGCCTGTTCCTGGTGGCGCATTTCCACAATGTGATCATCGCCGGCGTGCTGTTCGGCGCCTTTGCCGGCTACAATTTCTGGTTTCCCAAGGCCTTCGGTTTCAAGCTCGACGAACGCTGGGGCCGCGCCTCCTTCTGGTGCTGGCTGGTCGGCTTCTATCTCGCGTTCATGCCGCTCTACCTGCTGGGCCTGATGGGGGCGACGCGCCGCATGCAGCACTACGCCGACACCGGCTGGCAGCCGTTGATGATTGTCGCGCTGGTCGGAGCGCTGTTCGTGTGCGCCGGCATTGGCTGCACCATCGTCCAGCTGGTGGTCAGCATCCGCACGCGTGCCGCGCGGCGCGACCTGACCGGCGACCCGTGGGATGGCCGTGCGCTTGAATGGTCGACGCCGTCGCCCCCGCCGGAATGGAACTTTGCCACGCCAGTGCAGGTGGTGGCGCCGGACCATTTCTGGCGCAGCAAGCATGCGGGCCTGCCCATGCCTGGCGGCCCCGACCTGCCAACGCCGTCCACGATCGCCATGCCGCGCCGCAGCGGCACGGGATTTTTCGTCGCGTTCTTTGCGGTCGGGCTGGGCTTTGCCATGGTCTGGCACATCTGGTGGATGGCGCTGGCGGCACTTGCCGGCATTGTCGGCGTGGTGCTGAAGCTGGCCTGGCGAGCGTCTGACGAAACCATTTTCGACAGCGAAGAAGTGGCGGCCTTTTACCAGGGCCTGCCCGGCAGGGAGGCCGCATGAGCGCCGTCCTGGACGAGCCGCTGCAGACCGTCACGGTGCCCGTGCCGCGCGCAGAGCGCGGACCGGTGTCGCAACGCGTGGTCGTCACTTACGGCATGTGGCTGTTCCTGCTTAGCGACATCGTCATGTTTGCCGCCTTTTTCGCCGCCTTCGTGGTGTTGCGCGACCACGTCGCCGGCGGACCGGCAGGCAGCGTGCTGTTCGACCGCGAGACGGTGTTGAAGGAAACCGCGTGCCTGCTGTTTTCCAGCTTTTCCTGCGCCCTGCTTGGCCTGGCTGTCGAGCACCGCAACAAGCTGGCGGTCACCATCTGCGGCGGCGTCACGCTGCTGCTGGGCGCCGCGTTCATGACGTTCGAACTGACTGAATTTGCGCAGATGATCGACCACGGCGCAGGCCCGCAACGCAGTGCTTTCCTCTCCAGTTTTTTTGCGTTGGTCGGCTTGCATGGCGTACACGTGGCAGCGGGCATGTTCTGGCTGCTCGTGATGCTGGCGCAGGTCGCTACGCTCGGCTTCAGCCGGAAAGTGGTGCGCCGCCTGCTGTGCTTCAGCCTGTTCTGGCACGCGCTCGACATCGTCTGGATAGGCGTTTTCACCGTGGTGTATCTGGGAGCGTTCACATGAGTAATCAGCAGCAGGCGCATGAGGAGCAGGACCAGCGCGACGACGAGCAGCCTGGCAGTCCCGGGAATTTGCGCAACAGCCTGTTCAAATACGGCAGCGGCCTGTTGTTGTCAATCATCCTGACCCTGGCGTCGTTCTGGGTCTCCGGGACCGGCACGGTCTGGCCGGGCGGCGTGCCGGTGCTGCTGGCAGCGCTGGCGATCGGCCAGATGGGGGCGCACCTGCTGTTCTTCCTGCACGTGTCGAGCGGGCCGGAAAGCACCAATAACATCATGGCGCTGGCCTTTGGCATCTTCATCGTCAGCCTCGTGATTTTCGGCTCGATGATCATCATGCACAGCCTGGACACCCGCATGGGCAACATGCCCGGCCCCGATCACCCAGCCGCTGCCGCACCCCGATAAGTGCCGCGTATCACGTCGGCATCACGTCAGTCAACATCGGGGTCAGGTCCGGCAAGTGGACATTTTTGAACTTTTTGCCCAAGCTGCAGTCGTCGTGTTTGAAGCGACAATATCAGCGAAAAATAGTTCATATTTGTCCACTTGCCGGACCAGACCCCGATTTTGTTTTGACTGGCTGCGGCGCGGCGTTTGCCGCCGTGGTTGCTACTGGGCCATGGGCCGCATGGCGGGGAGGGGAAACAGGCGGTCGTAGGCGATGTTGAAGAGAAAGCCATAGACGAGGTAAAACGTGACGATGGCGAGGTCCATCAGGAACGCGGCCCACAAGCTGATGCCCAGGTACCAGGCGATCATCGGGATCAGCATGGCGACCAGGCCGGCCTCGAACAGAAAGGTGTGGGCGACCCGGAGCGCCATGGTTTTGGCGAGGGTGCCCCGCAGGCGCAGCATGGCGCGGTCGAAACCCATGTTGAAGACGAAGTTCCACAGTGTGGCAATGGTTGCCGAGACGATGCCGATCACGCCCATGTCCTGCACTGGCTGGTGAAACAGGACCGCCGATGCGGGGATGAAAATGGCCAGGGCTACGGCTTCGAACAGGAGTGCGTGGCGGACGCGGTCGCGGATAGTGCGCATTTCTCGATCTCTTTTTCTTGTCAGGCGGTGGTGCAGCTGCGTCATTGACGCGTGGGACAGCATGATTGCATACTCTGTAAATGTATGCATACGGGAAAAACCGCGTCATGATGCTCCAGATATGAAACACCTCAACTGGGACGATTTGCGTTTGCTGTCGTTCATTGCGCAGGAAGGCAGCTTGCGCGGCGCGGCACGAAAAGCGGGATTGAGCGCGGCAACGCTCTCGCGCCGGCTCGACGACCTGGAAGCGGCGGTCGGGCAAAAACTCGTGGAGCGCTTCCAGGGCGGCTGCACGCCCACGGCCTTTGGCGCTGACGTGTTCGCCCTGGCCAGCCAGATGGGCGAGATCGCGCTCGAGGTCGAGCGCACGCGCGACCGCCAGGATGCGCACGCTGCGTCCGGCGTGGTGCGCATCAATACGGACGAGTGGCTGTCGTATTTTCTGACGACCCGGTTCGCGCGCTTTCACGACAATTACCCCAACATCGAAGTGGAAATCGTCACCTCGCACCGGCCCTACAGCCTGGCGCGGCGCGAAGCCGACCTTGCCATTCGCGCCTACCGTCCCGAGCAGCTCGACCTGGTCACGCGCCAGCTCGGCACCTTGTCCTTCGGCCTGTACTGCAGCCAGGAGGTGGCCACCCGCCATGCCACTGCCCTGGCCACGCAGGAATGGGCCAGCATCCCGTTTGTCGGTTTCGACGAGCCGCGCGCGGAGTTCCAGTCCGACCAGTGGCTGCGGGCGCTTCCCAAGGCGCCGGCGCCATGGATGCGCTGCAGTTACGGGCTGGGCATCCTCGACGGCGTGGCGCACGGGGCCGGCCTGGGCGTGCTGGCGACTTTCCTGGCCAGCCAGGAGCGCGGCCTGGTTGCCGCCATCGACCACATTCCCGCACTGGACCAGGCGATCTGGCTGTCGATGCACCGCAGCCTGCGCACCAGCGCGCGCATCCGGGCGGTCGTCGATTTCATGGTGCAGCTGTTTGCCGAATACAGCGCAACGGGCCGTTGATGCACGCGTAAAAGCGCCCCTTGTTATGATGGCGTATTCATCTTGACAAGGAAGCACATGAAAACCAAAGCAGCGATTGCATGGAAAGCGGGCGCCCCGCTGACGATCGAGGAAGTCGACCTGGCAGGCCCGAAGGCCGGCGAAGTACTGGTCGAAATCAAGGCCACCGGCATCTGCCATACCGACTACTACACGCTGTCCGGCGCCGACCCGGAAGGCATTTTCCCGTCGATCCTGGGCCATGAAGGCGCCGGCGTCGTGGTCGACGTGGGCCCGGGCGTGACCAGCCTGCGCAAGGACGACCACGTCATCCCGCTCTACACGCCGGAATGCCGCCAGTGCAAATTCTGCCTGTCGCAAAAAACCAACCTGTGCCAGGCGATCCGCTCGACCCAGGGCCGCGGCCTGATGCCGGATGCGACCAGCCGCTTTTCCATCGACGGCAAGCCGATCTTCCACTACATGGGCACGTCGACCTTTTCAAACTACATCGTGGTGCCGGAAATCGCGCTGGCCAAAGTGCGCTCGGACGCCCCGTTCGACAAGATCTGCTACATCGGTTGCGGCGTGACCACCGGCGTGGGCGCCGTGCTGTTCACGGCCAAGGTGGAAGCAGGCGCGAACGTCGTCGTGTTCGGCCTGGGCGGCATCGGCCTGAACGTGATCCAGGCAGCCAAAATGGTAGGCGCCGACAAGATCATCGGCGTCGACCTGAACCCGGAACGCGAAGCCATCGCCCGCAAGTTCGGCATGACGCATTTCGTCAATCCATCGAAAGTGGAAAACGTCGTCGATGCGATCGTCCAGCTGACCGATGGCGGCGCGGACTACAGTTTTGAGTGCATTGGCAACGTCACCACGATGCGCCAGTCGCTCGAGTGCTGCCATAAAGGCTGGGGCCAGTCGATCATCATCGGCGTGGCCGAAGCTGGCGCCGAAATCTCCACGCGCCCGTTCCAGCTGGTTACCGGCCGGGTCTGGCGCGGTTCCGCATTCGGCGGTGCGCGCGGCCGCACCGACGTACCGAAGATCGTCGACTGGTACATGGAAGGCAAGCTCAATATCGACGATCTGATCACGCACCACTTGCCGCTCGAGCGGATCAACGAAGGGTTTGATTTGATGAAATCCGGCGAGTCGATCCGGTCGGTCGTCGAGTTCTGATTTCCAGGCCGGCAAAGCCGATCCGGTGCGGAACCAGATAAAACATGCTTGCCGGCTAACTTGTTTCGGAATGTAAGCAGTCAATCGTGCACGTTGCGCATCCGACTATAATCCCGTCCCGACAGTGCCGCAAATGCATGACGGCGCTGCCCGAGAACGACCATACAACCGGCATCAACCACTTTACGGATAATAAAATGATCAAGAAATTCATCGCTGCAGCAGCACTGGCAACCCTGGCATCGTCGGCTTTCGCTGCCATGCCTAACACGTTCTACGCCGGCGTTGACGGCGGCAGCACCAAGATCGACGGTTTCGGCGACGACAAGGGCAGCTACGGCGCCTTCCTGGGCTATAACTTCCACGAGAACTTCGCTGCTGAAATCGGCGCACGCCGCCTGGGCAGCTGGGGCATCAATGGCGCCGACGTCGACGCGAACCAGTACGCTGCATCGATCATCGGCACGCTGCCACTGCAAAACAACTTCAACGTGTTCGGTCGCCTGGGCTACAACAAGGTCGAAGCCAAAGCCGAATACCGCGGCTTCACCGCTGACGCCGACGACAGCGGCGTGCTGTACGGCGTGGGCGTAGGCTACAACTTCACCCCAACGATCTCGGGCCGTATCGAGTTTCAGAAGCCATCGAGCGACAGCCGCAACATCAGCGCTGGCGTTGCATTCGCCTTCTAAATTCACCCTGACGGCACAGCCGTCGGTCTGAATACAAAAAAGCCCCGCTTGCCTGCAAGCGGGGCTTTTTCATTGTTGCCTCGTCTATAGTTGTGTGGCAGCATGGCGCGACTCTTTTATCCCTTCCTGACTGGATCGATCGCATGCGCCCGCTGACCCGTTTTGCCGTTTCCCTTTCCTTCGTCGGCGCGGCCGGCGCCGCCCAGGCGCAAAGCGCGCCGGCCGAACGCCCGGCCACCACCTTTCCGTACACGCCGGGCCTGGATGTGGCGTCGATGGACAAGAGCGCGGACCCCTGCGTCGACTTTTACCAGTACGCCTGCGGCGGCTGGATGAAGAACAACCCGGTGCCGGCCGACCAGGCCCGCTGGTCCGTGTACAGCAAGCTGACACAGGATAACCAGCGCTACCTCTGGGGCATCCTCGACGGCCTGGCGACGAAGCAGGGCGGACGCAACGCCAGCCAGCAAAAGATCGGCGACTACTTTGCCAGCTGCATGGACGAGCAGGCCATCGAGCAGCGCGGCGCCGCACCGCTCACGCCCTACCTCGAACAGATCGCAGCCATGCGCAGCAACCGCGACCTGCCGCGCGTGCTGGCCCACCTGCACCTGGACTTCGGCGACGACGCGTTTTTCTTCGGCTTCGACGCCAGCCAGGATTTCAAGGACGCGTCGCGCGTGATTGCCTTTGCCAGCGGCGGCGGCATCGGCTTGCCGGACCGCGATTCCTACCTGAAGACCGATGCGAAATCGGCGGACGTGCGCGCCAAATACGTGGCGCATATTGCGCGGACGTTCGTGTTGCTGGGCGGGACACCCGAGCAGGCCGCGGCGGACGCAGTCAAAGTGATGGCCATGGAAACGGCGCTGGCCAAAGCCTCCCTCTCGCGCGTGGACAAGCGCGACCCGTACAAGCTGCTGCACAAGGTCGATGCCAAAGGGCTGCAGGCGCTCACGCCCGGCTTCAACTGGAAAACCTATCTTGGTGAACTTGGCCAGGGCAAACTGAACGCGTTCAACGTGACGGAACCGGCCTTTTTCAGGGAACTGTCGCGGCTTCTGGCGAGCCAGGACGTGGCGACGGTGCAGACGTATTTGCGCTGGCACGTGGCGCGCAATATGGCGCCAAGCCTGGCGTCCGGTTTCGACCAGGCGCATTTCGATTTCTTCAGCAAGACCCTGCGCGGCGTGGAGCAGCAGCAGCCGCGCTGGAAGCGGTGTGTCGCCAGGGTCGACCAGCAACTGGGCGAAGCACTGGGCCAGGAATTCGTCAGTCGCAATTTTTCGCCGGCACTGAAGGAAAAGTCGCTGCACATGACGCGCCAGGTCGAAGACGCAATGGCCAGGGACATCGATTCGCTCGGCTGGATGAGCGCGGACACCAAGCTGCGGGCGCAGCAAAAGCTGAAAGCCATCGTCAACAAGATCGGCTATCCGGATACGTGGCGCGATTACAGCGCGTATGCCGTGAAGGCGGACGATTACGCGGGCAACGTCGTGCGCGGCAATATTTTTGAAGTCAAACGGCACCTGGCCAAGATCGGCAAACCGCTCGACCGCAACGAGTGGCACATGACGCCGCCGACGGTGAACGCCTACTTCGATCCGCAGATGAACGACATCAATTTCCCGGCCGGCGTGCTGCAACCACCGCTGTTCGACCCGAAAATGGATGACGCCCCCAACTACGGCAACACGGGCGGCACCATTGGCCACGAACTGACCCACGCGTTCGACGACGAAGGTCGCCAGTTCGACGCCAACGGCAACCTGAAAGACTGGTGGACGAAGAAGGATGCCAAGGCGTTCGAAGAGCGGGCCCAGTGCATCGTTGACCAGTACGCGCAATACACGGTGGTGGACGACATCAAGATCAACAGTAAACTAACGCTGGGCGAAGACGTGGCCGACCTGGGCGGCCTGATCCTGGGCTGGATGGCCTGGCAGACGCAAATGGCCAGCATGCCGCAGCAAGCGGCGCCAGCCCTGCGCGACGGATTGACCCCGGAGCAGCGCTTCTTTGTCGGCAATGCGCAATGGGCGTGTGAAAACGACCGCCCGGAAAACCTGCGCGTCAAGGCCCTGACCGATCCGCATTCGCCAGGCAAATTCCGCGTCAATGGACTGGTGGTCAACATGCCGCAATTCCAGAAGGCCTTCCAGTGCAAAGCGGGCCAGCCGATGGTGGCGGAGAAGCGGTGCAGGGTGTGGTAGTGCGTAGTCGTCGTGCATGACGTTCTCAAGTAATCCTTGACGCTTTCAATTACAAGTGTAATCATCAATTATGATTACACTTGTAAACGATTGTGTCAATGCGTGACACACCCCACATCAGCGAAGCCGAAGCCCACGTCATGGAAGTGCTGTGGCATGCCCCCCATCCGGTCGGTGCAGAACAAATCGTTGCAGCCCTGGCCGAAACCCAACTTTGGCAAGCCGCTACCGTCAAGACCCTGTTGAACCGCCTGCTGACCAAGGGCGCCATTTCCGCAGAAAAGGATGGCCGCCGCTTCCTGTATAAGGCTGCCCTGCAGCGCGAGGCCTGGCTCGCCCATGAAAGCGACAGCATGCTGCAACGCCTCTTTGGCGGCCGGCTTGCGCCGCTGGTCGCACACTTCGGCAGCCACAAGAAATTGTCGGCGGCGGACTTGCAGGAATTGCGCGAGTTGATCGACAAGTTTGACGATGGCAAATGATCTGTTGCGCCTGACGCTCTGCACCAGCCTTGCTTTGCTGCTGCTCCTGGCCATCCGGACGCCGCTGCGGCGCGTCCTTGGTGCGGTGCTGGCTTACCAGGCCTGGTCGATCGTTCCGTTCGTCACCATTGCTGCCTGTTGGCCAAACAGTGCGGCACCGGCGCTGGACGCCGTGGCCACCATGCAGGTAGTGCGCGCGCTTGCCGTGCAGATGCTTCCGGCGCCATCGGTCCAGGTCGATATGCTGCTATTCCTTTGGGTTGGCGGTGCGCTGGCGCTCGCCGGCAGGTTTTGCTACGCCCATTGGCTGTTCCGGCACAGGTGCGGGCCGTTGCGGCAAGAGGGAAACCTCTACTACAGCAGTGGCGACGTGGGTCCGGCGTCGGTCGGCTTGCTGGCGCCCATCATCATCGTCCCCCATGACTTCTCGCAGCGCTACACGGCGGCCGGACAAGTGCTGGTGATCGCACATGAGCAAGCGCATATCGCGCGGGGCGATGCATGGACGAACCTGCTGCAGGCCGCCTTTCAATGCGTATTCTGGTTCAATCCGCTGGTCCATCTGGCAGCGCTGCGGTTTCGCCAGGACCAGGAACTTTCCTGCGACGCGATCGTCATGACGCAGCACCCACACCAGCGCCGCAGTTATGCCGAGGCGCTGCTGGCATCCCATCGCGTCCCCGTATCGCCGCAGTCCGGCATCCATTGTCACTGGCAATCCCGCCATCCCATCAAGGAGCGCTTCATGCAACTGCAATCCATTCCACCTGGTTTTCCCCGCCGGCTTGCCGGCCGCTGCCTGGTTGGCATTCTCGCCACTGGCACTGTCTTTGCCACACTGGCCGCGCGCGCCGAAGAAAGGGCTGCGACGTATTCCGTGGCCATGACGATCGATGCAGGCGACACGCATTCGTCGCCACACGTGCTGGCGCGGGAAGGCGAACCATTCGCGATTGCGACTGGTCCATGGCGCGTCGACATGACCGTGCGGGCGGCGAAACAGGCCGGAACCGTGTGGGTGGTCAGTAAAGTGACAAAAGACGGCACCGTCATCGGTAACCCGAACTTGCTGACACGCGTGAACGAACAGGCAGGCGTCAAAGCAGGGGACGGCGCCGACCCGTTCGCGCTGTCGATGGTCGTCACCCCTGTGCCGCGATAAGCGGCATGGCGCTTGCAATTTGCTTCCATTATGCTAGTCTAAATCTGGATGAAAGACAGTCTAATTCAGGAGGCAACATGAGCAGCGTACCGCGCAAGACCCGCCGTCAAGCAGTCAAAGGCGCGCCAGTACCGGCTGCCGCATTGGGGGTAGCGCAGATGCCGGCCATTTACGGACCGGTCAGCGTTTTTACCGGCGACGCGGCTGACATCATCCATGCCATGCGCAGCGGCACGCCGGCCAATATCATTCCAGCGCTGGCCGCACGCCTTGGCATGACGCAAGATGCACTGTTTCACACGCTGCGCCTTCCGCACAGCACCATGAAAGCGCGCATCAGCAAGAACGATACGCTGTCGGCGTCGGAGCAGGATCGCCTGTACCGCACCGAAAAAGTATTGGCGCGCACACTCGCCGTACTGGAAGACGAGGCGTCTGCCAAAGCCTGGCTGGTGCAGGATAACCGCTCGCTCGGTGGTGAAGCGCCGCTGTCGCTGCTCGATACCGAGGCGGGCTATGAACTGGTGCTCGATACGCTCGGCCGTATCGAATACGGCATCGTCGCGTAATGGCGCAGGGCGATGCCGTCATCTGGCGCATCGCCAAGGAAACGCCCGATTATCCCGCCATCGATCTTTCCGGCGGCGGGGCGAAGGCAGTCGGCGCCCGCTGGAACCGCAAGGGGACTGCGGCAGTGTATGCGTCCACCACCATTGCGCTGGCCACCCTGGAAACGCTGGCCCACCTTGGTGGAAATATCTCGATCCGCAACGCCTTCCTGGTCAGTATCACGGTGCCAGGAGCGCTCTGGGACCAGCGCCGCATCGTCAGCCTGGCCAGTTTGCCGCCAGCCTGGCTGGCCGAGCCGCCCGGCGCGGCGTCGATGGATTTTGGCGACGCGTGGCTGCGCGAACAGTCGCATCTGCTTTTGCTCGTGCCGTCGATTATCGTGCCGGAAGAATACAACATCGTCATCAATCCGGCTCATGCCGCGGCCAGCCAGGTCGAAGCGCGGATCGTGCGCCAGCACGTCTACGATCCCCGCCTGTAACGGAGCGCGCAGTGCCGTGATGCATAATTGTCGATATTTCATCGACAGGGGCGTGGCTTGGCATTTCTGATACTTACCGACACCGGGCTGCAGGCCTTGCTCGCAGCTGCGCCCGGCGCGCCGGGACGGGTGTACCTGAACCCGGTCCTTGCCAACGACGCGGTACTGGCGTCGCTGCAGGATGCCGGCATGGCGGTGCAGATGCTGCAGCATGCGGCCGATCCATTCGACGAGGACGATGTGGCGGCGGCATTGCGCGAAGCGGAGCAGGGCGGCGGCACGGTCTGGCTCGAGCGTGGCGCGCCGGAACCGGTCGCGCGCCCGCCCGCCGCGTTGCCGGCCCGGGCCCTGCACCGGCGCCTCGGCAGCGCAGTAGGCGCCATTGCCGGGGGCGCGTGGCGGTTCGTCGGTCGCCAGCTGGGCGGCAAGCAGCACCTGATGATCGTGCCGTACCTCGGGTTTGGCAACGCCACCATGGTGAGCGTGCGCGGGCGCGTGCTCGACGAAATCGGGTTTCGCAGCCACAGCCTGCAAGACAGCGCCTGGCGCAATGTCGCGTCGCTGTACCAGCGCCTCGAGTCCGACCAGGTGATGGGCGCGCGCGTGCGGGCGCGGTTCCAGGGCGCGCAGGTCGACGCGGTCACGGACCGCGGCGGCTATTTCACCATCGACATTGCGCTGCCAGCGCCGCTGGCGGACAGCGGCTGGCACAAGGTGGATCTGGAACTGGTCGATACCACTGTACAGGCCGTGGCCAACGTGTTGATTCCGCTGGCCAGCGCCCGCTTCGGCGTGATCAGCGACATCGACGACACGGTGCTGTGGACCAACGTCACCAACAAACTGAACATGGCCCTGATGCTGGCCCGCAGCAATCCGTTCACGCGCAAGCCGTTCAAGGGCGTCGCCGCCCTGTACCGCGCGCTGCATGCAGGCGTGGGCGGCGCCGAGGGCAATCCCGTGTTTTATGTCTCGAGCAGCCCGTGGCACCTGTTCGACCCGCTGGTCGAATTCATGCGCCTGCAAAATATTCCGCTCGGGCCGCTGATGCTGCGCGAACTGTCGGTGCGCTCCCTGCTCAAACCCGACACGTCGCGCAACCACAAGCTGGAAAAGATCGAGAAGATCCTGCGTGCCTATCCGACGTTGCCGTTCGTGCTGATCGGCGACAGCGGCGAGCGCGACCCGGAAATTTATGCCGAAATCCTGCGCCGCCACCCGCAGTCGGTGAAAGTGATTTACATTCGCAACGTCAACCCGGATCCGGCCCGCATCGAGGCGCTTGATTTGCTGGCCGAGCGCGTTGCCGCCAGTGGCGCCCAGCTGGTGCTCACCAGCGACAGCGCGGCTGCTGCAGCGCACGCGGTGTCGGAAGGATTGATTGCGGCCGAGGCATTGGCCGCGGTGCGCGAGGAAAAGCGTAGCGGACGGTAGTCAGCTATGACCGGCGACGGCGCGGGGAATGTAGGGCGCTTCCAGTGCGGCAATATGTTCGGCCGACAAGGTCAGTGATAACGCCGCCACTGCATCATCGACCTGCGCCACCTTCGACGCCCCCACGATCGGTGCACTCATTCCCGGCTTGGCCAGCACCCACGCGAGCGCCACCTGCGCCATCGGCACATTCAGCTCGCCGGCAATCCGTTCGACCGCATCGATGACAGCTTTGTCCGCCTGCTCGGTTTTGCCGAACAACACTTTCATGAACGCATCCGATTCGCTGCGGCGGGTTTCCACGCCGGCGGGCCGGGTCAGGCGGCCGCGGGCCAGCGGGCTCCACGGAATCAGCCCGACACCCTGGTCGCGGCACAGCGGAATCATTTCGCGCTCTTCTTCCCGGTACAGCAGGCTGACCTGGTTTTGCATCGACACGAACCGGGTCCAGCCATTGGCGCGTGCCACTTCCTGGGCCTTGGCAAACTGCCAGGCAAACATCGACGACGCGCCGATGTAGCGGGCCTTGCCCGATTTCACCACGTCATGCAGGGCTTCCATGGTTTCTTCGATGGGCGTGTCGTAATCCCAGCGGTGGGTCTGGTACAGGTCGACATAGTCAAGGTCCAGGCGCCGCAGGCTGGCGTCGATTTCCGTCATGATGGCTTTGCGCGACAGCCCCGCAGCATTCGGCACCTTTGCGCCTTTCACGGGAGGAACCACCGGGTTGTACACTTTGGTGGCCACCACCACTTCGTCGCGCCGTGTGAATTCCTTCAATAACTTGCCGACGATTTCCTCGGACGAGCCGGCCGAGTACATATTCGCCGTGTCGAAGAAGTTGATGCCCGACTCCACCGCGCGCCGGAAGATCACGCGGCTGTCCTCTTCGTTCAGGGTCCATTGGTGCGTGCCCGGCTGCGGCACACCAAACGTCATGCAGCCCAGTGCAAGACGGGAAATATCCAGGCCGGTCGATCCGAGTTTCGTGTATTCCATTGCCATGCTCCAGTCAATTAACAGTCGTGACAACCAGTCTACCCGCGCACGATTGATGCTGCAGGAGGCGCTCCCGAAACGCGGGCCGGGCAGGGCGAACAAGCAGACCTCAGGCGTATAATGCGTCATGCAAAATCAACTCCTTCACAAGCTCAATCCCGAACAACTTGCTGCGGTAACCTTGCCCCAGCAAAGCGCGCTGATCCTCGCCGGCGCAGGTTCCGGCAAGACCCGCGTGCTCACCACGCGCATTGCCTGGCTGATCCAGACCGGCCAGGTTTCGCCGGCTGGCATCATGGCGGTGACGTTTACGAACAAGGCGGCGAAGGAGATGTTGACGCGTTTGTCGGCCATGTTGCCGATGAGCACGCGCGGGATGTGGATCGGTACCTTCCACGGCCTGTGCAACCGTCTGTTGCGCACCCATTTCCGCGATGCCGCGCTGCCGCAGGCCTTCCAGATTCTCGACTCGCAAGATCAACTGTCGATGATCAAACGCCTGCTCAAGGCGAACAACGTCGACGATGAAAAATATCCGGCCAAAAACCTGATGTACTTCATCAACCACGCCAAGGACCAGGGCCAGCGCGCCAGCCAGATTGAAGCGTTCGATCCCATCGACCGCAAGATGTGCGAGCTGTACGATCTGTATGACCAGCAATGCCAGCGCGAAGGCGTGGTCGACTTTGCCGAGCTGCTGCTGCGCGCGTTCGAGCTGCTCTCCCGCAACCAGCCGCTGCGCGAGCATTACCAGCAGCGCTTCCGGCACATCCTGGTCGACGAGTTCCAGGATACCAACGACCTGCAATACAACCTGCTGAAACTGCTGGCGGGGCACGGCGAACGCCACGGCGGCGCGCTGTTTGCCGTGGGCGACGACGACCAGTCGATTTACGCCTTCCGCGGCGCCAATGTGGGCAACATGAGCGCGTTCGAGCGCGAGTTCAAAGTCGAGAACCTGATCAAGCTCGAGCAGAATTACCGCTCGCACGGCCACATCCTCGACAGCGCCAACTTTCTCATTGCCAATAACACCAAGCGCCTTGGCAAGAACCTGCGCACGGATGCGGGCGTGGGCGAACCAGTGCGCATCTACGAGGCGTCGTCCGACCTGGAAGAAGCGCAGTGGATCATCGAAGAAGCCAAGGGCCTGATTGCCGACGGCACCAGCCGCAATGAAATCGCGATTTTGTACCGCTCCAATGCGCAGAGCCGCGTCATCGAGCACGGCCTGTTTGCAGCCGGCTTGCCCTACACCGTGTACGGCGGCCAGCGCTATTTCCAGCGCGCCGAGGTGAAACACGCTATTGCTTACTTGCAGCTGATGGACAACCCGCACAACGATTCGGCGTTTTTGCGCGTGGTGAATTTTCCCACGCGGGGCATCGGCATGCGCTCGATCGAGCAGTTGCAGATGGCGGCCGACCAGTACGGCATTTCGCTGTATGCCGCAGTGGCGTACGTGACCGGCAAGGCGGGGTCGTCGCTGGGCAGCTTCGTCAAACTCATCGAAGGCGCGCGCTTCGAAACCCAGCAGATGGCGCTGCCTGAAATGGTGCGCGTGGTGCTGGAGCGCTCCACGTTGCTGACGCACTACGAGAAAGAAAAAGAAGGCGCCGACCGCATCGAGAACCTGGAGCAGATGGTCAATGCCGCGACCCAGTTCGTGCAGGAAGAAGGCTTTGGCCAGGGCGCGCCGGCGCACCTGGGCCCCTCTGCCGAGGCGCAGGCGGGCGAAGCCATTTTGAACCAGGACGGCCTGGAAATCATCGACGCCGATGCGCCCCTGCCGACCGTCATGTCGCCCCTGTCCGCGTTCCTGTCGCACGCGTCGCTGGAAGCCGGGGACGCGCAGGCGCAGGCCGGGCAGGAAGCCTTGCAACTGATGACGGTGCACTCGGCCAAGGGCCTGGAATTCGATGCGGTCTTCATTACCGGCCTGGAAGAGGGCCTGTTTCCGCACGAAAGCAGTTCGCGCGAACTTGATGGTGTCGACGAAGAGCGGCGCCTGATGTACGTGGCCATCACGCGGGCGCGGCGGCGCCTGTACATGAGCTTTACGCAGCAGCGCATGCTGCACGGCCAGACGCGCTACAACATGAAGTCGCGCTTCTTTGACGAGTTGCCGGAAGAGTCGCTCAAGTGGCTGTCGCCACGCGTGCAGACCAACTGGTTCGCCAACAAGAAAACCGCCTGGGACGACGCCGAGTTCCGCAGCGGGAACGACAACAAGATCGCCCAGAAAATTGCCCAGGGCGTGGCCAACAAGCAGATCGGCGGCGCCCTCTGGCGTATCGGCGAAACGGTTGCCCACAACAAGTTCGGCGAGGGCGTGATCGTCAACCTCGAAGGCAGCGGCACGAATTTGCGCGCGCAGATCAATTTCGGCAAGGCGGGCATCAAGGTGCTGGACCTGTCAGTGGCCAAGCTGGACAAAGTCGTGCGCTAAACCGCGCAGGCGGCGCATTTCACGCCCGCCTGCCGCATGTCGCGCCAGGGTCGGGCGCTTCGTCGCACGGCGGCCTGCACGTCCTGGTTTGACCGCACACTGGTTCCATTCACTCACCCGAATGGAGCCAATCATGCTGAACCAGATCATTTCCCATACTCCCGCCTACGTCTGGGCGGTCCTCGCCTTCCTGGTCCTGCGCGGCGTGATTGCCATGCGCACGCGTGAGATCGCGATCAGGAAGCTGTTCATCATTCCTGTCGTGATGCTGGTGCTGTCCCTGCAAGACATTGGCGCGAAGTTTGGCGACGGCGACCTGGCGTTGACGGTATGGGCGCTGGCGCTGGCCGCCACCGTGGCGTCGATGTGGCGGTGGAGCGCCGCGCGCGTGGCGCCTGCCGCCACGCCGGGCCGTGTGATCGTGCGCGGCAGCATGTTTCCGCTGGCGCTGATGATGGCCATCTTTGCCACGAAATACATGGCGTCGATCATCGTCGCGGTGCAGCCGCACCTGCGCCAGGACCTGCCGTTCACCGTGATCGTCTGCGCCTTGTTCGGCGTCTTCAACGGCTACTTCCTGGGCCGGCTGGCGCGTGACGTCAGGGCGCATCAGGGGTTCGTTGCGCCGCAGGGCGTCCATGCGCAAACAATCTGATTGCCGGTCCGGCGCGACTGCTACCATATGAAGATGCCAATGCCTTTTCCACCCGCCACGCCCGGATCGCATCCGCTCGACTTCCTGCCGCTGGTCCAGCGCTGGCGCCTCACGCCGCTGCGCGGGCTTGCGCTCACGTCGATCCTGGGCATGTCGATCGGCGCAGTCGTGTCGTTCATCCAGGGCGTCTTGTTCAACGACGCGCGCCTCATCGACATCGTCCTGCCCACCGTGGTCATCGGCAACGCGGTCGGCTTCACGATCCATGGCGGCCTGGTCGCTCTGGACCGCCTGTCGCGGGGCTGGCCGCGGCGCCAGGCTGGCCTGGCACGCTCGCTGTATTTCGTGACCGCTGTTTCGATGCTGTCGATGCTTGGCCTGGCAATTGGCAATGCGCTCCTGCGTGGACGCAATCCTTTCCATTACATCGTCCATTTCGAGGAACTGGCGCCGGTCGTGCCATTTGCGCTGGGCATGGCGTTGCTGATGCTGGTGATGACCACGATGGGCCAGCGCCGGGCGCAGGCGGAAGTGCAGCGGCTGCGCCAGCGCGAGGAAATGGCCGCCACGGCGCAATTGCTGGCCGAAGCGCAACTGCGCGCGCTGCAGGCCCAGGTCGAGCCGCATTTTCTGTACAACACGCTGGCCAACGTACTGGGCCTGATCGACACGCAGCCGGCGCAGGCGCGCCACATGCTGGAACGCTTCATCGACTTTTTGCGCGCCAGCCTGGATGCCAGCCGGGCCGCATCGGCCACGGTTGGCGCGGAACTCGACCTGGCCGCTGCTTATCTCGACGTGCTGGCAGTGCGCATGGGCCAGCGCCTGCGCTACTGCATCGAGGCCGATGACGCCGCGCGCGCCAGCCCGGTGGCGCCCATGCTGATCCAGCCGCTGGTGGAAAACGCCGTCATGCATGGGCTGGAACCGAAGGTCGAGGGCGGCACCATCGTCCTGCGTGCGCACGTCGACAGTACCGGCCTCGTCATCGAAATCCGGGACGATGGCGTTGGCATCGGCAACGCGCCGCCCCGCAGCGGTGGTGGCGTCGGCCTCGCCAACGTCAAGGCCCGTGCGCTCAGCATGCATGGCGTGGCCGCACAATTGCAACTAACCGACAACCCTGGCGGCGGCGCCATCGTGCGCCTGCTGCTGCCAACGACCATGGTGTCATCATCGACAAGCCCACAGCCCTGATCGCGGACGACGAACCGCACCTGCGCGATTATCTCGCCACGCAGCTCGCGCTGGCCTGGCCGGAACTGCGCATTGTCGCAAGAGCCGAAAACGGCATCGAAGCGCTGCGCCTGGCGGACGAATTCGCGCCCGACATCGTGTTCCTGGATATCCAGATGCCGGGCCTCACCGGGCTGGACGTGGCGGCGCGCCTGGCCACCAATGAGCATGGCCCCCGTATCGTCTTCATCACCGCGTACGACCACCACGCTGTGGCGGCCTTCGAGCATGCCGCGTGCGACTACGTCCTGAAACCCGTGACCGCCGAGCGCCTCGCGCGCACGGTGGCGCGGTTGCGCGCAGCCTTGCAGGCAAAACCGGCAGGCGAAGCGGCAGCGTTGCGCGCGTTGCTGGACAAGCTGGGTGTGGTGGCGCAGCCGAAACCTGCGCCGCTGCAATGGATCCGCGCGGCCCACGGCAAGGAGACGCGGCTGATTCCCATCGACGACGTGCTGTATTTCCAGAGCAATGACAAGTACACTAGCGTGTTCACGCTCGATGGCGAAAGCCTGATCCGCACACCCCTGCGCGAACTGCGCGACGGGCTCGACGAGCAGCGCTTCTGGCAGATTCACCGCGGCGTCATCGTTGCTGCCAGCGCCATAGCGGCCACCCACACCGACTTTCGCGGCCGGCTGATGGTCAGGCTCAAGGGACGCGCGGAGCAGCTGGTGGTCAGCCGCAACTACACCGACCAGTTTCGCCAGATGTAACTTTTTCACTCTATGGATGCCCACATGGCCACAGTCACAATCAACCACACCATCGATGTCAGCAACACCGGTCCCTTCGTCCTGTTCGGCGGCATCAATGTCCTCGAATCGCGCGACCTGGCGCTGCGCAGCTGCGAAGAATACGTCCGCGTCACGCAAAAACTGGGCATCCCCTACGTGTTCAAGGCCAGCTTCGACAAGGCCAACCGCTCGTCGATCCACTCTTACCGCGGCCCGGGCCTGGAAGAGGGCCTGCGGATTTTCCAGGACGTGAAAGCTGCGTTTGGCGTGCCGTTGATTACCGACGTGCATGAGCCGTGGCAGGCCGCGCAGGTGGCCGAAGTGGTCGATGTGCTGCAACTGCCCGCGTTCCTCGCGCGCCAGACCGACCTGGTCGTGGCGCTGGCCAAGACCGGACGCGTCATCAACATCAAGAAGCCGCAGTTCCTCAGCCCGGCGCAGATGGGCAACATCGTCGAGAAGTTCAAGGAAGCCGGCAATGAACAGTTGATCCTGTGCGAACGCGGCACGTGTCTGGGCTACGACAACCTGGTCGTGGACATGCTCGGCTTTGGCGTGATGAAAAAGGTGACGAACGATTTGCCGATCATTTTCGACGTGACGCATGCGCTGCAGCAGCGCGACCCGGGCGGCGCAGCCTCCGGTGGCCGCCGCCAGCAAGTAGCCGACCTGGCGCGCGCCGGCCTGGCAGTGGGCCTGGCCGGCCTGTTCCTGGAAGCGCATCCGGATCCGGACAACGCCAAGTGCGACGGCCCCAGCGCCTTGCCGCTGGACCAGCTCGAGCCGTTCCTGACGCAGCTGAAAGCGCTCGACGACCTGGTCAAATCGTTTGCGCCGCTGAATATCCGCTAAGTCAGCCTGCCATGAAAAAAGCCGCCAGCTGGCGGCTTTTTTCATGGCTTGTCGTTTTATATTTTGGTCAGCGGCACCGGTTCTGCCACCGGCGCGCCAAAAATCTGCCGATAGGCGCAATACAGCGCGCATTGCAGCAGCAGGAAAAACAGGAAGAACAGCCACATGATGACGATGCGGGCGCCGCTCGATTGTCCCAGCAGCATGGCGACAAGGATGCACAGGCCAAACAGGATGACGAACCAGCTCACCAGCAGCACGATGAAGGCGCGCGCAGTCCGCATGACGGCAAAAAAGCTGTAAAACACGGCTTTGCCGGTGGCCATCTTTTGCCAGTAAGTGAGCGGCGCAGTGAACGACAGCGTCAGGACGGTAATGGCTTGCAACAGGAAGATCAGCAGCAGGCCGAGCATGTCGCCGCCCGTGATGCGCGGCATGGTGGCCGGATCGCCGCCGGCCGCACTGGCGCCTTCCGCCTGTTTCAGGATGTCCGGGTCCACTGCAAAGCGCATGACCATGGCAAGCACAAAAAACACGCCCAGGTATACCAGGCCGACTTTCAGCAGGCTTTTCACGGCCGGCTGGCGAAAGCCGGTGAGCAGCACATCGGGCGTGACGCGCTTGCCCTGGTCGATCAGCAGGCAGGCCTGCATGAACGCCATGGAAAAGCACGGCACGAGCATGATGGCCACCATGGCGCCGGCAACGGGAATGACGCCGATCAGGACGCTGATCAGGATGTCGGCAAAGAGCAGGGTGGTCAGGCCGGCAGGCTGCTTGCGGAACATGCCCGCGCCTTGCTTGAGCCAGGCCCAGCCTGTACTTGCGGTAATAGGACTCATGCGAACAACTCTCCGGCTGGTACTGCAATACGTTCGCGCAAAATGCGTTCGAAGTGGGTGGGATCGTGCGGCGTGAGCATTTCTGCGGCACGCGGCAGGTGCAGGTCATACAGGCGCGACAGCCAGAAGCGCAGCGCCGCAGCGCGCAGCATCGGTTGCCACGCGTCGGTTTCAGGCGCTGTGAACGGGCGCACGGCGTGGTAGGCATCGAGCAGGGCGCGCAGCCGCGCGGTATCGAACTGCCCGGTGGCCTGGTCGATGCACCAGTCGTTGACGGTGACGGCAAGGTCGAACAGCCAGGTATCGACGCCGGCAAAATAAAAATCGAAGCAGCCGGTTAATGTTTCGCCGACAAACATGACGTTGTTGCGGAACAGGTCGGCGTGAATCGGCCCGCGCGCCAGGCTGGCGTACGCCGGCGTGCGGGCAAAGGTTTGCTGGAACGCGATTTCATCGCGCAATAAAGCCGCTTCCGCTTTGTCCAGGAAGGGCAAGACGTCAGGCGCCGTAGTCGCGCACCAGTCCAGGCCGCGCAGATTCGGCTGATGCATGATGAAACTTTGCGCTGCCACGTGCATGCGCGCCAGCATGGTTCCCATTGCTGCGCAATGCACCGGCTCCGGATCCATTTGCGACGATCCTGCCAGTTTGCTGACGATGGCTGCCGGCTTGCCGTGCAACGGCACCACCAGCTCGCCGCTGTGACTGGCGACCGGGTCGGGCACGGGAATGCCACGCGCCGCCAGGTGCTTCATCAGCTGCAAATAAAAGGGAAGCTGCGCAAAGGAGAGGTTTTCGAAGATCGTCAGGACGTAAGCGCCATCTTCGGTCGTCAAAAAGAAGTTGCTGTTTTCGATGCCGGAAGCGATGCCGTCGATTGCCAGCGCTTTGCCGAGTTGGAATTGTTCAAGCCACTCGGTGAGGTCATCCAGGGTGACCGCGGTGAAAACTGCCATGTGCTAGCGAAAAGGTAAAGGAAATCGGGTGTGGAGCCACACATGCACCGCAGCCGGCACGCCGGCTGCATGTGCATTGCATCTTATTTGGTCATGGATGGCGGTGGCGCGTCGGCAGTCGACGACGGACCGGTGGGTTCGGCAGCAGGCTTCTTCGTGCCGGCGCCAAACTGCATGACGGTCCAGGTCGGAGCACGAATCGTATTCCCGTTTTGCACATCGTTGATTTGCGCATTACCGGCCGGAACGTTCGGCTTCATGTTGTAGTGGCTGCCGCTGCTGACCACGTCTGCTTCCACCACCTGCCCGTTCACGCGGCGCTCGGTAATGACCGTGCGCGGACCCGACTGGACGCTGGTGGCGGGCACATCGCTGCCCGGCTCGATCTGCTCGAGCTTTGGCGGCGCCTGGCTGACGGCGGCCGCATTGTTCTGTTGCGCCGAGGCGAGGCCCGCAAGCGCCATCGCGCCCAAGGTAAATGCTTTCCAGAATGAAGACGTGCGCGCCATGATATTCACCTTATAACGTTTGGCTCATTGTAACAAAGTGGCGACCTTCCCTGTGCAAACTCGCCAAATCGTCCCCATCTGAACGGGACAGCGCGGGCAGATTGGCCGCGCCCCCGATTCTGCGATAATGACCGCCACCTCGCCGCCTGCCGGCCGCCTTGACAAAGATGACAAATATTCATGCAAAATACCCTCCTGCTCGTTGACGGTTCCAGCTACCTGTACCGCGCTTTCCACGCCTTGCCCGACCTGCGCAGCCCGGACGGCCACCCGACCGGCGCCATGCACGGCATGGTCAACATGCTGCGCCGCCTGCGCGCCGATTACCCGGCCGCCTACATTGCCTGCGTGTTCGATGCGAAAGGCAAAACGTTCCGCGACGATATGTATCCGGAGTACAAAGCCACGCGCGCCGCGATGCCGGACGACCTGCGCCTGCAGATCGAACCGATCCACGAAGCAGTGCGCCACATGGGCTGGCCGATCTTGATGGTCGACGGCGTCGAGGCGGACGACGTGATCGGCACGCTGTCGGTGCAAGCGGCGGCACGCGGCATGAATGTCATCGTTTCCACTGGCGACAAGGACCTGGCGCAGTTGGTCAACGACAAAGTCACCCTGATCAACACGATGAGCAACGAAAAGCTCGACCACGCGGGCGTGGTGGCCAAATTCGGCGTGACGCCGGACCGCATCATCGATTACCTGACCCTCGTTGGCGACACGGTCGACAATATCCCGGGCGTGGCCAAGTGCGGCCCCAAAACGGCCCTGAAATGGCTGGGCGCGCATGGCTCGCTGGACGCCGTCATGGAAAACGCGCACACAATTACCGGCGCCGTCGGCGAGAATTTGCGCACCGCGTTGCCATGGCTGCCGCAGGGGCGCGCCCTGGTCACCGTCAAGACCGACTGCGACCTGTCAGCATACATGGAGTCAATCGAAGAGTCGCTGGTGGGCCAGCTCGAAGACGAAGCCAAACTGCGCGACTTTTTCCAGCGCTACGGTTTCAAGACCATGCTGCGTGAACTGGCCGGCAGTGCACCAGCCGCATCGGTGCTCAATTCTCCGGAAGGCGACAGCGGCCCCAGCGGCCAGGTAGCTGGCGTGCCCGTCATTCGCGGCGAGTACGAAACCGTCACCACTGAAGAACAGCTGGACAAATGGCTGGCGCTGATCGACGCAGCCGTGCTGACTTCGGTCGACACGGAAACCACGTCGCTTGAACCGATGACGGCGCAGATGGTCGGCATTTCGCTGTCGGTCGAAGTGGGCCATGGCGCCTACATCCCGCTGGCGCACCGCTATGCCGGCGTCACCGAACAACTGAACCGTGAAATGGTCCTGGAGCGCATGCGCCCGTGGCTGGAAAACAAGGACAAGCCGAAGGTCGGCCAGAACCTGAAATACGATGCGCATATTTTCGCGAACCACGGCGTGACCCTGCAGGGCATCGTGCACGACACGCTGCTCGAATCGTACGTGTTCGAGTCGCACAAGCCGCACGACATGGACACCATGGCGCAGCGCCACCTCGGCTACACCACGATTCCGTTCGTGGACGTCTGCGGCAAAGGCGTCAACCAGATCTGCTTCGACCAGGTCGAACTGTCGCGCGCCACCGAATACGCCGGCGAAGACTCCGACATCACCCTGCGCCTGCACCACGCCATGCTGGGCCATGTGGAAAGCAATGCAGGGCTCGACTTCATCTATAAAAAGATCGAATTGCCGACGTCCGTCGTGCTGCACAAGATCGAAAGGAATGGCGTGCTGATCGACGCGGATCTGCTGGACAAGCAGTCGGGCGAACTGGGCGCGCGCATGATGGAACTCGAAGCACAGGCCTATGAACTGGCCGGCGGCCCGTTCAACCTGGGCTCGCCGAAACAGATCGGCGAGATCTTCTTTGTCAAGCTGCAGCTGCCGGTGATCAAGAAAACCCCGACCGGCGCGCCGTCGACGGATGAAGAAGTACTGCAAAAGCTGGCCGAAGATTATCCGCTGCCCAAGATTTTGCTGGAACACCGCAGCATGTCGAAACTGAAATCGACCTATACCGACAAATTGCCGAAGATGGTCAACCGCGACACCGGCCGCGTGCACACCAACTATGCGCAGGCCGTGGCCGTGACGGGACGGCTGTCGTCCAACGATCCGAACCTGCAAAACATTCCGGTGAAAACCAAAGAGGGCCGGCGCATCCGCGAAGCGTTCATTGCACCTGCCGGCAGCCATATTGTGTCGGCGGACTATTCGCAAATCGAACTGCGCATCATGGCGCATATTTCCGGCGACGAAGCCATGTTGCGGGCATTCTCGGAAGGCATCGACATCCACAGCGCCACTGCGTCCGAAGTGTTTGGCGTGCCGCCCGAGGAAGTGCAGTCGGAGCAGCGCCGCTTTGCCAAGGTCATCAACTTTGGCCTGATCTACGGCATGAGCGCGTTTGGCCTGGCGGCCAACCTGGGCATCGAACGCGCTGCGGCCCAGAACTACATCGACCGTTATTTTGTCCGCTTTTCCGGCGTCAAGCAGTACATGGACGAGACGCGCCTGGCCGCCAAGGCGCGCGGCTACGTTGAAACCGTGTTCGGGCGCCGCCTGTGGCTCCCTGAAATCAACTCCCCGAACGGCCCCCGCCGCCAGGGCGCCGAACGCGCTGCCATCAACGCGCCGATGCAGGGCACCGCTGCCGACCTGATCAAGCTGGCGATGATCGCCGTGCAGGACTGGCTCGAAACCGATCAATTGGCTACGCGCATGATCATGCAGGTGCACGATGAACTGGTGCTGGAAGTGCCGGACGCCGAACTCGAACTGGTCAGGCGCAAGCTGCCGGAACTGATGGCCGGCGTGGCGGAACTGAAAGTGCCGCTGGTGGCGGAAGTGGGTGTCGGGAAGAACTGGGACGAAGCGCACTAATCCCCGCGAAGGCGGGGAACCATGGCACGCTGATCAACATCGCCATTCGCGCGTTCGCGGTTGCGCGTGTTGCAGCGATTTAGCCATGGTGCTATAGGTCCCCGCCTGCGCGGGGAGGCGGCTGGTAATATGACAACTCAACCACCCACCGGAGGACTGCATGAAAGACATCGTCAACGATTACGCCAGCCTGCTTGACAACCCCAAGTTTGCCGATGGCGTCGAACGGCGCGACTTCCTCAAAGCAGCCCTCGGTTCCAGCTTCGCCCTTGCCGCCATGCCGGTCGTGGCGCAATCAGTCATCAAGACCGACAGCACCGGCCTGACTGCCGGCACGGTCACGTTGACCATCGCCGGCCAGGAAGTGCCGGTTTACCGCGCCCAGCCTGCCGGCAAGAAAAACTTGCCAGTCATCCTCGTCATCTCGGAAATTTTCGGCGTCCATGAACACATCGCCGACGTCGCCCGCCGTTTTGCCAAGCTTGGTTACCTTGCCCTCGCACCCGACCTGTTCGTGCGCCAGGGCGATGCAGTGAATGCCGAGCGCGAGGCGCTGATGCGCGACATCGTCGGCAAGACGCCGGACGCCGAAGTCATGTCCGACCTCGACGCCGTGGTTGCATGGGCCAAACAAAACAATGGCAACACCGACAAGCTCGGCATCACCGGCTTTTGCTGGGGCGGCCGCATCACGTTCCTGTATTGCGCGCACAATCCGAAAGTCCGGGCCGGCGTGGCGTGGTACGGCCGCCTGGAAGGCACGCCGAATCAGTTCACGCCAAGCAACCCGATCGATGCCGCCGCTACGCTGACGGTGCCGGTGCTGGGTTTGTACGGCGCCAAAGACACGGGCATTCCCCTGGCATCGGTGGAAAAAATGAAGGCTGCGCTGGCCAAGGGCAAAAGCGGCTCGACGTTTGTCGTGTATCCCGACGCCGGCCACGCGTTCCACGCCGATTACCGTCCAAGCTATGTCGAGAAGGATGCCAAAGATGGCTGGACGCGCGCCACGGCGTGGTTCAAGCAGCACGGTGTTGCGTAATCGCGCCTCGGTAATGCCTGTGGGCAGGTAGCAAGCAGGCAACGGCAAGCGCGGGCAGGTACAATGCCCGCCTGCCGTTAAAGCAATACCGTACAAGAGGCTACCCAATCGACCCGATTCTCATCTCCATTTTGATGGCGACGCTGCTGGCCGGCGTCGTCAGCATTTCCGCGGCTGCGGTCTTTTCGTTTACCCTGCTGTCCAAGGTTGTCGAAAAGATGGTCAGCCTGTCGGTCGGCATCATGCTGTCGACGTCCTTCCTGCATGCGTTGCCGGAAGCGTTCGAGTCCACTGCCGATCCGCGCAGCCTGTTTGCCACATTGCTGGGCGGCTTGCTGGCGTTCTTTTTGCTGGAAAAATTTGCCGTTTTACGCCATTCGCACCACCACGAAGGCGATGGCCACCACCACGCGCACGGCCACGATGCCATCGAGGCGGGCAAGTCCGGCTGGATGATCCTGATTGGCGACGGCATGCACAATTTCACGGACGGCATCCTGATTGCCGCCGCGTTCCTGGCCGATCCCAAGCTGGGTATCGTCACCGGCGTGGCCATCATCGCCCACGAAATCCCGCAGGAAATCGGCGACTTCATCGTCCTGCTCAACGCCGGCTTTTCGCGCACGCGTGCCTACGTGTTCAATCTGCTGTGCAGCCTGATGGCGGTTGCCGGCGGTTTGCTGGGCTATTTCACGCTGGACCGCGCCAGCGGCCTGATCCCGTATGTGCTGGTATTCGCGTCGTCCGGCTTCATCTACATCGCGGTGAGCGACCTGATGCCGCAAATGCAGCGCCGGGCCACGGTGCGTGAATCGATCCCGCAAGTGGCTTTGATCGCGCTGGGCGTGATCGTGGTGCTGGCGTTGACGCGTAGCCACTGACAGCGCTGAGCTAGTCAAAAAGAAACTTTTTATATGTTTTTTTTATGAGACACCGGGTTTTACGTAAAAAAAAGCCGTTTTATACGAATATGGGTGCTTTGACTTCTGTTGGACTCAACTGGATTGCCGCGACATTGCACATTGCTCCTGTGCAACCATTGCCGTCGAAAGCAACATTGGGCCGACACGCTGCAGTGTCATGACTAAGCCGCGCCCGTCGCCACCGGCCGCGCAGCATCGCTGACCCATTCGCTCCACGACCCCGGATACAGTTTTGCGCCCGGCATGCCGGCAATCTCCAGGGCCAGCAGGTTGTGGCACGCCGTCACGCCCGAGCCGCATTGCATCACGCTCGATGCCGCATCCCCCACGACCGGCGCCAATTCCGCGCGCAGTTGCGCCGGCTCCTTGAACTTCCCATCGGCCGCCAGGTTCTCCTTGAAGAAGCGGTTTTTGGCGCCCGGGATATGGCCGCCAACCGGGTCCATCGTTTCATTCTCGCCCCGGAAACGGTCGGGCGCGCGGGCGTCGACGATATTGCCGTGGACAAGGACCTGGTTGGCGTCCAGCGTGGCCACCAGCGCCGGTTGCAGGGTGATGGCGCCGGGCGCAGGGGAGGGTATCGTGGTATCGAGCGTCTGGCCGATCGCTTCCCAGGCCTGCATGCCGCCATCGAGCACGGCGACTGCTTCGTGTCCCACCCAGCGCAGCAGGAACCAAAGGCGCGCCGCGTACATGCCGCCATGCGCGTCGACAGCGACCACCTGGGTAGCATCGTCGATCCCCCAGCTGCGCAAGGTCTCGATCAGCGCAGCTTGTTCCGGCAGCGAATGGCGGCCCCGAAAGACACCGTGGGCGTCGTATTTTGCGCCCGACAACTGCGTTTCCATGTCGGCGAACCGCGCGCCCGGCAAATGCCCGGTGCTGTAGGCGGCGCGCCCCG
>Ga0265780_10000567_pt1 | contig 56789 bp, 56 predicted proteins | sample P1T30metagenome_FD_192432 | JGI IMG/M metagenome (GOLD analysis project Ga0265780, IMG submission 192432) | Plant litter microbial communities from East Loma Ridge, Irvine, California - P1 T30 | ecosystem: Environmental > Terrestrial > Plant litter > Unclassified | place: USA: California... | reverse complement strand
GGGCAATGGAGAGAGTGGGCAATGGAGAGAGTGGGCAATGGAGAGAGTGGGCAATGGAGAGAGTGGGCAATGGAGAGAGTGGGCAATGGAGAGAGTGGGCAATGGAGAGAGTGGGCAATGGAGAGAGAGAGGGCGGGGTGCAGAGGCTTTTGTATGTTGCGGTGCGCGCCGTGCGTTTGCCAAGACTGCGGAGGCGAGGTGAAGGAGAGGGAGCGGGACTACGGTACGTCATGCAAACGCTGATTACGTTTGTCACCTCGGATCTTACGCCAAAATTACAGGATAAAGAGAATCGCTGATATATACAGGAGAAAGATACGGGTGAGGAGTTATCCTTCACCTCGCGAGATCGCTCCTTATCTAGTCCAACACCGTTTGCTACCTAAGATCTCCTGACCTACCCGAGGCTGCAATCAGATGTACTTCTCGTACTTGTGAGCTTTCTATTGTCCTCTGAAGATCACACGGCGTGCGTTGCTTCAGTTGTTGTCGCTACACTAAGCCAGCAGCTGGGTTTCTTACGGACAGCATAATATGACATGATGCAAAGGGCAGGAAGATCTCAATCAGGTGGCAGTTTGCGATGAGCATATCATTTATTGTTTGCATCAGCGCCTCTGGTCATACCATCACAGCGGCGCCCCCTTTCCATCATGTATGATTCTCTGAGCGTCGACAACTACCGTCGGTGTCTGATTAGAAGCTACAAGAGCGATGGCATGTTACCATAGACAGGACTGATAAAACACAAATGACATGTGGTAAAGCACGGAGGACGACAAGGTATCTGCCATCAAATAGCTTTGGCGACAACGTCCTTAAGTCGTTATTTGGCAGTGTATCTATACTATCTGGTAGTATGATTCACACACACTTACAATCAAGTTGATTCTTGGACCATCGCCACCGCGATAGTCACAGCTGCAGAAGTCTAGCTGCAAACGTTCGACACAGCTCCAAAACCTCGCGCCTGCACCATATCACCTTCTCGCACCCACAACGCCTCCCTCCTCGCTACATAAGCCTCTCTCTCCACACCAAAGCTCAACATCCATCCACACCAGCAACCCACAACTCCACACTCGCAATCTCTCCATCACGGCGACTCCAACCACCAAATTCCGAGCCAAGATCGTCAAGCGACTGCGCGCCCTCCTTACCCGGCACCAGGTCCCGCTCAAAGGCCTCAAGTTGAAGGCCCAGCTAGTCGACGCAGCGGAAAAGAACGAGGCGCACAAGCGCAAGGCCGACGAAGACCTAGAGCATGAGACTATCAAGAAAGCAAAGCTAGAACATGAAGAACTACTGGCTGCAGTAGAATCCCGTGGGCTCGAAGTATCCGGCACAACGCTCGACGAACTCCGACAAGCCTTTGAGGAATATGACCAGCGCATACTAGAGGAAGAAGAACGTCAAGAACTCCTAGGCCAAGTAGAACTCCGCGGCCTCGACGCGCCCGGTACGACACTCTCGAAGCTTCGACACGTCGTTCAACTAGACGAAAAGCGCATCCAAAAGGAGAAAGCACGCCAGCAGCGCGCACAACGCCTCATCGAGCTCGAAGAGTCCCGAAACCGCACATGGACATCCCTCTAGGTCGCTGAGGAATAATGGTAAGATGAGCATCGTTGTGATCGCGCTGAACTTGTGGAACAGAGCGAAGCACCAAGGATAGGTAGTTCGTACGTAATACTCGAGAGAATGATGATGATCAAGGATTGGATACGATCGTTAACGATAATGCTCAATTGCACAACGATCTAGTATTACAGTAAAAGTCCAGCAGATCCTAAAGGAACTGCCACTTGAACTTTAGTAAGAAGCTATCTAGCGCACCTTGCTGCTGTTCTCCATCTAGTCAGGGAGTCTGAAGCACATGGGTTGCTTGATTATCCTATTCGACCACACAGATCAAGACCTCAAGTTCTAAAGTGCCACCGAGGGCCGATGGACCTATGCCTACGGTCCGTAGAGCGATTTGAAGATCTTGGGATTGCACGCCCACTGAACTAATCAGCCGATATTGTGGCCCACTCCCAATTAGCAACAGAGCTAGGAATATACACACATCGTCTCACCCGAGCATCATCCACGTGCCCTCTATCAGCGTCCACCACCCGACGCAAGCTCCGAAGGCCCAGGCCCACCATGCAGCGAATCCCCACCCAGCTCAGCCGTCTGGTGCATAGCCACAGCCTGATTCGTCCCGCCCACAGGCGTCGCCATATACCCATGCTTAACGTCCTGCGGCGGCGGACTATTCGTAGGATGATACTGCGGCACCGGCGAAATAGGCGCATCGCCGTAGCCCTGCTGACCTTGGTTCGCGTACTGCGGCACGAATTGCGGCTTGGCATCTGTAAAGCCTCCGACACCAGGAGGCGGATGAGTGGGATTGGTGGGTGCCATGACGGCCCCGCCTTGTCGGGGTGCGTTCTTGTGGTTCTTGCGGCGGCGTAGGAGGAAGAATAGGATAGCGCCGATGAGGGCGAGACCTAGAAGAGGGCCGACGACTGCGCCGGCTATCCAGGCTTTGGAGGTACCTTTGCTCTTGGTGTCGGAGCCGTTTGCTGATGATGATGGTACGGGGATTGAGAATGCTGTGTGTGTGTCAGTAAGGAGGCGATTTGGGGAGGGATGATACGTACCAGCTCTGCTTCCAGCCTCGGTGATGGATGCCGGGACTGCGCGATAGTATGACCAATTGACTGCTTCTTCGCCGCAGACGATGTCTGTCTGTGGGCTTGAGTCTTGCATGTTTTCGTAGACGTAGGCGGTGTTGCAGATTGAGTAGGATGCGTTGCCGAAGTTCTCGGCGCAGCCAATTGTCCTCGTGGACGAAATGTCTGGATATGGGTAGACCAGAGAACCCGAAAAACATGCGGTTGGAGCGTAGCATGATGTCAATGTGGTCGGACAGCACTGCCCGTACTTTCCGTCTTGGGACCAGGTGAGGCCACTCACGCAGTTTTCGGAGTACCCTGAGTGAAAAGTCAGTAAGAAGGCCTTGGAGTTCCTGGAATGTTACGTACACTTCCCGCTCGACTGCACCCATCCAACGAACTGATCATTGTTTTGTCGTGGAAGTATCGCAGGGGCAGTAATGGTCGGATCTGCAGGCGCAGCAATCACATTCGCAGCGAACGCAATGCCAACAAGGGTAATAGATCCAAGCATATTGTCCTTCAAAATTGATGTTGTATTCAGAAGCGAAATGGAAAACGTCGCGAAGGAGAGGAGCAGCCTTGTTAAGTGACAGCACACATAGCGGGTCCCAACTATCCACTACCACAGCCTCCCCCCATCGACGCACCGAGCTCGTGTTTCTCGTGCTCTTTCGGATGTAGCGTTCCGTTCAGAGCCTAGGGACCTGTCAATCATGTGTGGACGTCTACCGGTCAGTACTTTCAGGAACAGTCCTAGCCGATAGTGGCCTAGTAGGAGACATGCAGGCGGTGCGTCGGTACATCTGCTCTTCAGCTGGGCTCATGGTGGATACATGTGGGCATGCAATTGCCGGATTCAGATGGATATGCGCCACGATGTACAACATCATGTCTTTGTGGCGTTCATTGTGTCTCTTGGCGTGGGAGCTGATGTGTCGGCAATAATGGGAGAGCTGAGGACTTTCGATTCTTTGGAGCGCTCCTCGGGGTAAGTCGAGCCTAGTCTTGGTGTCTTACAGTTCGTGACAGGTCACAGCAGAGTGTCAACCCGGTGCGATGCTACCAAGGGATGTCATTGTGGTGGTGAGTGCAACTTGGGCGTTGAGACATGGATTCGGGGACGGACAAATCTTACAAAGGATTTGACAGGCTGAAGCGACGCTCGATCGCCAATGAGCCATCAAAAGTGAGGCTGAAAGTACAGAAATGACCATGTAGGAATGGTAAATTCGACACGTGAAGTCTATCACCTCGACATGGCAAGCTTTCATGTTGATCGTGGTAGAGAGGAAGTGGAGTGGTGCACCACGCGTAGAGTAGCGAGATCGGACCCCACGACAGTCCGACGCTACCTACCAATGACTCGGAAGCAGCGCCGGAACACGCTCGACAACAGCACCTTGAACATCAGCAAAACATCGCTGTCATGTCTAATCTTCAATTGAGTAACGTAGCTCGCATGACACATGGCGACGATGTCCGCTACGAGATCGTAAATCTTGCCCTTTCATAGCACGAACACACAAATATGGTAACAAACGAGGCCAGCCTCGTGCTGAGCCCACTTCGACTTCGGTCCCATTGATTCTCCTGTACTGCTTCATCCCATTCTATACAGAGTTTCTCTCCCTCGACCGCCATTAATCTATGTGATCATACCAGCTACTATGTTATCATTGACCCGCCGAAAGGCATCACAGCAGCCTACAGTAGCATCCACTTCCCTCATCGACCTCCCCGAAGACATCCTCATCCTCATCTGCTCGCAATGTCGCATCGACGAGATCTTCACCCTTCGATTAACAAGTTCAACGACACGCAACCTCATAGACGAATACATCTCAACCGTCGGACCATGCGTCGCACGCTCGACATTCCCCCTCAGCGACCACATGCTCTCGAAGCATACGCCCACCTCGTTCCGCGCCCTGAAAGCCCTCATACCCGAACACCTGTCCGCAATATTAGTCGACAGGCACCGCATCGCCGACGAGTGGTTACAGTCGCGATACGGCGTACCAGCCGAAGATCCCTTTGGCGACGAGCTACGCGCTCGCGTCACCAGCGGCTGGCGTGTCCTGCGCGATGTCTCCAACATTGCGCGCGAAGAGCACTTCACAAACCACGCCACAATGAGCGCTACGCATCTTACGAACAAGATTTTCCGCCCCGCGCTCTTCAAGATCGAGGCGCTGAAGTATAGGGAGGACATTATACTGTCCAAGCGCCTCGAGTACATCTCACGCCTGAGCGAGCGAGACGCGCAGAATTATAAAATCATGTTCACTTTACTCTCATCCGCATTCAGCACGTCCTTCTCCAACATGGGCGCCGAATTCGAGCCCTGGCCCTTCGATTTCGGCGACGGCATCGACGCACAGCGCGCACTTAGGAAGGGTAACACATGGCTCAGCTGGTACATCTTCGCCCAAGGCCCCGATCTCTTCTGGCAGCAATGGTGGGCCCTCCCTCCCTCCTTACCCCCCACGCAAAACTCCATCCGCGACGCCGCAATCCTCGCATTCAAACACACGCCCGACAAACTAGCCGACCACCAGCGCAGTCTCGCGCACACGCTGCAAGAAGCGATTAACGAGCGCGCGGCGTTTGAAAGCGCGTTCGACCAGAGTAATCCCGTGCGCTACTTTGCGCTGTATGCGAAGGAGAGGTTGTTGAGGAGGCAGAAGGGTGTTCCGCTCACGAGGGAGATTTTGGGGCATGTACCGTTTTTGGTTAATTTTAGGTGTCCCGAGGAGATTGTTAAGAGGCATGATAAGCTGTTTAGGGAGAGGAATGTGGGGAGGGGTAGGACGCCGCCGCGATTATCATGACCTCTTTCTATCGAATGTTCCCATCTACCCGCTCCAAAGCTTAAGGCTAAGGGCTGGTTAGCTTGTGGGGCGGATACGTTCTGCGCGGAAATGCGAGATGCCGTATTCGCGGTATACTCGACATAAGAGGTGCCGTTGGTCATCTTTTGGTAAGCATGATGGACCCGCGTCCGTTCGGCTCCGATCATTGTCGGAAAAGGGACTCGGGCTGTTTAGTACGGTGCAGGATACACCCAGAAGCGAGGTATGGTTCGCATGCGGTTATCTCTATTCTGGGCTGTCCTTACTGCGAGGCTCGCAGCTGTACATTCCACGCGCTGTACGAAAGTGCCTTGAAGCTGCGAGGTGGAAATTGAAGGGGCAGCCATGTCTGCACGAAGAGAACAAAGTACACAATGGTATCGCGCCGCACAACTCTGCCGTCGAATCATAAGATGGATGTTTGCCCCGCGTTTCGAAGGCAGCCAGGACACTGTTCTAGGGCACTTAAGTCCGTGTGATTCGCACACGCCTTCCGAGGCAGCGGACGAGGCGCTGCTCAGCCTTCCCATCTGCATCTGCCGTTTGAAATTAACAGCAACACAGCGAAGTCGATGATCGGTTTGCACGGTAGAGAAAGCAGTAATTGATAGCTGTACGAGTATTTTGGGGGCAACGGGTGGATTACACGTGATGACTTGTGTGCTATTTTTATGCGTGATGGGCGACGGGGACGGGGACGGGTGTGGATCAGCATTAGCGGCAAGTGTTAGCATCTGACGGCGTGCGCCGAGTACGACGAAGACACCATAACCCATGCGCTTCCCACCTCTTCGCTGCCACCGGAATTCTCTGCTGGTGTCTGCTTTGCCTTGACTGCCATGTCCCTTCCCTCTGTCTGGTCAGCAAGCATGCCACCGCCCCGATAACGAGCCGCGAAACCAGCATTTCATCGTGAATAGAGGAAGAAGATGGTGGGCGTAACATTTAAGAGCAATGCAGCAGGAGTCGGGCCCAGCTCGCGCACATGTTCCGTGAGCGAAGACGACGAAGAGCACGCCCACACATATCTCTCCGCCTCGTCCATCGGCAACACCGACACCATTTCCTCGTCGGGCATATCGGGCCACTCGACGGCCATGACCTCCGCGACCACGCACGACGCCAGCCCGACCGCCGCCTCAGCGCACGCCCATCCCAGCCTGACGCTGCTCGAGCTCGTGTCGAATACGGCGGGCGCGTCTGCACTGCCGGACAGCTTCAGCTTCAATGTGAGCCGCAAGGGCAACTTTGTGGCCGTCTACTCGGCGTCGAACATCTGGCTGGTCAAGACGGTGCAGCTGCCGCGGCTGTGGGCGAGGACGCTGCTGGTCAAGCGCAAGCCTGTGGCTATTGATGTCACTGAGGATGGCTTCTTGCTGGCGGTGCTGTCGAGGCCCTCGCAGGTCGATTTGTATGAGATTCATGGCGAGGGGGACGATCAGATTAAGAAGCGGAGGACGATCATGTTGGTGCATGAGGCAACTTCTATTGTTATATCGCCCGATGCGCGCATTCTGATCACGGGGAACAAGTTTGGCATCGAGGTCATGGCCATTGGGCCCGAGGTGCCTGAGACGGCGCGGCGCACGCTTTCTGGACCTGCGGGCGACGCCTTGGAGTTCTCGGACGATGGGCGGACGCTGCTGATTACGGGGTATGCGAGGAAGTCGGATGGGTCGGCGCTGTTTGTGCTTCCAGGACTTTACGACGGGCCGCTGACTGAGGAGGGTGAGCCGATACCTCAACCACCGGAAACTGCGTGGACGGGCTCGGTGCTGTTCCCTGAGACGGCGCGGATCGCTCGACAGGCTACGCTTCTACCTGATGCAGACACAGGCACGTTCAACGAGCTGTTTGCGTTCAATGCGGAGGAGGACTCGTGGGGCATATACGACATTGCATGTCAGCGCTTCACGCAGCGCAAGATGTTCCTGCCTGACCACCAGCGCTGGACACGCTCGGAGTTTGTGGACGACGCTATGCCAGCTGTGTCGCCAAATGCAGATCTCGCTGCTGTTGCGCTGCGCATGCGTGGGACGACGAATATTTGGATATACGAGGTGCCTGGCTGGGAATACAAGCCCAGCGAGAAGGCGCAATTACAGGCGCCTATACAGCCCTGCTTCTGCATTCCCATACCGAACAATGGCCCCGACACACTGCAGGAGATATGTTCGCTGCGCTGGGTCAAGCTGGACGCAAATGTGCAACGACTCCTCGCTGTGGGTAATTCTAGCATCGTCGCTGACGAGAGCGATGTTCCCGGTGTCCCCCTAGGCTCCAAGGGTGTGGTTGTCATCCTCGACTTCGACAAGAGACGTCTTCCTACCGACCCCGCGACCACACCCACCAAGCAAGAATACGACTTGGATCCCCTATGTCCCGGCGAAACGCTCCCCGAAGGCTTGATAGATTTCGAACGTGAAGTCGAACTCGTCCGCACACGCACACGCGTCCAACGACAAGCCCAAGACCGCACCGACGCGCGACGACACTCCCACTCACGCATCCCACCCTTACCTGTCCAACGCTCACAAACCTCCGCCAACCGCACTTCCACCATCTCCACACCAGTACCGGATGAAGAAGAACTCACCCTCGAAGAGGCACAGGCTGCCTTTGAAGCCCCCTACGACAACCAGCAGCCGCGCTCGCAAATGTCTCTCGCGCGCGCCGCCACCGTGGCTGCCGTGTCTCCAGCGAATCGGCGCCACTTACGCGCCCTGCCTTTCCGGCCGCTGGAGTATCGCCGTGCAGATGGCGCGAGGGAGTTGCCGCATGAGAGCGACGCGGATAATTGGGTGCCGCCGCCACCTGCCTACACGGAGACTGCCGGGAGCGTGAGCCTGAGCCATCCGCACAAGCCACCGAGCGTAAGGCGGCCAAGTTCCAGCGCATCGTCTACTGTCCCTCCTGTACCAGCACTACCTTATCAAAACCGCGGTCAGAGCATAAGTTCGATCAATCTCTCGCACGACCCAGGACGCAGACCGTCTCTCTTACACCCATCGACATACCCAGCCCCGCAATCCTCAGGCTCCATACGCAGACGCGGTTCAGCCGCACAGAACCCACCCGAGCCGCAGGAAATGTCTGCGCACACGCGCAGGCCGCCGTCGACACATATGAATTCCATAGCTACATCCTCGCTGAATCCTCTGCGCAGACCTACGATTCGATCGCGCCGCACGGTTGAATCTTCGATCGATTTGCGCCCTCCTCCACTCATCGACCATGGGCGTAGGGGCTCGGCGCCAAGTGTGCATATGCCCACGCGCCGACCCACTAATACGCCGTTAGACCGCGTACTCACTGGCGAACCCACACATCCCGGACAGAGCGAGAGAAGGGGCTTACTGCCTCGTCTCGTTCCGCCACAGAGTCCGCAAGGCAGGAGGTTTCCTGTGAGTGCGCCGCCGGGTATAGGAGGCACGTTTGCGGCGCCGCATCATTCGCAGCAGCCGGTGTATATGTCTGAGACGGCGCGGGGGAGTCGTTTGACGTTGGGCGGGAAGAGTGGGAAGAGGAGGAGGAGGGTTGGGTGTGCTGTTATGTAAGTAAGTCAATTAACTTTGGGATTTGTATGGCGGTGGGCGCATTTGGTGTATGATTTGGTTACTGGTGATTACATATATACCCATCTCAGCTAGGAGTTGGACACACGCTCCTGCACGTTTTGTTCTGGTTGCAGTCGAGCTTTTCTTTTGTTTCGGTACGGTCGCTTCGGTATCAACTCGCTCGCGATTAGAGCGCTTTTCTATTTACATTATACATAGTTAACTACTAGCAATGTATACATGACTATTCCGCTGTTGTGCCTACTACACCATCAAGCTAACAAACGTACACGCGGCGTCACTCATTAGAGATTGTAAAGCGTTCGTCGAAGTAAATCGAATCGGTATTTCCTTTAGCACGACTTCCCTCCACACGTGGAACTTTCCGCCCTCACGCATCTTTCGCAAGATGTGCTGTCGGTATCACTCCTGCGGGGCAGATCCGGTGACACATTTAGAGTCGAGAGTATTTCGCAAAAAGGGGCGAGACGCAATGGGTACTAAAATTGATAGCGAACAAGGCAAGATGGAAGGTGGGTATTCAAAACACGGTGCGCGAGTGTTTCACCGCTTGTGTGAAGAAGAAAAAGAAAAGAAAAGACGAGTGCTGGTATTTGGTGCGAGAGACGGTACGGCACGAGAGGGATTTGGGTGTGTCTGGGAGGCACGATGAAGCAGGGCGAGTGTTATGGTGCGGAGAAGACGAAGATGGGTTGCGTAATAGGGTTGTCGATGTAGCGAAGCAACAAAGGGAGAGCAGTATGATAAAAGCAAATGATAGGTCAAAGTAGCAAAGCAACGAAGACAGAGCAGTATGACAGAAGCAAATGAGAAGTCAATGGGAGTGTCATCAATGATCATGCACGATGCGTAGGAGTGTGTAGTTGCACATGAGATCCATTCACACTCACGTCACATTCAATTCCTTGTATAGCACCACAAAAATGCATTTATCCATCTACACACTACACACACACCTACACACACATACCTAACCAAACAAATGGTATATACCCTACACAAACACCAGTCCCTCATCCAGAAACGAAAGCGCAAAAAATGTAAATGCAGTCATGACGTATAAACATTTTCCCAGTCACAAAACCGAAAGACGCTTACAGCATGAACGCAAACGCCGCAGCGGCACCAACCATGCCGAGACCAGCCTGGAAGCCAGGCGCAGCGTTGACGCTCTGCTGCGCAGGCGCAGACGTCTTGGTGCCGGTGGCAGAGGCAACGAGGCTGCTGGGCACGGTGATGGGCTTGGTGGGCTGGAGGACAGTGCTGTTGCCGGCTGGGACACCGGTGCTGTAGACAACCGAGGTGTGGACCGCGCTGGCAGAAGTGTGCTTAACAACGGTGGAGGACACAACAACGTAGCCCTTGCTGGACGGGGCCGCAGAGGGCTTGCTGGACATGGGTGTGCTAACGGGGTACCCGCCGCCGTACTGGGAAGACGAGGGGACGGGGGTGGAGTACGTCGCGCACTCGGGGCCCTTGGAGATGCCGAACTGGTTGGAGTACTGGTACTGGCCGGTGATGTCGTCGATCAGCTGGATGCCGTAGCCGCCGGCGCCTGGGGTAGCATCGAGCGAGGCAGACGGGGTCCAGACAAAGGAGCCGCTGTTGGGGATGCCGACGACAATGGGAGGGCCGAAGGGCACGTTGTTCTCGGACGGGCCCTTGCGGAGGATGATGGACAGGGTGTTGGCAGTGGTCGGGGTCCAGGTGATGGTGAAGGGCTTGCACGCGGGGATGACCTGATGTTGCTGTTAGTGCTCATTCTTTCCACGTTGTTTCCACGCGCATTCTTGGTGGTGTCGCGACAACGCGGCCTGCGCAACGTGTTGACATATTGTACATACCTCAGTCAAAGGGCGGGTGACGGGGTTGCCGACTGGGGCATCGCCGACGGGGACGTGCTGTCCAGCAACGAGGCTGGCGAACGCAGCAGCAATGGCGATCTTGGAGAACATATTGGCGGCTGGTGGTATTATGTGATTAACGCGTAGATGCGATGGATTATGTAGTGGGCGGGTGAGGCGGTGAAAGAGCGACTGTTTGAAAAGAAGGGCTGAAAACCGGAGGTAATCGTGTCAGAGTTAAGCGATGTCGAGGAGTGAGCAAGAAGGTCAGAGAGGATGCGCCTGATGGTACTCTTTATTGAGAACCGGTCAGACAGCACGCCCTAGCCCCTGGAACACGAGAGGGCTAAATTGCGGAGGCCCCCGTTCATTCGTGGCATGGATTAGCGGTCCAGATGTAGTCTAACGGCTTCAATTTCGGGCCAATGAGGCGTTTTCTGGGACATAGGGTTGGGGCTAGCGCAGGTACGTTATTGGTAGGGCTTTAACGAAATTGGACTCAATCCATGCCGCTGCGCACTCGAGGCGCAAAAGGATCGTTCTGCCGGCGGTCGTTGGCCATGTTGCCAGGCAGCACGGCCCTATTTTGGGAAATTACCAGCCGTTAACGAGCCAGCCGGGTGGATGCCTGAAAGTTGGCGGTCAGCCGGCGACATGTTGCATTGAAGGAGTTGGCGTTTGAGGTTTCTGAACGCTTAGTGCGTGCTTCCCCATCGAGGCATTGTGCGTCGAAATCTCGAGATCGTATTGCTTTGGATGTGCAAGTATGAGGATGTAAGCTAATGTGCAACGCTTCTCCAGATCCTCGTGTTCTTGTGGAGCTTCGATCGGCGCTGCGGTGCGCCAGGTACCCTCAAGCGCTGACTGGCGGACCAGGACGCAGGGCTCGCGACGCCGAACAGGAGAGCGGACCGACTGGCTTGTATGAGCCACCGTTGTACCAGATTCCAGCCCCCGTCGTTGGTGTCGCACTATGCGTGAAGCGAAGTTTGCAAAATCCCATGTAGAGTGTTAAATCGCACGAATTTTGGCAATCTGCGAGAGTGCGAGCTTGATCGCCGTTGGGCAGGTGCGAGATGAGCTGACGGCACGGCAGGCTCATTCGGAGGAAGACAGGCGCGAACGGAGATCAGTGGTCGCTTGTCATTTCAGCCCTCCACGGGGGAGTTTTGTGACACATCAGCACGTATCTCGCATCCAGGGTACTACCTCGTAAGTACTAATAGCTGCGACAACGCCTACAGGGGCAGCATGACACCACACAGTTCCACGTAATGAACACGTTCCTGGCGCGCAACGAACTATACACAACTTCCAAGCATATACCTGCGTACCATGTCGTAGCGACGACGACGATGCCGATCAGTTTAACTTTGTTGAAGAGTCACAAGAAAGCGACAGTCACAGCTAGGAAGTGGCAACAGCATGGGAACACAAGCTGTCTTAAGTAGACTTAAGATAGACGTGTTCATTGCTAGCAACTAAACATACTAGAATTCAGCGCATACCTGCGTAATGTGTCGCAGCAAAAAAGCTACGACATCAATACCGGCAAACTAAAGTAAACAAAGCAAGATATGTTGTATACATAGGGCGACAGCCGTCAAGCCCATATAGCGAGCGAAAACGCATCGGGGTATCTTCGAAGCGAAATGAATTCGTGACATCGTTACTTTGATCGGTCTGAAATTTGATCGGTGTGAAGGAAAGGTGAATGTCAATAGATCACTCAAGGCGGAGCGAGTGTCAAAATGGCAAGAAGAGAAGGAAAAGAGCCAATACGGTACTGCTCAGTTACACTGGCCAGGGTCTATACAATGTCAGTAAGACTCGATAGGCTGACGTGAGGACGACTTACACTTCCGGCTGTCGAGCGGCTGCGGGAAGATGCCATTGGCAAGCAAGTCTTGCATATCCCATTCGGGGGCACCCTCCGTCTTCCACGTCCAGAAGATCCACCCAGACGCCTTCTCAAACGCATCGAGTTGCGCCTCAATGAAGCGGCCGATATTGTTCTTGTCATCATTCGACAAGCCAGCAACCGAGCCAGTCGACTTTCCAGTGCAGTCACCGACCTTTGACGAGCCCTCGAAGGTGCCGTCATAGCGCGCACCCTTGTTTTTGCCGTTGAGCCACTTCGCGCAGTCGGTGATGCCGCCGGTCCATTCACCTGCGATGGTGGGCTTGCCTGTGGAGGCCATTTGGTTGCCGAAGTCGCATGCTGTGCGGATGTGGCTGTTGAGGTCCTGCGAGACTTGGTCGTTCACGAAGATTTGGTAGTGGTGGGTGTCGAGAAGTAGGTTGTTCATGCCTGCGCCGAAGTCGTTCCAGCCTGTGACGCCTTGGAATGCATCGTGGAAGGCAATAGCGACGTTGGAATCCTTGAGGTTGCCCCAGCCGTCGTAGTAGAACTGCTTGATGGTATCGACGTTGACCTTTCCACCGAGAGGCTCATTGAGGAGCTGGATGGAAGAGACCGCAGGATGAGCTGCATGGTCGTCGCGGATCTTGTCGAGGACTTTCAGTGTGTATTCAACAGAGTCGCCTTGACCCCAGCTCGGGTTACCATATTTTCCAGAGTTGTCGAAACCGTTCTGTGATTCGGGCGCTGGTGAGTGTTAGCTGGATCATGCGAAGTGGAATATCAGAGACGTCAGTACTAACCACCATGCAGATCAATCATCACTTTCAGCCCTGCGCCTTGGGCCCAATCTAGCGCGCGGCCAAGTCTCTCATATGCGCCCTGTACGTATGGATCGCCATCTCGCGGTAGTACACTCCAATAACCAATCGGGATCCTCACGTGGTTCAGACCAGCTCCTGCCATTTGTTGAAAATCACTCTCAGTGAACCACGAATCCCAATGTCGTTGCAATCTTGACTGTGCAGCGTCTCTTCCGAGCTGTTGAGTGAGTGTGTACTCATCGACAGCGTCGTTGCCCTCAAAGACTGACGGTGTGATCCAGGGCTCGAGGACGAACCAACCACCAGTATTGACACCGCGAACTTTCTGGCCGTTGTAATCGAAAGACAGGGCACGCTTTGCTGGCGTTCTGCAACCGGATTAGCTCTTGCGGAATGCTTTGTGGATTGAAATACTCACATTGGTGAGGCCGAACTCAGTGCCAGCAGGCTTAAAGCCGCGGCAGCAAAGTGTTGTCGTACCATATTGATGCTGGGAGGTAATACAAGCGAGTTGAGGTGAGCAAAGCGTAACAAGTTTGAAGCTTCGTACAATGTTGTGTGGGCTAGCGGTTTCTTTGTTCGTTACCTTTGCCTTGGTTGAACGTACCACAATCCGGGGGATCTACTAAACTTATAAACACATGCAATTGCGGAACTCCCACGACATTTGCCCCAGTTTTGCAAGTCAGGCTCATATTTCCCGTCGTGTTTCAAGGGCAGATCATCTCTTCGACCAATGCTCGGAAGCTTACCCTGTCCAAAGGTTGTTCTGCCACGATGCCGAGCTCCACGGCCTCCCAGGTAGGCGGTGTCAAGGATGATGTTCTCAGGCGACCACTCAGGATGCAAAGCTGCGGCTGTACATTGTGCTGCTGCCGCCTTCTTAGCTGGCAGAAGATGCTGGATGACGCAGCAAGGTCACAGCGTAAAGATGTTCCCGGGCGTTTTGGAGCCAGCGAGGTAGCCTTTGTCTAACTACATAGAGGCTTCGTGCCGAGACCCTGAACCATAAAGAGAGTCAGTTGCTGATGGAAGGCGCAGGGAAGGTCGAGCGTGCTGTACGCCAGCTCAGGCACGCAAGTTTCATTCGTCGTGTTTCGCGCATGATTGGGCGAACGTTTGATGGCGATGATGCGAGGATCGGCAATGATGCAGCCCAGGGTGGATGGCGTCCGCCACTCCAGATCTCCGTGATTCGAGGTCACGGGCCGGTGGGTCTTGGGTAAGCTTGATGATCTTACACTGTGCCGTACGCCAACGTAGGCTATGGCTCCTCCGGTGAGGCTTGGTCTCCAAAACAGGTACTGGTACTGGCAAATATTGCGAGATTGCTGTACAAGAATAGGTCTCAGGCCACAACATCGGAGCGATGCAAGATATAGCATGAATAATACTTGCTATGCTCAATCTGAGAGGCTGTGGACTTACAACAAGTTCACAGTCAAGTGTTCCTCGGAGGCGGCTCATGTGCGTTTGCGGGGCGCTGCTCCAGCTCCAAAGAGCATTTGATCTTCAATGAAGGTCTACCGGAGCCGACTTGAGGGCCGCCATTCTGCCGGTTGCCTAGCAGTCTGAGTTACACAATGCTTACCGGCAAGTTTAACTTGCCTTCGAAGCTCGGCGGATCGGTGAGAATGGTGCACGCCAAACTCTTCAACCACAACGCGAGCGACGTCCTCCAAGACCTGTGAACGGTAAATTGATCGATCAGAGTCTTTAGGGTTCAGCAAGGAGGCCCTCGAAGCACGAGCTTCTGAAAACATCATAGACAGCCAGAATCATGGCATCATCGAACGACCCCTTGCTCCGTGCTAGCAATGACCAGAAAAGGAAATCCCATCAGCATCTCCGCTCATGAGTATACGCTGAATGTCACGAGAATTGCCACCTCTTATGTAAAGGGATGACAAGGCAGGCTCCTGGAGTCGCACCGGCGTGGAAATAACCATCTCGTGGCTTGGGCATCGTGAAAGCTTGGCTGATGCGGGGGAGGCGCCTCTAGTTGTGCCGTTGATGCGTCAGCGGCTCATGAGTCAAGACCTTCCACAGCGGAATGTGACGCCGAAGAAACTTTTCCGCGACTCACGATAGGTCTCTGAGCTAAGATCGCCCTCTTCTGCTCGTCTGGGTTGCTGTGTGTCTTTGATCGTGAGCTCATTGATCACGCGCGCATACCATGATCTACGAGATCTGCTGCCGCCCAGCAACTGCGCTGGTAGACGCGACGCGGAGAACATCCTTCGGGGATATTCCATCGTGAATGACCAAGTGACGCTGATATAAGCGGTGAGGGTATTAACGGCTTTGACATTGCAGTGTAAGCCGCCATGGCGAGCAAGGCTCAAGGAAAGGGATTACAGGAGTGACATTTAGGTTTTTGAAGACGAAATGTTCGTTTCATGATGCTCGACCATTTTGTTCGTTAGTTGAAGATCCTTCGAAGTTTTTATGCTAGGTTTGATAACGCGGTACAATACATACGTGGAGGGGCTCAGTTCACCAATTGTGACGTAGCTAGAAGCACAAAGGTGTTCGGATTCTGATTCGTAAAATTCGGCGTTCGATACCTGCTTTCGTAGGATTGCACACGAACTATACGGGCGGCTTTTGTGAAGAGATGATGATGCTGAGGCGGCTGTTCCGTGTTGTGCGCTAAAGACAGCCTTTTGTTACTGAACGCTGCAACGCCTATGTAGTTGCGATGACAGAGAACTCGCGGTGAGCCATGCTGCTCAAGATCTTCACATTTTTGGTAAGAGAAAACGAGGAATAATTAGATTCTGTTCGGATATCTGCTGTGACTATGGTGTTGAGAGTCAAGGAGGCTGTTTTGCAACGAGCTGGCTGACCTAAGCACCTAAGAAGGCAAGCCCGAACGTCGCGAAGACGCTGCGAGAGTAAAGAACACAACACTGAATACAATACTTACAGATACACCAGCCACAGCCAATCAGGTAGGCGTCGTGCTCCACTCCATTTTCGCATTCCTCCGTTCATGTAGATACTTGCGCCTTGTCTTTGCATCTTCGTGCGCAGACGCGTCTACCCTGAAGATGGCGCGCAACGTTAACACCACGGCAGCATCGCGCGTCCAACATGGGGCGACACGCCAACCCTGATATTAGACGGGCGTTCGCAGAGTTCCAGGACCAGGACACGCCCTCCAAGTGCAACAAAGTACGCTGCCTGCACTGCGGTTTCGTTCGCGCAAAGAACACAACCCGTCAGATCGAGCATCTTCAAGAATGCACGTCATATCTTGCGTCGCCTGATGCGCAGACGCACATGGCCCAGCAACAAGCTGCTGGTGCTATGGATCCGGCCATCACCCAAGGCCAAGCACCCAGTCAGATATTGAATGGACAAGCACCAAACCCAAACCTCCAAGTCGTACGTCGCGGTCCGAACTCAAAACGCGCGCGAGATGGCCAGCCCATTGCGCCGAGCATGCCCATGCAGCCACATCAAGCAGCGAGCCTGACTTCACATCTGCTCGCCACATGCTCAAGCCAGTTCACCCAAGCCACGCAACAGCCTTTTCTTTCTCATGCAGGCTGTGGCTCGTTGGCTGCTGGGCCTCTGTCGCAGTGGCTGGTCCAGGATGGTCACTATTCGAGAGGCTACATTCGGTTTGTGGGGCAACTGCTGGCCAAAATACGATTGCCGCAGACACAGAATTCACAATTCCATCCAATGTACCGGACCATGGACCTCCTCATTTCCGCACTGAACAACATGCGCCGCGAAATGCAATTCTTTGAGATCACCACGACCAAGTATGGACTTGTATTAGGACAGGAAGGTCCAACACCGATTGCGAGAGCACTGCTGGATTTGTTTGTGAGCGCGAGCAGTCCGAGTGCAAGCCTGCTTGAAGGCATGGTTGTTCTATGGGGCACAGAACATGTACAGCTTCATCCGAACATCTTAGGATATGTGTACTAACAGTCACAGTGCTACCGCTCTGCTTGGCAATACGCCTCGTCGTTCAGCTCTTCAATGTCCACCCCATCCGCCGATACACACATCATCGCCTTGCACCAAGCACTCATACCGAACTGGACATCTCCAGCCTTCTCGAAATTCGTCGACGCAACGCGGGCGCTGGTCGATGAGCTTGCGAATACCACAACCGCCCGTGATGGCAAAGAAGAAATGGTTCGCTGCGAAGAGATCTTTCGTCAGATATGCTGGCTGGAAGAACGCTTCTGGCCAGTCGTAAATGGCATGGGAGATATGGGGGAACAAGATGAGCCCGCCAGGCTGGGACCTCCCGGGCTGTCTACCATGAACAATGGCAACTTCGCCGGACCTTCACCGAACATGGGCCCTCCGATGAACAGCCAGATGGCAGGCCCGATGACCGGGCACAATAATCAGATGGTCAGCCATGGTCACAGTAACAGCCAATTGAACGGAGGAATGCCCAGTAATGGCATGAATACTCCAATGAATGGAAGCGGCATGAACGGTTCACTGAACAACAGTGGCATGACTCGACCTATGCCCAATGCTCAGATGACGAACAATCATAACGGCAGCCAGATCGATGGCAGCCAGCTCAACGGACAATTGAACCAAATGAACGGGCGCATTCAAGATGACCAGTCTAGCGGGAGTAGCACGCCCGGTGCTGACGACAATGCTTTCGGTCAGCTTCAAATGGTACAAGGATCCTGAGCGGGCGGACGCACTGTGGCATGAATTTCAGTCGCTGGATCGATGCACGAGGACAAAAGGCGAATCCCTTTTCTATTGTACTTGGCGCATAGTATCAGCAATGTGGCACGGCGTACTCGGCGTATGGGATAGTTCACCTTTAGGCCACAATACCGGTGTACAGGATTTGACGTCTACAAACTTTTCTCACATGTACATGCAAGGGCTGTCACATGTGCTAGAAGATCTCTCACGCCATATACTTCAGACCTTCATATCTGCCATTGGCGAAGTTGGTCATGGCTTGGAACACACCGCACCAGTTCAAGCGCTCTCAAGCGCGCTCAACTTCACCTTGATATTATGAGGCCAAACGAACCACTGCTTGTGCAAGACCCATTCCTTCTCAGGGTCCTCGAGCTCAATCTGTCACTTCATTAGCTCCTAACCCCTCTCACAGCATGTATTCAGCAACTTTCCCACATACCATCGCAACAACCTTGTACACCTCAACGAGCGCCAATGGCTTGCCCAGACAAATACGGTTACCGCCTCCAAACACCATATCCGCTTCCCTAAACTTCCTCATCCTCTCTTCAGACCTCTTCTTGCTCTCGTCCTTACCCTGCAGCCACCGCACCGGCATGAATTCGTGCGGCTTCATTCCAAGACACTCTTGAGTCTTTGTAGTGTATGACCCACGGGTTCACGCCGACGATCGTACCAGGCGGTGAGACGTCGCCGCTCGGCAGTGTCAGATCGCTGGTCGGCACGACGGGCTCGAAGATGTTGTCGACTGCAGGGTGCATATGCGGGCCCTCTTTAATACAGGCGTCGAGGTCTTTAAATACTACAGTCAGCCTTTGTCTAGACCCCGTATGCTGATACACGATAATTCTACACTATACCCAAGCATAGATGATGCATAAGACGACTATTCTTAGTTGGCATCTGCATACTCTCTAGCTATCCCTTATCTATCCTGCCTTCCTTTTTAATTTTGGGCTATTCTAAGCATATTTCGATGCCGCTGAAGCTTTACTATGGAACACTTTAATGTGGAGTCTGAAAATAGCGAAGCCTGGTCAGAAACCTGCCAGATCAGATCAACGTACGGCCTCCAAAAGCTCTGTGGCACTGTTTACCCTTCGCAATGTCGTGAAGAGGTGGCACGTTCTACTGCTTTGGTTTACTACCATCTCAACCATGATTCTCTGCATCGATCGGTGCCGCCAATCTTCCCATCTCACTCCCATTCGACCCTAACTAACGGCGTACTATACCCATGATCTTGCTTCGTATAGGTGATCCAGACCCAATTCCTCCCTTCGGTTCCCAACCCCATAGCAGGGTGCGCTTGAATCGAGTAAGCCCCCAGATCCGCCGTGCCACTAGGCCCTTCCCAAAACTTCTTCACTTCTGTCCAGGGGCCCGTTGGATCCGGGGCGGTTGTAATGTAGCATGACGCGCCAGGAAATTTACTGCCTCCGATCCAAACGAACGAGTTCCAGGCTGGGCAAAAGTAATATGTCCCTTGCCCAAGGCCATTGAGGTTGGCAATGTTGAGACCGGGAGTAGTACGGGACGGGACGTCGCGGGTCCAGCAATCGTTCACAAGATACTCGTAAGATGAGCGATATTCGATTTGCGAAGTGGGGACACGGGCGAGAGCGACGACTGATTCATTGGAGGTGTCGAATTGGGCGTAGAGGTAAGCGTATGATTCATGGATCAAATTGCCGTACACGCCGTATTGGATCTCGCCCTCTTTCCAGAATGCTTTATCGACGATCTCGACTTTGGGAAGACTGTCCTTGGAGGAGTCGTCAGAGTGATTGTGGCTGAGGCGGTAAAGGGTCGTTGGCGGGTGAGGAACGAGAAACTCCAAGCCTTTGATGTGGTCGACTTTGATGAAGGTATACGCCGTTATGAGCCCGGTCGTGTTGGGTGAATTAGTTACGAGAGGGGGCGAGTCTGGCCAGAACGGGTGGCGGCTACCGTCTTCATCGTTGCCGGCGATACGACCAGTCCCTGGGGTGTGGATCGGATAGAAAGCAGAGTTGAGGTGATTGAGGCCATTATCGCCGTAATGAACATGCACAATCTTTTTCAGAGGGTCGCAGTCATTGGATGGTTGTTGGATGAGAGGCCCACCATCACTGTCCAGCTCAGACCAAGAGGCAGTGCTGGTAATGATCGGGATTTCGTGAAATGTTCCATCTGGTTTGGAGAGTTGGGTGTCTCGGTAGGTCCATAGTATGCGATCACCGAATCGACAAGAGCCTCCGGAATCGCGATTGAGGCCTGGATCGCCGACGAGTCCGACAATTTCAGGAGTTCCTTTGACTTTTGGGCACGCTGGTTCTCCCATTCGCCTCTGCGGGGATGGAGGACGTGGCTGATCAGCTCCTGCTGGCAGTGCAGGGCCACTATGCAAGTGGTGTCCTGAATCATTACTGGTGCCACCGGCTGCTCCCTCGGGACCATGTTGCGGATTTAGACCGGCCAGGAAAGACTTGGAAACATCAGCGACCCTCAAGTAACGTGATACATGCCTTTCAGTGCGAGAACTTACCTGCGCCTTTCCTTTAAAGCTTTTCTCTTCATCGCCTGATTTACCGCCAGATGCACTAGCAAACGTCACCGCTGTCCGAATGTACTCATTGAGCAGCAACCAGCAGGAATTGCGACACGTACCGGCCGCCGAAAGCAGACAGTCTCTTCTTCCATCCTTCCATTCTTCGCCGTTTCTTTGGTTCGTTTCTTTTGTTGTTTATTGATGACTTGCGAGGTCTGCGAGAAAGACCCCAGGACAGCTTCGGATGTGATGCGGAGATTCTTATTGACACCCGAGGTCACTGTAGCTTGGTCTTATTTCATATGTTGTGATCCACCCCTCAAATAGGTATAGTACCGACCAAAATCCATCTACACCACCTTATCAGTCATTTGTTAAATGGTACTCTGCAGGCTTTTAGTTTAACCACATTTTTGTACCCTATTAGATCTGTTTGGCCACACCGCACATGAGCTATCCTTATTGTCAGGGGTGGACCACAATTTATGAAAGTCACCGATAGCTTTGAGCCTTACAATGATGGCTATTGAGCGCCGGAGCCAGTCGTCTCTCACTCCGTACATTCTCGCAAAAAACATCTGTGCATATGATATCCAGTGAGCTGGCAGGCAGATGAAGAGGCTAGAGAGCAGTGATGCGTCGTGGTTGATGACGTCGTCAACGACAACCAAGAACCGAGGTATCTTTCATGTGCGCCAACCTACAACCACCTGCTTCCAAATTTGAGCCAAACATGGCTCTTCTTATGCTGAAATAAGTGTGCTAATGGCACTTTCAGGACTGAATGAAGGCTCCTTATCTGCTTCCAGCATAATCATGATGGAAGGGATCGATACCGACATAGCACCGCATCGGCTGCACAAACAATCAGTCCTACGCGCGAATGATATCTGACTGGTGAGAACTAACCGTACGTGCTGCGGCATGTAGAGGACTCTGGCCTGACGGCCATACGATGTGTACTCTATATCAAGTCTGAGTTCTTCCCGCCCAAAAGACATCAACGTCCACGATGCCAAAATACGAAACAGATGCTTCTCTAGGTCGAAGGAAAGTGTAGGCGCCGAAAAAGGTCAAACGGTCAAGGTACATGCGGCATGACCAGAAGCCAAAATATCCCTCACTGCGTCGACATCAACACAGTTTCCTTTGTTCTCTAAGATTGCGATACGATCGACAAGTTGGCATCGCACCTCGGTTGCGCTAATGTACCCCACATTCGCGTTACAGGGAACGGCTCCTGTGCCATCGCGGATGCTTCACGCTTACATCACAGTATAGTATTCTTTTACTACCCTTGAAGCACATTTTTCATGCCTGAATCAATCAACGTACATGTCTGTGTCACATGCTCGAAGAGCTACAGACGTCGAGAACACTTGCGACGGCACGCACTCACACACCACGCGACACGACCGTACAGATGCAACATATGTCATGCTGCGTTCTCGCGCACTGACGTGCTTAAGCGTCATGTTGAGAGATGCAATGGCACGAAAGCGAAGAGTGCGTCGTCTTCCCGGCGGGGCCGTGCCTGTGATCGGTGTGTACGTCAGAAAAAGGCGTGTAGCCTCCAACAGCCTTGCCATAACTGTGAATTGAAGGCGACGCTGTGTCGATACTCATCTGACACCGACGGGACCTCTCACAGTGAGCTCATGTGGAACGAGAGGCTTGCTGAAGATAATACGGATGCCGTGCATTCTCAAATGCAGCCAGGAAGTAGCAACATGAGAAGCGCAAACACGATCGATGATAGCTATGAGACTCACGGCCTGGCGCAAGATTTGGACGATTTTCTGCAAAGCACAATCTCGGATCCCCGATCCATAGGGACGGGCAATGATACGCTAGATTGGCTCAACTTTCTGGGCGTTCCTGATCAGCCATCCAGTCCGGCGGCCGACCGCGCCGATACAATGGGCAGTGGACTTCGATTTCGATTTCTCTACAACTTCACTAGCCGCACAGGTCTCAGCTCAACTTTCGAGTGTGGCAGCCTTGCTCAGCGCCAACGACTACTCGGAGTCTTCGCTGTCCAGCATACCGACGGAGACTTTCTAAACGCTGCCAACGGCTTGCACGACACCACGAACGAAGATCATGCCTTTAAGGTTTCCTGGCTTTTCGATCCTCTCGTTATCAAGGTGCATGAGATCGTCAACCGTTTGAAGGAGATTGGGACAAGCAAAGGCCATGGCAGTGTTAGCACCAATGTATGGACACTTGAATCTGAACGACGTTGCATCGAGTTCTTTTCACCGGCAAGCATTCGCAGTTTTCTTGCATCATACTGGGCCCTTTGGCATCCAAATGTCAACTTTGTACACAAGCCTACATTTGACCCGGCAAAGTCTAAGGCGTGCCTTCTTGCAACCATGGTCGTGATAGGTCAGTTTGAGACTCCACGCGCTACGTGCCACAATCTGACAACAGATAGGGGCTTGCGTTTCTCCGGTCCCGGGTCACTTAGAGCAAGCAAAGACGTGGTTTGACAGCGTCGAAGAGATGGTGTTTAGTGACATCGATTTTGACCATGACGCTGCTGCATACGAAGGCAACACACCCTATCAAATCTCCGGAAAGTCAAAGACAGAGGTTCTTCAGGCTGCATATATGTGTTGTCTTTACCAAAATTGGGAAGGCAGCGATGTCAGCCGCCGCCGAATACGTCGGCACAGGTTCACCAATCTCGTTTCTGTATGCTGCCACTTCGTCTTTCATGAATACATAGCTAAACAAATGAAAGATAGTGCGTGACACCAACGCTGAGACGGTAAGAAGTAAGTGCTTCGACATAGCGAGCGGCAGTACGTTTGATTGGCAAGCGTTCATAGCACAAGAAGAGCTTATCAGGTAGGTACAATCATACTGCCTACCTAACCAGAAGCTGACCGACCAGAACGTTCTTGTGGATATTCCTGCTCGACACATGTTTTGTTATCTTTAACAATCTTCCACCTCGAATGGTCATCCGTGAATTACAGCTGCGAACGGCATATCCAGAAGCCTGCTTCCAAGCAACCACAGCTCAAGAGTGCGCTGCAGCAATGCGCGACTGGAGTACTCGAGTATACACGACGGCAGACATCTCGCTTCGTGATGCTATACAAGTGTTCTGTTCGGACCACGTGGTCCCGTCTATACGCTGCGAATTGGCAAATTTAGGCCCTCTCAACCTCTTCGTCATCATCTCCGGTAAGCACAATCTCACTGAAAACTTTGAACAGCCCTTTTGCTCAGCTTTACTAGCACTCCATATTCTCATCTTCCAGCGAATGAACTCCTTCGGGGACAGCGGCAATGTCGGCGCTATACAAAATGCATTGCACAATTGGCAAAGTGTCTGGGAGCTCTACATCACGGGCTATTCCTTCAGACCTCCTCATGTCATGTTGGATAGCGACAGTGCGTCTTTGGATCCTCAAGACATGTGGAGACGAGTTGGTTTCATGCAGCATGCTCATGAGTTCTGGCTCCTGGCAAATTTGATCGTTGATCGCATGAGCACCAAAAGCATCCTTGAGTTCAGTCGGCACTCAATTATCTCTGGACATGGTCCAGTTGCAGACCCAGTCTTGCACCAATATGACCAGAACAACATGCAACAAGTCAACGAGCTTATCACAAACTTCGAGCAAGCACGTATTCTATGACTGCTACTAAGAACGTACGGGTACTTCAAAGGCGGTAGAGATTCTACATACTCATCACCGACACTGTGTAAGCGGGAATGCGCAACAATCGGCACCTACTTATCAGACTGGACTATCTATCATCCAATCAAGACTTGCCAACAAAGTCAGAAGGCAAGCGTTGCCATTGCTTAGTGACAGGATCTAAGCAGTCTCTTTCGGCATCCTTCCACTCCTGAATTACTTTCTCCTCTCTGTCACGGGATCTCGGCAATATGTTGACCGTGAAAGGCTCGGGCTGACAGACGAACCCTTGTGTCAAGCGATCTGGATCAGGAAGAATCGGATCACCTTTGACGTCTAGCTTCGGCTCGAACTTGAAAGCCCAAAGCATCCTCGCAATACCGAGAAACAGACTGCGTTCCGCAACGTGCATTCCTGGGCAAATGCGACGGCCGGCTCCGAACGTGGACTGGTCCCTCTTGCTGTAATCAGGATTTGCTGCGGAGTCTGCCAGGCTTTGCGAATCCGAAACATAGCGATCCGGATCAAACCGGCGCGGATCTGGATGACGCTCAGGGTCCATGTTGATGCTCCAGACATTGTTCATGACACCGGCGTTGCGAGGTATCAAGAAGCCTTCGTAATGATCGTCCTGCGTGGTAGCGTGGGGCACTGCGCCTAAGATAGTTGTCGGCATCCAGCGTAGTGACTCTTTCATGCAGCTGCGTATATACGGGAGTGCATCTTCGTCCTCCATGGTCGGCATTCTGTTCGGACCCACCACACGATCAAGCTCGGCGTGTGCTTTGCGCTGTGCGTCCGGAAAAAGCAGCATGGCTTGGACGAAACCGATCAATGTGCTAGATGTCGTATCGCTTCCAGCTTCCAGGAGTGTGCCTGATATGTAACACGCTGAATCGTCATCAAAGCCCTGCGTCTTCTGCGCCTCTACCAGATCGACACAAAAGCATGGCTTGATCGATCCTGTGATAGTAGCGTCCTTCGCCTTGAGCCAGTGGCTCAGATATAAGGCTTTCTCGGCCTTATGAAGCTCTTTTGCCTTTCGCTGCACTGGCAGCACAGCAGCGGGCAATTTTCGCAGCCACGGAAAGAAGTCGACTAGGGCAGCGGGGCCGGTCTGATTCAGATCTGCAAACTCCGAGAAGCCTTCAAAGAGCTGTTTCATATCCGCGTTCTCATACGTTGGGGTGCGCCAACCAAAGACCATCGTCGTTGTCAAGGCATTCGCGTAGCGCCGGATGGCCTTGACGAAGTCGTCTGGTCGCTCGAGCAGTTCGTGTAGCATTTGTTTATTTTCGAGCACTTGGTAGGGTACGTATGATCGGGAAATAGTGACATTGAGGAGGCTGTGTACGAGTTTTCGAGCCTAGTTCGGATGAGCACAATGCAAGGAGACACTTCGGGACGCACTTACTGCACGCCATCTTGGACCATACTCCTACAGCCACAGTCAGTTCGGTCAAGTCATTCCAGGAGCTCACTTACCATCATCAATACCCTGAGACCACCGCTGCAGAGAGTCTGGCCGATGTACAGATCTGGGCGGTGGGAGTAGATGCCGCTCCGCTTGTCCAAGAGATCCTTCACAGCCTTGCCTAGAGGTGTATGTACGAAGTCAGTGTATGTCTCACATGCAGTTCGTACATGGAACTCTCTTACCACTTGATAACACCACCAGAGTTTTGGAGCCAAGTATGAGGCTGTAAACCGGACCATACTGGCGTGCCCATTTCTCAAACTGAATATGGGCATCACGGGCGGGCATCTACATGACAGACGATCAGCAAGGCCATACTTTCGAGAAGTTTGGAAGATTGAACTTACCTGATGCAGATTACCAATGATAGGCAGCGTGGGCGGGCCGGGCGGATAATTTCTCGGTCTTCGCCCTGTGAACCATAGGCGGATGAGGATCCCTACGATAGCAAAAGGCCACAGATATGATATGTTAAGGAGCATATTGCCGGAAGTTTATCGGTGATGTAGCCAGCACGTATAAGTTGTTTCGAACAAGGGTCATAAACAATCCTTTTCCATCACGGAATCCAGTACTTATATCCTTTTATTGAAGCATGATGAACGCTAAGCCAAAATACGCCATGTCGGAGTTTGATGTGGGATAGGTCGCGTCGGCGGAGATGGGGGTGGGATAAAGCGGGGTCCCCACACCCGGTTGACCTCTCCTACCTATTTCCTAGTATCTGTATAGTCACCAACCAATCAAACAACACTCAAATACTAGGTAGTACGCTAATAGCTTATCAAAGAAGGGATATGGAGCTTTCGGGAGTGTGACCTCGACGTGCGGCAATTCGGTACCTACCTATGGTACATAGGTGGTCGGGTTACGGTAATCTGCGAGATCATCTTCACGAGATCTGCAATCCCATTCGCATCACCCTTAAAATAAACTATGAGGCCCTCCAGCGCAAGATATCGACATATACTTGAAGCTCGCGAAACCGGTATGCTTCGGGCGCTGAAGAACGCAATGAGGTGTACCGCCATGACTTAACTCCCTAACAACAACGCCGTCCTCACCAACATCGACGACGTAGAGCCCGAAAGCGTCTACTATGTGAAGATGGACCTCGCTGTCAACCTCAACTGGGAGCAGCGTTTCGATCAAAAAAAATTCTTCAAATGGATGTGGCCTTCCCGTTCTACTAAACAACTACAACGGCGCCATCCGCATGCTACGTAACCCTGCCGCCAACGAGACAAATGCGCAAGCAGTCGCCTCCCTCACCCGCACCAAGCACCTCAAGTTAGTCCAATTGCGATTCGGCAAGGTCGACCCTGTACATCCAACGTCATCGTCGGAGACATCCCCGACAACAAAAGACAAGGCCTATACAAAGAGCTTATAAAGCTCTCTCCACCACAAGAACTGATTGGATCAGGGTCTCGAGCTGGGTCCAGAAGTAAATCGCAGGCCAGATGGCGTGGAACGACTACCAAGAGCTCGTCAACTCGTACAACCGAGCCATCAGGATTCTCCGTGTGCGCACCCCGGGCGAGACAGCCCAGCAGATCGCAGACCGCCGCGCTCTCAAGTGCGAGTACAAGAAAGCACTTCGGACTCACGCTGCGCGCATCCGTAACGAGGTTGAGCTTCGCCTGGAGGACATGGAGGACGACATTGCGGCAGAGGTGGCGAGGGCTTAGAGCGATGAGTTGGTCGAAGACATGCGTGCCATGGCGGAAGCCATGCAAGTGTACCAGGGCGATGAACGCGCCAGCCTGAGTTGACTTCTGGAAGGCACGGTTCAACATCGATGTCTTCGTGAGCTGGATGTGGCAGCTCTCCAACATCCTCTACTTCAAGGAAGTCAAAATCTGTGACAAATTGATTGCGATGCTAACCTTCACGCCAGGCGCAACTTTGAAGATTAGGTCATCCACGACATGTTGGAAGACCGCTTCGTGCTCTTCGCGGACGCCGTCTTTGAGAACATCACCTGCCCACGTAACATGAACGCAAGCTGCGGCGCCCTGTCGGAGATTCCTGTCCTGCGCACGAGCGTCAAGCGGTCTGACACCAAGTCAGACGCGTACAGCATATTCGGCGAAGCTGAAGATATGCTCTGACCCGCGGGCACACCCAGTCCTCCTGGCGACCATCTGATGCTGTGGGTTGAGGCTACCGGGGGTAACAGAGCGAAGTTAGTGTCGCGAGCGGTGGATCCTGTGTATATGACAACTCCTCAACGCTACTTTGTTTCTGTATCCCCTGTCCTTCTTTCATCTTCTCCATTTCACATTCCTCCACCGCATAACCTGCGCGACCCGAACCACATCATGGCGCCGCTCAAAGAGGTAACTGCCGTCCCCGACGACATTGTTGAAGGTGAGGCCTACACCACGATGGAGCGCCAGAAGCTGCTGAAGCTCCGACAGTCCAGATACGGCAAGGTGGACCGTAGCCAATACCCTGCCATCATTAGAGACGTGCCGAACAAATAAAAGGTGGCCCTCATCAAGAAATTCGACAAGTGGGCGGGAGGCAAGCAGACAGAGTAGTACGGCCTGCCATCCTGGGTCCAAGAGTTCGTGGCCGGCGCAGTATCTTACCAGGCGCTCCTAGACAATTTCAACCGCGCAATCCGGATGCTGAAGCTGCCAGCCGCACACGAGACCGGTGCCCAAATGGCAGCTCGCCGAGCGCTACGGCATGACTACAAGAAGGCGCTACGGGTGCACATGGAGCACATCCTGGACCAGGTAGCCATGAGGCTGCAAGAGCTCGATGACGAGATCGTTGAGCGAGAATACCGAAACGCTACCTGCGCTGGCTGCAACAAACTTTGCATTAGTTCGATGTACCCAAATCCAGATGGCAGTGGCACGAAAATCTGCGCTCCATGTCACCACAGAAACGAGTCAGACAAGCATGCTTGCGCATGCGGGGCGACACGCTCTTATCAGTGGTACACAGATTTCGACAATCCTAATCTAAAGAAATGTCAAAAGCGCTACATTGAGGAGCATGCAGCTACAATTTACAGTCGCATTTGTTCCCTGTGTGATGCGACATCGTCGTCCGCGTGGTCTAAGAACCCCCTCGACAAGTCGAAGTGGATCGACGCCAAGTGCCATGAGCTATCATCGAGGGGCCCGAAGCAGGACCAGTGGCTCGATACCCTCAGGGTCAAGATAGGTCTCGATCTCAACGCGGTGGCAGCCTACAAGGCAGCGAGGGGGCCGGCCAAGGTCAGGAAGCAAGTGAAGGCTTCAAAGTCATCAAGGATCGCAAAGCCAACATAGGCCGTGCAGCCAGCCCTTGCTACCAAGCTGGCGTTCGCCACGCAGCCAATATTTGGTGCGAAGCAGACCGGTATTGATGCGTTCTTCAAGAAGAAGGGCTGAATAATGCACACACTGCGGGCAGAAGTTGAAGCACGAGAATTCCGCAACTCTCAAGATTTGCGGCGCTCAAAGTGAAATATTATACCATTTCCTGGGGGGTCAGCATGTAACATATTATGGAGTTTCGGTAGAGGGAAGTGTCGGGGTATAGTACCAAGGGGTTCAACAGGCGTGGCAGTGTGCCGAAAGGCTTTCTTATTCGTGGAAGCAGCGCCGCTGACTTTATGAGCTTACGATGTGCACAAAAGTTACTGAAATTTACATGCAATACCTCACTTTCATCTAATTACATTGCCGTCGCAGAATGCGGACAAATGTTGATGATGGATTGTCTCTTTCAGCCCCCAGAGAATTTGCAAACGCTCAGTGCGCCACAGAGTACGCCATAAAGCGAGAAAATACTAAGCTTCCTAGGAATACCCCAGCAAGGACACTCATGAAGTATCCACAGTTCATCGTCATGGTTGCAATCATCAATAAATAGCCTGTACAAAGTCAGTGTTTGCTTCCAATTCACAGGATCGAACTACTGACCAGTACCAGCAACAACGACATCCATTGACGCCAAAATAACAGCTTCATGAGCACGCCACGGCCGATGAGCTGTCGACTTGATGTCCGAAGAATATGCGTAAGGCGCGGCTCCTGTATGTCGGCGTTCGTATGCTGCTAGCAGTGTGACGAGGTTGATGCGAACAGCCAGTAACGCGCGAAAGATGGCTGCGAATGCGACGAGGAAAATGCATGTTCCAGTATATTGTGCTGTGGTCGTTGGTGTCCAGGATTGAGAGTATAGCGGCGTACTTGTTGAGGTGAAGAATGTCATGGCCATGGAGGACATGCCCATCATCATTTGACCGGCAGCCGACATGTGCATCGTATTCTCCATGCCTGCCATTCCTTCCATACTACCGGTTGGAGTTGGTGACCCCGACATGGGCATTGTCATTGACATATCCATGTTCATTTTGACGTCGTGAAGTCTTTGAGTGTGAAGCTTTTTTGACCCGTGTTGCTTGAACTAAATCAATTCGCAAAAGATCGTCTGAGATGTCGTTGGAAAACTTGGCGAAGTGTAACCAAACTCATTGATTCGAGATTGAAGGTGGTGAAATATGTGATCAAAAAGAGATCATGTAAGTCGCGATGTGAAAGCCTTCGCGTTCCAAAGTTGCTTCATAGCACGAAATGCCACTATCTCACTATTCCCGGCAGCCGGCCAATCCATAATGCGCACTAGAACGCTACAAGCTGGTTACCTTCCCATACCGGACAAGACGTGCGTTAAACTGCTCAAACATGCTCGCACTAACCTCGTCTTGACGAACATAAGCATCGCTTGCCATGAGCTTGTTTTGAGCTTGTTCAGCTTTCTCCACGCTTACATCAATTGACCAACGAGAAGTCATGTTATGTGCGTGTCAATCCGGTCAGTGAGACTGGATGTGCAGCTCGCCGTATAATCACCATTTGAGCCTGTTTTGACTGGTTGGATTTGCGGTTTGGAGTCGCGAATCGAACTAGAGCGAGAAGATTTCGGGCCTGAACACCGACCTGCATATGTCAGCTCGCGGGTACACATTTTGAAGTCATCTAGCCCAGTGCTCCGGTAGCAGGGTCTTGTCTGAAGATAAGTCCATTGCCTCACTTCAGCATAGTATCAAAAACACAGGCAGAGAGCACCGCAGTCATAGCACATATTTTGTCCCCACCATAACCGCCAAAATGGCAGGATGGCTCACCAAACCCCTCCAACTCGACGGCATGCGCATGTCCGACTGCGACGAAAAGACTCCCGCAGAATGCGACTGGTACAGACAAAAATGGCACTTTTGGTGAGTTTTTCTTTCTTATCACTAATTTCTCAGCTTACCTTCCCTTCAGGTACATCGCCGACTGGGTCTTCGCGTTACCGACAATCGCGTTCTTCATGTGCAGTATTGGCATTTTCATCATTGCCAACGTGTTATCCACATTCTTCAGCTTCCTAAAGAAGAAACCTCGCGGACCGAGGAAACTACTGGCTGGGTGGAGGTATTTGTCGTATCGGGGGTGGCATGTTAAAAGCTTGAGGTGGAATTCGGCACCGTTGGGGGTGTTGTTGTTAGGTGGGATCGGGACCATATATTTCTTCTGTGAGTCCTTGAACAAGTGAGGAATGCGGGGAGATAAATAGCTAACAGTCCCAGGCATGGATCTCGCGCCCAAACCATACTACTGGATCGACAAGAAATTCGGCGGCTCACCACCTCTCGCAACTCGCAGCGGCTGGTTAGCCCTAGCCTGCATGCCCTTCATCTTCGCCACGGCCACAAAAGCGAACTGGATAACACTCGTGAGCGGCGTCTCACACGAGCGCCTGCAAGTGTTTCACCGCTGGATTTCATACGCTTTCTTCATTCTTGCGTTACTCCACACTTTCCCCTTTATCGTGTACCACGTGCACTTCCAGGACATGCAAGAGCACTTCAAGTCGAGTCTTCTGTTTTACTGGACGGGTATCGCTGCGTTGACAGCACAGGCTTGGCTTACGTTCTTGTCGCACAGCACGATTAGGTGAGTGGTTATGCGTGGATAAGGTTGGTATGTTGACTGACGTGAAGTCAAGGCGCTTCGGCTACGAATTCTTCAAAGCAACGCACCTCCTCGCAGCAGTCATCTTCATCGTAACCTTCTTCTGGCACGTCGATTTCACCCTTACATCAGCGTAAGTATCGACTGTACGAAATGTATATGAGACATACACTGACTCTATACATACACCTCTTAGGGACTACTTCGTCGCAACAGCCGCCATATACGTCCCATGCTACATCTACCCCTACCTCCGCACCTTTTTCGAATACGGCGGCATCCAGCGCGCAACCCTCTCCCTCTCCACCAACAACTTCATCCGCATCGCCGTACCCGCAAAATTCAACTGGAAGCCAGGCCAGCACTGTTTCCTGCGCTTCACGGGCTTCGGCATCGCGAGCGCAGTGTCGAGTCACCCGTTCACTATTTGCTCGACTCCTTCTTCAACATGTGCTTCCGAGCTGGTGTTTTACATTAGGCCGCATGGAGGCTTTACGAAGAAGTTACGTGCGCGCGCGCTGGAATGTCCGGGTTCTTCGGTGGGTGTGCTGGTCGATGGGCCGTATGGGGGTATTGCGCTGGATAAGTTCTCGGATGCGGATTGTGTGTTGCTTGTTGCTGGGGGGTCGGGGGCGGGCTGGTGTTTGCCGTTTATTGAGCGGTATGTCATGCAGTATTCGCAGAGTGGCGATGCGTACAGCGATGCGGAAAAGGGAGAGACGCTGCATGTTGAGACGAGGGGCCTGGCTGGACCAGTGTCGCTGCGCATTGTGCTGGCGACGAGGGATACGGCTAATCGGCAGTGGTTTCTCGGTGCGGTGGATGAGTTGTTGGCGAAGTGTGGTGGGTCTGCGTCGGGATTGAATGTCCAGGTCTATTTGACTGGCGATGCGGCACTGGCAGTTGAAACGACAACGGAGCGTGGAAAGACTGCTTCTCCGGCTGCTTCAGTGTCGGGGAGTGATGGGATCGAGGGTGCAGGTCATGAGCTTGTGGGCCACGTGCCTGGGCGCGAGCACGAGGGCCGACCGCATCTCTCGTCGGTCGTTGCGCAAGAGGCGAGTAAAGTAAGAGAAGGTGGGCAAGCACTCAGCGTCTTCGTTTGCGGACCCACTACCATGCAAAACGACGTGCGCAACGCCGTTGCGGCAGAGAATTTGCGCGGCTTGAAGGGTTCGGCGGCTGAGAGCGTTTACCTTCACTCTGAGCACTTTTCGTGGGCTTGATCATCATCTCGATAGTCTTAGACCACCCTTTACACTGCGGAAGTATTTTCTGCTAGTACATATTCCGCCAAATTCACGATCCTCTCAACAAATCAGTAAGCCTCAACTTGTTACTGTCAAGCCCGCGTTAGCGGATTTGAGAAAACACCAAATTGAATAAGTGTTTTCGGGCTCGAGAGGAATGAGCGTATGAGATTCTCCAGCTTTTTTTCCTCTTTTGATGCTCTCGGTACATGAAGCGTAAATTCGAATCGGCCACGTGACGCATTTTCTCCGTTTGTGTCATTCCTTCCTTTTTGCTAAAGCACTACACTACCTCTCATCCTCCTCCCCTCTCACCCGCGCATACGCCACACCAGCCCCACCCTTCGTCTCAAACCCACTCCCAAACCCACTCCCTTTCACACTCTTCATCCACCCCTCAGCCCCCAGCGTAAACCTCTGCTTCCCCTTGCCCTTAACCCACACACCCGTCGGCGAGTTGGAGTACTCGTCATCATGCAACGACGGGCTGTGTCCAGCATACCCCGTCAACGAAGAATGCCGCGAGTTTGCCGTCGCGTTCGATTGACTGGTGAGAAAGCGCCCCGCGGATAAATGTTGGAGGAAAGTTTTCATCGTCGATGGTTTCGCGCCCGCGAAAATTGCGAGGATGGTTGTGGTGAGTATGGATGCGACGAAGAGGGTGAGCGTGAGGAACGCGGGGATCCCGTAGACGTATTTGTAGCGCACTCTTCGTGTGTAGTTTATCACGGGAGGGGTTTTTGATTCACTGCTCGTTGTTGTATCATCGCGCTTTCGCATTGGTGCGACGTGTGGTTCCAAACCCTTTGTTCCGACCACCATGTTGGCTGCGATATCGGTCCAGATGAGGTTCAAGATCTTGGCGGACGATTCTGGCGTCTGCGAGAGCTCCTGCCACTTCTTGTACATGGCGAGATTGGCTTTGCCCGAGTAATCAACTGGGCTTGTATCGTACGGGCCAGTTTTGTATGTCATCTTGAGTGCGATAGATGCGAAGTCGGCTGCGGGTGTATTGTCATTACCCAGAAATGATTCTGGACCGGGTAGGTACAATGCCTCCTTTCGAACGGTGGTGAGATTCAAGATGTTGGTTTTGTCCTTGGAGATCAGGCCCCACAAGGGACCACCATCCTTCAGTCTCATGCTCGTGTTCTCGACGCCCCACAATGGCTTTGATTCTTCATTGGCATAAACCTTGTTAGACACGGAGATAACCTCGAGACCAGAAAGATCGTCGCTTGTGCCGTTGAAGCGGAAAGATACGGTCTTGATGGTTGCTTTGGCGGTGGACAGGCATGAGTACATGGGCAGTGTCCAGGCAGATCCGGGATCGAAGAGGGACGAAGTGGTGTTGTCTTTGCGTCTTGGGGCGCCGTAGAGTAAGCCGCATGCTGCAACGATGTTTGTTATGTTGGCTAGATCGGCTCCACCCTGGCCTCTGCAAAGCAAGTCTAAAACATAGATCAGCGACAGTGTCCATTTCGGTTCGACAGAAGGTAGTGTTTGGCGAGGCCGGTACGCGCGCGCTGCATAGCGTGACGAGAACAAGTGAATTGAGTAATATGGGAAGCATGAAAACATACCTATATCTGTCCAATTACTGTTCGTAATCCTAAACGGATTAGAATAAATCGGCTCATACGACGTATAATTATACGTCCTATTATCCGCCTTTGAAAAATTCGACCGTCCCTCCACACCATCAAAGTAACTTCCCCATTTCGGCGCAATCGAAATGGAATTAGGCTTGACGAAGTATGTCCCCGCCGTTTTCCCATCAGGAAAATACAACGGAAACCCCTTGCCGAAAGTAGTATTCCTGTACGCAAAAGCCTTGACCTTCATCGTCTCGTTGGTCAAATTAGTGACGTTCATAAGCACCATGCTGTACGCGTTTTGTAGCCACGCGCCTCTATATGCGCGATAGTAGAGATTCGGATTGGACTGCGGGTCCTCGGGGTACCAGAGCGGGTACGTCTTGTTGAGATTGACGTATCCGCCCGCGTCGACGAGTTCGGGCTTGAAGATGCTGCTTTGCGCGAGGTTGTTCTCGGTTCGGGTGCGGGCGACGTGGAAGTCTAGGGTGATGTTTGTGTTGACGCATACTGTGTCTGGCACGACAAATAGCAGATCTTCGGTCCAGGCGCTCCCATAAGGCCGGAATACAGGCGCGCTGTGGTTGCGGAATCCGATGCCGCCGCTCTTCATGTCTACGATTAGACCTTCGACGGGGAGTATGGCGTCGCTGAGGACTAGGCTGGATAAAGGCTGATATGTACCGACGGTCATGGCAGTCCCATTGTCGACCAGCGGACCACGGTTCTTGCCTTTCATGTCGTCGATCATGGTCTTGATGTAGCTCCTGTACTGGATATCGAAGGGACCAGAGACTGTCTCTCCCAGGTCGGAAGCCCCGCTCTGGAACACATCTATAACCTTTTGCGGTATGCTCGAGTCGTACCAGTCCGTCGTGAAGTTGATCTGAAGTAACGTCCTGTTTTCGAACACGCTTGCCTCGTTGTTGTCGTTTGGGCAAGGGATGAGTCCGAAGAAGCCGCACAATCTACTCCAGGATACGTTGGTACGGGGCGGAGTCCCGTAGCCCATAGGAGATAGATCTTTGATGTAATGAAAGACAGCGTCGTCTTTGGCTTGCTCTGCTACGATGCCTTCGTACAGGCCCAAGGGTGTGACGATAGCTGTCACAGCGATCAAGACCAGCATGAAAGTCTTGAAGAAGGACATAAAGAGCACCCGCTTCGTCGAAGAGAAAGTCGCAGCCGAGTCGGTACGAAGGAACGTAGGCCATAGCGAATTGTGCAAGAATTGCCCGATGACTGACCTGCAGTACATCAGTCTTCTCGTCCGACATGTCTGCGACGCCGGACGCATACCACGAAACAGCAGTCTGCGTGACAGCAGCTCTTCTAGGGCGCAATAGGCCCAGCAAGATAACCGGCAGCAGCACCGGGACCAGAAACTGAACTGTACTCGCTATCAGTCAACGTTCATCGCAACGACAAAACACTCCAACCCACCAATAAAGACAGCCGCAGCTATCATACCAGAGACCTGACCGACGGTCAGATCCTGCAGGCCCAGCATCGTGAGCGCGAAGTCAGGTAGTCGTATCGCGACAGCCCCGCACGTCCATGGCGGACTTGAAGTACTCCCGCCGGCGGAACGACCAGCAGGGATAGCGTCGAGGACGACGTTCTTGGCAAGCCACGATGGTGTTCTAGTGGTGGGCGCGGGGAACCACTGGTGTTGTGGGAAATCAGCCACCCACATGCGGTGCCAAATGCGAGAATGCGAGGCGGTCGCAACGGCTGCGCTCACCGGTCAACATGCGGAGTGGTTGGATGTTTCTTGGCTTGGTAATTCGATGCGCCTACTGCAATTTGTTCCGGACTGCATGCGCATGAATGGGCAGTAATTGCGCGATTGTAAAATGTTCGGTCTTGCTGAGAACGATACGAAAGGCGATGTGGATGCGCTATTTGCGCATCGCAAATTCTCGGATTCCGCAGTATCTGACGATCGTCTTTGTGTTCCAACTAACATATTGCAGTCTACAACAAGGCTGCGTAAAAGGCCGACTTAAGCCCTGTAAGTCGCATATCGATCGGGTAGCCAACCGAACGCATGCAATGCGAGCAATACGCCCCCACCAAACACTTCCTCGCTCCTCCCATACTCGCCCCCATCCCTAAACGCAAGAACTCCTCTTCAACGACCTCACCGACCCCCTACTCCCCAACAAGCTCCTCAAACTCCTCGAATACCTCTTCTGACTCCGCTCGATCTCACCCGTCATCAGCGGAGCCGGCATGGCCGGTAGAGCCGTAATATCGTTGCCCAAACTCTCTCTCGAGTGCGATATCACTCGGCTCCGTCGTGATAGCGGTGGGGACTGGATGAATGGAGGCGCGGGACGAGCCATCAGGTTTACGTCGACGATTTGCTCGATGATGTCGTCTTCCTTCGTGACTGGTGCAAGTGAAGAATGTTTATTCGTTGTCGGCGCGGTATGCGCGCGTCTTGCAGATGGACGCGTCGAAGAAACGCGCTCTCGCGGCACCATAGAAAGTCGTGCATGTGCCTTCCGCATTTCAAACATGTGATCGTTCTTCGTGGCGGGCGGGAAGACGCTGTATCGTGGTCGACTCGTCTTGCTCTCCGCAAGTGAACGCGTTGTCGGACTCAGCGCTGGAACGTCTTCGATAGCCGGCGCCTCCGCTAGCTCTTCTTCGAAGTCGAATCGGAAGGCGGATAAGCGTTTTGGAAGATTCAAGAAATCCGTCGTCGGTTTCTCGCCGGAAGAAACCGCGTTGTACGGCACAGTAGTTATCCCATGGGCGCTGGACTTGCGCTCGAGAAGCCAGAGTCGGGACTGGATATCGAGCATCATGGAGCGACACGCCGCAAAGTCTTTCTGGATAGTATGCATCATGTCGATTGTTGTGGTTGAAGGTTTGCGTGATGTTGTTGCTACTTCTACCGACGATGGCGGCATGTTCTGAACAGTACTTGATCGACGTTTAGGCGAGTGAGATGTGAGGTTGCGATGCGCATGGTGATAATAGGAGATAGTGGTGCGGTCCATGGTGCGTGATGTGTGAGCTGAACTGATATGATATTACGTCCGCAATGTCGTGACTGATGTGGCTTTCTTTTTGGTTGTCCGGTGTTCTAGAAAGTTTCTCGAGTCAAGCAAGCAACAAGATTCAGCTGAATGAGGTGAGACATGTCGCGGTGGTGTAGCTGGTGGCGAAATATGTAACGTGAAACAGCAGCATGACGATGGTGAAAATTGGAGATGTTTCAACGCCCGTTTCAAGCGACGATGTGAGAGAAAACAGAGAACACGAAGAACAAAGTAAAAGGTTATGATGATAATGCCGTTCCAATTCTTTCATTGGTGTTAGAGCAGAGAATACTTTACATACAGGCTGAGATTGCAAAAATTAAAGTTCGGTCCCCAAGCCACGTCATCCTCTACTTCCTTCTGTTCTGGCTCATGCCCAGGATCTGCACCATCCGGATGAAGATGTTGATAAAGTCCAGCTCGAGCGAGATGGCCTCGTTGACGGGGTCCTTCGCCCTGAGACCCTGCTCAGCCAGGCGCGCGTGGTGCAAAACCTTCTGCACGTCATAGAGGGTGAAGCCTCCAAAGACGGCAAGACCTCCGTATAGCCAGATGTTCTCGGTGAACATGAGCGTGCGCGCGGCGGTGGCGGGGAGTACAAGAGGCGCGAACCCAGAGAGCGCGACGATGGCAACGCCCGCGAGCAGGGGACCGCCGAGATAGAGGTACTTGTCGGTCTTGGCGGTCGCACCGACGAAGGCGAGGGAGCCCATGAGGCCTGCCGTGTACAGTCCGGCACGAGCGAGGATGGCGGGGTTCATGAAGAAGAGTGGCGAGAGGAGGAGCGCCTGTGTGACGTTGAACGCACTCCACAGCGCGTATTTCTGGACGTAGCTGCATATTGTTGGTGAAGCCTTCACGGACTGCTACATGTTCTACTCACTTCTGTGGCGATGTGGCCATGGTTCCATACATGGTTCCGATGGATGCGACAAGGCCAACGCCCATGACGAGCCACGGGTTCGCGCTCATCAGCCTGAAGCTCCATCCACTCCTGTGCAGCGCCGACGCCGCGATACCAATCATGCCCACGCCCAGTCCAGTATGCATAAACGTGTCGTTGAGGTACGCCCGCTCAAACGGTGGCATGCCGCCGTCTTCGCGAGTCTCGCGGTTGAAGACCAAATTGATGCCTAGAACGGTCGCGCCAAAGATGCCTGCTCCATACAGTAGACGTTGTCGCAAATCGCCTTGCGCCGCGGGGTTGTAGGCAGCTTGTTGATAAGAGCGGCGGAATGTCTGGCGGAACTTGGAGACATGTTGTGACGGCGATGGCGATGTGGCTTTGAGAGGAGTGAAGTGCGGCTGTTCTTTGAGTGGCGCGCGGGTGTTGTGGAAGGCGCGGAATGTGATGCTCTGTGATGACTTTGGTGTCGCTTGCTTGAGGGCTGCGGTGAGCGCGAACGGTCGCCGCAGGATGAAGGCCATGGTGTGGTGTGATCAGATGCGTGTCGGGGATGGCGATGTGAGGGTTGATGGTGATGGACATTTAAGAGTCGCGATCATGACGTAGAAAGCGCGAGAATCACGGGTGGCCCTTGCTTAATTCCACTAACAACGAGGGGCAAACTGAAGTCACAACTTCACCAACCGCTTCCAACAGCTTGTCATATCCTCTTCAATGTCGATTATACTTAGATACGGAGTGGAGAAGATATGAAGACATCCTGTGCTGAAAGCTAGACCTGGAACCCACGGCGAGCAATGCTCATTGGACTTTGAAAGATCCATGAGAATCGAACTTCGTGACTAGTAATGAATAAATTCTAAACATCTAACTTACAGACGACAACACCATCAATCAGACGTCGGCATCGGCGGCCGAGGAACGCAAAACGGCATTCCCACCTCCGCACTCGCCGTCACAAACAACCCATCAAGTCCCACATGCCCCGTCGAATACGGATAATCCTTAAACAAAACATAAATCCGATAAACCGGATCATCTCGCGCAACCACCGCCGAGCCACCACTCAACGGCTCCCACTCATCCGAATAGTAAACATTCTCAATCGTGCCCCCACACCGCTGATCATCAACATATATTTGGACTTCCGCTGACGCTCCGGTGATGTCGGGAGGGTAATTGTAAAATCCGCCGCAGGAGACGAGTGTGCCGGCTTTGACGCTGAGCTGGCCAAGAATGTTGGCTGAGGCGTATTGATCGGAGCTGAGGTCGAGGAAGTAGAAGCCGGACTGCGGGTTGTTGATGGCTTTGATGCCGCTGACTTGCATTACGACGGTGGGGGTCACGGCTGGGTCGGAGCCTGGCGCTGCGTAGAAGGGTGATATAACGCCGTTTTCGAAGTCGCCGTTTACGAGGAGATTGGTGGCACACGCGGGTGGAGGTGCGACGGGGGAAGGGGAAGGCGAAGGCGTAGGAGAAGGTGCGGGTGCTGGCGAGGGCGATGGTGATGGAGTCGGATTCGGTGTTGGAGTTGCTTCTGGCATGCTCGAGACGGGCAAGGAGCTTGATGCCGCGATGCTTGATTCAATGCTGCTGCTATCTAACGATGGACCTGGTGCTGGTGTGCTCAAAGCAATCGAGGAACTTGACGCCGCGCTGCTCTGAATGATGCTGCTGGAAGGTGGTGCCACAAAGCTCGATGAGATCGATGAGCTGACAAAGCTGCTAGAGCTAATACTTGGTGAGGACGCTGGGCCGGGGCTCGCGACCGATGGCGAGGGCGACGGATTTGAAGACTTCGCTGCGGATGAAGCTGGCGTTGGAGAAGAAGACTTCGTTGAGGAAGACTTTGTTTTACTTGTGGATGACTTTGATGAGACATCTGACGGAAGGGGCGTTCAGGAAGTCGTTGAGTCGTTTATTGATCCTTGAATACATCCGCAAACAAGTTTGAGCCTCACGTAAAAGGGGCATGGACTGTAGAGAGACTGCTTTGGCTGAAAACAAGTTGCAATTGGGCTTTCATGTCAGCATCTCAATGAGGGTGGAGGGGCTGATGACTCGTGAGGCTAATAAACACGGCGTAATGGACTTTGATATCGATCTCTCGTTGGGATAACTACGGATCTGTTCTGCAAAGCTTGCGTCGTGTGGTGCTATTGGAACGTCATGTGCAGTTAACCGCCTATAGTGGTTACGAGTGTGGTATCGGTGTTCGGTGCGATATCGACAAGCTTATGCAAGATATGGTTGACGAAACCAGATTGCGCGGCGGCGATGAGGAATGTTGCGCCAATACATCGCGCGACTGCACATACCAAGATCAGTACGGGATAATAATGCCAGGCTAGCGAAGAACTTACATCAAACAATAGCCGTCACGGGAGCGATATCACTCGGCTCCGCAAACGCCTGCGCAGTCGCGACCGGAACCTGGAGTCCCATGCCGTACCCCAGCCCCGCGAGGATCTGATGCCCAACTCATACTCCCGTCGAGGTTTTAATGTCGAGCGTGTACAGCAACCCCGCAACTATCGTGACGAGCACCGAGCTAGCGACAAAATACGGCGCCGCTATGCCCGTCTTCGTAATGGCTTTGCCGGACGCAATCGATAGTAATTTTCTTTCCATTGCTCGCACATGACAGTTTAAAACCTAATACCGCTCAGACATGAACATCCCACTCCTCACCACTCGTGAACCATACCTCTGATAAGTCCATCGTCATAATCCGACCCCTTCACCCCGGCTGCCGCATTAAGATCAAAGATCAAAGCCCATACGAGTCAGGCCACTCCTGCCATGTGCCTTCCACGAGTTGAGTCCCGCACCTCTGGCAGCTCAGTCGATGCTGCCACATCGGACAAGGGCTTCGAGGAACTCCACGGATCTGGGTATTGTGACCGCAGTGGAAGCAGGAGTACTTGGAAGTGACCGTCTGAGCATGGTGGGGTCCTGGATAAGACATGTCTGGTTCGCACGATGTTACTGTGTAGCTAATAAAGTGGAGTTTGCGACTTTTTCCGTTAGCTAGGTAGTTTGGATTTTGTGAGGAAGGAATTTAGGTAAGTTAGGGCGGCGAGGTTTTATACTACATGCAGGCAGTGAAGAGAATGCGATATCGTGCTGGCGTTGGTGAATAGAGCTCGCTTGATGGCTTCAATGCAGCTTTTATTATCATCGCCATATTCATGGTACGACACAACCGCTCGTGATATCTTCGCATAATGCTGTGTCGACATCGGCACGGAGATAGTGCACTCATGTCTCCTTCCTGTAGAACCTCTTCACCTTCTCCAGTACGCCGGCCTTCTTCTCCACTTCGCCACGTTGCTCAATATCGACAGGCTGTCCATCAACACCGAGATTGTTGACAGCATTTTGTTGTTTTCCAAGGTAGTAATCTGTTTGCCTAATCAGCCTTGTACACGAGTTTCTCCCAGATGCGCAATACTGACCAGGCATGCAGAATGAAAAGATCACAGGCATGGCATTCAACACGATAGCGGTTACGAAGATGATGCCGTTGACTCGTGTGTATGCCCGTACTGCGCCTTGTCGAATCGGGTCTTCCCAGTCGTACTTCGTGCGGAGGGTCTTGATACTTCCGTAGATAGTTTTGATGGTCTTCTCAGGCACGTTTGGCATCTCCTCGTGCATGAAGGGCAGCATGTGTTCGGTCCAGATGGATGCCGCGATGGTGTATCCTACCGACGAAGCAAGCGTACTCCACAGCGACATGATAGCGATAACAGATGATAAGTCCTCATGTGGTACGGATGCCTGGCTGCCCACGCGTGCGCCGATGACGGCAAAGGCACCGCATCCAAGAAGTAGCTGCGACATCACCAGTGCGGCTGTGCTCTGGGTACTGCGCATGTCGCCTGTCATCTGAATGCAGTATCCAATCAATCTCAACGACGCACCAAGGACCATGAGCGACTTGTAGCGATGGCTGAAGCGATGAATTATGCCACCCAGCATACCGAAGAGACACAGGACCAGCGTTGTGACGTTGAGAAACGTGTTCCAGTTCCAGTTGGACCAGTCCTTGATTATGTAGACGTATGATGAGAAGTAGTTGTTACGCGTTGCGCTGGACATCTGGCTGAAGACGTTGACCATGACGGCGCATATGAATGCTCGGTTGCGGAAGATGCGGCGCGTCATGATGGGTTTTGGCGCGAGTAGGATCTCAAATGCTGCGAAGAGGCCGAGGATGATGAAGCCAGAGACTATCATTCCGATCATTGAAGGGTTGGACCAACCACCCTTGGCTGTCTTTGTAAGGTTGAAGGATAGTAGCACCAGAGCAAAGCCGACTCCGAGAAGAATTAGACCGACAAGATCGATGTCGATGACACCGCGGTACGCAAGGTTGAGGTAATCTTTGCCGGTGCGGACTTTGATGCCTTCACGCCTCGCCACGCCCGCTTCGCCAAAGCTGATAGCACCCAGCTTGTCTGCGCGCCGTTGTACGCCGTATAGAGTGGCGATGGCTGGGAAGATGAGCACTGGCATCATGATAGCGAACATGCCCAATCCCCAACGCCAGTGATCTGGGATCATTGCTTCGGCAATGAAGCCGTTGATAAACACAGTAATGACTTCGCTCGAGATCAGCATTTGTCTCACATGCACTTCGCACATGTACACTTACTGAAAGGAGCTGACAACAAGCTGGACCAGAAGGCACGCCACTCAAGAGGCGTCAGATCAGCGACAATGATGTCTCCCAGAAGGTCTAGACCAGACTTGCCAAACGCAGTGAAGCCTAAAGTTAGATGTACGAAGTCAGTTTGTGCCTCACATGCAGTTGGTACTTAGAAGTGTGCTTACTTATGCCAATGATGTATGCTCCAATGTCCTGGCAGGTGGCTGCCACGACAAATCCTATCACATAGAAGATGAGCACAACAACATAAGTCGTCGGACGACTCGTGATGTCGGCAAGCTTCCCGATGAAGGGTTTAGAAATCGCTCTCACGATGCTGGAAGCGGTATTCACTGCTCCGATTTCTGCGTGGTGCGAGAAGGCAGACGCAGCAATGACCGTGAACTGTGATGTAATGCCTTGATCGAGTGCGTATCCGAACATGCTGAGGCCAATGGAAATAGTGAGGACAATCAGAAGTGTGCGTCCGGACTTGCCGGAGTGGTAGAGGACATTGCTGAAGCGTTCGACCTTCGCAACACCGGGCGTAGACGACTCGATGGGAGGTTTCTCAAAATCATTTTCAATGTCGTTATTGGCATTAATGATTGCGTCGTCCTTCTCTTGCTGTGTCTGAGGTATCGTGGTCGACAGTCCCGTGGGTGTGGAGGTGATGTCCTTCGACGCCATGGTTGGTCGAAGCTAACTGTCAACGAGGAAGGACCGATACAGCGAGCAAGAAGACAGCCAGTGCCACTCACTTCCAACAAACCGGGTCTTCGTTCCTCTATATTCATTCCAACGGCGCTCGGCAACACTCCGAATCGCTCTTCTTGCTGAGACCACGGCTTTTCTCCCAACCTTACCCAACCCCTGCACACACAACCCACCAATCGCCATCTTCACCCCTCCGGACACCGTCTGAAAATGATCGAGGTTACACCTCCCAAGCCTGATCAAGATAAGATTAGATGCAAATTCTCGGCTTGGCTGTCGATCAGGCCCCGCAGATACGAGATCACGAGCTTTATCAGCTACCCGATCTCGAAGCCACACGTTTGCGTTACGGAGAGTTGCCGAGCGAATTTGGTATTAAATAAGGTGGCATGGTGGGCCGTGGCGTTTTGCAGCGGAGTCAACTGGGTACTCAATCTTTTCCAACACGGCAGAGTTGCGATTTTTGGCATTGTTTTTGACGAGACGGAAGCAAGTAGCCGCATTTCACAGCAATCCCGAGACGAGGGTTATTGTAGGAAAGAGCATCAGAGACAAGAGATATGGCTGAAGAGAATCGCAAGTACGCCGTACCTCACCCACAGTGGAAAGATGTGAGTTCCCAGGTTCTTGCAATCCAACTTTCACATCCATTGAGGCTTCGGGTTTCCACTTATGGCTAGCGTGCCTCCACGTTCCGATCAGTGAGGGACTTTCAAGGTGGAGTTCTGGACTTCACTTCGCACTCGCTTACGAGTGGAGTCCCGAGCCATCTCCACCAGGGTCCATGTCTTCTACGCTTTGTGTCCTCGACGAGGACTTGTCCGATCATGCCTGACTTGATGGCGCCAAATATTGACTCGCAAAGACCCGGCGCATTTTCATGTCAAGCACATCGCTAGCATACCATCTCTATTCGGAGAGACGTGTACAGCGGAGATATGTACTTCATGCCAGAAGCCTTACAGCATACCGCACCTTTCCTACATGAAACACATACCGCAACAACATCACATCTCACATCCAGACACACCGAACCACACCCATCTCCTCCAACACAAAACCACACCCACCACCAACACCCAAACTAACCACCCACCCAGTTCCCAACCAACCTCCCCCCCAACACCCTCATAACCCGCATGACCCGCACCCGCACACCCATCCCCCCCCACCCCGCCCTCACCATCCTGGAATTCCCCACGCCCACACCTTCCAACACCCTAATCCGCACCTACCGCCACGCCAACACCTCCTCACCCCTCCCCCTCTTCATCTACATGCACGGCGGCGGCTTCGTAACAGGCAGTCTCGACACCGACGAGCGTATATGTCGCGCTCTGGCTCTCGCTTTACCTGTTCTCGTGGTGTCGGTGGAGTATAGACTTGCGCCTGAATGGCCGTTTCCGGCTGGGTTGGAGGATTGCTGGGAAGTGCGTAAGTTTACTCACATTTCGAAGAAAAGATAATCCCACGAAGATGAAAGACTGACTTCGCAGTGCTCTGGGCATCCAGTTCCCCAGGCCAAAAAGACCTCAACACCAACCCAACCAAATCCTTCATACTAGGCGGCACATCCGCAGGCGCAAACTTCACCGCCGTCCTCGCACACCGCTACCACCACACCCCCCCTTCCCTCCCACATCCACACCCACCACTAACATCCCTCCTCTTCCTCGCAGGCTCATACTGCCACCCCGCCGTCCTTCCCCCCCACCTACTCCCACACATCCTTTCCGTCAACGAAGTAACCAGCGCCCCAGGCCTCTCCGCCTCCTCCATAACTTACTTCTACGAAAAATACGGTTCACCCCCCAAGGACGACATTCGATATTCGCCGCTGCTGCACGCAGAGGAGAGCTGGAATGAGGTGGCACAGAAGGCTTATTTTGCGATATGTGGGTGGGATCCGAGGAGGGATGAGGGGATTGTGTTTGCGGGGATATTGCGCGGGCAGGGATTGGAGGTTAGGGAGAGGGTTTATGTGGGGTTGCCGCATGGGTTTTGGACGACTTGTCCGGATTTGGAGGTTAGTTGGGGGTGGGAGAGGGATTGTGTTGAGGGGGTTGGGTGGTTGCTTGGGGAGGGGGGAGATGGGGTGTAGATGTGTTGAAATGGTTAATGGGAAAGGTGAAGTTCGCTTGGTTGATTGTATAGTGCAATCGTGCTATGTTATATGGCGTTATGTGCCAGCCCGGCACAAAATGTTCAATATCGAGATATGTAGACAACAAGGAATAGTAGTACACGCACCCAGGTCAACCGCTCTGATTGACCAATATCTAAAAAAGACCTCAGTCAAGCTCAATCGGATGCTTTGCAGACTCGCCTCGGAGGCGCCGCAACTAACGACTCTCTCTTCGTCCCTCGTTCGACGCGGGCGGAATCATGACTTTGAAAGGCATATTTCTGTCCGCGCTCATAGGCGCATAAGGACTAAAATGCTGCGGTGGCGCCGGTGCCAATGGCGGCGGACCGTTGCGTGGAGGCTGCCCGCTACTCTGAGGGCGTGCGCCACTGGGGCTTTGAGGTCCGTAGGGACTGGGATATGACGGATGGTGCTGAAGTGGCATTGGTGCTGGGGCGAGTGCGCGAGAGCCGCCATACTGTACGTTGGACATTGGTGGGCCTGCGAAGGGGTACGCGCCGGAAGGAAGTGCAGCAAGTGGGGAGTATTGCAGCATCATGCCAGGAGGTGGTGGAGGAGCTGAGGCGTACATGTACATTGGCGAGGGTGCGGTGAGTGGTGGTGGTTGAGCGTAGTGCAGATATGCTTCAGGCGGCGAATGATGATGCTGTTGATGGTGTTCGTACTGGTGCATCGATGGGGGGCGTTGAGGCTCGGCGGAAGGTGTGCCAGCGACCAGAGATCCAGTCGAACCTCTACCACCTCGGCCCCTGCCAGACAAAGATTCTCCCCTCGACGAAGATGCCTTTGATGGAGTGCCGTTTTTTTCATCTTGTTCCTTCTTCCGCGCTTTACGCTCAGCCCACCAAATCGTCATGGACTGACTCCGCTTCTCGCTTTTAACACGAGGCTTTCGTCGCGACCCCGACGCTGGTGACGAGTCATCCGCGTAGATGCCGGTATACTGGCTGAGTGGCGCAGTGATCATGTACGCGTCGGGCGTGTTGGAAGCATCCAGTTGCTGCGCGACAGCTTCATATGCCATTGGGGCCTGTGGAGTTGCTTGGAAGGCCGCCTCAGCAGAGTTCGCACCCAGTGCAGAGAGATCAAGGTGTTGCTGAGGATCAATGGAGAACTGACCTTGACCGTCACTCATGGACTGCAACGCCAAAGGCGGAGCATTTGGGCCATGCGCTGATGGAACTGGGGCGTCTGCTTCGCTGATCTTCTTGCGTGGGCCCTTTTTAACACCGTAATCGCTGCGTCTAGCCACGTTTTTGCTGCCCGCTGGACGCCCTCGTTTGACGTTGGTGTCGGAATAATCGTCGACATCCATCGCAGAAGAATCATCATTACCAGAAGCTGATGAGTCGATGGATCCGTCTCGCATCTCTTGTATACGCTGATGGAGCAGGTTGCTAGCCGCAATTCTTGCGCGCTTTGTTGGCCGACTCTCAGGCTCGGGTGTCTCGGACGCTGTGTTTTGGAACCTACTGACACCCTTCTTACGTGCGCCGCCCCACCCATTGTGCTTCTTTGGCGTGTTAGCACCCGTGCCTGTACCGGCGTCACTGCCATCAAATTTGCGGGTGGCCCTCCGCTGACGCTTTGCAGGACGGCCTTCGTTGTCTTCGTCGTCCTCTTCTTCGCTCACTGGAGCTGAGTCCAGCATGTCGCGATTCCGCCGAGTTCGGAGTTCACGACCGCCGCTCTTCTCCGCACCGGGCCGCTGTGCCCATGGATCCTGTGTTCCCGGCAGCTTTTTGGGGTCATGAGTGTACCCATAAAGGTCAGCCTCCTTCATGTCTTCAAAGACATCTTCAGCTAGCGGGATGCGCCCTCCATTGCAAGCCTTCTTTGCCGGGTTCATGTGAGGCGCGGTCTGAACGATGGTTAGCTGGGTGCGCAGCGTCAGTGCAGATTGAACTCACTCTTGCATCTAACATGAGATACTGGTCTTGAAACTGCTGGAGTATCTTTTGAGTGTTTGCAGCCAGCGCAAATAGACTCTCCGTAGACCGCTGTGATGCTGCATACTTCGTGAGGTTGTTGATCACTCCCTGCACGTCGACCATGGGCTTGAAGCGTGTTTGAAGGAGGTAGTCGGCCCTGTCTTCACATTCTGCTTCGAGAACGGGCGGCGCATTCTCGTCCCACGGCTCTGGTAGATCTGACTCCGACAGGATGTCATCCTCAGGGGCTAAAGGCTTTGGCACTGCAGTAGCCGCAGGTGTTGAAGTAAATGCACGCGGAGTGTTCGATCCTGATCGCGCTTGCAACTTGATGCGGGGAATCGGCGGAATCTTTGTCGCCTTCATCTTCGGTGCGGGTGGCGCGTGCTGCAATGCGTCTGTGTTGTTCATGGCAGAGTCATCGTTGCCAGGCGGTGGCGAGCTTGTTGAAGTTGTCGAAGCCTGCTGATTTGCTCGGCCACCGCCTTGAAGATCATCGTCATGTTCGCCGGCGTTCTCATTCTCCATGTCTGAATCGACGGTCTCGCCCATTGGTTCGTCCTCATGCAGTGGTCGAGGCGATGGCATTGCGCTGCTGCCTGTCGAGCGCTGATTGACGGTTTCCTCATCATCGTCTTCGTGAAGAGGAACCATGGCATTACGAATGGACTTTCCACGCATCGATGCAGCCCCTCTGGACGCGCCTCCCCTTCCACGACTGCCTCGGCCCCTGCCTCGCCCACGGCCTACTCCACGTGACCCGCGACCACCACGGCCACGTCCCCTGGGCGCTACAGGTGCAACATAAACGGGGACTTGATCGACTTCACTTTCTTCGGCACTCTCGTCGTCGGAAGCTGTTATACGACTCGTTTGGCTAATCTCTGAATCGTTGTTGTCACCGCCTTCAGAATTTGAAGACGGCGGAGGAAACGAAGAGACCAGCGACTTTCGCTGCTTTGGCAGCTTGCCGTGATGCTTTCTCAGGCCGTCGAAAAAGTCGGGTGAGAGCCCAAAGACCATCAAGAGAGGTCGTTCGTACGAGGCGTAGACATCAGAAACGGCTTCTGCCGAGCGACCCGAGATATTCGATGCCGATCGAGTCGTCTTCCTGGTTGCAGTCGGACTGAGTTTCGTCGGGCTTGGTTTTGCTGGGACGAGTTCTGGATCTTCTGGTTTGGAGGCGGCTAGTTTTGGTGCTCGACCACGGGTGCGCCCAGGCGTCTCATCTTGCAGGGAATTTCGCCTCTGCGATGCTCGCGTTGGCTGATTGCGAGGAGCTGGCATCGAATGGGTGCAGTTGATTGAGCTCGATTATGGATAAGTCCGCAGCTTTTGAGTATTCAAATCGATACGAAGGCTGCAGGTGGTTTCCCAGGGAGGCGTAGCGCAAATCGCAGCAGTCAGGGTGACCGAAAACCTGCACCAACAAAGATGATGAAGAAAATGAATACGCAATGGCCGGAATGAAGCATGGGAGATCGAGAATAGGCAAGAATGAGTATTATAAAATGGAGCAAGGCTTTAGGGATCGCAAGGCGACCGGTGGTGTTGATGAGGTTGTCTCGGGGTCGTCTGCTTGAGCAAAGCCACTTGGCAAGCGCGACCTCGAGCCAATGACAGCATGGCAACTTGCGGCTAGGGCTATTAATGCTCCAAACAAGGGTCATGAGCTATTCACCTATTATAAACGCCGTTGCACAATACCAGCTGCCCTTCACCGTACCCTTCTATCGCGACATCCTCATTGCTATTGTGACTCGCATGATACAGACGTAGTCGCCCACAAAATGCCGCCCAAGACAGTCGAAGAGCAGTTGGCAGAGCTCGAGATGGAGGCAGAGGCCCCGGCTCCCCCGCCCAAGAAGGCCGCCAAAGCATCGCGGCAACGCATCGAGCAGGAAGACGATGCGTTGAAAGACCTGGAGGCGTTGGAGGCACTCGAAAAGTTCCAGCGCCCAGAAGCACCCCGCCCATCCAGCCGCTCCAACACACCAAAGCTGTCATCCTCGTCAACAACCTCGAGCAACCGTCGCACAGCCGGCGTAGTCACCCCTTCGTCCACAGGCTCCGCGCGCACAAGTGAAGACAAGCCAGCCGCACCACGAAAGTCGGGAGAGAGCGCGCGCTCCTTCCACCAGAGCTTTGCGCCCACGGAGGAGGAGCCCGCCAAGTCAACACCACAGCCCGCCGAAGCAGAAGCCAAGCAGGCAGGCGGCTCGTGGTGGGGCGGCGGCTGGGGAGGCATCATCTCGTCTGCGACCGAAGCCGCCAATGCAGCGAAGAAGCAAGCCGAGGCCGCGTACCAGGAGATACAGAAGAACCAGGAGGCCCAGCGGTGGGCAGAGCAAGTGCGCGGTAACGTCGGAGCCCTGCGCGGCATTGGTACAACACTACTACCACAACACTATGCAAATATTTAACACCACGTAGGCGGCGAACTCGGCAAGCGCGCCCTCCCGACCTTCACCAACATCCTCCACACCCTCGCCCCACCCATTTCCCAACACGAACGCCTCCAAATCCACATCACCCACGATCTGATCGGCTACCCGTCGCTCGACCCGCTCATATACACGACCTTCTCCTCCGTTATGGCCCAGGTAGAGGGCGGCGACCTGATGGTCATACAGCGCGGCTCCGAGTCGCGCTCCGCCGAAGGCTACAGGGGCGGCGGCGGCGCCTGGAACGATGGACCCTGGTGGCGCGACGCCGAGAAGCGGGACCTCAGCGTTGTTAAGGGCCTTGTTGAGGGCACGAAGTTGACGAGGGTCAGTGCGGAGGCGTATGCGAGTGAATTCTTCGCTGCGAGGGGCGGCGTGGAACAGGCGGCGAAACAAGCGACGGAGGTACTCAGCGAGAGTAATCCGGTAAGGAGCAGCGATATCTTCCTGGCGATTCAGGCGATTAGTTTCCCCGCAGGAGACGACTTGTTCGCGACTAGTTCCTCGGAAGAGAGAGAACAAGAAGAGGAGGATGAGCAGATTGCGTTTGCGATATACCTACACGATCCCATACACGGCATTAGCTTCAAGGGCCTGAGCCAGGCGTTCCCAGCGAAATGGGCGCAGTGGCTCGACGCACCTTCTCCCGCTTCAGATGCAGAGGACGGGGAAGCGCAGTTCCCAGATGAGATTCGCGACATTATCCAGACGGGCGGTGTGGACCCGCGCGAGTGGGTGTCCGAGTGGATGGAAGAGACGATCAATCTGAGCGTGGGCATAGTTGCGCAGCGGTATGTTGCGAGGAGAATGGGTGTGGGCGAGGGTGGATTGGGGAGAGGGAAGGCACGGGAAGCTGTGGTGGAAGCTGGGGGAGGAGAAGCAGCACGCGCGGGCATTATTTGAGGAGTGGAGACTTTGTTGTGACTTTTTATTGTTTGGCGTAAGGTGTTGCGAGGAGTATGGGACTACTTCTTTGCCGTCATTGAGGCTCTCAGTGGCAAGTCTGATACTTGCTAATCAGATACACATGCTTCTTCCACATTGAAGCGCTCATCCCATCACACCCAGTACTGTGCCTAATACTCTCGTGCCGAAGCGATGCACGCCGTCCCACTTCATGTCTGCCACTCGGTACGTCCTCCATGCATCTATGCCACATGCGTATATATCCCATTCCATATCCAGTCCCCATTCAGGTCACCTTCTTCTTGCCCTCGGCATTCTTCTTGTCCCTCTTGCCGCCCTTCAACATCTCCAAATGTCCCGCTTTCTCAGCGAGCAACTTCTCCGTCTGTCCGACTAGACCTGCAGAGCTCTTCTTCTTGATCTTGTCTTGAGTGATGCGCGACGCTTTTTTGGATTTGATGACGCGGTTGCCGGTCTTGGGGCCGTGTTTTCTGGTACATCTTGTGAGTATGGTGCCTCGTGTCGCAACACGAACTGGAGGCGTTGGCAACTCACTTCGGCGGCTGAACCTTGGGCTTCGTCTTGGTGGCGCCTTGGGCCATGCTGTGAAGCGTATATTGGGGCGCAGTAAACTCGGTATCTGATGTTGCGCGTCGGCGTTTGAATCTGGATATTTTCTCGCAGGCTTTGGTCGCGCTTGCCTCCAAGCATTTTCGGCGCCGACCCCACAGCTACTCTAACCGCTTGCGTCACTAGCCTTTTGCGGGGATCCATCCATTTAGCCTTTCAACCTCTTCCTCCACATGGTCCCTGAGCCCGTTGACCCGCCTCCCAAGCATCACTAAAGCCTCTCGACGAAGGCTACAGCTCACCCAATGCATTTTTGCACCGCAGTGAATCTGCCCGGAAGAATTTTGCGTGCGCCAGTTCATCCCGTGAATAGTGCAGGCAAGTAGATTCCATGCATCGTGTTCATCTATTTTCCTGCCGCGCAGCATCATCCAAATGCACCATTCGACTAGGGTTTCTCCATGCAGCCGGTATGGAAGCCAAGCCGAGCTTTCTAGAAGATCGCAGCAGCAAGCGGACTGGCTGCCGTTCAATTTACCCATGGTATATTGCCGGTATACGGTCACGTTGGACCGAACGTGGGTTCCTGGGACATGGGACGGTTGATGGCGACGTCGACTGGGCAAGGTGATGAGCGAAGTACTAGCACATTAAGGGGATAGTCCGGTAAGTAACTGTGCATACGGGACTGTGATAAAGATATATAAACTTGAGGTCATGCTCCCACGTGTAGTTGAGAGGTAGGGACTTCATCTCAATACAAGACACAGATACGAATCATGGAGCTCTTGTATGGCACAGCGGTTGGTCTTCTCTCGTTGTCGGTTGCCTTTGCTGGCACTGCTTCAGCGGTCGAGTCGTTCCGCAAGCCGACTGTTGCATTCGCTGCTGGGAATGGAACTCTGCTCGCCTCGCGATCATCGCCTGTCTCGATTCATGCCGACGCAGCAGACTGGCCTGGTGTGCTTCGCGCCGCACACGATCTTGCCATCGATTTCGGACGCGTCACTGGCACCAATGGCAGTCTTACGACCACTGGAACCGCCACCGCAAACTCGTCGATGATCTTCAATGTCACTGGCATTAGCAGCGATTGGAGTGTTGGCGCCGGCAATTCAAGCGGATACCCGACCACTACGGGTGCTGGAACTATCATCGTCGGCACTATTGGCAACTCGAGCTTCATTGATGGCATGATTGCGAGCGGACAATTGGATGTCAGCGCCATTGAGGGACAGTGGGAGTCGTACATCAGCACTTTCGTTGAGAATGTCGGAAACGGCACTGGTTCTGCACTTGTCATTGCTGGTAAGCTACCTCATACATGCCACAATCTCAGATTGCTAACAATTATCTAGGAAGCGACCGTCGAGGATCAATCTACGGCATCTACGATGTCTCTGAGCAGATCGGTGTCTCGCCATGGCACTGGATGGCTGATGTACCCGCCAGGTCACATGAGTCTATCTACGCGCTGCAGACCACCAAGACCCAAAAGACCCCAACCGTCCGATACCGCGGTTTCTTTATCAACGACGAAGCTCCAGCTCTCACCGGATGGGCCAACGAGAAGTACCCTCAGTCGCCCTACGGCGCACCATTCGGAGCTGAGTTTTACTCACACGTCTTCGAGCTTCTGCTCCGAATGAAGGCCAACTACCTCTGGCCTGCTATGTGGAACGGCATGTTCAACGTCGACGACGCACGCAATCAGCCTCTTGCCGACGAGTATGGTGTTGTGATGGGAACATCGCACACCGAGCCCATGGTCCGCGCAACTCAGGAATGGAAGAAGGTCGCCAACGGCAACGAGACCGGCTGGTCATGGGAGACCAACAACGCAACCCTCACGGAGTTCTTCACCGAGGGCATCGAGCGCGCTGCGCCATACGAGAACGTTGTAACGGTTGGCATGCGCGGCTACCACGACACTGCCGCATCTGCAGACGTGCGCACAAGCGTGCTCGAAGCCACCGTCGAAGCTCAGCAGGAAATTCTCACCAAAGTTCACGGTAACGCCTCAGAAGTACCCCAGATGTGGTGTCTGTACAAGGAAGTGCAGGACTACTTCGAGGCCGGCATGAAGGTCCCCGACTGGGTCACTCTCCTCTGGACTGAAGACAACTTTCAGAACATTCGTCGCCTGCCCGTCGGCGACGAGAAGAAGCGTTCTGGTGGCGCCGGTGTGTACTACCACTTCGACTACGTAGGCGACTCCCGCAACTACAAGTGGCTCGACACCATCCAGCTGCAAAAGACCTACGAGCAGATGAGACTCGCTCTTGATCGCGACGCCGACCGAATTTGGATTGTAAACGTTGGCGACATCAAGCCTAGCGAGATCGCGCTCAGTCATTGGTTCGACATTGCCTACGACATGGACTCGTACGACTACTCTTCTGTGCCGCAGTGGACGCACGACTGGGCAGTGCGCAACTTCGGCGAAGAGCACGCTGAGGACATCGCTGAGATCGTCGACGAGTACGGCACGCTGGCCAACATGCGCAAATTCGAATGGGTTGAGCCGTCGTCGTACAGCATTCTCAACTATGAGGAGGCAGACCACATTCTCGCGAGGTGGATGAGCATCGCCGAGAGGGCTCAGAACATCAGCGATGCGCTTCCTAAGGAGTCGTTCCCTGGCTTCTACCAGACCGTTCTGCACCGCGTCTTGGCTGGTGCCAACTTTGTGGACTTGCAAATTGCGGGTGCGAGGAACATCATTTATGCGCAGATGGGAAGGAACAGCGCGAACAGGTGGATGCAGCATGTGATTGATGCGATGAACAGGGACCACAACCTTACGCAAATCTACCACACTATGCTGGGAGGAAAGTGGAATGAGATGATGTCCCAAACCCACATCGGATACCAAGGATACTGGTAAGTCTCAGGATTATCTGAGTTTTGAACATCGAAGCTAATCAGCCCCAGGCAACAACCCATGCGCCAATCTTCCCCCGACCTCCGCTACGTCCAGACCCTCGAGCGGTCCCTTGCAGGCGACATGTCCGTTGCCGTCGAGAACAGCAACGCCTCTATCCCCGGCGACGACATGTGGCACCCCAACGGCGCAGGCTCCCTCAACCTCCCCGCCATCACGCCCTTCACCCCCAAGCGCTGGCTCGAAATCGCATCCCGCGGCACAAAGTCCTTTTCCTGGAACATCTCCGCGGACCCCTTCATCACGCTGTCCCAAAAGGCCGGCACCATCGGTCCCAATGACCCCGACGTGCGCGTATACGTCGACGTCGACTGGAGCAAAGTCGCAGATGGCTTCGGCAAGAAGAGCACCCTAAACATCAGCTCCTCCACCGACTTCGGCACGCAAGGCGGAAACCCCCAAGTCATCGTCCAAGTAAACAAGACCTCCATCCCCTCAAACTTCACCTCCGGCTTCGTCGAATCCGCCGGCCTCCTCGCCATCGAAGCCGAGCACTACACACGTATCAAGCCCGCCGGAAACCTCTCATACATGGTCCTCCCGCAATACGGCCGCACGCTCTCCGCCGTAAAACTAAACACCAGCCTCGCAGAAGGCCTAACAAACACCACCGCGCCCGTCCTCGAATACGACTTCATCACCTTCACCAACACCACCGCCGCCAAGGGCCTAAACCTCACGCTCATCCTGTCTCCCAGCTTAAACGTCAACCCAAAGCTTCCCCTCGCATACATCGCACAAATCGACGACAAGCCCGCCGCACGCCGCCAGTATGTTATCGACCGCCCGCAGCCGGACTTCCCGGTGAATTGGGGCACGGCGGTAGCGCAGAATGCGTGGCTTAATACGACGAATCATGGCGCGGTTGCGGCGGGGAAACATACGTTGAAGCTGTGGTTGGTGGAGAGTAATGTTATTTTGCAGAAGATTGTTATGGATTTGGGGGGCGTGGTGGCGAGTCATAATGGGCCGCCGGAGAGTTGGAGGGCGGGGATGGGGAATGGGACTGTGATGCTTTGAATGAGGTGAGGAGTGTGGGTGGGGATTGGAAGAGGTAATCCTTTTAGCGAATTGAACCGAGAATACAGACAAGTGTTTTGATAGTGGTTGGCTGATGTCGGTTTTATTTGTGATGGCTGTCCACGGGCTTTTTTTCATGATTGGGCGTCAAGTGGCAACTGTGTAATAGCGCGATGAAAGGGATGTGCTGTCTAGCAGCGTGCATATCCCTTGAGTAAGACTTCGCAACACCATGCCATATCCAATATCAGCACCAGATCGCTTCATCAAGGCATATTGTAGCTATGCTCCCAATAACATGCTTCAACAACTTCATACCCTGATACATTTTCCACTTCTTTTACTAGCTACACGGTGCTTTGCCAAGCATTTCCACTGTCTGAACTCAAGCTTTGGTCTGGGAAGTAAATCCCTAGGCAAATCGTGATACTCAAGTGATTGAACATGCTGAATGTGGTAAGCGCTTCCGTTCCGCTGTTTGTTGCTCTTAATCTGGGATAGGCAGCAGGCTTGCAAACGCAGAGGCTGTGGGATTCTTCACCGTATGTGCATGGAGCCATGGATTGATCAAGTAGGATGGGAGAAACTGACAGGTTGCCTACTGTGCTATTGCAGTACATTTGTTGATATGTGCATACATGTACCTTGTGTTCTTCTGAAGCTGGTGTCAAATATTGTGTTGACATCA
>Ga0265780_10000566_pt1 | contig 56791 bp, 57 predicted proteins | sample P1T30metagenome_FD_192432 | JGI IMG/M metagenome (GOLD analysis project Ga0265780, IMG submission 192432) | Plant litter microbial communities from East Loma Ridge, Irvine, California - P1 T30 | ecosystem: Environmental > Terrestrial > Plant litter > Unclassified | place: USA: California... | reverse complement strand
CAAACGACCACCTACCAACCAACCACCGCAAGTAACTTACTCAGCGCCCCTTCTTCCTCCCAACGGAAGAAGTCGTTCGGCATATCTGTACTACTCTAGCGCAGCACACGCGCTCGATGTTTTGCCGGTAAATTTTTGTTCGTTCTTTCGTAAGCTGTCGCTGTCGCTGGCCTTTCGGAGGCCGGTTTGGTGGAGTGATGAGAGGTAGGGACAAGAATGAAAACTCTTTGCATTCTCGGGTCGCGAGGGTATTTGTAAAGCAGGTGTGATCGCTTGAGCTGTGCCAGGTGTCGCGCGAATCAGGCTGCCTAGAGACAATAGGTAGAAGTGGCGAGAATAGGCAGAAGAGGCGAGTTTTTTTGGGGCCCCCTGATCCAGGTGTGTTCAGAGAATGTGGGTTTCGCTTTTGTGCGAGGGAAGGTGTTACAAGAGAGAGTTAGGTGGGAGGGATGGGTCGATTTTTCTGCGAGGATTGGAGGGCGATTGGTGTTTATCTTCCGCGCCGGGGTGTTGTTGTTGTGTTGGGTGTGTGTTTGGCGAGCTCGGGTGTTGTGTGGGTAGGGTGGCCAGGACTCCGTTTGAAAGGGTGACGTTTTGGGAGGGCGGAGCTCACCCGTGGCGACGACAGGTTATGACACGGTTACACCAGGGCAATATCGGGTATGACGGGAGGGTGCATTTGGAGGGGAGGAAAAAAAACCTATCACATCTTCGCGCAGTGAGTAAGCGACTTGTGCGGCCTGTTGTTGTTCAGTGACTGCGATAGATTATCTAGGAAATTCATCATAACGAGCGTAATTTTTACCCAAATGGTCCAGAACGTATACCCTGCCATCGATCGCAACAAATCACCTCTCATATCGGCCGTTAATTTCTGTGGTCTGGCGTGAAGGCAGAAAATCCCATCCCTCCTGGAACGAGTAAAAGCACACTGAAACGCAACTCGTGATCAGACATCCTTCACAAGTCTCGCCCCAGCCCAGACATATAGGTAATTCCGCTGGTACCAGTTGACACTTTTTAGAGGTCAGCCACCATTACACTTCACACATACATGTTTCGTGAACTTACAATGACTTGCGCCCGGCGATGCGCGGATGGGTCGCCCAAGACCCACCAAGCACAATGTTATGCTTGTCGTCGTAAAAGTCGGCTGATACCAGATTAGCATTCACCCAAAAACTATTTTCGAGCCTTTCAACAACTTACTGCTATAGGCAGGATAGAGCTGCATCGGCTCAAATCCATCCTGCTTCTCCAGCGCCGAGCTCGTCCATTCCCACAGGCCTCCCATGTCTCCCTGGCCGGCGAGCTTGCCGCCGTTCTGGGTGACTGGCATGGGGTGCCAGTGTTTGAATCCAACGTTCGCCCCGGAGAGGCTCACGAAGAGTTCGCTCGGGTCTGGACCAGCTGCAGCAGCGCCGAAGGAGCCGTTGAGAGATGGCTTGGATGGCGGTGATTCTTCCACGCCGTCATTTACAAGGTGCCTAGGAATGGGTTAGCAAGTTGAAGAACTACGAAGCACGCGATTGTTTCAGACTCACCCATTGACTGCGGGGATCGCTTTGTCCAATTTCTGCGGTAGCGCTTTCTTCAAGCCATCTGCGTAAGAGTAGATGCTGCGAGTCTCCTCCATCGTCGGGATTCGTCCGCCCATGTACGCAGCGCAGCCGGCGAGTTCGTCGTAGGAAGCAGAGACTGGCCAGTCAAGGGCGAGCTTCAATGGAACCGAACCGTAGACTGTCCGGACAGACTTGCCGTGCAGGAAAGAGGCAAGCTTGTCATCACCGTTGGTGAACCCGTTGGCGCTGCTCGATGGTTCGTCCGAATTCCAAGATGCCGGCAGCGCATGTTTACCTGTGCTGCTCAGGTAGCGAGCATACTCCTCATTCGTGATAGGTCTTGCCTTTGCTTTCAAGGCTTTCACTTCAGCCTCTCGCACGGGCTTCTCGACGTCCCAGCCGAAGTGACGCAGAGGGCCATCGGCAGTATCTGGGTCATCGATTCCGATCGAGATCTTCTGCGCCGGGATATCGAACCATTCGTTCTCAACAGCCTCCTGCTGGGCTTGAAGTGCAAGCTGCTGGAAGTCAGGCTTCACAGTCCCGGCAGGTGGCAGGGTCTTGTCGCTTTGCAGGAGCATGTAGAGCAAAGTCTCCAGGTGCATGGCCTCATGCTCGAAACCAAGCCACATAACACGACCGGTCCAAGCGTCGCTGTAAGCCTGCCCTATTTTGTACAGATCCGCGACTCTCTGACGAACTCTGTCCTGGTAGTCAAGCATCTCGTCAAGCGGCGGCCACTCATCGGGAATCTCACTATGAGCGTGAACGTGCTCGGGGTTATCGACGTCTGGGTCAATGCCACGCTCGAAGATTTGAGTGTAGTAAGCTGGATTCGTCGGTGGTAGCTTCGTGCCTTCAACGATCTTCATGTCGAGGAAAGTGGGGATGTGACCGAGATAAAAAATGCATGCATTGCGAAGCTTGATGGGTTTCTCGTTGAGCTCCTCATCCGGGATCATCTGTCTGGTAACAGTGTCCCAAGCCTTCCAGAGCGAGTCCCATTCTTCCAGGCTGGGGACAGGATGGGCCGCATACTGCTCAGGCGCAGTTGCGAACATCGCAGCCGGCCTGCTCAACATATGGAGCCCTGGCACAGATCAGAATCGTCTCGATGTAGATGTATGTCCAAACCTTATTTTGTCGGAAGAGAACTTACTGTAGCTTCCAGTGCGGTTCGTCCAGCTCGCACCTTCGATGACGTTGGACGCTTGCCAAAGCTCTTGGGCTTGGGCGGGGCTGTACTTGTAGCTTTCTTCAATCCTGATCTTCTCACCTGCATTTACAAGTACACCTTCAACGCGGACCTCGCGCTTTGGGGACACGAAAGCTTGGTGCCGACCATCCTGCTCATCGTAGTGGCCGATAGCCTCCCAGTCAGCCAGATCAAAGGCTGTGTGACCCAACAGCTTATTGGCATGCTTCAGACCGTTCAGGGTGAACTCGTTCGTGATTCCTTCGCGGTCGTTGTAGGCATGGTAGACCTTTTCTGGTTCCTGGCATGCATCGACGCCGAACAAGAGAAGATCCGAAGGCGACAAGATGTCGGCGAATTGCTTCACGAATGCAGCAGCTTCTGGACGAGTAAAGTTGCCGATGCTGGAGCCCAGAGACAGCACTACTTTTGAGCGACTGGCGTTTTCCTTGTTCTGCAGCCATTCGAGGCCGTCATCGTATGTTCCATGTAGCCCAAAGCATTGGACGTACTTGAAGGTCCCCTCAGGAACGGCAGCCAGAGTGCGTTCCAACTCCGAGCGCATGAGATCCAGAGCGTAGTAAGACACATCCTTCCGAGCAGCTTCCAGAGCGTCCAGCAGAATCTTTACCTTGCGAAGGTTGCTTGGTCGAATTAGTGATGAAAGCCTCGTAAAGGTCAAAGAAAGCGACAGCCTCACCCGCTGCCCAGCTCCACCACCATGGAATTGTCTGGAATCCTCTCTGCAATTTGGGAGGCATGTTTCTCGAGGACTTCGATCTCGTCGCCCGTCAGGTAATACTCGTCGAGATACGTGATCCTCTCAAACAGTTTTAAACCGGCATTGTCATAGAGCAGCAGGGTGGGGAGAGTCTTTTCCTCTCCATTCTTGGGCTGTAAGCCTTCAAGAATCAGCTGCTTGAGCTCGATGCCGGCTGCATCCGACCTGATGTCGATGATATTTGGAGAATGATTGATGGATCCCATAGCCGCAGAGGTTCGCACGCAAGAGCACGCAATAAGCACGAGAGATGGTGTTACTTCGGGAAATGGAGTAGAGAAGGCAGTATATATATCGAGGGCGGAGACGTCGATACACGTAGAGTGAGGAAGATGGTTTCGTTAGTCCGAAGCGGTACTTTTGCCAGCCAGCTACAGTACTAGACTAAATCCTTTGCGTCGCAGGGACAAGGTTGCCGCTCACGCGTCACTTTGTAATCGAGGCGTAATGGCTCGTAATGCTGGAAACAAAGCGCGGAGCCGGGTCCTTGGTGGTGGTGCTTTGATGCAAGGTAGAAGAGCCGGCCGAGGTCGCCAATAACACAGAACACCAAGGGCTGCAAACGGGCCAAGTGGTATGCATGCCATTGGCGAGCCGCGAGCACCTCCCAGTCTCGCGTGGGATATCGCAGTCGGGCATACCCTATTGGCGTACTCTGACAAATCAGATAAAACATGTTACTTGATCTCCGTCGGCCTTTAGGAGCAGCTGATTTCTTCTCACTCGCAGGCGTGCATGATTGGTGTGTTGGCGTGCGGCCGTGAAAGAAGTGGATTGACCACAACGGAGACCATGACGTTCCTTCCCCTCAAATTGGCGTCACGACTTTTGAAGGCCCACTTGGTGATATAGGTACATGTAATATGTAAGCACATCCTACTCGAATCACGTGAGGTTTGCTGGTTGTTCTAATTCGCTTGCGATGCGAGTTTGCCTGGCTAAATCTATCTGAACAGCCCTAAGGCGGACCATGAGCGCCGATCGGAACAGGCAAAAGACACCGCTGTAATGCACGCCATCAGCATTACTACATGTATGTATACGGAAACAGTCTCCGCCAGGCGTTCAAAGTCGTGAATCGTGTCATACTCCGCGAGTGAGTAATCAAGCAAGGCCTGACCATCCAAAGAGGAGAGGGTTGCCTTCGACCGCAAGCCATGCAATTCCAGCGTAGACAACCACCTTTGTGATCACTTCCACATCATATCGTATCCGCGGCTTCTCGAGTGCCGAGAACATGTTGCGGTCCTTCACCTCGTCTTCTTTGCCGCTGTCATTTGACGACGATATGGAAGAGGATCTGCTGGCAAGGTTGACCTGAGGAGATGGTCCATTGCGAGCTGTGGACGGAGGCGCTGGGCTGAGGTGGCCATCTGCCGTCTCGTTGAACTGGCTCGGGTTTGCGCTGTTCCCTTTCTGGTACGCATCCGGCGGACTGCTGTTTGACGCGTTCAAGTGAGGTCGGCGAGCAGTCGAAGCAGAAGAGAGGCTTTCCTTGCGCTTCTGCTCTCTGTTGGCGATGTATTCTCTCACATCAGCTTCTGACTGCGGACCAACAGAGACGGTCCGTTTCCGCGTGTTGGAAATCATTTTGGGGATATCGGAAGCGGGCGGGAGTACGTTATCATCCTTACGAAGCTGTGGCACACTCTTGTAGTATCTATATTTGGTCAGCTATTGGTCGCAAAGAGATATTCCAAAACACGCACCTTGCTTGCAAGAAGTATCTTCGGGGTAGGCGGAAGCCCCAGTCATCAACGAATCGAAATATTGGCGGCAGCCCTCGCAAGCATATTGGCTTCATGGTTGCACGCCACAGAAAAATGATGAGAATACCGACGACTACTCTCGCCACGCCTCTGCCTACGCCCTCAGGAGTACTATCGGCCAAGTCGCGGGCGCTCATGTTGTCTAGAAAGTCGAGATTACCCGAGCTGTAGTGCCAGACGCCGATTGTGATCCCCATGACCACGCCCGTGAAAGCGACACTATCGTCGAAACAAGGACAATTGTCTGCCGGTTCAGGATGGAAGCGCACTCCGAGGGCAAGGAGGACGACGGCGATCGCCGGTCTCGACCAGTCACCACTCATAATCCACGCGTCTACGGTTGGACCGAACGTGACTCGCAGCCATGTGATGAGAGCTCCGAGCAAGCCGCCGAACACAACGTCGAACCAACCGTGCATGCCGCAGTATATTCTACCAATGCTGATGGAGATTGCGTAACAGTAGAACGCTCCGGTCGCCAAGTTGTATGCCAAAGGTGACATTTCGTCCTTGGCGCCTTGCAGCTGATACAGACAGAAGAGCGCGACCGACACCGCGTTCGTGGTATGTGTCGAAGGGAACCCATACTCCAAAGCAGCCGAACCAGACATGGTGATCCTCTGCAAGGGTGGCGAAAGCGGTCGTGGCAGGCACAGGAGATCTTTGACGTAGCCGCTCCAGTAGACCCCGAGAGCCAGCATGTGCACAAGCGCAATACCGACGCCCGGGAAGCCGCACCAGAAGCATATTGGCAATGCGGCCATGAAGAAGGTATGGGTGCCCAAATTAGCGGTCATGGCAAAGTACGAGTCCAGGACCGGGGAGCGACATGTGCGCTGGACTGCTGCCAAAGAAGGCGTCTCCGATCGGACGATGGGGATGAGAGATTGTCGAATGCGGTAGCGCCATGGTGGCAGGCGGGATTGGTAGTGGTCGACGCCCTTTAGTCCAGCATCGGGATCCTTGAAAGGCGAGGGCGTCCGCGACCATGCGCGCTCAGCCTTGCTGGGCTCGGACATATATGTGTTGGATGTTGGCAGTAGTGCTGTAACGGGGCATCTGAAGGCTTGAAACCGATGACAACGGGGCGGGACGCGATTGAGGTAGCCGAAGTATCCGAAGTAGGTATCTTGCCCTGCACAGCGGACAGCAGCAATGTGCAGAGGTGATCCGTAGCAAAACCACTTTGCTCAGTAAAGTTCGGACATGGCAGTTGGTAGTGGTGAGCGCACGTGTCTGCGGTGATGCTAGCTGGCTGGCCTGACTAAGGGAGGTTAGTAGGTTGGGTCGAAACGGCCTTGAGAGTGGCTGGGAGGTCGAGGTCGAAGCGACAATTCATTTCATTTGCGCGGCGGGCTTGTGTGCGCGGAGGAGGAGCTGGCTGGCTGGCTGGGGCAGATCGCATTGCATCGCATGGCATCAATCAAAATCAATCGAATCGAATCGCATGGCTTCCACGAATAATCCACGGCCGGACCATGCCACCTCCATGTGCAATTCCAAGGTTCCCTCGAGCGAGTCATTCTTACTGGGCTGTCCGTGGTGTGGAGCGGCAGAGATTCGCATGATTGCAAGTCAGAGGGCTAAAGGGACGACATGGCAATTCACTTACAATTGCCCTCGCGCGCCCTGAAACGTGACGATGCCATTTCGATCGATCTCCCTACCCTTGTCTTGCAATATTAAAGTGCTGCTCTACTCAGGTCCAGCCTTGATCGTTCCCAAGGATCCCACCGCTGACGCAACCGACAAACCGTCCGAGCGGCGCACCGTTGCCGGGCCACCCATTGTTATCCACCCAACGCCCATCTTCCAACTTGAAACCCAAGCCGGCGCGGTCTAAGACGTACCACCAGCATTCGCTACACTGCACCACTACTACCACCGCAGCAGCATTCCAGAACCCAGCGGCCTAGCCAACATCATTCCAGCGCATCCAAACACCAACCAAAACACACCCGCACATCCTCACCCGCACGCCCATCATGTCGGTGCAGGCCGTCCAGAACTACGACAACGTCCGTCGCAAGAGCAGCGCCCGATCCTACGCAACTCGCCCCGACAGCTACACCAGACGAAGCACCCGTGGATCGGATGGCACTGTAAACACAACTGCCTCGAGCAGTGCGCGGACAAACATCACGGCGCCACCAGAGTACAGCAAGAAGTTTGTTGTGGTTGGCGATGGTGGATGTGGAAAGACCTGTCTGTTGATCAGCTACAGCCAGGGAGTCTTCCCAGAGGTGAGTGCAGATTACGACAAGCTCCAGTACACTATCTGCGGGAATGATTGACTAACAAGCTCTGCAGCGATACGTTCCCACCGTCTTCGAAAACTACATCACACAAGTCGAGCACAAGGCATCTGGAAAAGGTGTTGAACTTGCGCTTTGGGATACTGCCGGCCAGGAAGAATACGACAGACTGCGACCTCTTTCATACCCCGAGACCGACCTGCTCTTCGTCTGCTTCGCAATCGACTGCCCAAACTCCCTCGAGAACGTCTTGGACAAGGTGAGCATCAAATGAATTTCCTCGCAACTAAGCTTGCTTACTGACTCTCGACAGTGGTATCCCGAGGTGCTCCACTTCTGCCCGACCACACCCATCATCCTCTGTGGCCTCAAGTCAGACCTCAGAAACAAGCGTACCTGCATCGAGCTTCTCAAGACACAAGGCCTCACACCCGTCACACAGCAGCAAGGCAAATCCGTCGCAGCAAAGATGGGCGCCCGATACATGGAGTGCTCGTCCAAGGAGATGACCGGCGTGCACGAGATCTTCGACACCGCCATTGACGTTACCGTCCGCGGCCAAGATGTTGCCACAGACTCGGCCTCGTCGTCAAATTCGGGCAGCGTGGCCGTGCCGGCGCGGAAGAAGAAAAGTAAGATGTGCAGCATCCTCTAATCAGAGCATGTTCACGTTTTCACTTCTCCTACTCCGTGAGTCGCTTGTTCGATTAAGGCAGTCTCGTTAATTGCATTTTTGTGTCGATTAGGTGCGGTCCAAGCTTTGTCAGCGCTCACGCGAGATCTTGGATACCTGCGCATGCTTATGCGCAGCATGAAGGTATATCTCTGGTCTGGGTTCCGGCGTTGATACATGGTATCGGTTATCGGTATTGTGGGTTTCTTTTTGTTTTTCGATATGAGCGGGAGGTTTTTTTTCTTTAACGATGGGAAAGAGAGCGGCGGCCGGTTGCCAGAGACGCGCCGACAGCCTCTTCAGACAGGTTCCTTTTTTGTGTAACGGCCCGTAATGAGAAGCATGTGCAATATTCCCCCCATTCTCCATGTCTTCCATGTGTTGTGTTTATTGGCGCTCGTTGTGCGCTCCCTCCGTAGTGTCTTGCTTGGGCGCGTCGGGATCTTTGGACATCACGTTCTCGAATTGCGACCACAAGCTCTCGACTTGGCTGAACTCATTGCCGACCTGTTATTTGCATGTCAGATATATGTCTGCGATGAGGTTGTAGAACAAATGAACGCACTGCTATCACACCCTCAAGACTGCGGTTCAGTCTGTTCATGTTTTGCAGCACAGCTTCCAGGCTCGCTGCGACGTCGCCCACGAGCAGTTCACGCTGCTGCTCGAAGTACGACTTCTCATTCGACGCGCCGTTGGTGGATGCCATGGTTGTTCTTGCTATCTGGTAAAGACGAGCGAATAGGCGGTGGCTGGCACAATCGCGTTCGAGGGGTTGTGTGAAACCGACGGGAGTCACCAAGAATTGGGAAGAAGAAGCCGAGGCTTGGAGGTCGGCCTTTGCGTCTCTCGCTCACTCGCATTCACGAGCTACCTACCTAGCATCCTTCCATACCAGAACATGGTCGGAACCTGTCGCCCAGAACGATCACAATGGAATTCATGACATCCCTCCAGGGAGGCATTGACGATCAAAAGCCCTCTCTATTTGAGGTCCTCTCCGAGCAACAGCTCAACTCGCTCATCCCGCCCTCGCTTCGTTACCTTCTGGCCGTCGCGACACACCGTCGCCCACGATACCTACTGCGCGTTCTCAACTCTTTCGACGAGCTCTACGCGCTAATTTCTCTCTTGGTTGAGCGCTACTACCTTAAAGTCTACGGCGGAGGCTTCACCGAGAACTTCTATGGCCTCAAGCGCGAGAGGGTGCTAAGAGTCAAGGGTGGAGAGGTGCCGAGGGCACAATTGGGCGCGCCGAATGAGGTGAGGGAAACGCTGAAGCTCCGGGATGGCGATGTATGGAAGAACCTGGCTATCATGGTTGGGTTGCCATACATCAAGAGGAAGCTGGACGAGGCATACGAGGTGCACGCTTCTGGCGTCAACTTGCTAGGCCCATCATATCAAGACAGGGACAGATACCCCAGCGATGGAACCGCCAAACAGCGCCTGTTCTGGATGTACAAGTGGTTCTTGCGGAAGGTGTACCCCAGCGTCAATGCGGCGTACTACTTCTCGCTGCTGGCCTTCAATCTGGCGTACCTCTTTGACGGATCAAAGTATCACTCGCCTTGGCTATGGATCATAGGTTCACGGATACGTCGACTCAACGGCGCGGATCACAGAGCGATCGATCTCGCTACGTCGCCGAAGCCGCCCTCCACAAGACCAGGCGCAAGGCCGGGTCAAACAAACTCGATCTTCAGCCGGCGCATCTTGTCAGAGACAATCATGCCGCACGTGTTCGGCAGCCTAAAGATCTTGCTGCCCACTTCTATCTTCGCGCTTAAGTTCCTGGAATGGTGGTACAATTCAGACTTTGCCCGACAGCTATCAAAACGATCAAGTGAAAGCCTCGAGCTGCCCCCGCCTACTATTTCCGGCGGACCGGCATCTCGACCGCCGGCCAAAGCAAGCAGTCAGAACGAGAAGGATCAGCCCGAGAAGTCTGCGTTAAGGCGCGACTCAGGTGTCGCAGGGCCGCCTATCTCGAGTCTGACACACCTCCCGATCCTCACCGTTCCAGCGCCTGCTCGTGCAACCGACGATGCCTCCAACACTACTTCGCTGTGTCCAATCTGCGTCTCTGAAATTCAGACCGCCACTGCGGCGCAAAGTGGGTTCGTGTATTGCTACACCTGCATTTTTAGGTGGGTCGAGGGTGAACATGCGCGACAGGAGGCTTTCATGGAAGGCAGCGCAGAGGAAGAGGAGAGTGTCAAAGGATGGCTTGAAGAAGGCGGTGGCAGCCGGGTCGGCAAATGGGAAAGTGGTGCCGGTCGTGATGCTGTGACAGGGCGCAGAGTACTTGGAGGTACTGGCGGTCTGCGTAGGGTCATGGTATAATGATGCCTTGAAGGCATCATTGCAAGTCCCCGGCCAGATACCTCCCTACATCAAACAACATGGATAAATACTGGCACGAATCCCGCCGAACTAATGCAGCTCAGCTAGCTCTAAGCGGAGCAGTAAGCCTGCATACATGTAAGCAGGTGCGCCGTCTGACACGAGGATCAACACCTCACGCCCTATGCTATCGCGTGGTATAAATCCTGGAGTCGTTCGCAATCTGTCCGGCCTGGATTGTCAATCGCAGCATTGCATTGCACTTCACACACAAAGTCGCCATGCCCGCCAAACCAACCATCGTCTTGATCCCCGGTGCTTGCACCGAGGCTTCATGCTTCGACCGCTTGACGCCATACCTCCACGATGCCGGCTACGAAACCGTGGCAGTCTCGCACCCCAGTGCCAATCCTCCCGATCCTTTCGCCCACACCGCCGAGACGATGGCTCTGAACGTACAGAACACGTACGTCCAGCCTCTACTCGACGCCGGTAAAGACGTCCTGGTCTACGCCTACTCTTCCGGTGGCTCGCAAACCGGCACCAACGGGCCATCCTGGGTTAAATCCGAGCGCGAGAGGGAAGGGCAGAAGGGAGGTGTTGTTGGCATCGTGTACCACAGCTGTGCCCCTGTGCCCGCAGGTACGGACCAGCTGACTTTCATGGGCGGCGCTTGGCCGCCTTTCATCAAAGCCGATGTCGTATGAGAAAATTCCTCCCACTATTGCAAGATAGGGCGTACCATTGACCATCCTCTTAACAACAGCCAGCACCAGGCCTCTTCGTCTTCGACCCCATCATCCCTCACCTCTTCAACGACGCGGACCCCGCCGAGCAAGAAGAGTTAGCCAAGACGGCTATCCCTCACGCAGAGCGCCCTATCAAAACTCCCGTCCTCCCACCTCTCTGGGCTGATAGTGCTCTCGATGGACGCAGAATCTGGCTCAAAGCTATGTTGGACGGCACTTTTGCGCCTGAAGTGGCGCAAGCATTCATAGATGGGTCGGGCGTGGAGTGGGAGGTTGTCGAGAGGGATGTTGGGCATTGCGGGTGCGTCACGAAGCCGAAGATTGTTGCGGAGGTTATTTTGAATGCTGCGGAAAAGTACGCTGTGTAAATGAAGGAAGGTGATGGGAGTATACATGCAGCGAAAACACGTCTTCAACCAGGCACCATGACCACAGCTTCTAATTCTATCAGATTTCATCTACAGGTCTAAACCATCTACATGAAAGCCATCTCCCTGACCAATCCAGCCTTCGTCCATCCCCTGGCGAAATTCCTCCCCGTAGTCAATAACAATGCAATCCACCAGACTCTGCCGATCCAGGCATCAAACCACTGCACCTCCCTCTCACCCGCTCGCTTCCTAGCCGCTTTGACATACTTCTTAACCACCTCCTCCAAAATAACGGCGACACCATTGAGAGCGAAAAACTTCGCCTCGCCGGTAGCATCCTGCCAATTCCCGCCCAGCGTCCCTCTCACAGCGAACGAATGCACAAACGCAGAGCTCAGGAATCCACCTAGAACTTTCCCAACATCCGCTCGCTCGTCCGGTTTCTTGCCAGTAAGTTTACGCTCTACCCATTCGCCCGGCCAGACGCCCCAGACAAGGAAAAGGCGCGCGAATAGGCGGTGCCAGCCGAAAGACCAGAAGTGCCGCGCGGATTTGATGTCCCAGACCCGTGTTGTGTACAAAGGTGGGAAGAAGGCTAAGGGCGATGGGGCTAGCGGAGAGAGCATTATTGCGAACATGGAGTGGCCGAGGGAGAAAGCTGCCATCAGGAAGGCTCCCAGGGCGGCGGTGAGGATGTATTGTTCGGGGTAGTTCAACTCGTCAAAGGGCGATGCGGGCGAGTCTGGGCGCGCCATCAGCGGCGCGAGGCGCTGGACGTACATGGTCTTGATGACGGCGAACGCCACGACCATGACGGGCCCGACGTTGAACAGGATCGAGTGCACGCGGTTCTGCACCGTCGGCAGCCATGTTTTCCGCGTGTGTCGCACGTCGGCCGTCGTCCAGGTGAAGCCTACGCCGCGCATTGAGAGTTCGAGTTCGAGCGCCCAGGATGCGCGGCCGGCGAAGCTGTGCGGCCAGTCGTCTTCTGTCACGGCGGATTCTGTCACGGGCAAGGGTTTGGGGCCTTGCATTGCCTTGTGGATAAGGTCCATGTAGCTTGCGTCGCTGTTGAGCCGCTGGGTGAGGGACTCGTTGTTCATGTTCTCGACCATGTCGGAACGCCAGAGGCCACGCGTTAGGCTTGGGCGTCGAAGTTTTGCCTTGGTTGCCAGCTCTGCTTCGGAAGTTCGGTTTGCATCTTTTGATTCGTCCTTCTCGAGCGAGAGTGCTTGGTTTGCCTTCAACAATTGATTCTCGAACGCTTTACGTTCTAAAGACGACGAGTCTCCAGGTTTATTAAGCATCCCATTAAATCCACCATCAGCCCAAGGTCTAGGCGCCGTCTCACCTCGCGGTGTTTCGGGACGGCTTTTGTGCACGTAGTGGACTCTCCTCGGGACATGGCCGAAAAGGTAACAGCTGATGTAGAAAGCGTCCAAGACTCTGAGGCCGCCGTACAAGCCAACCAAGCCGAGTTGGTAGGTCAGCCCGATGCTTTGCGGGACATGGTAGGCCAGTGGCAATCGCAGAAAGAGAAAAGCTGCGAGAATTGCCAGGACGTTCCTGAGAAGATGTATCGATGTCGTGTCGATCGCTGAAGGTGGTGAGGGTGGTAGGAATAAGAGGGCCAGGTAGTATAAGATCACAGGGCACAGAATTGCCTCGATCGTCAAGGGAGTCGTTCCTGGTATGGGATTAAGCCCAGGTCTGGGCGTCGAGGTGAGGGTAGAGTGAAGGACATGGTGTATGAAGTCCGGTATTGCGATCCAGCCCATGGCGATTGTAAACTTGATTCACTTGCTTGGACGAGAATGGATGGTCAAGGAAAAGGCTTGCATCGTGGACGGAAGATTGCCCATGATGCTACTGTATGTTTTAGTGCCCATAGCGCCTCTTACCTCTACTCGGGAGTTACTCGCTCCTAGGATGGACGACAACGACAAGATCGAACCTTGTGACCTGATGGATGACGTTACGTTTGTTGATGGGGACTTGGAGATCTCATCGTACATGTCGCGCTACGATCGGAGTTTATCACGCTGTGCTTTGTTTGGTTAGCCGGATCGGGAGTCTAAAGAGTGTTTTAGTCTTGAGTTTTTACTAACGGATTAGGGGGACGTTAAGTGAATGACGTCTGGTATAACATTTTACCTACATGTACCTACTTGACATGTTGACGACTACCTTATCTCGCCAGTCAAGCTCAGTTGGTGGCATACCGTACAGTGTGCTTCGCATCGGCAGCGAAGTGGAGGCTTCGCAGCAGCCACTACATTACCGTAACGCTGCATCTCGGCTACCAACATAGTATGCAAGGCTGTGTTCAGCCGCAGAACTTGGTGGACTAACATGGTCTGTCCTTCGTGGACACTCCCCAAATGTCACTAACCACCGCGCGATACAGGTAGGTCGGTACTCATCACTACCACCGGAATATGGAAGCTGCAGGCACCGCAGTTGGTATCGCGTCACTCGGAATCCAAGTATGCCAAGGCCTACTATCCTACTACGATACCTGGAAGAGCTACGACCCCGATATCAGTAGCATATACGACGCAATCACCGACTTGAGTAAGACGCTCATCTTGCTAAAGACCACGCTATAGCAACAGGAGGACGAAGAAAGAGTTAGGCGAGTGAGATCGTGTTTAAAGGATTGTGAGGATGCCCTTCTCAAACTCGAAGAGAAGCGACGCAGCCTATAGAAGTACGGCCAGCCCGAGGGGTTGCGCTAGAAGATGCGGCTGGGAATACAGAGGTCTTGGTATCCGTTTAGGAAGGAAACTCTCGAAGCCTTGAAAGCAAGCGTCTCCGACGTCCAAGAGCGTCTCAAGCTGGCGCTTCAAGTGCTACAGCTCGACATCTGCACAGGATTCCAGGAAGTAGTGATTAGCCATACCACGACGCACAGTGATTCTCTAGCGCAGATAGCAGCTCAGAACAAGCGCATTCTGGACGCACAGCAATCTGACGAGTTCCGAAAGATCATCGCCTGGCTTGCACCGCCTGATCCTGGAACGAACCACGCTACTGCCCGTTAACATCACGAAAACCAGACCGGTGGCTAGTTGCTCAAGTCGACCGAGTACACAAATTGGAAGTCAGGTGATGTCAGCCACTTGTAGATGTATGGCAAAGCTGGCTATGGCAAGACCATCCTTTCCTCCACCGTTATCGAGGACATGCGGAGTACCTGTGAAACGGATGTGGACACTTCCCACGCATTCTTCTATTTCTCCTTCTCGGACGAACATAAACAGTCCGACAGCGATTTACTTCGTTCACTTATCGCGCAACTTGGATGGAGGGAGCTAGCTCTGTCTATGCTTCGCTATGCATACGCGAGTCCTGGGCAGAGTGTACCAGGGCCAGATGAGCTAGAGAAAATCCTGTTGGCTTCCATGAGTTCGTGCAGCATTGTCTACCTCATCGTGGACGCACTCGATGAATGTTCCGAAGACTACGATGCTCGTCAACGCGTGCTAGAAAGTATTGAGAGGCTAACCCATGATGTCTCGAACCTCAATATCTTCGCCACCAGCCGTGAGCTCCCTGTGATCCGTGAGTATATGGAGGCACTGGGTTCCAAGCCACTACGTATCGCGACCTCATTCGCAAATGACATACAATTCTGGATCGCCAACCGGCTCTTAAGTGACCGCGGCTTCCGTCGCTTTGGTACAGCAACGCTTGACTTGATTGAGTCGACCATTGCAAAGAAAGCGGATGGAATGTAGGGAATCCCACAAGCAGGCGACCATTCATGAACATAACTGACACTTTGATTTCGACGCATGTTCCGCTAGGCATACTGTCAGCTACAGGCACTTAAGAAGCTAAAGTCCACTTCTCTAAAGTACGTGAAGCAAGCTCTGGATGCCCTTCCTGCAACGCTGAATAACACTTACACGCAAGTTCTGCTTGACATTGAAGAGATGTACCATGAGCACGCGCTTACGCTTCTCCGATGGCTGGCCTACGCGTATTCGCCTCCGACCCTAGGCGAACTTGTCGACGCTGCTATTACCGACCCGATTCAGGAGAGCACTATAGACGCAGACAATCGCGGCGGCCTGGAAGATACCTTCAACATCCTCTCTGAGCTAGTCACAGTCGAGGAGACTAAAGATGCTGACTTGGGAGATGACTCAGAGACCAAATTCTGTACCCCTGATGCTTCGACTATAGATGTTGACGAAGCCGATGTGGCATCTCACTATCGAAACTTGACCTCAGACACCAGAGTGAGGCTTGCTCATTTCTTAGTGAAAGAATACCTAGAATCCAAGCTTATACTCCAAAGCAATGCGGCTCAGTTCCACCTTGAGAGTGCGACAGGGCATAAGGTTCTTTCCCAGAGCTGCTTGACGAATTTACGATACTACAGTTTAAGTCCGGAGAAGACCTTGACAAGGCAAGATTTTGAGATCTTTCCCTTGTTGGAGTACGCAACCAAGTCTTGGTTCTATCACTCCGCATTGTAGGGCAATGACGAGACCAGCCGTGAGGTCTCATTCTTCCTTGATGGACAAGCAAGGGACGACTGGCTTGTTTTTATGACCTCTCCTGTGCCTCCTGATTACCCCCCTTGGTTTATCAATGAAGGTGAAGGAACGCCACCAGATTCGGCGGTATTTTACGCAACTCTTCTAAGGCTCCCTCTCGTAGTTGCTAGTCTTCTACGCAGCGGGGAAGACGTCGATGGAAGAGGTTCATGGCGCTTTCGCAATGCCCTCCAGGCTGCCTCGGGGCATGGGAACAAGGAAATGGTACAGCTACTTCTCGACAGCGGCGCCAATGTCAACGTAAAGTATGGACTCTTTGGCAATGCGCTGCAGTGTGCATCGTTGCGGGAAGGTAATAAGGAGATCGTACAACTGCTGCTTGACAAGGGAGCCGATGTCAACGCGGAGGGTGGAGCCTGGGGCAATGCCCTCAACGCTGCTGCTGCGGCTGGCGGCCATGCCAGCAAAAAGGAGATCATACAATTGCTGCTCGACAACGGGGCCAATGACACGGAGGGCAAATATCATGGTATTCTCCAGGCTGCCTCGGCTGGAGACCACGAGGCTGTTCCGTAGCTGCTACGAGCGTCTAGGAACCCAGAAAGATTGAGTAATGGTCATGCTGACTGGTGCAGTGCTGAACGCTTGCGCTGCCTGGAATGAAGCTTCACAGTACCATCAGGAATTTTGACTTCTCAGCTGCCTTGAGCAAGCTTGAAAGCTTGTCTTTCCAGACCTTCTGATTGCTCCTACGAACATCGAACCGCACCACCCGACAGTCATCGAGTACGGAGCAGACTCCAATGATAAAGGATTTGATTACAGATCTGACTGAGGGATCAACAAGTACCCTGATAATACTCTGGACAGTTTCCTCTGGAACCCGATCACATAGCAGAAATGCTGCAAGTAAGAGAAGACTAGTCACTTACAACAAGTGGCTTCGAAGATGAGTCGCCTCGGACTATTCTATGCTCCGACTCGCATTTTTATGACATCTCGTCGCTAGGAAATTGATCTCGTTGATGTGTCATGCGTGCCATCGGCTCTCTAATGGCTCGCACACTAGCCGCAACATTATCATCTCGAACCGAATGACCACCAACTCACCTCACTGGACTGTCGCGAGCCACGTACACCCCTTTGATTGGAATTGGGCCTGGGATTCACGCACTCTTGACTAATGCGGCTGCTTACCTCGTTCTTCCAGCCAGTGATCTTGAGATGGCCTCAGATTGGATGCTGAGATTTCATACAAGTCAACCGGGCTCCACTGTGCTTATGGCAAGTGGTAAGACGCACTTTCGTTGAATCTTCCCAATTAGGCGATGAGTATCCTTTTTGGACTATGAAGATCTGTCCACAAACCACACATTTTTCATCTCCTTCTTCCTCTCTCACTCGCACTTCAAAAATCTTTGGCCATACTTCTGCACATCGTGTGCTCGGACGAGATGGCTATGTTCGCAGGAGATGACAATTGGCCAGATCGCTTTATAAAGATTGGTTACGCAGCCGCAGGACATGACTTAAAGAAGAACAAGAACGGGCTGTATCAGAAGGTAGACGGCGGCCCGGACAAGGAAGGAGGTCTCACCAAGAGGCAAAGCCCTGGATGCAACACCTACGGCCTGGACTTTCAAGATGGCGGCAACTACTTCATCAACACCAACTCGAACGCCAGCTTCACCTTCGTATCTAGCTTCATGGGCTGCCAGAATGACACCGCAAGTGTCATGCTTATCAACCAGAGCACTGGAGACCAGTACGACTGCGGCTCGGTGCCAACGGTGCCCGATAACGCCCCCGAACTCGCTACCTGTCCAGTTCTCAAGGATCAAATCGCCTCTGGTGACTACCTGATCATCGCAGTTGGCAACAACGGCAATGGAACGCCGTTCGCCTACCAAAGGGAGTTCAACATCTCCGCCGGCCCGCAGCAGACAATCACGAATTACTATACTCCCACCGTCACCTCGAGGCCTATCGTTATCACAACTTGTAAGCTACTCCCAAACCGAGCCTCTCAACTTTCATAATACTCACCTCAACGCTCCAGCCACGTCTATCGCCAACTACACCAGCACGGTGCCCAACACGCTCAGCACCATCACCGTGCCCTCGCCAGTCTACACCCAAACCATCACGCCTCCAAGATCCGCCGTGACTCAAGTCTCGACCAGCACCAAGACCTTCACCCGCTGGTCGCAAGTCGACTCGAGCACCGCGACAGTCGTGACGCCACACTGCCGCACCCCCATACGTCCGCTACACCCAGATCCCATCTGCACCGTCTTCCCCAACAAGGAGCAGATCCCTGCAGGAGTCCCAGGCGTGCACCGCCGCGCCGAAGCCTTTGGCGAACCAGCCCCATCGCCAACCACAATATCAACCTCACTCACCTCCTCCCCGTATACGACAACCTGGTCAGAGATCATCACAAACGGCAAAGTCAGCAGGTTCCCAATCTACCCCCTGTCCCCCAAGACCGCCTCCACCGCCTCCATAACCCGCAGCCTCCGCTCCAACGACCCTCACCACAAAGGCCAAGGCGGAACTGGGATGATGGAAAAACGACAACACGAAGTCGAACAACCCCATCAGCCAGCAGCCCAGCGCGAAACCCAGAACCACATCCAAAAGCGCGCCCCGGACGCCACCGCAGTCACCGTGACCTCCCCCGCCAACACGACCGTCACGCTGTTCGCCAGCGAGCCGACCACCGAGACCAATATCGAGGCTTTCACGAGTACTTACGTCGTCATGGACCCCGCGCCGCAGACGGTTTACGCTGGACAGCCGGTGCAGACTGTCATGGCGGCTGTGCAGCCCGTCGAGACGGTGACGCAGACATCTTTCGTGAGGGCGTATGAGACGCTGACTTTCGGGCTGACTTGGACGCAGACGCTGACGAGTACGCCTTCGGCTGCGCTGGAGAGCTGTAGGGCTATTGGGGGTAACTTTGGGAAGTGGTGGTGATTTATGGGTTGAGAAGGGGAGGTAATGTGCTGTGCTTGGTGAGTAGGAGGCGAGTGATTGATTTTAGCGGCGTTGTTTTGGGTCATGGTCTTCTGGATTCAAGACCTATTTAGGGGAGAGAATCCTGCGAGCGTATCGTGGGCTGATCTGGGACTGCAATTCGTGTGGGCAGAGAGACTGGAAAGGTGACAAGAGGGGAGGTTTCCTTGTATCGCACTAATTATGTTCTGCGTGAATTTGGTATACAATTGATTTTGAGTCAAACAATAACGCTCACACTGCTTTCAAGTAACATACAACAGTCGCTCAAACGCCAACCTATCAATATACATGTACAGTTTTGTAGCTTCCCCTACAAGACTAATGTCAAGCGGTAGGAAGATCTCCTCCGTCACTCCCATAGGCTCGGAACAACCGTGGCGACTTGACCACCTGCACCGACTACCTCAAACGCTGTTTTCCAACAGCTTCGCTTCTCGCTGACGTCTCTCCATCAGACGCCTCGATACGCCAACAACGTTCCCAGCGGGCAACTTGGCTTTCAGGCCATTGTCCTCTGGCTTATCCGCGCCAAAGTGGAAAGGATGGGTTTGGCCCGCGCGGTACGCATCCTGACACAAGGTCGGGGGATGCACCCACCACTTCTCCTTGATCGGATGGCCTTCAGGTCCGACATACTCCTTATCGTCGTACTCGGGACCCTCGAAGGTGCGGGCGGAGAAGTGCTGTCTGGCAAGAGCCGTCTTCCGCGACTCTGGCAATGTCTTCGTCACCATCTCCGCAATAGCCCAGTTCACCTTGTCGCGGGTCCGGCCCGGCAGCTCTTCCTCATCAATCTCCACGTAGCCGTCCTGAATCGGGACGAAGTGGCGCGCGGGCAGGACTTCGATGTCGATGATCGGGAGGATACGGTGGTAGACGTGGTAGTCGTGGGTTTCGCGGGTGATGACTTCTTGGCGGACCTGCACGTACTGTGCTTGAATCGTCTCGTGGGTAATTGCTGGTGCTTGGTGTTCGTGCAGTGATACTGTGTCGGGTTCCTTCTTCACGTCCACGCCGTCGAGGTTGAACGGTCCGGCTGAATCTTGCATTGATCGTACGGAGGACTTCTGGTCGCCAACGCCGGACAATTCTCCGAAGGCTCTGCTGTTGGCACTCAGCTGTCGGTCGTCTGACAACATTCCTAGTGGTGTAAGAGGTAAAGGTTTGTCTAGGCTCAACCGTGGTGGTGCGTCTCCAATTGCGCTGCTGGTGGGATTGGAAACCCCGCGGTCCAAGTACGATCCTCCACCATGTTCTTCAAGCGGCCAGCCGCTGTTGTTGCCTCTCTCCATCCCAAGAGGTGTGACACTCCACGACGCGTCTCTCATCTCCGGGGTGTCATGTTTCAAAGTACCGCTTGGGGCGGTATCTGCAGCGTGCAGGTTTGAGCTTCGTTTCTTGATCTTCAGCGGGGGTGGTGCTTCAGTCCGTGAATCCACTACTGGATCGTCGTTTCGAACAATGTTCCAGTCGGCGACATTACTGGCGTGCTGGTCGACGTGCGGGATCAATGGCTGACTCCGCGAAACTGATGCGTCCTGCTGCCCGTTGGACACCACACGCATAGTGGGTGTGTTGGAAGTCGAAGTGCCGACATTGCGATTGGCGACATGTTCACTGTTGCGACCTTCGTCCAGAGGCGTGTCTATGTTGGAGTCGTGTGCACTGGTGAGTCCTCCGAATCCTGACGAAAAATCACGCTCGTGAGATACTCGTGGCAGACTGAAGTTCGTGCTGTGTGGGCTAGGTGCTGTATTCCGGCTGAGCAAATCGTCATTCACGGCATTTGCAGTGGTCGGCCTGCTAGAAGTACCATTGCTGCCATTGGCAACAACATCAGTCCGCTGGCTGGACGTTGGAATTACTACGAAGAATAGTCAGCATTTTGCAGTTTCAGTGTCTTTTATGGTGCCATCCTACCCCTAGAATGTTCTTTTTCTCGCGGCGAACCGTGAGAGGATCCGAGGTTGCGGTCACCATCCCTGCTGGGAGGCTGGGATGTAGATTTGGCAGAATCCTGATCACTATTATGCTTGGATGGATGGATTATCTTGCTCTCAAGCTTCTTCAACTTTTCCTTGATCCCCATTGGAGATGTGGAGAAACTGCAGTGTAGTAATAATACAGCGTAGGGCAGAAGATGGGCGACAATACAGGGAAGCAGTGCAAGCGCGTCGATAAAGAAGGCGATCGGCGGCAGTTAATGGCTAATTGTGTGCTTAGTTGCACGAGGCTGGATGCCTGATAGTTACTGCTGAGACCGTCTGCGACTGATCTAGGAGTCGCGGCCCCTTCGATCAACAAAAAACCTTCCATCGTATTTCGTGCTACGTACGTCACATCGGCGGCGGGCGATGACGATTGCAGAAGCTCAGAGCGTCGCTGAAGGCGTTTGTATTTGAGTTGCCGCATGGAGCCGGAGGCCTAGAGCAATCCTTGGTTCGTGTGGCGGCCTCGGAAGCATGTGCTGTAGTTACCCTGCAGAAGGTGGAGGAGCAACACAGGAAGATTTGGCTCGGTCTAACTCCAGACTCCACATGACATAAGGCCCAGGATAGGTAGAGGGGAGCTCGAGCCATGACGCGCGCTCTGTATGTAGTGCGTGCTGGCACCGCAATGCAATAGCAGCAAACGGGAGTTGCCAGGTGCTTGTGCAGGTAGGCGACATGTTGAGGAGCAGACTGAGATCATTCTGGCGCCAAGCCTCACATGATGAACATTGGTGTATCACAGAGTTGGCATGTATAAGGACCTGTGACAAGTCCACATTTGGCGTACTGTATACATGCTGTAGCTTTACGCCACCGACAAATACAAACAACAGAATAGTAGGGCTGCGGTGCATTTTGGCTGCTGTTGCCAAGCAAGATCTGCACTGGGCGGGGCCTCAGCGTTACCAGCTCTTCGGCAACGGTGGATCGTACGCCCCCACTTCCTTCTCACCCCTGCTACCTGCTATTGGCCTGCCGCTGTTGCGGTTCCTCTTATGAACCACTACCACCACCCAAATCGCGCGCGGAGCGGAACGCAATTCCTGGTGGCAAAGTCTACATCGGTACACTACCCCGATTTTGGAACTCTACTACTGGCAAGATAGCTTGAATGACGACTACCTGCGGTCACGCCGTTTCCAGAACCTCATCAAGCTCAAGGCAGGGTCCGCGGTGCTGTGAGCCAGAGCAAGCCAGAGCGAGGCCAGACCATCGTTACCTCTGGCAAACGTGTCAGCGTGTCTTCACGATATCAGAGCAGCTCACAGGTTGAGAAGCTCCAGAACTTGTGGCTTGTCGAGCTTGACATGGGTGGTGGAAGCGACCTGAAGCGAGCGTGTTCTCGAACCCACCGATCGCTGGTGCGTATGCATACGTGCTCGCGGCAATCCCGCCTCCCGCTCAGATCTACCGCTCGTGCTTTGCTTTGACGTCGTGTTTTGTCTTTGCTTCTTCCGACTACAACCAGCCGAGCCGAACACCACACACCGCTAGCAACACCGCCACCGCGTGCCCGCAGGAGGGGTGCAACAGCTATGAGCCAATTGTCCCAAAGGTCATCGATCTGCCTTTGTGAGCCACTTGGTGGGAGGTGAAATGCCCCTCGGCGAGCCCGGCTGATACCGATATCAACAAACACAGGAATGATGCTACTACTACTGGCTCCACAGCATACCACCTACGCTTAGGGCATGATGGGTCTGTCTTATGGAGCTCTTCATGAACATTCTGTCGTCGCCGAATGCCACACGCCACAAGTTGAGCCACTACTGTAGTAGGCATGATTGTTTCTACACTTGCTAGAGGCGCCACCGTAAGCCTGTCTTTCCCTCCAGAAGCCACCCCAAGATCATCGATCGCGCCTCGAAACACGCCGAGATCGTACTTTGGCTCCTGCAGGTGGTAGTGATTGTGGCAGCAGTGACAGTGACAGATTGAACGGTCGCACAGCCCCGATGTACGGCAATCGGCTCATCCCCGCTACTCATGTCTCGCACGTTGGCTGGGACCGGTTTGTACGAAACGTTGCATGCCCAATGACGAATCCTGTCTGGCATCTGCCTGACTGCTCGACCAAGGCTGTGGGCAGATTGACTTTGGCACTTCGTTGCGTATCAAGATATGACGTTGAGCCCCTCCACTACACCCAGGCATCATGGAGTATATATACATGCACGCCGGTGGTTTACCATCCTCCTCCCATTCCCATACACTCATCACCAAACAAACTTCTTACATCACATACTTTTACACCACCAATACCCTCCAATACCCAACAAACAACAATCAAAATGGACTCTGCTAAGGCCGCCGTCAAGGACTTCATGTCCAAGTCTGGTCAACACGACACCACTGTTCACGAGAAGGTCGCCCCTGCTGTCAAGCACGAGACTATCGAGAGGCAGAAGCACGAGGAGTACATCTCCGCCATCGACAAGGAGGTTCACCAGGACCACTACCACACCACTGAGCAGCCTGTGCTCGACAAGGAGGTCCTCCCCGAGCAGCACCACCACAACGTCATCCCCGTCGAGCACCGCAGCTACGAGCACGGTAACAACGACGAGGTTGAGGCTCGCCTCGCAAAGGAGCGCGCTGCCTACCGTGACACCGTCGAGAGGGTCGAGGGTTCCACCACCCGCAACGTCGCCCCCGTTGTTGCTGGCGAGCACAAGCACCACCACGTTCACGAGACTATCCAGCCCGTGATCCAGAAGCGTAAGTTAATTTATTCAACGGAGTAACTCTTTTGCCTCTTTTGCAAGTCTAACACCATCAACAGAGACTATTGAGCCTCACGTCACCCACACCACCGTCCCCATCCACGAAGTCCACCACAACGCCGCCCAGCACCACGCTGCCTCTGCTCTTCCTGCTGTCTCCATGGAGGAGTTCAAGAAGTCTGGTGGTGCCCTCACCGGCCGCGAGGAGCGCACCGACGGCTTCGTCGGCGAGCCCAAGTCCGCTCACACCTCCACCCACGGCCCCGGCTCGCTCACCTCTTAAATGAGATGACTTTATGTTGCAATTTTAATGTTTACGCCACCAAGGGCTTGCTCACGAGCGGCTTTGGCCAGGCAGCGCGACTCTGGGATGAAGGGTGTTGTCTTTGGCCTGAGCAAAGCGGTCGCGGCACCTTGAGTTACGAAGAATCACGATAGCGATAGCGATATGTACTATTAATAATTATATCATCGTCTTGAAATCACTGCTTTTGGAATGCTGTCATGATCTTCTTATTCTCATAGTGAACAGGCCATAATTACGAAGACGTTGCAGACCAATTGTCTAGGATCAGTGAATGGGAACCCATGCTGACGATATGTTTTTTCACAACATACGAAACGATGATGAATGTATGGAGATGGTGGATGGAGGTCCACATGACGTTGTCCACCTTTGTTGTACGCCATCACATGAATCGACAGGCTGTAGATCACTGCGCAAGCGCAGATCTGATTAGATGGATTGTGCGGAATCTTTTCCGCTCCGAATACTTTCTCGTCGGCTTCTAGAACTTACCCAAGATGTTTTTTTGCGGTTTTGCATATGATCAGGATCAAACCAGGAACTACATACAAAACGAAAATGTCTACACGAAAGCACAACGAATTCCTGGACCTGGACGAAAGCGAAAACGAGGCCTCCGACGGCTATCAGTCAGAAGCGCAGGAAGAGAGCAGAGGCAAGATCGCGAGCACTCGCTCGGCGAAAAGGCGTAAAGTCGACACGCAGAGCGATGACTCGGGTGATGACGAGGTGGAAGATGTGAGCTCTAAGCTTGTCAGGGCTCTTTCAAAGTCGAAGAAGAGCGCAGCACCATCATCGGACGCGAGATTCGCAAAGCTCCAAGAATTCGAGCAGGACGATGAGCGGGAGGAGGGAGACAATGAAGACGGCGCGGAAGACGAGCTGGAAGAAGCAGAAGATGGATACGGAGAAGAAGGAGACCTCACAGTACCCTCAGAAATCCCAGGACGAACAGCACCCAAGAGCGTCCTCCGAGCCGAGAAAGCAGCCCGCAAGAGCGGCGTCGTCTACATATCGCGCGTGCCGCCTTTTATGAAACCGCACACCCTCAAGCACTTCCTGGAAGAGCACGCGCCCAAAGGCCTCGGCCGGATTTTCCTCACGCCCGAAGACCACACGCGCTACCTGCAGCGCAAGAAGTCGGGCGGCAACAAAAAGAAGAGCTTCACGGACGGCTGGGTGGAATTTGTGTCGAAGAACGACGCCAAGGCCGCAGCTTCGATCCTCAACGGCAACATCATGGGCGGAAAGAAGGGCAACTACTACCACGACGATCTTTGGAACATGAAGTACTTGAAGGGCTTCAAGTGGAGCCATCTGACTGAGCAAATCGCTGCAGAGAATGCTGAGCGCGAGGCTAGGTTGAGGGAGGAGATTCGACGGACGAGGAAGGAGAACAAGGCATTTGTCGAGGACATTGAGCGTGGAAAGGCTTTGGAGGGTATGGATAATAAGAGGAAGTCTAAGGGCAGCACTGTTACGACGAAGCGACCGGAGAGGGAGTTCAAGCAGGCAAAGGCTCAGGGTGCGGCTTCGAGGAGCAAAGAGGCTCAGCAGCCTGATGTTAAGAGGGCGCTGAGCATGATCTTCTGAGGAATTGTGACGATCGATCGTGTAGAGAGCTTCAAGCGTGCCTTCGAATATTGGACTTCGACGCCTACTATTTCTGTCCATCGATCGACGGAACCGCAAGTATCCAGAGTGTATGCAAGACCAGGTCGGCAGATCATATGGGCCGGTCCAACACAGCCTTGAATCGTACAGTCTGCGTAGTCTTTTCGGCTGAAGGTTGACCATACCTGATGCATTTTCCACCCCATCCAACATCCTGAGGCTGAAACGTAGGTATACACATGCTAATGTACAGCGGAAAGTCATATCATACATCAGAAGTTGCGAGCAAACCAGAACGAAAGGCCAACAGCAGCCCATGCTATGTATTGCGCGTGCGGCGATTCTCCATGAGCATCAGCAAAGTACCAGAATGCGTACCAAGTCAACACGGATGCCATGACCCAGAACCAGCCTCTGTCGTATACAAGTTGTCCGGGCTCCACGGCCTCGGCCAGCCTCATGAATTCATGTCCGTCTGTACACGTATCAAATTTATTGTCTCTCTCACGTGCTTCGTCGAAACTTCATAGGGATGTTGGCCTCCACAATCGCCATGCGATCCATCTGCTCCTGGCGCTCCTGCTGCGCCTCCATCTGCTCGTGCTTGCGGAAGTGCTCGATGTCCTCCGGGTGCGTCAGGTCCTCCTCGCGCGTGTTCTCGTCGTGGTATTTTTCCCAGTGGTGGATCTCATACTCGTACTCGTCGTCGCCGTGGTGGCCCGGGCCTAGGCCGAAGTCAGGCAGTGTGAGGCCCTTGCCGACGCCAATGGTGTACTCTGCGAACGAGACCATGCCGTTGCGGTCGGCGTCGAAGAGCTCGAGGACCTTGTTCACGGCGTCTTCCTTTTGCTGCGCCGGCACGTTGCGGGTCGACTCGTCTTTGAGGCCGTAGGTTTTGAGGATGTCGTCGCGCGACCACTGGTTGCTGCTGTCGTAGTCGTGCAGGTTGAAGAAGGAGCCTGCGTCGAAGGAGTTGATGTGGTGTTCCTCTGGGGTTGATCGTGGTCAGTCGATACCATCAAGGTTGTTTCTCCTCTTGTTTCAAGTACATACCAGCCATGTGTCGGGTCGCCCAGTCTGCATCGGGGGATACTATGGGTTTTTGGTCGTGCGAGCCGTGCGCCTGTGTGTAGGCCACGAGGCCCAGGGCCAGCATGCATGAGGTTGTTATTGCGTGCATATTGTATAGTTATGGTATTAATTGCCCCTCGTGTTCGTTCCACTCGCTCGTCTACATGTCGAAGCGGACATGGAAGTCCAAGCGTCTCAGAACGCCGACAAGGTTCCAATCCATTGTCTTCTAATTTACTACCTAGATACACTTTTTTGTATGTACACCATCATCAATACAACCGCGGTATCTCTGGTCTGGTTTACACGATGCTCAATCAAAGGAAATGCTAGGCCCATGAGGAAAATCAGCATCCCGTCCCCATGGCGGTAGACCGGGCTGAACGACCTTGCACGGTCGTTTTGCACGACGACCGCGTCTCGCAAGATGATGTGCTCTGCGGGACAGACATCCTGCCAGAGGGCAAGATAGGCATTCTGAGTGCCAAGAATGCAAGGCCAATTCATGTACTATCGACAAAGCGTGCAACCGCACCTCGCGAGATTTCACTGCACGTTACTCTCGGCGAACGATTTCTGTATGAGAACCGCATGTCTGCGACCATCACAGTGCTCAACGACACACACGAAGCGACTGCCAACCATGTCGAGTTCTTCTTCCGCGATATCTGCCTTTCGCGTGCAGACATGTGGCAAATGACCCGGTCAACGGACGGTGGGGTTGTTTATAGAGATCAGGAGATCAAATTCCTTGGATCGAACACTGCCATCGCGCGTACAATCTACATCGACGGACAGGAGTCTGATTCTGCGCTTGTTAGACAACCGATGACCAAGCCCATCTTTCGAAGCGGAAGTGCCAGATTCACACTTCTTATTCAGGTTTCTCGGGAAATGTTGGAACGCTGGCACGATGGCAATCTCATGTACGAGAGTCTCATCGAAGGCTACCTGACAGAGCTCTTCCAGAGATGGGAAATCTTGAAAATGCGGCATCACGTGTCTGTCGTGCTCTTTGGGAAAGGCATTGGCGGTGAGCCGCATTCTGGTGTTGGCGATGCAGCGTTTTACGGGGAGGCCGACTTCTTTCACGTTGTCTGTGAAGACATCCCCGGCTCCGACTGGCGGATGATCGTGCAAAGGTTGAAACAAGCGTTCCACAGTCCGCGATTGCCCAGGCAGGTGACGCTTGCACGGCAAGGGAATCTGCTGGAAGCTATCTACACTGCTGCTCTGGACGTCGTGAACGACAGCATGGATCCGCACTTGTCAAACACTGGAATCTCCATCATCGCAATAACGGCAGGAACAGGGTACTTCGACAGCGACCACAGTCTACTCAAGCAGACAACGAACCTTTTGCTGGGAAATAGCATCGGTGTAGATATAGTGGCATTGTCGCCAAAGCCCTTACACCCAGTACCACTGTTCAAGTATGAGATTCGTCAGAATGTCGAATATGCCTTGCCGCACTGGGCGGATGTGTCGTACTGGCAGGGCTCCGACCCGGGTTCAAAATGGCTCCTTGCAGACGCAGACAAGGTCATGGACGTCTCGATCAAACAAATACAAGTGCCTGCCAACATCCCGCCTGCCACGTCGAGTGCAAGCCTGATGGCTGCTTTCGACAACAGTCAATTTGCTGGAGATGATTCGACACTCGAAGCTGATAACGTGGACATCGAAGATGATTTCGGTCCCGCAACACTGAAAGCGCTGACAGCGAACCCAAAGATGAATCAGGTGGCAACTTACGAAAGGCCCACAAGCAGTGGGTACTCGCCATCTCTCGCGTCCAAATCTAGCGGCACGTTTCCAAAATTGAAGAAAGAGAGCCCTGTTCATCCACTCCTGAAATCTGGCAGAAAGATCAGTCTCGGACCACGCGGATTGGCCCCTGTCAGCGGCGTAGCTAGCACGACACTTTCGACAGAGTATGCAAGCCATGGGAAAGATGTTGTTGCCACAACATTCACTCCGAACGAAGCTTCCAGCGGACTTGCCAAGCAGATCAGGCAGTCGTTGGCCAGGAAGAGCTCACAGCAAAGCCTGGTCTCCCAGACTGGGACCGACACCATCAGATCAACAAAGCCCATTGACATACACCATGGGTCAATGTCCGCAATTCATGAAACTGGCCATGTACCTGGAACCCCAGGTCAGAGTGAAGACTCGCCGGCGGAAAAGCCACCGTCTGATCAGTTGTCTAAAACACCAAGGCCTTTTGCATCACGGACTTCGCTACCGGAAATGGAAGCAAAAGAGATAGCACAGCAGGCTCTTACGCCATGGCTCACCCTCATCAATCCATGCAATCCTAGACGAGACAACATGCGCATTGCAAGCCAGTACCGAAAATGGCATCACGTCTTCCCCAAAGCCATTGACTCTGGGTCTTTCAAGTGGGATTCGATGGGTGCACCAGCGTCTCTGCCGCTTTCCACGGATTTCGCACCAACATCGAGGGAACTTGACAAGCATTACAGTCACAAAATGCGCCGCTTGATTTTGTCAGGCCTGACTGACAGCCCCGAGGAATCGGCGGGTCTGATCCACAAGCTCATTTCTTTACGACTAGCCAGAGGATTCCAACTGGTTGCCAAACCTAACAAGTCAAATGCGGGTAATCTGAAGACACTCCAGGGTCCGATCCTACTGTCCGTAGGCACGCTGTATCATGAGATCGAGATAGTGTCAAATCTCGAGCTCCAGGTCATCGAATACCATCCCAATTCTCACGAAGAGCTGGTTCCGGATACCACTGACGGTATAAGGAGCACGTACAGCCCTCATCTGGGTGCATCGAGGGCTAAAATTGATGTCCAAAGGGGTCTCGAGAATTTGGACTGGGCTTCGCTTGATCAAGCGTTGGTCAATGATACCACCAACATGCCTGTTGCCGGCGCATCTCAATTGAGGTTCGTGTTGCTTCCGGCTGAAATCACCACGCGCGCAGATACCGGCAGTAGCACGATCAGATCTCGCGACCTGTCGGAGGAAGAAAAACGAATAGATGGCATCCAGAAACTCACACAGCTTTGGCAACGCCATCGGCTGGTCACTTTCGAAGACAAAAGTCACCAAGCGTCGCTTGCCAAACCAACAGCGCTTAAAAGTGTCAGCGATCGTGATCCAAATCCGTTGGCAATCGAATACCAGACCAGAGACACGAGCGCCGTGCTGAATACACAAGACACGAGCCTCGCAGGACATCTGGCGGATACTGAGGTGTCCATCCCACTGTTTGCAGAATCGGAAATGTACCACAGCAGCAATTTTGACATCGTCAAGCTCGTCAAGCAAATGCAAGAATCACCGCCATTGGGCGTCGAAGTTCGTGACCGGAGATGGTTCACACGGATGCATCTGAAGTGCTTCCGTGGTGACGAGATGACAAATTGGCTGCTCGGTGTCTTCAAGAACCTCAACACCCGCGAGGAAGCAGTTGAGATGGGCAACGAACTGATGAATCGCGGTATCTTCACTCACGTACGGCATAAGCACGAGTTTAGAGATGGCAACTACTTCTATCAGATCGCTGGCATCCATCGTACAACAGAGTATCCGGATACTGCCGGATTCTTCATGAAGTCGCTTGGTCGGTCTGTACCCGCGACCCCTATGCTGGAATCTCGCCACTCGCCTCTCTCGAGACCATACATGCCCGATTCGGATTCTTCAAGCAGGGGGACTCCCATTGTTGCTCCCACTGAGAAAAAGCAGATTGCACTCAGTCAAATGCTACAATATAATGTTGATCCAACGTATAGATCTCTTCGCCCAGAGATCATCAATCTTCACTACGGTATGTGTGAATCATTCCCTTCTCTAGTCATGCCGTGGCAACGATTACTGAGACATTACAGACCGTATTCACAATCCCGAAAACTGCTACCATGTTTATCTTGATTGGCTGGCGACCACGCCCAGATTGATACGCGAGGCCCTCAATCGATGGTCTTCTCTGGCCGAAGGTCACGGCATGAAGCTCGTGCAGGTACCCATTGCAGAAGCGAGCAAACAATACATCACGCACCCGTTCGACAAACCGCAACTCATCCGGCTTTCCTCGAGACCTCCAGAGAGAGCTCCAGCCACGCCATACCTGACTCCTCACTCTCCGAAATCACGCAATACCCCCGAAGATCCCTGGCACTACCATAAAGCACTCTTGCGCAAAGCCGGTTTCGTCCTCGACTTGGAGTCAGCATCCAGCTTCTCTTCTAAACTCGACATCACCTACTCGTGGGGACGTCCAGACTACGAGATGACGCAGTTCGTTCACAAATCCGGCCTTGCTCTCGTGCAAATCTCAAACGATCCAGAATACGATTTCCTTATCCTGCCCAACCGGTTAGCTGTACTGCGGGCGAGCCTGGCTGGAAAACAATCCGAGAACGTGTGCGCAGATGGTGTCATCAAAGGATTCAAGCTGTTTTGTAAGGATGAGAAAGGGCTGAAAGCGGTGTACGATGAGGCCAGGAAGCCCAAGGCTCCAGCACCGAGTCCCTTCGCGAACGCATCGCTTTCCGCTCACTCGGACGTTGACATTCCGCCCATGCAACTTCCGCCACATGTGTTGCATCGAGTCCAGACTTGAGAGCTTTGGACAGACTATGGCGGAACAATGGACTCTAAAAGTCATGCAAATTAGCTGTCAATAGTTCAAGGTCGTCGTTAATTTGCAACGCAATCTTTCGGCGTGTTGAGCCGAATGAGTCTTACGAATCCCCAGTAATCCAAATCGGCTTCTTATAAGTCGCAAAATCGCTAGTAGGCGAAACAAGATTGCTTCAGAAGTCTAGGTATGCATCTACAAGCGCTGATTAATGGTAGATGTCGTTCCACCAAGCGTTTTAGACTTATCAATCCCTTTGACAAATAATTAGTCAGGAATCCCATAATGGCGGTTAAGCGGGGAACTCGTTCTATTACGTAGCAATTGGGAATCACGGCATCACAACTATAAGTCGTTTGTTGCGTTCTGCATGCATAATATATCAATCCTTTAATATATATCCCATGCTCAGATCATCGGCTCGACTCAGTCTACTAAATTCACACCTCCCTTCAAACCCGCTAACAAGGACATTTGCAACGACAATGGCGACATCATCCGCAGCAGACAAGGCCAAAGAGGCCGCGGGCATTTTGGGGTGGGCGGACAAGAAGACAGGCACTTTCAATCGCCAGACATCCGTCTTCAGAAACTTCATTTCGAAAGATCCCAATGCTCAGTTTCCGGCGGAGAAGGGTCGCTATCACCTCTATGTGTCTTACGCGTGTCCTTGGGGTAAGGCCATACCGAGTTGAACATCCGCGAGTTCCCGTATACTAACCAATTCACCAGCACACCGCGCACTGATCGTGCGAAAGCTGAAGGGACTCGAAGACTTCATCTCGTACACCTCCGTTCACTGGGAGATGCTCGAGAAGGGCTGGCGATTCGCCACATCCGAGGACAATGAGCCGGGTGAGCACGTCGAGGCAGACCCCATCCACAAGGGCTTCACGCACCTGCGCGACATCTATTTCGACGTGAACAGAGACTACGAGGGCCGCTTCACGGTCCCCACCCTCTACGACACCAAGCAGAACACCATCGTCAGCAACGAATCCAGCGAGATCATCCGCATGTTCTACACCGAGTTCGACCACTTGCTCCCGGAGAAGTACCAGAAAGTCGACCTCCTGCCCGAAGACTTGAAGCCCCAAATCGAGGAGACGAACGAGTGGACTTACAACGACATCAACAACGGTGTCTACAAGTCCGGTTTTGCCACGTGAGTTCTCGCTGCCTTCCCGGTCCAATAGATCAATAGCCCTCGCCATCCTTCCGCACACACACACACCACACGGAGCTAACCCAACCATTCTCACAGCACCCAAGAAGCCTACGAAAAAGCCGTTAAAACCCTCTTCACCTCCCTCGACCGCGCAGAAGCCGACCTCGCCAAATCAAGCGGGCCCTTCTACTTCGGCGACCGCCTGACCGAGCAAGACGTGCGCCTGTACACGACCATCATCCGCTTCGACGCAGTCTACGTCCAGCACTTCAAGTGCAACATCCGCGACATCCGCAGCGGATACCCCAACCTCCACAAGTGAGTACCTAGTAGTAATGCCGTGTAACTTCGGAATTCGACCAGAGAACTGACAAATGTTTCCCTAGGTGGATGCGCAACCTTTACTGGAACCACGAAGCCTTCGGCAGCACGACCGAGTTCACGCACATCAAGAAGCACTACACCAAGAGCCACGCGCAGATCAACCCGTTCGCCATCACGCCCGTGGGACCCGTGCCTGACGTCTTGCCGCTGGACGAGGAAGTGCCGGCGGTGAAAGCGGTGATGAAGTAGGAAAACAAATCGACCCGTCATGTGCTAGGTAGTCAGCTAGGCTCGGTTACGTGCGATGTGAGCACTATATGACCAAGTAGACTTTGCAAATGGAAATGAATCTAATCACCCAAAGATGAATGCTTTGTGAGACCGGAATATTGGGTTACAGATAAGACCTATTATTGTGTTTACAGTGTTTTTTATGTACCAGCTCGTTCAAGCTTCGAAAGCGCTCGCGGAAAAGACAAAAGACAAGGGGGTATGTGGACGATCTAATCGGAGGAAAAGGAGGAAGAACACGAATGTGTCCATCCCAAAGAAAAATCAGGCAAACATGCTTTTTACTATCGCTCCCGGAAGGGGGAAAGATAGCAAAAGAAAGGAAGAAGAAACACGGTCAGACGCAAGGCCACACTTTCAAGCCTCGAGACTTCTAATAAATGGAAGAAAAAAAAAACGCCTGCTGCTTTACGTCTCTTTCTTCTCTCGCGTTACGTGTCGTGTAATTCGCCCTTGAAACCCCATCGGAGAGAGAGTCGAAGGACAAGCTCTTCCCGACGGGGAAAAATCAGGCAAGAAGCTCAACCCTCAACTAGAAGCAGTTGAGCGCGCCCTTTTTCTTCTTCTTGCCAGCGTTCAGCTCCCTCATCCTCTCTTCCAGCGCCTGTCTGGCCCGCTCGGCGCGGACACGCATCTCGCGCTCTTCCTCGACGGCCTGCAGGCTCACGCGCGAGTTGCTGCGCTCCTTGCGCAAGCTGACGAGCTCGTCTTCCAAGCCCTGGCACTTGCGCTTCCAGTTGTCCATGTCGGTCTTGGTGCGGTTGGCCGACGTTTCGAGGTCGACGAGGGCTTCTTCGAGGGTGGCGGTCAGCTGCTTCTCGGCGAAGAGGTGCTTTTCGATCGTGCGGATGCGGGCTTCCTGTTCTTCGATCATTTGGGTCATTCCGGCGCTGGCGCCGGCACCGTCCTTGGAGGTGTGGCGAGAGGCAGGAGGCGAGGCGCTGCCTTGGATCGGTGAGGTGGCGCGGTCGGACCCTGGCAGGGCCGGGAGAGGAATGGAAGGTGGCGGTGTCGGGAGGGCTGTAGTGGGAGCGTTTGCAGACTTGCGGGCTGCAGACTGCTGTGATGCGGATCGACCGAGGGCGATGGCGGCTGCTTCGGGCGATAGAGATTCCCGGTTGTTGTACCCGATCGAGCCGCGGTCGGAAACCATGGAGTTTCGTGAGACTTGCTGCTGTTGAAATTGTTAGCATCAATCAGTAATTTGGCGTTTTGAAGTGCAAGCTTACCTCTAGCATGGAATTCCTCGCCTTGAGGTCCTCGAGCTCCTTTTCGATCTCCTGTCTTGCCTGCACGGTTGCAGTCTCCATCCTGCTCAAGCGGTTGGTAGCCGCTTGGTGCGAGTCGAAGTTGCTGTTGAGCTGCTCCTCTAGCTCCTCCACCAGCCTCGAGCTCTTCTTCTCTCTCTTGGTCACCATATCAAGACTCTTCTGGGCTTCTTCAAGCTGCTCGTTTGCAGCATTGAATTTGCCTTGGAGTTCTGCAGCCTTCAGCTGTGAAGTCTGCAGCTCTTCTTGCAAGAGCTTGAGCTCGTTTGTCGCCTTTGTGTGGCGAGTGTGCAATTCCTTGCCTTCATCAACCAATCCTTCGATCTGGGAACGCAGGGTTGTCGAATCGGTCGGCGATCCTAGAGCAGCTGCCGCTGCCGCAAGCAAGTCAGTGTGCTCGGCTTGAACCTTGGTGAGTTCGGCTTGCATCACGCTAACGGAGCTGTTGTGCTTGCTCTCAGATGCAGCAACATGATCCTTGGCTTCCTTCTCTGCGGCCTCCACCTTAGCCTTGAGCTCCTCGATCTCTCTGGAATGTGAGGTTTGGAGATTTTCAAGACTTTCTTGGTGGAGGGCGATAGCGCCCTGGTGTACTTGCAATTGGTTCTCAAGATTGGACACAAGGTCCCGATGTGTTTGGAGTTCCTTCTGTGTCAGGAGGTTTGACTGGGACTCTTCATCAACTTGTGCAAGTATCTTAGCGTATGACTGCTCAAGTTGCTCGAGTTTTGTGACGTGGCTATGGGCCGTTGTCTTGTAATCGTCAACTTCCCTCTGAAGCGCGTCGACGACATCTTTGTGCTTTGTGCGCTCGTCTTCAGACATGGGAACACTTTCCGTGATTCCCAGGCCATTGGGAGCGGATGATTGTTGTTCGGCTTTGCGGAGGGATTCCTGCAGCTCAGAGATCGTGGACAGCAGATTGTTCTCGGAAACCTTCATGCTCTCCATCGCACTGTTGTGCTTGGTCTCCCAGGCGGCAATCTCGGCTTGCAGATGCTGGACATCACCATCGACATCTTGATGGTGCACGATCGATCGAGATGCACCCGCCTCGGCTTGTGAGAGTTCGTTCGCTGGGGTAAGAGGGAAGTCGCCAGGAACATGGTCGGCCGTGGGCGTTGGCAATTGATCAGCGAATGAATTACTGTTCTCTCGGTGCTGCTCCAGACTGTGCTTGAGCGACTCGATCTGATCTTGGAACTCCTTCTCCCTGGCGGAGTTCTGCTCGTGCAGATTCCGGATCTGTTGCTCGCTTTCCATGAGCTGATCACGCATCTGTCCTACGACGGAGAAGTCAACTGTGCCGCTGTTGGCCTTCAAACTTGAGCGCTCTCTGGTAAGTCCTGAGATGATGGCTTGCTTGCCCTCCATCTCCTTCTTGACCGTGGTGAGCTCTGCCTCCAAGCTCTGGACCCGCTCTGATCGAGCGTGAAGCTCGGTCACAACGAGACTGAGGTTCAACTCAAAGTTGTGTCTCGCCACAGAGTCATTCTCGAGATTATCAAGAGCGATGTTCTTTAGCGAAGCGCAGCTCTTCGATGCGCGATCAGAGCCCAGCAATTCTTCGGATTTGCGGCGAGGATTAAATTTGCCATAGCCGGGACTAGGCAGAGCTGGTGATGACGGCCTGGCGCTGGAAGGAGATGTGGACGGTGGGCGCATGGATGACACGCGGTGCAGCTCTACCTTCAAGTCTTCCAGGTGCAAGAGCGCAGATTGATGCTCCTCGGCCAACTCCTTGTAGTTCTGGGTCAACTCTCGAATGGAAGAATCCTTTTCGGCGTTGACTCGCCTCAACGTGCGGACGTCGGGCTTTTCTTGCGGCGGCTGTGGACGAACCGCCGCAGCATCGGCCTGTACGGCAATCTCGTCTTGCATGCCAAAACGCTCATCGCCATCAGAGGTTGTGCGTGGCGTTTGATCGCCGACGCTGGCAGTACTCACTTCCCCACGCGAGGACAACTCCTCCAGCAACGATCGCGAGGATGAAGGCTGCCCTCCACTTTGCTCTGCCTTGTCCTCGGCCTTCAACCCCGCGTCCGCTAAAAAAGATTCTGGTCGGCTCGATGTATTCGATGCTTCTTTCTCATATTCAAGCTTTGCGAGCGTCTCGAGCGCGGTCTGGTATTTTTGCTGCAGGTTGTCGTAGTCCGTCACCACAGTCTCGTGCTCTGAGCGAAGATCGAAAAGTTCTTGTGATAGGTTCTCAAGCTTATCCGCCATGTAGTCGTCCTGTGCCGGACTTCGTGGCGCTAACAAGACTGTGGGAGAGCCAGGAATGGCGCCCTGAACGGGAGCAGAAGGGAGTGCCGTAACGTCACCCGATCGAGGTGTCGTGGTTGAGTGGTTAGTGCCGGCGTCGCCGAAAACATCATCATCCCCTGAATAGTTGGACGAACTGCGTTTGAACTTGTTAGAGTCCTCCTGGTGACCGTTGACCTTCGGTAGTGCCTCGTCGTTGGTGGTCGCTTCGAGCGTGTCGCCGTTACGTTTGACACTGTCCAATTCGGAGAGCAAGTTGTCGAGACGTCCGATACTTCTCTGGCGCTCGATGACTTGTTCGAGGCGGTCGATGTCACGCTGCATGATTTCCTGGTCTTGCTCGGCTTCTGCAAGACGCTCTTCGAGTGTCGTAACATAGTCCTCTACGTTGCTGCTGTTTTCACGAACGCGCGTGAGTTCTTTGCGCAACTCGGAGATGACAGCAGCACTCTGCTCTTCGCCCGATGTGGAACCTTCCATTTTGGCCTCCAAGTCACGCAGATACGACTCGTTGTTTTGCTCGTTGTCAGCGGCCTTCTGGAGACGAGATTGAAGTTGCTGCTGGATAGTCTCAAGATAAGCAATATGTGTTTGCTTCTCGAGCAGCGTGCTCTCCGTGCTAGCAAGCGATCCACGTGTCGACGAAAGAGAAGTCTCCAGGCTTTGAATTGTCTTCTCGTATTCCAGAACAACCTGCTCAACAGCTTCGGCAAAGCTGTTGGAACGCTTCAGTCTCTCCATGGCACCGCCTCCTATGGCTTCGCGTAACAGTGGGGTATCTGCGTTCTCGTCGTCTCGCGCCTTTGAAATCTCGGATATCAGCTTTGCGTGGCGTTGGCTGAGAGCAGTGTAGTTCTCCTGCATGTCCATGAGCTGGGTTTGAAGCTCCTCTTGCAACCTATTAGGCCTCTCGCTGGCTCGGTTCCGCAAACTGCCTGCACGATCCAAGCCGTGTTCAGACTGGCCGATCTGGGCGCGGAGGTGCTGTACAGTGGCGCGCAGCTCGTCGATCGCCCGCTGTTTGTCCCCATCTTCATTGGTCTGTTGGATTTTAGGGGCCACTTGGATGGAACGTGCTCTTCGGGCATAATCGAGTGTGTTCAATGTTTCGTTCATGTGGAAATTGGCAGGTGTTACGCAGGCGATCATGAACGTGATGGCGTTTCCGCCCAATGAATCTTGGAGCAATCGCGTGAGTCGGGAATCGCGATATGAGATGTGGCCGCTCCCATGCTTGGATGAAAGCTGTGAGATGACCTTCCCCAGGCTTGCAAGACCGGCATTGATTGAGATGCCCTCCTTTGCGCGATCGCCGGTAGCGCCCGTGTTCTTCAGCCTTTCGCTACCAGCCAGATCGACAAAGTGTAGTTTGCTATCGGTCGTGACTACGTTCTCTGCGATGATGGAGCTCTCGGACGGTACCGACACATGTCTCTCTCTCCTCGGTGTCATTGGCGTCATCGGGCCTGAGTCGGTTTTCTTTTGCACTAGGTTCAAGCTGAAGACGGCGTGAGAGCGCGATGAGCGCGCGTTGATGGCTGTCGCATCAGTCTGGCGAATCGTGGAGCCGAAGTTGAGTGCTTCGAATATGTCTTCCGCAGAGTTGATGTCGCGTTGGGTGAGTCCGGTCAGCAAGATCCGACCCTTTGTGTCTTCTCGGATGGCGACAGTCGCGCGGTCGGCCGGATGCACGGATTCGTCTACCAGTAGGTCACGCAGCTGTTCGTTGTAGATTTCGACGTAGGTGGCCTTGAGCGTCCAGCCCTTGTCGGCCTGGCCAGCCTGCGCTAGAGGATTGGTGGAGTATCGTTTGGGCGTCCTCAGTCCGGACATTGCTCTCCCTGAGACAGCATTGAGCTTCTCGAACAAGGTCTGCGCTGCCCTTGGCACGATACCCATGTGCGTTGGATCGTCCTGCTCTTGCGGGCCCGAGGTACCCATTGTGTATGACTTTCCCGAGCCGGACTGGCCGTAGGCAAGAATGGAGACATTGTATCCCTGGACGAACGAGTTGACGCTGTCGCTGACGTAGCCCCAAATGTCCTGCTGGCTGGTGTCCTCCTCGAAGACGCGGTCAAAGATGAACTGTTTCTTTCCTTGCTGCGAGTTCACCACCAGGGTCGCATTCGACGGGACTTCGCACGTGCTGTCGCGGAATCGCTGTGGTATAAGGTCGTATCCAGGGTCTGTAGATTTGAGAGGTGGGCGTACTCGAACGACTGTGAGGGTGGCGGATTAGCATTGAAGGAGCGGAAAAACAACAAGGGATCGAGGATAGCACGTACCGACTTTCACCGCCGTCTTGCTTGAGTCTTCATCGCTGTGCCTGCTGGGGGTGGTGTGGCTCATGCGACTGCTGCTACGTTGGGCGCGCATCCTGTCGGCCGCATTTGCGGTCATGGAGCGTCGACGTTGGGCTGGTATAGGTGAATTGACGACGTCGGCTGAGGCCTCAGGGACGGTAGAGTCGTCCATGGAGCCGGCTGCGTCAAGCTGCATGCTGTCTGAAACCGCAGCAGTCGGGGATTCGCGCGAATGCGCAGGGCGCCTGGGGCGGGCCCGCTAAATCCCAGGCTGGCTGATAACCGAGATCAATGTCTTAGTGGTCGCGGGCTAGCGAGGCCGCTGCAGCAGTGGCAGGCGTGGGATGGATTGGCGGCGAGTAAGTGGTGTTGAAGAAGGCCGAGGGGTTAGGGGAAGACGGCGAGGCGAGCAGGTAGGTGTGAAGACGGATGTGCCGAGCGAATGGGCAGGACAATAATGAGGGACGGGTTGGAAGAAGGCGGTAGAAGACGTAGGTGGTACCTTAGGTACGGCCAGACAGACGAGATGCGCACACGAGTCGACAGCAGCCAGCCAAGTTAATAATAATGGCGCGGCTTCCCCGAACCATGCAGTGCGGACGCTGATACCAAGAGGCCGAAGAGAAGAAAGGGCTTTGCCTAGGTTGGTTGCTGGTGTGCTTGTTTGCACGTGGACGGCAGGGTTCAAGAGGTTAGGTAGGTTGGAAAGGACAAGGTTTAAGTGGACGATGAATGGTGAAACCAGCGAGCAAATGCAAGGCGGGAGACTCAGTACTGTGGCTGGAAGTAGTGCAAGTGAAGTGCAAGTGAAGTGAATTGATATTCGGCATCAGGCATCAGTCCAGCACACCCATCGCTCCTGTTAGTGAGGTCTAGTTAGCAGTCGAATGCACGATTTAGGTACGAGCCATCAGCAAACACTGTGGAGTACTTCTGCAGGAAGAAATGACAGGCGAGGATTTCTGCCCCTGAGCTTCAGAACCTCAAAGTAGTAAAGCCACAGCGGCAATTTCACGTGCATAGCCGAGAAGCAATTAGGTACCTTACAGGCTCACCTTCGTGTCTGCACACCAAACCATGTCGGCAATCATTTTGCCCTTGCCGAACATCTCACCTCAGCCTCGTCTCGATGCGCAGTCTGCTAATAATACAGGCTCTGCCTGCAGTGTTCGTCTGTAGACTGTACCACGACATGTACATACATTTGCGGTACATGTACGACAAGTGCCTAACACAACTCACAAACTCTGGAAGGCGGCAAGTGGATGCTCTGCTCAACAGAGTTTCTGCAGGTCTTCCTTAGCATCGATACGTACCGTATGGACGCCCGACCCATTCATCGGGGAATTGACAGCCGCCCACGAAGGTGTCTTCGCCCTTGCAGATGGACATCCTGTAAGGTCGGTACAGATGCTCTGGATACCTACGCCAACTCAAATCTGCCTCGCTGGCACAGCTGCTGTATGCGTGCCCAAGTCAAACCACCGTCCAGCTGGTCGGAAGTCGAGACCTTACGCCTCCAGCCCTCCACACGAATACAGACCCGCACAACGGCAAGTTCTCGGATTGTTGAATCGTCGCAGTCAATACACGCAAGCCATCCCAGGTCGGATCATCACTGGCTGCACTTGTATCGTGGAGTCCGTTACTACTACCTCTAAACTACCTGAGCTACTCCTCACTACCACCATTTCACAACGGTCGTCGATTGTGCGATCTTCCAGTAACGGCGGGCAATCCAATCTCCTGGGACGGAACAATCTTGTCCCTCTTCCCTGTTTTGCAACATCCACCTTCCGCGGGATGCCACGTGATCCTCTTTACGACGATATCGTATACCATGGCACATGCCCACTTTGACAAACTCCTCTGATGACCCCCAACTCGATCTTCATCATTTCCCGCCTTACTGGCAACCTCCGTGTGTCTACAGTACCACTGAAGCCTCAAAAATCAAGGCTCCACAGCCCAAGGCCTGCATGCATGCATTAGCACAGTAAGGATACAGCCCGCCACGGCCACTACTGCAGGCACACTCGCAACCTTCTTTTTCTCTATGTCCACAATCCCAAGGCTTGGCCTGGCCAGACCACCAACCAAACCCCTCCACGTCGAACCAGTGTATTATTGACGTTTCCTGCCAAACTATTGGCCCAGTTATGTATCCACGTGTGCATTCACCCTTTGAAGACAGTTTCCGAAATACCAGCCTGACGAAACTCGTCTCGCCGTATTGTTGATCTTACCACACTTTCGCCATGCGAAAGTTCCGACATCTCTCGTTACGACGGACGCTGGGAGCAGATGGCGAGCTGTCTTGGTCTACACCAAAACTCCTACATCATAAATTATTTGCGGCAAGTACGTGACAAGCGATCGCACCACGAATAGCTTTGCTTGTGCATGACCAGATGAACACAGAATTGTTCTTATTCCCACGATGGCACGATAAGAAGATGAGCAAGTGATATTGGTCTATGTGCTCGGGTTAGGGTTGGGGTTGACCATCAGGTCGACGGACTGTCGATTGAATGGAACAGTAGCCAAATTAGGCAATCTTTCTTACATGTAAAGTATGCCTAGCATGATACGATTGGTTCTTTATTACTAGAGTGGTCGTACTTACGGTCCAGGCTCAAGTTGATGATTTGTAACAGAAGATTGTTGATAACCGTTGGGTAATCCGTGAGACAGTACGTGAATGTCCATGTACCCATCCTCAATAACAAACGAGAACCCTTCTTCACCACAAACCTATGCTGTTTTATCTCATTCACGCAACGATGCCCGACTATGACAGCAAGATTACTACCTACTCAGCCACAAATCGATACACAGCAGGAACGGGAAGTGAAGGGCTATGCGCAGTAGTTGGATTCACACCGCTGGATCGATCAACGTGGACAATCTACTAGACTTGGTTTAATGACCGAACAAGATGCGCTGATGACCATTCAGAGGTCTCCCTCCTTTATCGTCACCACGAATTCCTTGTCGGTTCCTCCCCTCCCCTCCATGGCCTCTAGTCATCTATACATCACGATGCACTATCAGGATGACATCGACTTGTCGTATCAACAGATTGAAATACAAAGTATCACTCGTTCCTCAGACGACCAAAGGACGGAAAAGGCAAGACTCGGAGCAAGGAAGATTCTCAGCCATCCATGTCATCAGTTTCAGGGTATCATTCAAAACATTCTAGATAACGACACGAGACCGTATCCGATCCATCCCCAACTGCACAAAAAAAGACAGCATCCCACCATAACACTCGGAAAAAGAAAAAGAAGAGAGCAGGCATCTGTCGTTGCCAAGTGTGTGTACCAATCATATAAGTCTCTCCCGAACTCGAGTAACATCCATTCCATGTAATCATCACAATCGAAGCCCGTTCCTCAAAAAGAGGCTCGAAGCATCAATCGAACTCTGTGTGTGTCGCGTGACTTCCCTCTTCGTGGCATCAAAAACCCACACCAAGAAATTTACAAGAAGTATTCGCCAGCGCCCCGTCTGCCGGCCGGCACCGCGCGCCTGTGATCCGGCACCGCGCTGAAGATTTTGAAGTCGGGCTCCAAGTCTTCGCCGAGCGTCATGATGGATGCCACGTTGCCACAGCGGTAGCAGTAGTTGGGCGCCGACCAGACGGTGACGACTTCTTGCGATTGGAAGTGGTATTTGTAGCCTTCGTTGACCAGCTGATGGGCGCGGGCGATGAGTTGTAGGTTGTTGACGTGGTTGAACTGGGAGGTTGGAAGTCAGTATACGGATGGTGGGTGTGGTTACATCGTCTGCTGCATACCTCTGAGGAAACCTTTTCGCCAAAGAGCCAACCGGCGCCTCTGGGTGACACTGCCCATGTGTCGACGTCTTCGGGATCGGACCAGACCAGGTCACAGAAGGCTCCCTCGTGAGGGATCTCCTGCGCGCGGGCTACCACACGGATCTGGTCGAGCGTTCTAATTTCGGGGGAGAGGCCGCCGTGGACACAGAGCACTCTGCCATCAATGATGGCGGCCAAAGCGAGGAAGTCGAAAACCTGGCAGCATGACTTCCACACTGAAGCGTTGCCGTATTTTTGCTGACATTCCTCGTAAAAGCCGTAGACCTGGGTGATTTGACGTGACTCGTGGTTACCGCGCACGAGTGTGATTTTGTCGGGGAACCTGTTGTTCTGATCAGCCTAATAGCTCAAGCCGTATTCCATCTCCAGGGTCAACTCACTTCGCCTTGAGACACATGAGCAGCGTAAATGTCTCCAATGAAAAGTAGCCTCTATCAACAAAATCACCAAGGAACACAAAGTTCTGGTTGCCATTGGCGTGATCTCTTGCCGCCGTACTCTTACTCCTACTGGGTCCAGGGCTCCTGACTCCAACCCCACTGTCCTCACTATCTTCCTCGTCGTCGTCAGATTCGGCCTCCTCTTGTTGCAAGCTCCGACTCCTGACTCTGCCTCTCGGCGCTTCTTCCTCCCCTTCCCCTAATTCCGACCCAGCATTCGACGCGTCGCTCGTGTATGCCGAATCCTTCTGGAACCGTCTCTTCATCTTCCTCCTAACCTTGGGGTCGCTGATCTGGGTCGGTGGCTCGAGGTCCGCAGGGTTAATACTACTAACCCTGCCGGGGCTGAGTGGTTGTTTCGCCGCCTCGGTAGCAGCTTTCTCCTTCTCCTCTGCCTCGCCGGGCATGCCGCCCGCGACTCGGAACAGCTCGAGCAGGTCGTAGAACTGGCCGTGGATGTCGCCGCATACTGTAACGGGCGAAGATACTGGCTGGATGTTGCTCTCTTCCATCAGGCACTCTTTCACCGTCTCGCAGAGACGCTTCATGTCGGACTCGGGCAGGTAGCGGCAGAGCTTCGCTTGCGCGAGCCACTCGTCGGGTCCGGCATGGGAAGTGAGGACTGCAGGCCCGGGCTGAGGGACATCAGAGTCGCGGTCGCGGCCCATGATTGTGGATATGCGTGGGACGGTTGTAGATCAGGGCGGCGGTAATGTGAGGTCACACGAGTGCGGTTGGATGCGGCTGTCGCTGGCTGGGGCGCTCTATTCGAGGTCGGTGTTTGCTGAGAAGATGGGCTCGGGCGTTGGATAGAATGTGAGTATTTCGACTGGAGCAACTGTTGGAGTTCGAAGGTCGCAGGGTAGGTATCATAAGGTAAGGTCATCAGCTGCTGATGTCGCGCCGAGGACCCTCTCGCGGGCAAGTTCCGCCACGAAACACATCAGTGGATCTACGAGTGCTATAGAGGACCGTGAAAATCAACGTATGAGAGCATGCAATACGTAATGCATGTTATATATTCACACTAGATATACAAGGTCTCGTTCATCGCTGGCCATTCAGACCCCAACGTCTCGTTTCAACATGTCAAGGATGCTGTTCGCATCCAACGGCTTCTCTTCTTCTCGTGAAGCCGTCAACGCGCCACCCGTGCTCTCGTTTGTCCTCCGCAGCAAACCATCGACCTCCACTTCCTCCGCCTTCTGCATTTTGTTGTATCGCTCTTCAAGCATGAACCCAGCGGGTAACGCATCGGGTGCGTTGGGTAGGACATAGACGGTAGGGAACTCCAGTACTGTCTGACCTTTTAGACAATCGGTCAACCTCCCAGACGAATCGATCGGTATCAGAACGTTCGACTTGGACGCTGTGAACGGTTTGAGTAGGTAAAAGTATTCCGATGTGGCCGGTGTCTCGTCTTCGAGGCTTTTCTCCAGTTGCTCTGTTTTGTTTTCGACGGCGTTCGATGGATCGCATGCAAGCTCTCCGGCAGGCTCGTCTGATGGCAGACCTCCTGGCTTTTGAGATACAAGTTCAGTAGTCCTGTGGTCCGCGATTGTCGAAGAGTGATCGATAGACTCGGGTTCAGCCCGTGATGGTAGTGTGCTGGCATCTTCACTAGTTTGCTGCTCACCTGCCTGCACGCTGGACTTTTGCGGCACACTCTGCTTCTCGGTCTCGCGCTTCCTCTTCTTGCCCTTCTCGGCGTTCAGTCGCTTCGCCGACACCTCAATCCAGAGATCGTTGATCTGCCGTCCCTCGGAACACTCATCATCGATACTTTTCTTTCCATCCATGTCAACCCATTCCACGGTCCACATCACGTTACCTTTGTGCGTGACCCTGGTGAGGTTGGCCTTTTGCCGACTCATACCAGTCGGTGCTTTTTCGACCATGATGTTGTTTTCAGAGAGATAATTTTGCAGTGCGCTGCCAGGGATCCATGATTTGGAGACTTTCTTGTTGCTGGCAGCACCTCTTTCGCCACCACGTCTTGAGTCGCTGGTCGCGATGCCTCTCTCGCGAACTTCCTTCCCTGTGGAATCTACATGTCGCTCGACAGATTTGAGATAGTTGTAGTCTCGATCAATACCGGAAGGCGTCGCCCACTCGGATCGTTTGAGGTATGCGGCCGGATCACGCTGACCGTTGCACGACGCACGTTGCTGGTGGCGTTTGTAGCAAGATAAAGAGCAGGTCTGTGTCTTGCACCGAGGACAGCGGTACTTTGGCTTTTCGGTGTAGCTAGAGGAAGTCAGTATTGCAACGAAAGTAAAGACGTTAGAGGAACACGTGATTCGACCGTGGGTCGAACTGCCGAAAATGTCAATGTGAAGAAAGGAAGAAAACGCACCAGATGCTACACAATTCCGCAAGGGACTGCGGCTGGTCGCTCATGATGACGGTGGCGATTTGCTTAGGGTTGCGCAAACGCCGCGATGGTGGATTACCGACAGCGATGTTGAGATGTTGAGATGGAGCCGACGGACATGTTCAAGCATGCATGTGCAAAGACTAGGAGTGGCAACTGGTGAAGTCGGAAGTATAGCCTTCCGAAATTCCAGCAAAGTCTCCGCCTATGCCAAAGTTTGTCGAACGGACAATCTCACTGGCACCAGCATGTTCATAGCGTACTAGGCCCAAGGGCCTGTTGATACTACCGCCTGCGAAAGCCCGATCCAGTAAAACTATAATATCCAAAGATCACTCTTTCACTGGTACAAGGGTGACTTGAATATGAGGAAGTTGCTGATACCACTATGAATCGACAAACTTTAGCATGGACTGAGGGCTGAAAGTCTCAAAGGTCGCGGGAGAGGTTGCGATTGGCGACGAGCCAGTCGCGCGCGTCAACTGGATGTCGATGCAGCCGGGCGAATTGAAAAGGGCAGCGAGCATCTTGAAGGGTGCTAACCTTGAAGTTCGCCATCCGCTCACAGCATCTTCCCTGCACGGCTTGAAGATCATAGGGTCATTGGTTTGAACTCTCTACCACGTCTCTACCACGGGTTCGCGACTGGTCTAAAGAGGGGAGCCGAGATCTTTTGAAACGACGGGAGACTATCAAACGCCACTACTGGCGCCATGCGCGTGGGAGCGGAGAGGCTAGGTGCGCAGCTTACGAACAATTCGGACAATACGGACATGCATTGTTGCGATTGCGATTGCGCGACACAGTCATGCTGCATGCGCAAGCATCGGGGCATATGGGATGAGCGATCTGTGAGACAGCAGGAAGCGAGCGAGGCGCTGTGCTGACACGACAAGCGAGGCCGTTTGCGCGAAGAACGAACAGAGAGAGAGGTGGGTGGAACATGACTTGCCATCTCTGTGTTACCGCATATCACCATGTACCGAGGGCTGGGTGACTCTGCTGAATACCAGGTTGATCAACGGTGTTGTACGCTTTTTGAAGCCAAAGGATATTGAGGTGAAAATAGTCACTACTGTACCTCCATGGTGAAGGATAGTCAGGAGTTGTATGGGGAGACAAAAAAAACCTAGGTGATATAGGTATATCACCGTCTTCTCTATAGACAGGCAGACTCAGTTGGTGATGAAAGCCCTCGACGACCATGGTAGGCAACATGTATTGCCCTCGTCTACTTATATGCCAGCCGTATATCTGTGAAACACAAACGAGCTGTCTATGTTAGCAGACGCATGGATGTGGTTGATTCCTGCTGTTCCTCGAGCCCCTTTCGACAATAATCCTGCTACCGTCCGCTACGATAAACCCTATGCAAAATGGCTTGCTAGTGCATGTTCTGCACGTTTCCCCGTGCATATATCGGTCTGTGCCCGTAGACCAGCCCGGCAGGAACTCATGCCATCTCGCCCACTGAGATACTGTAAATGATAGAGTTCTACATCGACGAGACAAGACTGGCTTCCCTTGACTTGACCTCCCCCCACCGGCGAAAGGCTGCCTACGATCGTAAAACGCGCTATCGGGAGGCGTTCTCGATTCTTCGGATGCGCGGCCGTCCTGGTGCTGCGTTTACTGCATCCTCCATTGGCCTTGCTGATCGTCAATGTCACTCGCCGCTAGGCCTGCAGCCGTGCATTCAATAATCAACCCGCAGGGGTTAAACCTCGCCCGGCGCGCTCTGTCCGCCCGTTGCACTCAAGACTCCCTCCCGGAACCGGACTAAGAGGCAGGTATCTGCTGGAGCGTGCTGCGTCGTCTTGTCTGCCGCCCGTCCTCGACCTCTCCTCGCTTCCTCTCGACCACCAGTGGGCGCTCGAGCTGCTGTTGTTACCCGCGTGCTGCTGTGCTCGCGAACAAACGCAACAACCTACTGTACTCCTACTTTCCGGACGCTGGACTCGTCCATCCTGCAGCCTCTCCTCGACCACTGGAGCACCTAGCACCGTCCTCTTTCGCAGCCTCACAGACAGAGGCCATACATCAGCTACAGTACCCGTCGAAACAAGGCAAATTTTATACCTAATCAATACCTACATACACACGACCGTCCCGTCATGGCGCCTTCCTTCACTTCTAGGCCTCATTCCAGCGCCTCTCGCCCAGTCAGTCGCGACCAGGACGACCTCGTAATTCCCAACCGGACATCCTCACTACATTCCCGCATTGCGCAGCCCACCGGACAGATGACCCAACCCAAGGTCAACCAGCGCGCTCCCAAGACTCTCACCCATGCGTACATGGTTTGCGGTGTTGGCCGCGAGCCCTCTCAATGGGCACGAGCACCCACCCCGCCCCAAGGAAAGATTGGCCACATGAAGGGTGCAGTCGGCCAATTCTGGCTGCCTGAGATCCTTGGAAGCAGTCCCAGGCTGGAACAGGACAATGAGATCGCAAGGTCATTGCACGCAGCGATGAGGGTATGTCTCGCACTTCGACTATCATCCTTGTGTGCTTTACTGACGTCAATAGGCATGCTTCCCTCATGATGTTGAAATCTGTACCGGAGCTAGCCAGCCTCACTGTGTCCACCACGCCTTTGTCCTACAGCAAGACTCCTCGCACACACTGTACGGTATCGCTCTTCGCGTTTGGTCCCGTGCTGACGACAAGCGCGCGGAGACCATTCGTGATCTTCGCAAGCGTACTGAACCGGACTACTTCGACACTCCCGGCGAGACCTACTGGATCCCGTACTGCTTGAGCTTCCTTTCTCGCTACCCGCTGTACAATCTCCTCGGCGACTACCTGCGCGGAATGTGGATCCACTGGAACAAGGCTACTAATCTTTTCCACGCCGAGGAGGTCTCTCGCATTCTCAGCTTCCCTGCACCGAGACTCAACGATCTGGTGCGCATCGACATGAAGGACTACGCCCTGTGCTATCAGTTCCCCTCTTCGCCAACTGGCTTCCAAAACTTCGCCATGTGGCCACTCTTCTGCTGCTTGAGCATTCCAAACATCGTCGGTGTCCTCGAGGCTGCTGTCTCGCCGACTCGCCGCATTATCTTCATTTCTCACTACCCGGCTATGCTCACCGTGGCCGCTGAAACCATTCGCTACATGGTTCGCGTCTACGAATGGAGTGGACTCTACGTTCCTGTCGTCCACGCCCGTCACGCCAAGGATCTGGTACAGGAGCCCGGCCCTTACATTCTGGGTGTTACCGCAGAGTGCCGCACCCTGTTCACTGCACCGCCAGATGCACTGGTTGTTGACTTGGATCGCAACTTCGTGCTGACCTCGAACCCGCCCAACGCATGGTCTGCTAGGCAGAGATCCAAGCTCGTCAACCGCATGACCGAGTCGCTCAGCGGAACTGTGTCGCCTTCCGGTGTCCCTCAGCATCTTCGCTCTGCTTATGGTGGTGGAAAGCTGATCCCGGCTGGTCAGATTATTGTCATGCGCGGTGAAGTTGAAAGCGTTCAAGATCCGGGTTGGTGGAACCAGGATGATGTGATGAAAGTCATGGACCATGCATGCGAGAAGCTGGTGAGTGCAATGCATTGTCTTCTCTTCTTGGAACGACTACTGACAACTCGCAGGGTAAAAACACCGGTATCAAGGCGGTCTTCGGTGGCTCCCAAAAGAAGCCGTTGATGACCAAAGTTTCCATGCGCCACCTCAACGAGATCGTGCGTGAGCGTAACCAATACTCCCGTGATGCCCAGGAGGCTTGGCAAGATTTCATCAACCTCAAGGGCCGTATGGATGGCGAGCTCACAAAGGTCACTAAGCGCAACAACTTCTTGGTGGACGAATTGGAAAGCTGGAAACAACAATTCCTCAAGTTCCAAGCATTCGCCGAGCAGCTCACGAAGGAAACCAACGAACTCAAGGTTAAGATCGAGAACCACAAGCGCGAGAACCGTCGTCTGGGCTCTCAGATTGACCAAGAGAAGGAGACTGTTGCCAGGCTTACTGTTCGCCTTGCTGGCACCGAGAAGCAGAGAGACGATTCCCTTGAGGCCCTCGTCTTGCAACAAGAGATTGCAGAGGAGCTCGAACGCGAGCGCAAGCGCAACAAGAAAGATCTCTCGGCCCTGCAACACACAAACACCACACTTCTCAGGCAGCGAGACGAAGCGCAACGAGTTGTTCTCCACCTCAGAGCTCTGATCGATGGTCAAGCCCACCACATGCAGCACATCGTCAAATCCATTGGTGACTCTCCCGATGGCCTTGCCGCAGAACTTGGACTTGATCAAGCCCAGGACGAGCAAGGCGAGGGTCTTCTTAGCTCAAGAACATCTTCTCGCAGCAGCACCCGCCAGTCAACTCGCGGTGACGAAGACATTTCCCGCGACATGGAGTCTCGCCAATCCATCTCGCGCAAGAGCAAGCGCTTCTCTACGCTCAGCATGAACGATGTCAGCGACCGAAACCTTCGTGACAAGACTGACTCCATCGCGTACATCATACGCAACATCTCCGAACAGTGCGCAGCGGCTGTCGAGGGTCTCGACCTGGCCCGTCGTGCTGACAGTGTGAGCACTGACAACGATGACAACCGCTCAGACAACGGCAAGAGATACGGCAAGAGGCGCCTTCACCGGGCTTCATCGGCCGAGCATGAGCCCGCGGAGGGTACCAGCACCCACTCTGGTTCGGAATATGGCGATGCCCAAAGCGAAGCTACAAGCTACCTCCATCCTCACCGTCTCTCCAGCATCCCTCCGACACCTGATCTCGAGCACAACCGCAGCTCTACAAGCATGAGCCTTGGCAGCGAGAGCACCGCCGCTACTCCCCAGCGACAAAGCATCAACAGCCAGTACAAGACTATTCACGAGGACATTCCTGAGGTTCCCACGCGCATCGTCGATCACGAGGGCGCCAGCGAACTTGGTGCGGAGATGGTCGAGGAGCCAGTCTCCAAGTACGGTCCCAGCGGCTACACACGTGGACGTCAACCAGCAGCTTCATAGGTTGCCGAGTTTGACACTACCTTTTTCACCCTTTGCGTTTTCGCCTGTCCCAGATGTTTGTCTGGCAGGCTTTGCTATTTTCAAGAAACGAGATACCTGACGCGTGGCGCTTATGTTGGAGCAGACAAGCATGGATTTGTCCCGATTTTCTTTTGTCATTTCATTTGCTTTCTACGACGGAATAGTCGACTTTGAACCGTTGACGTTTGGCAGAATCGCCATTATGTTTCTTAAAATTACACACTTTTTGTTAGTATTCTGCACTTCCTTTCATAATCTCATCCACTAGTACCTCTGGTCTCGCTGAACGCCTGTAAATTCAGATTCGATGCGAGCGAGCATGCCTGAGCGGGCTTGGGGGTCTCTCTGTTGAGGTACCTATCTCTTTGCATGTGACTATCATTCCAATTACCCTACCTAGGTATTGTCTCTCTTGTTTCACATGCTTTCGCAGTAGGACTCCGCTTGGCAGGATCCCGGCTGCGCTGCGTGTTCAACGCACCTGCCCTTTGCTTCTTCAGTCTAATGTAACCTCACCTCCGATCACCACACCATGAAACACAACCACCACCCTATGCGCATCGATCTGGACCTTCTTCACGCTGTAGCCCGCTTCTTTCTACACCCGACCGGCAGTCGTGCGCGCCAGACATGGACTTCCAGTTACGCTGCAACCACCTTCGCTGCCGCGGAAAACTCAAGGAAAAGGCCGTCGTCACTACTTGCAGCCACATCTTCTGCCTCGCATGCTCAGACTCTTCCTCCCTAGGCGCGGGCGATAGTGCTGACAGGTCTTGCCCGGCATGCGGCACAATGCTTGACAAGCCGTTCGACGTGACTGTGGCAATCCTCAGACCCACAGACGACTACAAGATGAGCATCCTGAGCGGTCTAAACCCGACTATCATCATGGAGTGTGCAAACAGCGGCATGGCGTTCTGGGCGTACCAAAGCTCCCAGGAAATCTACTACCAGGAACACGCAAACAAGAGCCTGAAGCAGCAACTGGACGTCAAGAATCAGGAGCTGAGCGGAGTGAAGAGCAGTGCGCAGAATGAAATCAGCAAGCTCGAGGACTCACTACAGCACGCCTCAGACAAGATGGGCAAGCTCAGTCGCACGCTCGCGGAGCTCGAAGAAGGTCGCAAGTCGTTGGAGAGAGATCGCAACAAGTTTAGGACCTCATACGAGAAGCTCAAGCAGAAAGCCCTGGTGCCCGGCATCGAAAGCGCGGCTGAGGAGAACGCCGCTTTTGCGGCGCAAGGTGGCGACTACGGAGGCATGTTCCAGCCGCGTAGTCGGACTGGAAGTGATGGTAGCGGTGGCAGAGATCCAAGAACCGATTACTTTGCAGTCCCGAACGGCAATTCTCGCAACATCCCGCAGAGCGCGAGTAAGTTTGCATGAGACATCACCATTCTAATTATGAGTATCACTGACACTGATGCTGCGCAGGGCGTCCACATGTACAGCTGGATCCATCCACCCATCGCCAGCAGCCGCACTCAGCATATGGCAATCGCGGATCCCATATGCCTCCGAACTATCTGCCCATGGCAAACACTCACCAGGGGACTCCATTCCGTCAGCCGTTGGGTAACAGAGACCATCACACAGAGCAGCAGACATTCTCATCGCAAGGTGGAGGTGTGTATGGTATGAGTGGCATCAAGGTCGGAAGACAGCCCAGTGGCTTCGTTGGCGGCCGCAACGGAATGAACAGCGGGCGGCCTGTTGTTGGCATGGGCTTCCGTTGAAGCATGGCAATGCCCAAGAGTAGGTATGCTGAGGTCTCTCCGCCTTGTTGTTCGTCGTTCTGTCTACAAGCGATCGTCGAGACATGTAGACGTTCCATCAAAGATTTTAAGAAAGATCATACAACATTTGCACATTTATTGCATACCGGGGTTTCTCAAGGATAATCATTCGATTCATGCGCACGAGATGGACTACGTAGTGGAGTTTATTTGTAATCATGATCCGTGTCTGCGACTTATGTGTTTTGTACAGAAAGCTGCCCGGCCCAACCGCCAAGATGCTTGCCCAATGTCACAACTTCCATCCTCTCCATCTCCCTCACCTTCATGCTGTATGTTATACTTCATTTTTACGAGCTGTGCGAATCTTCCAAGTGTGGCAGTCTGATTGTAGTTCTTGCATCTTTTTGACTCCGATGATGAATTCTCTCAGCCCGGTTGCGTAAGTCTTGAGATCGTTCCTTCCTACTTTGCTTTGGTGGGCAGTGGGCGTTTTCTCACATGGAAAGAGCACGACGATATACTCAGCCTTCTTCCATCTCGCCCGTTCATCTCATTTCACTCCATCATCACCCTCCCCTCACCCATCACCTTATCGCCGCCTCGCATTCATTCACTGCCTCGCCGACCCCACGGGCAGAAATTCTTGCACGCTACTCCTCTCTTATCAATATACCACGTTCACTTCTGCCACCACCCACCGCCGGAGACTTCACTCACCCATCAACCCGCTACAAAGCCGAAAAGTCTATCGGTTCTGTCCCCTCGACAACGATACCTCCGGCATCAGTAGCTCTTCCATCGACTATCGTACAACTCGGACGTCTAAACAGTTGGACACAAGAGGAGCACGGAGCGCACGAAGACAAGAGATTGGCCTTGTGAACATTCAAAGTGGTATTGGCTTGTGCTCGTTGAATTTCAATTGCGCCTCAATCAGCTTCAGTGGCGAGACACCTGACAGCAACCCGCTCCTCACTCGTGGTTCTTTTACCTAAGGCCATCCCGACCCGTCAGCTCCCGCCGTCAGTATTCAGCCAGTAGCAAACCACTTCCTCGGATCGACGAATATCTAGCCTCCAGTACGCGCTCACCTTCTGCTATTCAGAATAGTGGTTGCGAAAGCACGACCGGAGCGCTTCAGCACCTCTTTTGCATCCAGCTGTGGCACGTCTCGCGTTGCGCCTATCCCAACGGTCATGTTCGCTGGTTCCAGTAAAAGAGGGCGAAAGTACGGCGATGTCGCCTGTATCTTCGTCCATGCCGGCGCCGGATACCATAGCACTGCCAACGAGATGATGCATCTCACGGCCTGCAACGAGTGAGCCAAGCATGAACGTCTACGAGTCCCTTTGCTAACGATTCTCAGCGCTGCGAGGCTCGCCATGAACGTCCTGAAGACCGGAGGATCTGCCGTCGATGCTGTAGAGATCGCCATCAAATGCCTCGAGGATCGTGAAATCACCAACGCGGGCTATGGCAGCAATATCGCCATGGACGGCGTCGTCGAGTGCGATGCGGTTGTTGTGGATCACAACGGACGTAGCGGTGGCGCTGGAGCCGTTGCTCGTGAGTCTCAAGCATCTCTGCCTTTGTGTGTACAACCAATTGACATTGCCCAGAAATAAAAAACCCCATCTCTCTCGCTAGACTTCTCCTGGATCACTCAGCCACACAGCTTTCACTGCGTCGCGTGCCACCTAACTTGCTCGTTGGTCAAGGAGCCACCGATTTTGCTCTCGAGCATGGTATGCCACTCGCGCGTTACGACTCGCTCATCTCGCCTGGCGCTCTTGAACGCTGGAGACGCTGGAGCCATGATCTCAAGATCGCCGAGCGCAAAGAGCGTGAGGCGGACGCAGCACGCTATGGGGTATCACCGCCGCTACGAGAGCCAGAGCAAAACTCTCATCACGTGAGAGCAGCACAAGAAGATCAACGAAAGAAGCACACATCTGGATGTTCTGAGGCGCTCGTCAATGACGCGCAGCCCGCCACGCCACCGGCTTCTGATGACCGGGAGCTTTTCTTCCAATCTTCCTCACCCTCGCGAGCTAGCTCTTCTGTTTCCATTCCACAGTTCGATGCCGACGTTGAACAAGGTTTCATCGACCCAGACGGTCCTCCTGGTCCACTGACTCAGCCTTTCCAAGGCTCATCCAAGGACGGTACCCATACTTCTGGAGAGACGAGAGTGTTCGGTAAGATCAAATCTTACAGCAACAAGGATGGAAGCTACTCGCACCCTGGAGAAGACGAGCTGGAAGTCAAGAGTGACGACGCATTGTTTGAGAGGATTTCGGACAATTCGAATTTGACTCAACCGCGGTCTCGTGTGTGGAACGATGGCCAGACAGGCGTGGATCAAATTGATGGCGACGTATTACATGCTGGCCCGACACCTACCAGTCATCTGCCTGCCATGTCTGATGACCACCATAGCGCACAAGCTAGTTCGAAGAGCAGACCGACCCAGAGCGACCAAAACACGCCTGTTTCGCCGACCCCGGCTCCAGACTCGATCACCGATACGGTTGGCGCTATTGCCATTGATATCTACGGCAACATCGCCTGTGGCGCTTCGTCTGGTGGGATTGGCATGAAGCATCGTGGTCGTGTTGGGCCCGCTGCACTCGTGGGTATCGGTGCTTCTGTGATTCCTGCCGACCCCGATGATCCAGACCGTACGACAGTTGCGACAGTCACAAGTGGCACTGGCGAGCATATGGGAACCACCATGGCCGCATCCGTCTGCTCAAACCGCATCTTCTTCTCGCAACGCCGCACACCTGGCGGTGGAACAGAGCAAGTCGACGAAGACACGGCGCTCAAGGCTTTCATCGAGCGAGACTTCATGAACCACCCATCGGTCCGCAACAGTCAGTCCATGGGCGCCATTGGTATGCTTACAGTCAAGCGCACAGCCGAGGGTACTTGGTTGTACTTTGGACACAACACGGACTCTTTCGCCATCGCCAGTATGAGCTCGAACGACACCAAGCCGTCGTGCACCATGAGCAGAAGCAGCAAAAGTGGCAACATTGCCCAGGGCGGAAAGGGGATCAGGTTCCGGAGGAGCAAATGAGCTCCATTGCCCTAGTGTGGGTCGAGACGGGTTTTCCCTTTTCACCTTTGACTATCCTGTTTTACCGACTTTGGAGAGAGACGAGGGTGCAAGCAATACGTGTACTAATACCTGAGAGCATGGCCTGGTAAGTGGACTGGGATTTCCGGTCCTTTTCCTTTTGTTTGCTTGAACCGATTGCATGAGATACCTACCTAGCATTAGATAGCCCAGTTTAGCTTAACCTAGCAGATCAAGAGTCATGATTTTCGAAGTTCGTGTTCGCGAGAAGTCAACACAGGCAGAATTGAGTCCAAATCCAATGCAATGCATTCAAGGCTACATGTGTGCGCGGATGAGATAGCAACACCGACGTGAACCGACCAAACGCCTCGCTAAAAATGATAACAAACCGACCAACGACCCACGATCATGCTCCCTTATGCAGGCGCAGGCGTGCCACCCGCACTCCCCGGCGTCTCGACACCATTCGCCTCCGTCGCCGCCCTCTTTCTCTTCTTCTTCTTCCGCGGCACGACCGCCGGTTTCCGCCCATAGCTCGCCAGCGCCAAATGGCTCCCGCAAGTCAGACAAGTCCCATCCGGCACGGGCTCGCAGAAGATTGACAAGCAGATGCTGCACACGAACCCCAGGTCCACAATCCGCCGGTGGCAGAAACACGCCGCGCGGAAATCCACCCCGCCTCCTCCGCTCGCTTGCGCAGGCAGGATCAGGTTCTGCCGCGCGGTTGGGTCGGGCAGGAAGCCGAGCATGAGAGTCTGCAGCAGCCCGGCGTGTGAGGTTGGGGTTGTGCGCGCGAGATGGATCCCGCCTGTGGCGTCGGCGGCTTGTTGCAGGAAGGTGCTGGCCGAGGCGAGGGTGAGGACGTCGATGGGGATTCCGAGGCGTTGCGCGGCGAAGATGGCGTTCATGGTTGGGATGTACTGGGCGCTGTTGTCCGGGCTGGCGCTGAGGATTAGGATCCGCGAGGTGAGCGAGGGGGGCGCGGCGCCGGAGCGGGCGTCGGAGGTGTTGCTGTTTGGGTCCGAGTAGTTGAAGCCGGTTGTTTGGGCGCTTTGGGTGGAGGTCGGGCCGCTGGTGGCGAGTTTGGAGGTGTGTGAGAGGGCGAGCGTGAGGGCGCCGGCGGTCATGGT
>Ga0265780_10000563_pt1 | contig 57036 bp, 38 predicted proteins | sample P1T30metagenome_FD_192432 | JGI IMG/M metagenome (GOLD analysis project Ga0265780, IMG submission 192432) | Plant litter microbial communities from East Loma Ridge, Irvine, California - P1 T30 | ecosystem: Environmental > Terrestrial > Plant litter > Unclassified | place: USA: California... | reverse complement strand
TGCGGGCAGTTTTCCAGTGCCGGCGACTTGCTCTTCACAACCGCGGCTTCACGCGGCTTGCGAATCAGTTGATTGATGGTTGGCATCGTTCTTAATCCAACAAAGTTACTACGTTGATGACCCGGACTCATGTGCTTCCGGGGACTGAAACCTAGTCTCGCTCAGGGTCTTGCATGTTTCGGCCTCGACAGGCGCCAAAAGCCACTCACCAACGGGAGCGGCTTGATTGACGTATACGAAGGCCAGAGTAAAACGAGAACTCGCAAGTATAGACCTGATATGGGACGGGGTCAACCGACTGGTCAAGCTCGACGGTCCGGAAAGGCAGAAGGATGGGTAAACGCTGGAGAATGTCGTGATTGAGATACAACAAACATCGCTACACCAGCCTTTGTGTGCAGTTGCAACTAGGAAATAGCGTTTCTTGGGGCAAAGAAGACATAATAGCCGGCCTCGTTACCGACTTTCACCTTGCTGCCCGTCCGATGTCTTTCCTGCTGCGTCCGCGCAACCTGTTCGTCCTGCTGAGCTACCTGCTGCTGTCCTGCATGCCCTTTGTGCCGCGCCTGTTCGGCCTGCCGCTCGCGCATCCGGGCCAGATCCTCGGCATCGAGCTGATGGCCTGGATCGGCATCTGGGCCCTGCTCAAGCGCCCGGCGTATTTCCACTGGCTGCTGCTGCCGGCCTTCCTGGCGCTGCCGGTGGAACTCTATTTATATGCGTTCTACGGCCAGGGCATCTCGACCCACCACCTGGGCATCATCGCCGAGACCAGTCCGGCCGAGGCCATGGAATTCCTGGGCAGCAAAGCCTGGCTGCTGGCCGCCGTCTTCATCGGCGTGCTGGCCTGGTTCATCGGCAGCTGGGTTGCGGCCTGGCGCACGCGCGACCTCGACTGGAAGGACATGTCCCGCCCGCTGGTGCTGGGCGTGCTGGCGCTTGGTACGGCGGTGTTCTTCTACGGGCTGGAGTTCGGGGTGGCGCCACCGCCGCTGGCCGCTGCTGCCGTTTCCGCGCGCGCGCCGGCCTTGCGTGTCAAGGTGGCCTCCACTGTTGAAGAGCATGCCGAGCTCACCGCCGCACCGCGCCCGGGCAGCGTCCCGCCGCGCGCCGCCCTGCCGCCGCTGGCGCACTGGGCGCAGCTGCCCTTCGACCTGGACGCATTCGCCCATTCCTGGCCCTTCGGCCTGATGGCGCGCGGCGTCGATTTTTACAAGGAACGGGTCTACCTGGCCGACCTGAACCGCAGCAGCGCCAGTTTCCGCTTCCATGCCACCTCGGCCCTGGCAGCTGGCGAAGCGCAAGTGGTGGTGGTGGTGATCGGCGAATCCTCGCGCTACGACCGCTGGAGCCTGAACGGCTACGAGCGCGACACCAATCCGCTGCTGTCGAAGGAAGCCAACCTGGTGCCGTTGCAGGACGTGATCACCTCGGTGTCGGCGACCCGGCTGTCAGTGCCGGTGATCATCTCGCGCAAGCCGGCGACGGAAAGCCTGAAGGATGGCTTCTCCGAGAAATCCTTCATCTCCGCCTTCAAGGAAGCGGGCTATAAAACCTTCTGGCTGTCGAACCAGATCTCGTTCGGCAAGTTCGACACCCCGGTCTCGGTGTTCGCCAAGGAAGCGGATGTCGTCGATTTCCTCAACCTGGGCGGTTTCACGGACAATTCGAATTACGACGAGATCCTGTTCAGGCCGCTCAAGCATGCGGTGGCGGATCCGGCATCGAAAAAGCTGATCGTGCTGCACACCCTGGGCAGCCACTGGAACTACAGCCACCGCTATCCGAAGCAGTTCGACAAATGGCTGCCCTCGCTGTACGGCATCGACAAGCCGGTCTACACCGACATCGGCATCAAGGCCCCGCTCAACAACAGCTACGACAGCTCGGTCCTGTACACCGACTGGTTCCTCGACGGCGTGATCGACACCCTGAAAGCGTCGGCGCAGCCGGCCGCCATGCTGTACGTGGCGGACCACGGCCAGACCCTGTACGACAACAGCTGCCGCCTGGCCTTCCACGGCCACAATACGCAATACGAATTCCACGTCCCGGCCTTCGCCTGGTATTCGGACGCCTATGGCGAACGCCATCCCGACAAGATCGAACAACTGCGCCGCCACCGCAAGGCCAGGCTCGCCACCGAAAACGTCTTCCACACCCTGCTCGACCTGGCCGACGTGCGCTACCCCGGCGAACGCCTCGACTGGAGCTTCGTCAATCCTGCTTTCCGCCAGCACAAGCGCTATGTCGACAGCTACGGCTGGACCGACTACGACAACGCCACCATCAAGGGCGCATGCCACGAAGTCATCGCCAAGGGCAAACCCCTGCCCCGCAATTGATCTTCGGGGTCAGGATCTTCGGGGTCAGAGCAGAATTCGTCTTGAATTCGGGGTCAGAGCACAATTTTGGAAAATAGAGCTGGTGAATTTATTAAGCTAATCACCTGTGTTGATGAAATATAATTCCATTTTCTTTCGTTAATTGAAATAATATTTCACCTTTCTGAGAATTGATATTTTGCTCTGACCCCGAAAGCACATTTAAATGTGCTCTGACCCCGAAGTTAGAACGAGCTCGGCATTGGTGAGTTCGCAAACAGACAACATTCCTTGTCCGCGTAAAGATGGTCTGGACCCTCCCCGACCTTTCCACTTTCCGAAAGCGAGCACCCGATGAAACGTCCTCTCAGCACGGCCGTGCTGTGCCTGGCCGCCTCCGGCGCCTGGGCCCAGCAAGGCGACGGCACCCGCTACAGCGCCGAAAACAATATCTTCAAGCCCGACAAGGTCGAGCCCACCCCGCAGCGCATGGCCGGCATCAAGGCGCCGCCGGACTTCACGGTGACGCCTTTCGCCACTGGCTTGAAGAACGCCCGCATCATCGCGGTCGCCCCCAACGGCAACGTCTACGTCAGCCGGCGCGACCAGGGTGACGTCGTGCTGCTGCGTGACGCCAACGGCGACGGCCGTGCCGATAGCCAGGAAACCGTCGCCAGCCGCCCTGGTGCCCATGGCCTTGCGATCCGCGACAACAAGCTCTACCTCGTGACGGTGAAGGAGCTGTTCGTGGCCGACATCCAGCCCGACGGCCGCCTCGGCGCGCTGAAGATGCTGCTTGGGGATCTGCCCGACGCCGGCCAGCACGCCAACCGCACCCTCGCCTTCGGCCCTGACGGCATGCTGTACCTGAGCGCCGGCAGCACCTGCAACGCCTGCAACGAGAACAACCAGGAAAACGCGACAATCCTGCGCATCACCCCGGACGGCAGCAGCCGCACCATCGTCGCCAGTGGGCTGCGCAACACCATCGGCTTCGACTGGCAGCCGCAGACCGGGGAATTGTGGGGCTTCGACCATGGCATCGACTTCCTCGGCGACGAAGAACAGCCGGAAGAACTCAACAAGATCGAACAGGGTAAACAGTATGGCTGGCCGCACGTGGTCGGCGCCGGCAGCATCTACCCGCAAAGCACCCCGGTCGGCGAGATCGGCAAGCAGGACTGGAAGACGCACAGCACGCCGATGGTGCTGGGCTACGCCGCCCACGCCGCGCCGATGCAGCTGGTGTTTTATAAAGGCATGGGCTTCCCGCGCGAGTACCAGGGCGACGCCTTCGTCACCATGCGCGGTTCGTGGAACCGCAAGGTGCCATCCGGCTACGAGATCGTGCGCGTGCGCTTCCAGGACGGCCAGGCGCGCTCGATCGAGCCCTTCGTCACCGGCTTCCTCACCGACGGCAACAAGACCCACATCGCTCGCCCGGTCGGCCTGGCGATGGCGACGGATGGCGCACTGCTGATGGCGGACGATGCCAACGGCGTCATCTACCGCGTGGCTTACACGGGCAAGGCGCCGCGGGCCACGGCCGAACTGAAGGCGCCGGCCGGCCCGATGCAGCAGCAGGCCAGCAAAGGCAGCGGCGTGCCGATCGCCTTTACCCGTGCCCAGACCGGGGCAAAGGGCACGCTGACGGTCAGCTCGTCCAGCTTCGCCAGGGGCGGCGACATCCCCGCCAAATACAGTGAATATGCGGACGGCGTGGCGCCGGCGCTGGGCTGGACCGCGGTCGCGGGCGCGAAGTCGTATGCGGTCATCATGGAAGACCCGGATGCGAAACCGGTCACGCCGGTCGTGCACTGGCTGGCCTGGAACATCCCGGCCACGCTGGCCCGCCTGCCCGAAGGCTTGCAGGAACAGCCGCGCCTGACCGACCCGGACGGCGTGCTGCAGGGCCGCACGTCGCACGGCTCGATTGGCTGGTACGGACCGCATCCACCGGTGGGCGACAAGCCGCACCACTATCACTTCCAGGTCTATGCGCTGGACAAGGTGCTGGATGTGCCCTGGGGTGCGGAGCGCGACCAGTTGCTGGAAGCGATGCAGGGACATGTGCTGGCCAAGGGGGAGCTGGTCGGCACGTATGCGCAGAAGCAGAAGCCGCAGAAATAAGCGTCGTCTCGGGCAGGCGAGACGTCGGTGTCCCGCCTGCGCGCCACCGGATATCCGCTCCCATCCGGCAGCAGGCACATGCGCCACATCATCTGCGAAAACGTCCGCCCTGTCCGCCGTCCACGCGGACGGACAGCCGCGGACAGCGCGTCCGCCACACCAGCCACCATTGAAATCAATGACTTAGCCGCTGGCATGCTTCCTGCAAATACCGGGGTATCGAAACCCGATCGCCCCATCATGATTCGCGACACCTCACAACAAGACGCCCTCATCGCGCTGCCGGCCAGCGCCCGCATCAAGCGTGGCGCCGTCTGGATCGGCGCTGTCATCGGCATCCTGGCCGTCTGCGGCGCCCTGCTCGTGGGCTGGAAAAGCAGCGACGCCTCGGTCAGCGGCGCGCGCCTGCGCATCGCCGACGTCACCCGCGGCACCCTGGTGCGCGACGCCTCGGTCAACGGGCGCGTGGTCGCCGCGGTCAGCCCGACCCTGTATGCCAAGGCACCGTCCACCGTTAATCTGAAAGTCGCGGCCGGCGACACGGTAAAAAAAGACCAGGTGCTGGCGGTGCTGGAATCGCCCGACCTGTCCGACGCCTTGAAGCGTGCCGTCTCGGGCTACGAGCAGCTGAAGGCCGAGGTGGCGCGCCAGCAGATCCTGTCGCGCAAGCAGAAGCTGCTGGCACAGAAAGAAGCCGACACCGCCGAGATCGACCGCCTGTCGGCCCAGCGCACGCTGGAACGCTATGCCAGCGTGGGCGAGCTCGGGATCATCGCCAAGATCGACTACCAGAAGGCCAAGGATGCGGTGCAATCGTCCGAGATCCGCGCCCGCCACGCGGCCCAGGCGGCGGCCCTCGAAGGCGACGACGTCCAGTTGGCCATCAAGACCAAAACCAACGAACTGGAACGCGCGCGCCTGGCGATGGACGAAGCGGCGCGCCGCGTCGACGAATTGACGGTGCGGGCGCCGGTCGACGGCTTCATCGGCACCCTGAACGTGCAGAACCGGATGGTGGTCGCCGCGAATGCGCCGCTCATGACCCTGGTCGATTTGTCCAAGCTAGAAGTCGAGATCGAGGTGCCGGAAACCTACGTGTCCGACCTCGGCCTGGGCATGAACGCCGAAGTCCAGCTGCCCTCGGGCAGCGCTACCGGCAAGCTGTCGGCGCTGTCGCCGGAAGTGGTGCGCAACATGGTGCTGGCGCGCGTCAGGTTCGATGCCGAGCAACCGAAAGGCCTGCGCCAGAGCCAGCGCGTCACGGCGCGCCTGCTGATCGAGGAAAAGCCGAACGTCCTGATGCTGCCGCGCGGGCCCTTCGTCGAAAGCGAAGGCGGCCGCCATGCCTATGTGGTCCGCGACGGCATCGCCACCCGTACCCCGGTCCAGCTGGGCGCCACCAGCATCTCGGCGGTCGAGATCCTGTCCGGCCTGAAGCAGGGCGACAAGGTCGTGGTGGCCGGCACCGACGCCTTCAATAACGCCAGTCGCATCTCCATCAACAACTGATCCAGTCCCTAAAACTGAACCCTGAAAGGACACGACCATGCTGCGCATGACCAAGCTTTCCAAGGTGTACCGCACCCATATGATCGAGACCCACGCGCTGCGCGGCTTCGAGATCGACGTCCGCGAAGGCGAATTCGTCACCGTCACCGGGCCGTCCGGCTCCGGCAAGACCAGTTTCCTCAACATCGCCGGCCTGCTCGAGGAATTCACGGCGGGCGACTACGTTCTCGACGGCGTGAATGTAAGAGGCCTGGACGACAATGCGCGCTCGCGCCTCCGCAACGAAAAGCTCGGCTTCATCTTCCAGGGTTTCAACCTGATCCCGGACCTGAACCTGTTCGACAACGTCGACGTGCCATTGCGTTACCGCGGCTTCAATGCCGGTGAGCGCAAGAAGCGCATCGAGGACGCCTTGGCCAAGGTCGGCCTGGCCTCGCGTATGAAGCATTACCCGGCCGAACTGTCCGGCGGCCAGCAGCAGCGCGTGGCGATTGCGCGCGCGCTGGCCGGTTCGCCCAAGCTGCTGCTGGCCGACGAACCGACCGGCAACCTGGATACGCAGATGGCGCGCGGCGTGATGGAACTGCTGGAAGAGATCAACGCCGCCGGCACCACCATCCTGATGGTGACCCACGACCCCGAGCTGGCGGTGCGCACCACGCGCAACGTGCACATCATCGATGGCCAGGTCTCGGACCTGGTGCGCAATGGGCCGTCGCTGGTCAACCCCATGGCCATGGCTTGAGGAGACGCCGACCATGTTCGCCTACTACTTCAAGCTCGGCCTGCGCAGCCTGCGCCGCAACCGCGCCCTCACCGCGCTGATGGTGCTGACGCTCGCGGTCGGCGTCGCCGCCAGCATTTCCACGTTGACCATCCTGCACGCCATGTCGGGCGACCCGATCCCGGAAAAGAGCACGCGCCTGCTGGTGCCCCAGATGGACAACGGCCAGGTCGACGGCTGGGCGCCCGGCGAGAAGCCCGACGACGTGCAGATGACTTACCAGGATGCGCTCAACCTGCTGAAAAGCGGCCAGGGCGAGCGCCGCACCGTGCTGTTCGGGACCGAGATGCCGCTGGAGCCGCCGCGCAAGGACATGCCGGCCTTCGTCTCGGACGGCATGGCGCCCACGCGCGACTTCTTCGCCATGTTCAACGTGCCCTTCATCCACGGACAAACCTGGAGCGAAGCGGACGACGCCCGCGGCGCCGACGTCGTGGTGCTGGGCCGCGCAATGGCCGAAAAGCTGTTCGGCGACGCTGACCCGGTCGGCCGCCAGATCCGCCTGATGGGTTTTCCGTTCACCGTGACCGGCGTGGTCGACCACTGGAACCTGCGGCCGCGCTACTACAAACTGATCGGCGGCGATACCTTCGGCGGTGCCGACGATTTCTACATCCCCTTCGCCAGCGCGATCCGCCACGAAGCCGGCATCAACGGCGGCATGAGCTGCACGACCAAGCGCGAGCCGGGCTACGCCGGCATGCTGGCCTCGGAGTGCACCTGGCTCCAGTTCTGGTTCGAGACCCGCTCCAGCGCCGACCGCGCCGACCTGCAGGGCTGGCTCGACCGCTACGTCGGCGAGCAGAGAAAGCTGGGCCGCTTCAAGCGCAACGTGCCGACCCACCTGTACGATGTGATGGCATGGATGGAGGAGCTGAAAATCGTCGGCAACGACAACAAGCTGTCGGTCTGGCTGGCCTTCGGTTTCCTGGCCCTGTGCCTGGTGAACACGATCGGCCTGCTACTGGCCAAGTTCTCGGTGCGCGCCTCCGAAATCGGCGTGCGCCGTGCGCTGGGCGCCTCGCGCCGCGAGATCTTCAGCCAGTTCCTGATCGAGACCGGCGTGGTCGGCCTGGCCGGCGGCGTGCTCGGACTGGCGCTCTCCTTCGGCGCCCTGGCGCTGATCGGCATGCAGGGACCCGAGGTCGCGGCCATGGCGCGCATGGATTGGGAGATGCTGGGCATGACCTTCTTGCTCTCGGTTGCCGCGGCAATGCTGGCCGGCCTGCTGCCGACCTGGCGCGCCTGCCAGGTGACGCCGGCCATCCAGCTCAAATCGCAGTAATTCGCGCAGTAATCTTCATAAAGAGAGAGAGATGACATGGAAATCCGTCCCATCCTGTCCGCGCTGCTGCGCAACAAGACCGGCCCGCTGCTGGTGGCGCTGCAGGTTGCGCTGAGCCTGGCGATCCTGGCCAACGCCACCTACATCGTGAACGAGCGGCGCGCCGTGATCGCACGCCCGTCCGGCCTCGCCGACGAGCATTCGACCTTCTACATCCGGGCGCGCAACCTGGACAGCGACGGTCCCGAGCAGCGCCTGGCCACCTTCAAGCACGAGGCCGACCTGCTGCGCGCCGTGCCGGGGGTGGCGTCGGTGGCGCAGGTATCGCAGATGCCGCTGTCGCAAAGCGGCTGGAACACCAGCCTCACCCTCGACCCGCGCCAGGAACGCCAGAGCGCCACCGCATCGATGTACCTGTCGAGCGATTCCATCGTCCACACCTTCGGCCTGCGCCTGGTGGAAGGACGCGACTTCCTGCCCGGGGAACGGCTGGATCGCAACGAGAAAGACAAGGCCGAGCCGCCGCCGCAGATCATCGTCACCCGGGCGCTGGCCGACAAGCTGTGGCCGGGCGTGTCGGCGATCGGCAAGACGCTCTACTTCGGCAACAACGAGATCTCCACCCCGCCCCGGGTGATCGGCGTGGTCGAGCACCTGCAGACCCAGAGCGCCCAGATCGACGAAAAGGGCGAGTTCTCGATCGTGATGCCGCTGCAGCGTTACGGCGACTCGCGCACCATGTTCGCGGTGCGCGCCGAACCGGGCCAGCGCGACCGCGTGATGAAGGAAGCGGAAAGCGTGCTGCGCAAGTCCGCGGCCACGCCGATGATCCTGGAAATGCGCACCGTCGACCAGGACCGCAAGGACCGCTACCGCGGCGACGTGGCGCTGCAGTGGATGCTGGTCACGGTCAGCCTGCTGATGCTCCTGATTACCTGCTGCGGCATCGTCGGCATGGCCAGCCTGTGGGTGACCCAGCGCCGCAAGCAGATCGGCGTGCGGCGCGCACTCGGCGCCCGCAAGGTCGACATCCTGCGCTACTTCATCGTCGAGAACTTCATGATCACCAGCGCCGGCGTGTTCGGCGGCGCTGCGCTGGGGCTGGCGCTGAACCAGCTCCTGGTCAGCAAGCTGGAGATGGCGCGCCTGCCGGCCGGCTACCTGGCGGGTGGCGCGATCCTGTTCTGGCTGATCGGCGTGATCGCCGCCTATGGTCCGGCGTGGAAGGCAGCCAGCATCTCGCCGGCGACGGCCACCCGCAGCGTGTAATGTTATTCTTGTGCCCATGCCTACTGTTCTGATCATCGATGACAACGCCGCCGTCGGCATCGCGCTCGACGTCCTGTTCTCCCTGCACGACATCGCGGCGCTGCACGCGGCTTCGCCCGAGGAGGGCCTGGCCCTGCTCGAACGCCAGCCAATCGACCTGGTCATCCAGGACATGAACTTCACGGCCGACACCACCTCGGGCGAGGAAGGCGCGACCCTGTTCCGCGCGATCCGCAAGCAGTACCCGGACCTGCCGGTGATCCTGCTGACGGCCTGGACCCACCTCGACGCGGCGGTCGACCTGATCAAGGCCGGCGCCGCCGACTATCTCTCCAAGCCCTGGAACGACGAGCGCCTGCTGGCGACGGTGACCAACCTGATCGAACTGGGCCAGGCCAATCGGGCTCTCGGCCAGCGCCTGCAGCGCGAGCGCCGCGCCAGGCGCGAGCTGGAACAACACTTCGACCTGCGCGGCCTGGTGTGGGCCGACCCGGCCACCGAGCGGGTGCTGAGCCTGGCCTGCCAGGTGGCGCGCGCCGACGTGCCGATCCTGATCACGGGTCCCAACGGCACCGGCAAGGAACGCATCGCCGAGATCATCCAGGCCAATTCGGCGGTTCGCGACGGTCCCTTCGTGGTGCTGAACTGCGGCGCCCTGCCCTCGGAACTGATCGAGGCCGAATTGTTCGGCGCCGACGCCGGTGCCTATACCGGCGCCGCCAGGGCGCGCGAGGGCAAGTTCGAGGCGGCCGACGGCGGCACGCTGTTCCTGGATGAAATCGGCAACCTGCCGCTGGCCGGACAGATGAAACTCTTGCGGGTGCTGGAGACCGGGCGCTTCGAGCGCCTCGGCTCGAATCGCGAGCGGCAAGTGAAAGTGCGGGTGATCAGCGCCACCAATGCGGACTTGCAAGCGATGATCCGCGCCGGCACCTTCCGCGAAGATTTGTTTTATCGCCTGAACGTGATCGAACTGAAGCTGCCGCCGCTGGCCGCCCGCCCGGGCGACATCCTGCCGCTGGCGCGCAGCTTCCTGGCACCGGGCAAGCGCCTGCATCCGGGCGCGGAAAACGCCTTGAGCGCGCATGGCTGGCCCGGCAACGTGCGCGAGCTGAAGAACGTGATGGCGCGCGCGGCGCTGCTGGCCCGCGACGAAACGATCAAGCCGGACGATCTCGGCCTGCCGGTGGCCGTCGCCGCGGGCGGCGAGGCCGAGCCGGACCGCGACGCCATCGCCGCGGCGCTGGCGCGCGCCGGCGGCGTCATCGCCCAGGCGGCAGCCGAACTCGGGCTGTCGCGCCAGGCGCTGTACCGCCGCATGGAGCGTCTCGGCATCGCCCGTTCGGCATGAAGGCGCAGGCAGCGCCTTGCTCGCGCCCGCAACCCTGGCGGCTGTCGCTGGTCACGCGCTGGTCGGCGCTGGTCGGCACGCTGCTCACGCTGGGCATCCTGATCGCGCTCGGGCTCGACCACTTGCTGCCCGGCCAGCCGCTGGTGGTGCTGGGCGTCTGCCTGCTGTGCGTGGTGCCGATCGCGCTCATCACCATCCGCGCCCAGGTCAAGCCTATCCTGTCGCTGTTCCGCGCGCTGGAAGGCACGGTGACCAGTTACCGCGACGGCGACTTTTCCTTCAGCCTGCACTGGCCGCGCAACGACGAACTGTCCGACCTGATCGCGGCCCACAACGCGCTCGGCGAGGTGCTGCGCGAACAGCGCCTCGGCCTGGTCCAGCGCGAACTGCTGCTCGACACCATGGTGCAGAACACGCCGGTAGCGATGCTGCTGGTGGCCGACACGCCAGGCGCCAACCGTACCATTGTCTATGCCAACCTGGCCGCGCGCCAGCTGCTGGCAGAGGGACACAAGCTGGAAGGCCACGCCTTGACGGTGGTGCTGGAGACCGCGGCGCCGGCCCTGCTGGAGGCGCTGGCGCGCGGCGGCGACGGCCTGTTTTCGACCGGCGACGGCGAGGACGAAGAGGTGTATCACCTGGCGCGCCGCGACTTCAGCCTGAACGGGCGGCGTCACGAACTGCTGCTGCTGCGCCAGCTGACCGCCGAACTGCGGCGCCAGGAAGTACAGACCTGGAAAAAGGTCATCCGCGTCATCAGCCACGAACTGAACAACTCGCTCGCGCCGCTGGCCTCGCTCGCCCACTCGGGCGCGGAACTGGTGCGGCGCGGCCAGACCGAGCGCCTGCCGCAGATCCTGGAAACCATCGGCGAACGCACGCGTCACCTGGAAAGCTTCATCCTCGGCTACGCGCGCTTCGCCAAATTGCCGACGCCGCGCCTGGACAGCTGCGCCTGGGACGCGTTCGTGGCGCGGCTGGCATCGCAGGTAAGCTTTCGCCTCGAGGGCGAACTGCCGCACGAGCCGGCACGCATCGACGTCGCCCAGATGGAGCAGGCTTTATTGAACCTGCTGAAGAACGCCCATGAATCCGGCTCGCACGCGGAAGACGTCGAACTCCAGATCCGCCGCGTGCAGAACGTGGTGCGCATCGACGTGCTGGACCGCGGCAGCGGCATGAACGACGCCGTATTGACCAACGCCCTGGTCCCCTTCTACTCCACCAAGCGCAGCGGCACCGGCCTGGGCCTGGCGCTGGCACGCGAAATCGCCGAAGCCCACGGTGGGCGCATCACGCTCAGCAACCGCGAGGGCGGCGGGTTGGCTGTGACGCTGATTGTGCCTGCCGCCACCTGACAATTTGGACAATTCGGACAATTCGGACAATTCGGGGTCAGAGCACAATTTTTCTCCCGTTTTTTACAAATTGCTGGAAGTTAAACTTGGTAGAGCAAAAATATCGTCAAGTTAAGCGAAGTGGCGTAAACGATTGTGCTCTGACCCCGAATTTGGGGTGGTGATTTGGTAAGATCGGTCCATGTCTCCCCGCACCGATCCGCGTTTCTCCCAGCCCGGCCATCCGCCCGCCACCCTTACCGAATTCGAAGGCGTCCGCTCGCTCCACCTCGGCACCTCCTGGGTCCAGGGCGCCATGCGGCTTAGCAGGCCGGATGCGATCGAGCTCGAATACGTGCAGATGATGATGATGTGGATGCTGTTCGTGCCGCAGCCGCGCCGCATCGTCCAGCTGGGCCTGGGCAGTGCGGCGCTCACCAAATTCTGCTGGCAGCGTTTTCCCGAGGCGCGCGTGACGGCGGCCGAGCTGAATCCGAACGTGATCGCGATCTGCCGCGACCATTTCGGCCTGCCGCCGAACGACGCGCGCCTGGACGTGCGCGAGATGGATGCCCTCGACTTCGTGATGGACCCGGCCAACCACGGCAAGATCGACGTGCTGCAGGTCGATTTGTACGACGAGGAGGCGCGCGGCCCGGTGCTGGACACGCCCGAGTTCTACCAGGCCTGCTTTGATTGCCTCGGCCCGGACGGCGTCATGACCGCCAATGTGTTCGGCGACTTCAGCAACTACGACAAGAACCTGCAGGCGATGGAGCAGGCCTTCGACGCCGTGGTCTGGCTGCCCGAGGTGCACGACGCCAACATCGTCGTGCTCGCCTTCAAGCAGTCGCCCGATCTCGACTTCGCGCTGCTGTACGAACGCGCCGCCGACATCAAGCGGCGCTACAACCTGCCGGCCAAGAACTGGGTCAATGGCTTGAAGGAGTGGATGCGCGACCAGCTCGCGTAAAGCCGCGACGCCGTGAAGTCCTGCAAGTGATCCTGACATATTAATTGATGCTCCAGGGTGTACGTGCCGCCCTGGTGGCACGACGCGTCACGAATAGTTCCCGGCGACCCACTCCGCATATCTGAGCTATCGCAACCTCACCGCGGCCGCCACTGGCATCGTCAAGCTTCGCCATCCGCTCATCTGACGGAGTACAAACATGAACGTGTTAATGGTTGGCGCCGGCAATGCCGGCTGTGCGCTGGGAGCGATCCTGGCACTCGACGGTCACCGCGTGGTCTTGCTGAAAACCTCGCATGCCCTGCACGACGACAATTTCGATGCGATCCGCGAAACCCGCACCATCACCGTCGTCAGCAATCCCGAGGGCGGCATCCGGCGCCAGGCCCGGCTCGCACTGGCCACGCGCGACGCCGGCGAAGCGTTCAAGGTGCCATCCGACGCCGTCGTCGTCACCACCCAGACCCAGGCCCACCCGCAGGTCGCCTGCCTGATCGGCCCCTGGCTCGACGCACGCCAGCTGGTGTTGCTGGCGCCCGGGAACATGGGTTCATGCTACTTCCTCCCGTGGCAGGACGGGGCCGGCTTCCTGCTGGCCGAGGGCGAGAGCCTGCCCTACGATGCGCGCCTGAGCGCACCGGGCGTCGTCACCGTCCTGTTCCGCAACGTGCGCAACGCGCTCGCCTTCGTGCCGCGCGCCCGTGCCCACGAAGGGCTGGCGCGGGCCGCGCAGCTGTTCCCGACTTATGTGGCAACGCGCACCAACGTGGTCGAATCGGCGCTGCACAACCCGAACCTGATCGTGCACACGGTCGGCACCCTGCTCTCGGCCAGCCGCATCGAGTATGCGCAGGGCGAATTCTGGATGTACCGCGAAGCCTTCACGCCGGCGGTCCTGCGCCTGTTGACCCGCCTCGACCTTGAAAAGAATGCGGTGATCGCAGCCACCGGCGGCGTCCCCTCGCCCTACTTCGACGAATGCCGCTTCCGCAACGAGGAAGACCTGGCGCGGCCGGGCCTGGAGGTGTTCCGCCGCTATGCGCGCGAGGGTGGACCCAAGGGCCCGGCCAGCCTCGACACGCGCTTCCTGCACGAGGACGTGCCGATGGGACTCGCGCTGATGGCTTCGATCGGACGTTTGATGAAGGTGCCGACGCCGGTGGCCGACGCCCTGATCGTGATCGCGGGCGGCCTGGTGGGACGCGATTTCACGCGCGACGCGCGCACCCTGTCCAACCTCGGCCTCGGCCACCTGGACGCGGACGCGTTCCGGCGGTACCTGAACGGGTAAGCCGGTGGCTGCATATGGCCGGCTCGGCACGCGCCTGGGTTCCAGTTACTACGCGTGGCGCCGCTTCCTGCCCGCGCGCCTGCTCTACCACCCCGACTACTTCCGCGTGCACGCGCTGCTGGCGTGCGACGAGGCCGGGCGTGCGCAGGAAGCCCGGCGGTGCCTGCGCCGGGCCCTGGTGCACGCGCTCGAATACGTGCCCTGGTACGGCCACCACGTCAGGCTGGCCGCGCGCGAGGCGGCGTACGAACCGCTGGACCGGGTGCTGGCCTGTTTCCCCTACCTGACCAAGGACGAGGTGATGGCGCACCAGCGCGACTTCCTCGACCGCCGCGCCGATCCGCGCAAGCTGCTGTACGCAACCAGCGGCGGCTCGTCCGGCCAGGGCATCGGCATGTGGCGCAGCAAACGCCTGGCCGACATCGAAAAATCCTTCTTCACCCACGAATGGGGCCGCTACGGTTTTTCCTTCGACAAGGCGCGCATCCTGCGCATCGGCGCCGACGCGCGCCGCCTGGCCCACGAGCCGCCCACGCGCGTGGTCGGCAACCGCCTGATGCTGTCGCCCTATCACGTCGATGCAGCGCACCGCGCGGCGATTCTCGATGCCATCAGGCGCTTCCGTCCCGCCTTCGTGCACGCCTACCCGAGTTCCGCCGCGGCGCTGGCCGAATTGCTGGGCAGCGCCGATCTCGACCTGCAGGTACGGGCCGTGCTGCTGGCCTCGGAACCGGCCACGCCAGCGCAGCTGGCGGCGATCCGGGCCGCCTTCCGCTGCCCGGTCTCGCTCAACTACGGCCTGTCGGAGCGCACCAATCTCGCCTTTGCCGATTACGGCGAGACCGGCCTGTCGGCCTACCGTTTCCAGCCCCTGTACGGCTGGTCCGAGAACCGCGCCGACGAGGAACGCCTCGAGATCGTCGGCACCTCGCTGTGGAACGACGTGATGCCGCTGATCCGTTACCGTACCGGCGACTACGGCGCAATCGACGCGCAGGGACGTTGTCCCGCCATCGACGGCCGCGGCCAGGAATTCCTGGTCGACCGCAGTGGTCGCCGCATCCCGGGCCTGGCGATCGTCATCGACGAGGCGACCTGGGACTTCGTGCGCCTGTACCAGGTACGCCAGCGCCGCCCCGGCGAGATCGTGCTGGCCGTGGTGCCGCGCCACGGCGGTCTCTCCGCCGACCAGCGCGCCTTTGTGCTGGACGCCCAGCGGCGCCGCTGGGGCGGCTTCTTCGACATCGCCCTGCAGGTGGAAAGCGATATCCCGCTGGCGCCGAACGGCAAGCGCAAGCTGGTGGTCAGTGCCTTGTGCGCGTGACCCCGGCGGCATGCGCCACCGGTCATTGTGATAATGCGTGCATTTTTTATTGGCAACAGCCGTGTATGCTGTTGCAATCGCATTGCCGCAGTTTCACATCCCCACGGAGACCAGAACAACGCCATGAAGATCGCCCGCATCGCCGCCGTCGCCCTCGCCTGCGCCGGTTTCGCCGTACAGGCTCAGGAAATCGGCCAGGTCACGACCGCCCCCAGCAAAGCCACGGCCCCGCCGACCGTGCCCGCGGCCTCCCCCGCCGTCGAGAATTCCGTCGTCAAGATCTTCTCGAGCCTGCGCCGTCCCGATCCCTATAAACCCTGGACCAAGGCGACGCCGCAGGACGTCACCGGTTCCGGCGTCGTCATCGAGGGCAAGCGCATCCTCACCAATGCCCACGTGGTCGGCTACGCCAGCCAGGTGCAGGTGCAGGCCAGCCAGGACGGCGACAAGGTCGGCGCCACCGTGGTCGCGATCGCGCCGGGCATCGATCTCGCCGTCCTCAAGCTCGACGACGAGTCCTTCTTCGACAAGCACAAGCCGGTGCCGCGCGCCAGCGTGCTGCCGGACGTGCGCGAAGCGGTGATGGCCTATGGTTATCCGGTGGGCGGCAACTCGCTGTCGATCACCAAGGGCATCGTGTCGCGCGTCGAATTCGTGCCCTACTTCGGCGGCAATGCCGGCCTGCGCGTGCAGATCGACGCGCCGATCAATCCGGGCAACAGCGGCGGTCCGGTCATCGCCGGCGACAAGATGATCGGCCTGGCCTACCTGATGGCGGCCAACGCCCAGAACATCGGCTACGTGATCCCGAACGAGGAAGTCGAACTGTTCCTGCGCGACGTCGCCGATGGCCGTTACGACGGCAAGCCGCAGCTGGTCGACGACGTCCAGACTTTGGAAAACCCGGTCCTGCGCCAGTACCTCAAGCTGGACAAGTCGGTCGAAGGCGCGCTGGTGCACCGCCCCGCGCGCAGCGACACGGCCTACCCGTTGAAGGAATGGGACATCATCACCCGCATCGGGGAGTACCCGGTGGACAACCAGGCCATGGTCAAGCTGGGCCCCAACCTGCGCGTGCGCTTCCAGTACCGCGTGCAGCAGGTGGCCAGGGACGGCAAGGTGCCGCTGACCATCGTCCGCGAGGGCAAGACGCTGCAGGTGCAGGTGCCGGTCGGCAACCGCCGCGCCAGGCTGATCCCGAGCCTGGAAGGCAGCTACCCGTCCTACTTCGTGTACGGGCCGATCGTATTCTCCCGCGCCACCACCGAATATTTGTCGGCCCTCACCGGCAACGTCGCGGCCATCAATGCGCTCAGCTTCAGCGGCAGCCCGCTGGTCACGCGCCGCGGCGACGAGCCCGATGCCCGGCACGAGGAACTGGTGGTGATCAGCGCGCCCTTCTTCCCGCACAAGCTGGTGGCCGGCTACTCGAACCGCTTCGGCGCGGTGGTGGAATCGGTGAACGGCGTGCCGGTGCGCAGCCTGGGCCACCTGGTGACGCTGCTACGCGACCAGAAGGACGAACTCATCGTGCTGCGCTTTGCCCAGCGCGCCGGCGAAACCATGGTCTTGCCGCGCAAGGCGATGCTGGACGCGACCGAGGGGATCTTGTCGGACAACGGGATCCGGTCGCAGGGGTCGCCGGACATGATGGATGTCTGGAACGGCAAGAAGATTTGAGGCGGGTTGCGGTAACGCTCGTTATCGCAGCTCGCCTTTAAACGTCGTTCCCGCGAAGGCGGGAATGACGTTTTGAGCTTGCTGGTACTAACGCTTCACCGGCGTGAAATTCAGATCTTGAAAGTCATAACTGAAATCCGTCTCCGTCGAAATCGGCTGCATCTTCATCCGTTCGATGCTGCCGTCCGGGTTCAGCGCAAAGGTCACGTAGGCATCCGCATTGAAGTTACGCTCCTTCCAGCGCACGATGAAGGTATCGTGCTGGAAGTGTTCCAGCTCGCCGCTCAGGTCGGGCGTGCGCGCGAAGGACAGGATCTGCTTGCTGCCGACATGCTTGATGGTGGCGATGCCGTACCACGGGTCCTGGTAGTCGCCGTCGTAGGCCTTGCGTGCCAGCGAAGGCTGGGACTTGCCGGCGCGCGCGGCCCTGGTGGTGGCCAGGCGCGCCTGCTCCTTGGCGTGGTTCTCGTTCTCGACCGCGGCGACGGCGGCAATCCAGTCCGGCGCATTCGGCGTGCCGAGATAATGGTCGACCAGCTGGTACTGCAGCGCGTTGATCGAGCCGCCGCTTTCGGCGTTCGTCAGGATCGCGATGCCCAGCTTCGCTTCCGGCACCAGCACCACCTTCGAATAAAAGCCCTGCAGCGCGCCGCTATGCAGCGCCATCAGCTTGCCCTGCCAGTCGCGCAGCTGGAAACCGAGGCCGTAGGCGGCGAAGTTGGCGCGGGTGCCGGCCAGCTTCGGATTCGGCGTGCTGACGCGCATCGGCGTCTGCGCGGTCCACATTTCCTGCGCCTGCTTTGCGCTGAACAGGCGCGTTTCGACGCCGTTCGCATCCTTGCCCAGACTACCGCCGGCCAGCAGCACGTTCATCCAGCGCGCGATGTCTTCGGCGTTGGTGTTGATGCCGACCGCGCCGACCGCGTTCGGCACCGGCATCGCCTTGACCGCGGCGATCCTGCCGTCGATCTTGCTGTGCGCATTGGCGACGTTGGAATTGCCGGCGTTTTCCGCCAGGCTGGTGGTGGTGGTGCTCATGCCGACCGGGCCGAGGATACGCGCGTGGATGGTCTCGCCCCAGGTCTTGCCGGACTTCGCCGCGATGATCTTGCCGGCCACGATGTACAGCAGGTTGTCGTAGGCGTAGCTGCTGCGGAAGCTGGTGCTCGGCGCAATGAAGCGCAGCTTGTGGATGATCTCGTCGGTCGAGAAGTTGGTGGTCGGCCACCATAGCAGGTCGCCGGCGCCGAGACCCAGGCCGCTGCGGTGGGTCAGCAGGTCGCGCACCGTCATCTCGTGGGTGACGTAGGCATCGTACATCTGGAAGTCTGGCAGGTGCTTGGTGACCGGATCGTCCCAGGCCAGCTTGCCCTCGTCGACCAGCATCGCCAGCGCGGCGGCGGTAAAGGCTTTGGAATTCGAGGCCACTTCGAACAGGGTCTTGCCGTCGACTTTCTCCGGCGCGCCGAGCTTGCGCACGCCGAAGCCCTGGGCGGCAATGACCTTGCCGTCCTTGACCACGGCGATCGCGATGCCGGGCACGTCGAACAGCTTCATGGCGCGGGTGACGTCGGCGTCCAGGTTATAGGCGGCGCTGGAGGCGGCGGTGGTGGCCGGTGCGGCGGGAACGGTCGCCGGCGCCTGGGCAAAGGCGGCACCGGAGAAGGCGATCAATAGGGCGGCTGCAGTACGGGTCATGAAATGCGGGGTCATGGATGGCACGTTCGGTTTTCCTGTATTGGGGCGCGAGCAGAATAGCATTTTTCTCTGTTATGATCCGGCCTTTTCGCCGGGCCGCACCATGGACGCCTTCCTCGTTTCAACCGGCATCGTCGCCCTCGCAGAAATCGGCGACAAGACCCAACTGCTGGCCTTCCTCCTCGCCGCCCGCTTCCGCCGTCCGCTGCCGATCGTGCTCGGCATCTTCGTGGCCACCGTCGCCAACCACGCCTTTGCGGCTGCTGTGGGCGCCCTGGTCGGCAAGCTGCTCGGCCCGGACGTCATGCGCTGGGTACTCGGCATCGCCTTCATCGCCATGGCTGCCTGGATCATGGTGCCCGACGAGATCGACGGCGACGAGGCGCCGCGCGCCAGGTTCGGCGTCTTCCTGACCACCGTGCTCGCCTTCTTCATGGCCGAGATGGGCGACAAGACCCAGGTCGCCACGGTGGCGCTGGCGGCGCGCTATCCGTCGGCGCTGGCGGTGGTGTGCGGGACTACCCTGGGGATGATGCTGGCGAACGTGCCGGCGGTGTATTTCGGGGATCGAATTTCAGGTAAAGCGCCTTTGCGGCTGGTACATGGGATTGCTGCGGTGATTTTTGTGGTGCTGGGGGTGGCTACGCTGTTGGGTGCGGGCCGCAACCTCGGCTTTTAAGTTGCCGGCGCCAACTGGTTCACCCACACCGGCGCCGACCACAACACATTCCCATCCTCCTGCGTCAGCTTCACATAATAAAAGTGCAGCCCCGGCGCGGGCGTCATCGTCACCTCCGCCTTGTCCGCCATCTTCGTCACCGTGCCGTTGCGCCCCGGGACGCCTTCCATCACCGCCACCGACGCCACCCGCTTGCCGATATCGCTGGCGTGATGCGCGACCAGGGTCAGTGGACCGTTGTTGTCGAAGCGTTCGCCCATCAGGTGACCGTTGGCGGTGAAGACCAGTTGCGCGTGCTTGTCCATGGTGGCGAACACGCGGCGCGCCCGCAAGGCATCGATGAAGCTGTCGCGCGTCAGCGGGATGCCGTTCTGGACCAGCACGGCGGTGCGGTTCGAGTAGGACGCACCCCAGTTGGCGCAGTGGTTGTCCTGGTTGCTGCTGAAGGCCACGTGGTAGCCCGCCTCCAGCGCCTTGTTGCAGGCCTGCTCGAAGTTGCTGCGCTTGCTTTCCTTTTCCTGGTCGTTGGTCGAGAAGGCCGAGGTGTTCAGCACTTCGCACAAGGCCATCGCCGCGTCGCCGTCCGCCGTGTAGCCGAGGGCGACGCCGTTCACCACGAACTGCCCGCTGGTAGCCGGATGATTGAACTGGCCGATCCAGCCGCGCGCCTTCATCAGCGTGTACAGCGCGCCGTAGTCGCCGCGCGCGGTGGCGGTGTCGGCCAGCAAGTCGCCGTGGGCCGTCTTTTCCCAGCCCAGCAATTCATCGCTGTTGAAGATGTTCAGGTGGCCGCCCTTGTTGATCACGCCCCATTCCATCCCGTACAGGGCCAGGAAATCCGGATGGGCCGCATTGAAGGCGCCTGCCGTCTCCAGGCCCGATTGGTACAGGGCCTTGGCGGTGGCCGGATCGGCCTGAGTATCGGTGCCGTCGGAACCGTCGTACATGTGGTTGTGTTCCGAGACCATCAGCAGGTCCAGGCCGTGAGCGCGCGCATACGGGTAGGCGGCGTCCGGACCGAAGGGTGCCGTCTGCGGCTCTTGCGCGCCCTTGCAGTCGTCGAGCGGCGCGCCGCCGTCGCTGTGGCTGGTCTGGCTGTGCAGGTTGCCGTAATAGACCGTGTAGGGCAGGTTTGACGGTGCCGGTGCGGCGTTCAGGATGGTGCGCGCATCCGGCAGCGGTGCAAACGCCGGCATCGCCGGTGCCGATACCGGGCCGACGCCGATGTCCCAGGTCTGTTCGATCGCTTCGTCCCCGGCAGCGCCATCGGCGCCGGCGCGCAGGCGCACGCGGTAGACTCCGGGCGCCATCGCGCGCCCTTGCAAGCGGCCCTGCCAGCGCACGCTGAGCTCGCGCGGCCGGCCGGCAAGCAGCACCCTGCCCTGCCAGCGCTGCACGACGCGGCCGCCAGGGGCCAGCAAGTCCAGCTGCCAGCGCGCACCGAGACGCTTGCGCAAGCCGGGGTAGTCGAAGGAGAGCGTGAAGCTGCGCGTGTCCGGCTGGCCCTGGCCATCGCCGCGGTAGGGCGCGGCCAGGGTCGCTTCGAATTCGCTGTGCTCGTGGCGGGCGGCGGCGATGCGCGCCGGCGGCGCAGCACTGGCCAAGGACGTGGCGGCCAGGTTGATCAGGCTGGCCAAGGGCAGCAAGAGGGCCAGGTAGAGGGCTGGAACGAAAGGCGGGAGATGGAATGAGGTTTTCATGATGCAATTTTTGCAATTGCACCGTTTTCCGCCTTGATGCGCGGATCATTCCCTTACCAATCAATCAATAGCTCTTTGACAAATATTGAAATCTCAACAATAACCATTAGAAATGGTATTCGGCCCGCACCATCGGCGTACTGGCGCGCTGACCGCGGTTGCCGGTCGAGGCCGCCGTGTTGCCGAATTTGTTGTTCCAGAACTGGTATTCGACACCGACCCGAAAGCGGTTTTTCGGCTGGCCGAAGCGGCTGCCGATGTCGTACATCAGTTGCATGTCGAGGTTGGTCTCGGCCCCGGTCGGGTTGCCGACTTCGTCCAGGCCCTTGGCGCCGATATAGTTCAGATAGCCTTCGAAGGACCAGCCCGGTGCCCAATCACCGAAGAGACTCGCGGGAATCGGGATGCCCCAGCTGGCCGAGAACATCGCGTGGGTATCGTAGGCATAGCGCCCGTTCACTTGCGAGATCGGCGGGAAGGCACCGCTCGGCGCATTGCTTTCGCGGATCAGCAAGATGCCGGTGCTGAGAAATCCGGGCACGTCCCACATGAGCGTCGGCCCCGCCACCAGCATGCGCTTGCGCGAGTTGTAGCCGACGTCGTTCTTGGTATTCCAGTCGAAGCCCAGCACCAGGCCCAGGCCCTTGACCTTGCCGTACTGGATGGGTGTGCCACGCAGAGCCCCGATGTCGAGCGTGTGGCGGTAGACCACATAGGCTTCCTGGGCACCTTCGTCCTGGGTCAGCGAGGCCGGATCGTTCTTGTCCGACTGTAACAGGTCGAGATTGAAGTAATTCGAGCCGTACTGGTAGCCACTGGCATGGGTCAGCGCGAAGATGTGCTTCTTGATGTCGGACGGATTGACCGGCTCGCGAAAGCGCGTGCCGTAGCGCCAGCTGATGGCGGTATCGCTCCAGTCGGCCGCCCCCGCGGCCCCCGACGCGGCCAGCAGGCACCAGGCCGCCGCATGCACACCGATTGGTCTCGTCATCATTTCTCGCAAGTCGTGTTGGGAACCCCGTCGGCCGCGGCCGGCGCATCGGGGCGGCAGGCGAGCGTGAGTTGCACCTCGTGCTGCCTGCCGTCATCGACCAGCGCGATCGATGCGGCGTCCTGCGGCACGCCGTCCAGCAGCAGCGACGCTTCATTTCCTTTGCGCACGTCGATCGTGTAGCGACTGCCGCGGTAACGGTAGTGTAGCTTGAAGCCATCCCAGCCGGCAGGCAGTTGTGGCGCAAGCGCCAAGCGTTCGCCGCTCCGCTCCACGCCAAGCAACGATTCGTAAATCAGGCGCAGCATCCAGCCTGCCGAGCCCGTGTACCAGCTCCAGCCGCCCCGCCCCAGGTGCTGCGGCGCCGCGTAGACGTCGGCCGTCATCACATAAGGCTCGGCCATGTAGCGCGCGCACGTTTCCGGGTCGCGCGCATGGTTGACCGGGTTGATCATGCGCAGCAATTCCCAGGCGCGCTCGGTCTCGCCCATGCGCGCGAAGGCCATCGTGGCCCAGATGGCGGCATGGGTGTACTGGCCGCCGTTCTCGCGCACGCCGGGCGCATAGCCGCCGATATAGCCGGCATCCGGTCCGGCGCCGTCGAAGGGCGGATCGAGCAGCTGGACCAGGCTGGCGTCGCGGCGTACCAGCTGCGCATCGACGGCAGCCATCGCCGTGCGGGCGCGTTCCGGGTCGGCGGCGCCGGACAGCACGGCCCAGCTTTGCGCGATCGAATCGATGCGGCATTCGGCGTTCTGCCGCGAACCGAGCGGCGTGCCGTCGTCGAACCAGGCGCGCCGGTACCAGTCGCCGTCCCAGCCGTTTTCCTCGATGTTGTGCGCCAGGACCTGGGCCGCGCTGCGGCAGGTGGTGGCGAAACCATAGTCGCCGTGCCGCTCGGCCAGATCGGCGAAGCGCTCCAGCACCTCATATAAAAAGAAGCCCAGCCAGACGCTCTCGCCGCGTCCTTCCTTGCCGACGCGGTCCATGCCGTCGTTCCAGTCGCCAGTGCCAATCAGGGGCAGGCCGTGGCTGCCGAACACCAGCGCGTGACGGATCGCGCGTACGCAGTGTTCGTACAGGCTGGCCTGCTGGCTGGAGTGGTCCGGCACATCGTAGGAAGACGATTCCTCGGGCTTCAGTGCCTGGCCTTCTATGAAGGGCACGATCTCTTCCAGCAGGGCGTCGTCGCCGGTGACGTCGACGTAGCGGCAGGCCGCCAGCGGCAGCCACAGATAATCGTCCGAGCAGTGCGTGCGCACGCCGCGGCCCAGCGGTGGATGCCACCAGTGCTGGACGTCGCCTTCGACGAACTGGTGGCCGGCAAACAGCAGCAGGTGGTCGCGCAGCAGTTCGGGGCGCGCGTGCACGGCCGCCATCGCATCCTGCAGCTGGTCGCGGAAGCCGTAGGCGCCGCCCGACTGGTAGTAGCCGCTGCGCGCCCACAGGCGGCAGGCGATGGTCTGGTACAGCAGCCAGCCGTTGGCGATGGCGTCCAGCGCCGGCTCGGGCGTCTCGATGCGCAGCGCGCCGAGCGTTTCATCCCACCAGTCGCGCATCCGCGCGAAGCTGTCATGGGCGTTGGCCGTGCTGCCGTGACGCCATACCATGCTCGAAGCATCCAGGTTGCGGCGGCCGCCCACGCCCAGCATGAACACGACTTCCTGCTCTTCGCCCGGCTGCAGTTCGATCACGGTCTGCAGCACCGCGCAGGGGTCGAGTGCGGCGCCGCAGCGGCCCGAGAGGCCGGCGCGCTCGAGTGCCGCCGGATTGGCCAGGCTGCGGTTGCGGCCGATGAATTCCATGCGGTCGCAGGTGTAAGCCACCTGTTCCGCATCGAGGTGGAAGAAGGCGACCCGGCCCGAGAAATCCGTGTTGTAGGCATTACGGGCGAACAGCGCGCCGCTGGCCGGATCGCGCTCGGTCACCACCTGCAATGCGGACTTCTCGCGCAGGTCGCCCAGCACCCATTCGACGTAGCCGGTGACCGACAGGCGCCGCCTCGCATCGCCCTCGTTGCGCAGCTTGAGGATCACGTACTTGAGCGGCGCGTCCAGCGCCACGTGGGTCTGCAGCTCGCTGCGAATGCCGTGCGCAGCGTGCTCGAACACGCTGTAGCCGAAGCCGTGGCGCGTCAGGTAATCGGCGCCCGACGGTGCCGGCAGCGCGGTCGGCGACCAGAACACGCCGCTGTCCTCGTCCCGCACATAAAAGGCTTCACCGCCGCGGTCGGACACCGGGTCGTTGTGCCAGGGCGTCAGGCGGAATTCGTGGGCGTTCTGGTTCCAGCTGTAGACCTGGCCGCTTTCCGAGACCACGCTGCCGAACATCGGGCTGGCCAGCACATTGGACCAGGGTGCCGGCGTGGGGCGGCCCGGACCGGTGCGGATGAGGTATTCGCTGCCATCGGTGCTGTAGCCGCCGATGCCGTTGTCCAGGACCAGTTCAGGCGTCAGCAGGGGCAGCGGCACGTGCGCAGCCGGCGCCGGCGCGTGTATATGCAAGGGCGGCGGCAGGGTCGATTTCTGCAGGACGGCGCGGCGCAGTTGCTCGGCCAGGCTGCCACGTTCGTCCGACAGCACCACCCGCGCCACCGACTGCATCAGGATCCGGTCTTCGTTCGGGATCTGTTCCAGCGAACGCACGAACACGCCGCCGGGACGGTCGACCGATTGCGCATCCAGCCCGGCCGCGATCAGGTTCGTGATCCCGTCGCGCAGCCCCTGGCGGTAGCCGCCGCCGCTGCCACCACCATTGGCATTGACAGACTCGCCGTCGCCGCACCAGATCAGCAGGTCGACCACCAGGCCTTTCAGGCGCCACCATGCGTGCGCCTGCACCAGCTGGCGCGCCAGCTCGATGTTGGCGGCCTCGCGCACGTGCAGCAGCACGATGGGCGAATCGCCCGAGATCGCGTAGGCCCACAGGCCGGACTGGCCGCGGCTGTTGCGGGCGATGATGGCCGGGTCGGCGCGCAGCGCGGCCTGGGGATACAGCACGGCGCCGGCCAGGCAGGCGTAGAGCTGGGCATCGGCCTCGCTCGCATTCAGCTGGCGCAGCACCGCCTGGCCGTGGGTCCAGGCCAGCTCGAACATGCGGTCGGCCAGCGGGTTGCCGGCCTCGTGGGCCTGGTACTTGTCGACCAGCCCCAGCGCCGCCTCGCGCGTGGGGGCGACGCCGAGCAGCATGTCGACCGTGATCTCCTCATCGGGCGCCAGCGTGACGCGGCGCCGGATCGCCACCACCGGGTCCAGCACCGTGCCCTCATTGCCGCCCAGCTGCGCTCCAGGCGCTGCGGCCAGCGCGGCCGGCAGCGCATTGCCGCGGCCGCGGCCGATGAAGGCGGCGCGGCTGGTCTCGAAGGCCGGCGCATCGGCCGCGCCATGCACCACCATCAGGTTCAGCAAGACCGGCGCCTCCTCGTCCGGCGTCTGCGGCCTGCGCGTGCACAGGATGGCGCCGCGTTCCGCCAGGATCTCGGTCTGCACGAACATCCGGGAAAACACCGGGTGGGCGGCATCGGTGGCGGGCGGCGCCAGCACCACCTCGGCGTAGCCGGTGAGTTCGAGCGTGCGCACCCGCGGCGATTTGTTGGCGATGCGCGTGCGCCGCAGCTCGACGTCGTCCTCGGGCGAAACCACGATCTCGGTATGCAGGTCGATGCCGTGGTCGCTGCGGCGGAATTCGGCGCGGCCTTCCGAGAACAGGGCTTCGTAGCGGTCCGGCTCGGCCTGGGTGGGCTGGCGCGTGGTCGACCAGACGTCGCCGCTGTCCAGGTCGCGCACGTAGCAGAAATGGCCGCAGTCGTCGGCCGTCGGGTCGGCGCGCCAGCGGGTCACGGCCAGCGCGTTCCAGTGGCTGTAGCCGGTGCCGGCTGCGCTTACCATCACGTGATAACGGCCGTTCGACAGCAGCTGCACTTCGGGCTGGGCATCCGGGCCGCTTGCCGTGCGCGTGGCTGCGTTCGTCGTGCCCTCCTGGACGAGCTGGCGCAGCGCCGGGCTGCCGGCATCGGCCGGCATGGCGGCACCGGACTTGGGCACGCGCTCCTGCAACAGCAGCAGCGTGGCGCGGAACTGCGGGTCGCCCTCGAAACGGCGCTGCATCGGGCGCCCGTGCAGCAAATGGGACAGGGCCAGCAAGCCCATGCCCTGGTGGTGCACCATGAAGGAACGCACCACGGCGCAGGGCTGGCCGCGCGGAAGGCGCGCCGCCGTGTAGTCGACCGCCTCATAGAATCCGTACTGCCCGCTGAAGCCGAGGGCGGCCATGCGCTGCAGGTTGGCGCAGGCCAGCGCCGGCTCCACCATCAGGGCCAGCATGCCGGCATATGGCGCGATCACCATGTCGTCGCCCAGGCCGCGCCGGGCGCCGGTGCCGGGTACGCCAAAGGCGCGGTACTGGTAATTCATGGCCGCATCGACCGTGTTGTAGCCTGACTCCGAGATGCCCCAGGGGATGCCGCGCCGGCCCGCATACTCCGCCTGGACGCGAACCACGGCCCGATACGTCTGGTCGAGCAGCGTGCCGCGTTGGCTCGGCATCACCAGCAGCGGCATCAGGTATTCGAACATCGTGCCGTTCCAGGACAGCAGCAGCTGTTCGCCGTTCACCATCGACAGCTGGCGCCCCATTGCGAACCAGTGCTCCTGCGGCAGCTGGCCCTGGGCGATGCCGACGAAGCTGGCCAGCCGCGCCTCCGACGCCAGCAGGTCGTAGCTGCCGCTGTCGAGGCGGCGTTCGCTGACGTTGTAGCCGATCGCCAGCAAGTCGGTGTCGCGCCGGTACAGGAAGCGGAAGTCCATGGCGGCGAACTCGCGCGCCAGGCGCGCCAGCAGGCCGATCTCGTCCAGGCGCGCGCGCGCGTTGGCGCCGCCCTCTTCCACCATCGCGGCCAACGCATCGTCCAAGGGGGCCGGCACGCCGCCGTCGGCCAGTTCGCGCAGGGTCGGGATGCGGGTCAGGTTCGAATCCAGCACATAGGCTTGCGCCGCGCGCATCCAGGGCGCCGCCAGGAACAGGTCTGCCTGCGCGGCGCGGCATTGCGTGGCCAGCTTGCCGGCCCAGCTGCGCAGGGAGGTATATGCCTCCTGATCCTCGGCTTGTTCGAGGGATTGATCAAGGACTTGTTCGAGGACAGCCGCATCGCGCACCAGCGCCGCCAGGCAATCCAGCAAGCCGGGCAGCGTGTCGGTGTTGCGGCAGTGCGCGGGGCCGAGCTGGCGGCGCATCGCCGCGATGGCCTCCCTGGCCGGCGCGGCGGCATCGCTTGCCAGCTCGTCGACGATGTCGAGGGTGTCGCCGATGCCGGCCAGCGCGCGGCTGGATGCGACCGGCTGGTCGGCCAGCCCCTCGAGGCCCGCGGCAAGGGTCAGCAAGTGACCGGCCAGATTGCCGCTGTCGACCGTGGACACCACCATCGGCAGCAGCGGCGCCAGGTTTTTGGTGTCGTACCAGTTGTAGAAATGGCCGCGGTGGCGTTCCATCATGCCCATGGTCTGCAGGGTCGCGCGCGTGCGCGCCAGCAGTTCGGACGTGGCGGCATAGCCGAAATCCCAGGCGCTCAGGTTGGCCAGCAGTGCCAGGCCGATGTTGGTCGGCGAGGTGCGGTGGGCGATCCTCGGGGTCGGGTGCTCCTGCATGTTGTCGGGCGGGAGCCAGTTTTCTTCAGGGACCACGTGGTCTTCGAAGAAGGCCCAGGTGCGCCGCGCCAGCCGGTGCAGGAAGCGGCGCTGGCCGCCGTCGAGGGCTGCCGGCGGCCTTTCCACCGGCAGGCTGACCCACCAGGCGACCACCGGCGACAGGAACCACAGCAGAAGCAGCGGCGCCGCGGCGAACAGGGCCAGCGGATTGGCGAAGGAGAGCAGCAGCGCGCAGCCGACGGCGAAGGCCGGCGCAAAGCCCATGTTGCGCCAGTTGCTTTCCAGGTCGGTGCTCGAGCGTGACAGGCTGGACGCCTTCCACTCCAGCAGGTGGCGCTTGCTGACGTCCATGCGCCAGGCGGTCCGCATGATCGCATCCAGGCTGTACCAGGCTTCGTAGGGCAGGAAGGTCAGATGCAGGACGGCCTGGCCCAGGGCGCCGGCGCTGTCCTGCGACCAGTTCAGCAGGTGCTGGCGCAACGCGACGTCGTGCGGCTTGTCAAGGCGGATCAGGGATTGCGCGAACACCGGCAGGAACAGCACTGCCAGCACCGCGGCGCTCCAGAATGCCGGCCCGGCCAGTTCGGACCAGCACAGCAGCAGGAGCACGGTCAGCACCGGCGCCACCAGGCTGCGGCGCAGATTGTCGAACAGCTTCCACTGCGACAGCGCCGACAGCGGATTGCGCAGGGTGCCTCCATCCGGCCCCGGCACGCGCGCGCCCAGCCAGCCGGCCAGCTGCCAGTCGCCGCGGATCCAGCGGTGGCGGCGGCCGACGTCGTCGCTGTAGCGCGCCGGGCAGGCTTCGTGCAGCTGGACGTCGCTCAGCAGGCCGGAGCGGATATGGCAGCCTTCCAGCAGATCGTGCGACAGCACCCGGTCATCCGGGAAGCGCCCGCGCAGTACGCGCTCGAACACCTCGAGGTCGTAGATGCCCTTGCCGGTGAAGGAGCCTTCGCCGAACAAATCCTGGTAGACGTCGGACACGGTGCGCGTGTACGGGTCGATGCCGGGCACGCCGCCGCACAGGCGTTCGTAGCGCGAGGCGTCTTCCAGCGGCAGCGATGCCGACACGCGCGGCTGCAGCAAGCCATAGCCCTCGACCACCCGGCTGCCCGCCGCGTTCAGCACCGGCGCGTTGAGCGGGTGTGCCATGGTCGCGACCAGCTGGCGGGCGGCGTCGCGCGGCAGCTGGGTGTCGCTGTCGAGCGTAATCACGTAGCGTGTTTCGGCCAGGCCGTCGACGCTGCCTTCGACCACGGCGAAGGGGGCACGCACGCCGCCATGCAAAAAGGCGTTCAAGTCTTCCAGCTTGCCGCGCTTGCGTTCGCGCCCGATCCAGGCGCCCTCGCCATCGCTCCAGACGCGCACGCGGTGCAGGAACAGGAAAGGTCCACTATCCGGCGCCACATCCGGCGCCGCGTACTTGTGGTTCAGCGCAGCGATGGCGGCGCGCGCCTGCTCGACCAGTTCGGCGTCATCGGGCATGTCGCGCAGCGGCGCATCCAGCAAGTCGGTCAGCAGGCAAAAGCGCAGATGCGGATCGCGGTTGGCCAGGTAGCGCACCTCAAGGGCGTCGCACAATGCGGCCACGTTGTCGCGGCTGTACAGCAGGGCCGGCACCGCCACCACGGTCTGCGCGTCGGCCGGGATGCCGGCACTGAAATCCATGCGCGGCAGCGGGTTCGGACGCACCAGGCGCGTGGCCAGCAAGTTGACCAGGGACAGCGCCAGCTGGCTGGCCCCGAAGGCACCCAGCACGCCCACCGCGATCTGCAGCGCAATGCCGGCGCCGCCCTGGGCCGCATGGATCACGGCGGCCGCGGTAAACAGGCAGCTCAGGATGCCGATCGCGCCGAGATAGAACAGCAGCGGCAGGCGACGAAGGGCATCGAGCAGCCCCGTGCGCATGTTCAGGCGGCGCTCCAGCTGCGCCAGGCCGGCACCGGCCAGGTAATAACCGACGTGACGTTCGCGCTGCCCCTCTTCCGTTTCCGCTTCGGCGGCCAGGGCCAGCGCCTCGCCGGTCACTTCGATTTCGCTGCGCCGGCTGGTGCGCGCCAGGCGCTCGACCTCGTGGCGGTAGTGGTCGCGCGTGGCGAAATCCATCTTGCCGTAGACACCGGCCGGATCCTGGCGCAGCGCCTGCTCGACCGTGCTCAGGGTCTCGACGAACTCGCGCCAGTCCAGGGTGCCGAGCAGGCGCAGGCTGCCGATGCTGTTGGCCACCGACACCTGGTCGGCGGACTGACGCGCGATGTCGGCCTGCACCGCCCCCTCGATGGTGCGCTCGTCGTCGGCCAGGCGGGTGGCGATCCATTGCAGGGCCTGGGTCAGCGGGCCGCTGCGGCCCTGCAGTCGCCGCGTCAATTCGGCCACGAAGCTGGCGCCCATCGCCGGCACCTCGCGCGCCATGTCGGCCACCAGCAGGATCAGGTCGCCGGGGCGCTGGTCGGCCTGGGCCGCCAGGCGATCGGCCCAGCGCTTGGCCAGCGCGCGCTGATCGCAGGTGTGCGACTGGCGCGCGGCGATGCGGCGCACGTTTTCCAGCAGGGCCAGGCGCAGCATGATGGGGATCGCCCACAGCTCGCCCAGCGCCAGCGGCGCGCCTTCCTGGTAGGCGGCGATGAAACGGGCGAGACTTTCCGGCTCGAGCCGGCCATCGCCATGCGCGACGGCTTCCAGCGCCAGTCCATACACGCGCGCATGCCTGCACGCTTCATCCGTACCCGCGGCCAGGCAAGGCAGCGCGCAATTGTAATGACGCGGCAGGTGGCTGTGTGCGAGCCTGACCTGTTCCTCGATCATGTAGGCGTGATCGAGCAGCCATTCGGCGGCCGGCGCAAGGCGCACGCCGGCTTCGGCGGCTCGCGTCAGGCCGGCGCAGGCGTCGGCAATGACGCGCGCGTTGCCTGCCAGGCGGTCGAGCAGGCGCGCGTTGCCCGGCTGGGTGCCCAGCTGGTGGACGGCCGCCAGCCTGCGCCCGTGCACCGCCATCTGGGCGGCGGAGAACAGTTCGGCGCGCAGGGGCGCGGCATCGTCGGGCAGGCGGTGGCGTTCGTCTTTCAACAGGGACCTCGATATTGGCGTGCGCAGCCGGACTGCTGGCAAGCGGAATCGAGGCGCACGGCTGAAGCCATGCTAAAAGATCAGGTCCCGGGAGACCGTGCGTTAGCGTACGCTCGCCTTTTTAAGGGCGAACCTACGCTGTGCGGGTAGATGATTATTCGGCCAGCGCGATCCCGCCCGTCAAAGTCCAGGCTTGCGGGTGGCCGGCGCGGCGCAAGGCCAGGGCGGCGCGCGCGCTGCGGTTGCCGCTGCGGCAGACGAAGACCAGCGGGCGTTCCGGCGTGGCCAGGAAGTGGGCGAGATGCTCGGCCAGGCGCGACAAGGGCACATTGAGCGCAGCCCGTCCATGCAGGCCGCATGCACCGGCGTCGGCTTCGGCCGCCTCGCGCACGTCGATCAACAGCGCATCGCTGTGCGCCTGCAAAAAGGCGGCCAGTTCCGACGAAGCCAGTTGCGCCGCGCCGGCGTCCACGGCTTCGGTGTTCGCGGTACGCAGCGGCAGGCCGTCGATGTCGATGGCGTGACAGCGCAGCGCCGCGCGCCCCGCCACTTCCGCGCCATCCGCATCGGCGGTGAAGGCGATGCCGGCACCATCCGGCGCCTGCAGCACATACAGCATGCGCGTTCCCTCCGCCGGCAGCCGTGCCAGCATCCGCGCGCCGACCGCGATGACGTCGGCATCCGCCGGCCAGCCCAATGTGCCGGGATCGGACTGCGCCTGGCCCAGCGCCGCGCGCAGGGCTGCGCGCGCGGCCGCGCCCTCCGGGTCGGCGCCGGTGCCGAGCACCGCGGCCGCCGTCAGGCCCTGGGCGCCGATCAGGGATGCGATACGCGGCGCCAGCGCCAGTGGCGGATCGATCGCGATGCAGGTGCGTGCGTCCAGGTCGAAGGCGATCCAGCCGTGGCGCCCCTCGCTGCTCACCTGCAGCAAACCGTGGGCGGCGCCGCTCAGGGGCGATGGCGCCAGCAGTCCGGTGCGCGCCGCCAGGCCGCAGCGGCGAATGCGCGCGCAGGCATCCTCGATGAAGTCCAGGGTGGCCAGCGGCCCGAAGGACAGGCGCACTGCGCCGTTGCTGCGCCACAGGGGCAGGCCCATGGCGTCAAGCACGTAGCTGGGCGCCGCCTTGGCCGCCGAGCAGGCCGAGCCCGCGCTGACGCGCAGGCCGGCGGCGTCGAACAGATCGAGCACGTCGCGCGACTGCATGCCCGGCACGGCAAAGTTCAGGGTGGTCGGCAGCGCGTTTTCGCGCGGCGCATTGAAGACGATGCCGGGAAAGGCGTCCGCCAGCACCGCCGCCAACTGGTCTCGCATGGCGGCCATCTCGGCGTGGCTGCGGAAGGTATCGCCCTCTTCCAGCGCGGCCAGCACCGCGCCCAGTGCGGCGATGCCGGCCATGTTCTCGGTGCCGGAACGCTGCCCCGCTTCCTGGCCGCCGCCGATCATCAGCGGCGTGTAGGGCGCACCGTCGCGCACGTACAGCATGCCGATGCCTTTGGGCGCATACAGTTTGTGGCCGGAGAACGGCGCGTAATCGATGCGGGTCTGGGCCAGGCCGAGCGGCAGCTTGCCGAGTGCCTGCACGCAGTCGACCATCCAGTAGGCGCGCGGACCGTGCTCGCGCAGGGTGCGCGCGATGCCGTCCAGGTCCGAGACGATCCCGGTCTCGTTGTTGGCTGCCATGGTACAGACCATGGCAGCGCGCGGCGCCAGTTCGCGCAGGATGTCGAGGCGGTGGCGGCCGTCGGCATCGACCGGCAGCGCCCGCAGCGCGAGGCCGGTGCCGAGCAGGCGGTTCCAGTGCGCCAGGCTTTCCGAGACGGCCTTGTGTTCGGTCGCGCCATAAATCAGGAGGTCACCGCAGCTGTCGCCCGCCGCCAGGCGCTCGCGGATCGCGCACAGCGCCGACAGCACCGCGGTCTGGATGCCTTCGGTGGCGCCGCTGGTAAACAGCACCCGGCCCGGCCCGGCACCCAGCACGCGACGTGCCCGGGTACGGGTGGCATCGAGGATCTGACGGGCGCGCAGGCCGCAGGCATGGCTGCTGCTGGGATTGCCGAAACAGCCGCCCATCGCATCGAGTGCGGCCGCGATGGCGGCGGGCAGGACCGGGGAAGTGGCGTTTGCGTCGAGATAGAGTTCGTCGGCTGAGGAGGCGTGGCTCATGAAATAATAATTGCCAAAAGTCCAAAAAAAAGTGCGCGAGAGGCACCATATTGAGTAATATGTTACGGACTCAAGCAGGATAAGACGTTCTAAAGTTTCAGCGAGTTTGCCAGCCTCATAGAAAAAATATTCTCATCACGGCAGGAAAATAGAATGAACTCACTCGACAAATTCGATTGCGCCATCCTGGCCGCGCTCCAGGCCGACGCCACCCTGTCGATTTCCGGTTTGAGCGAGAAGGTCGGCCTGTCCAGCACCCCCTGCTGGAAACGGGTCAAGCGCCTGGAAGAAGAAGGCTATATCGAAAGCCGGGTCAGCATCGTCAACCGCGCCAAGGTCGGTTTGCCGGTGACGGTGTTCGTCAGCGTGCGCACCATCGAGCATGACGAGAAATGGCTGGAGCGCTTCGCGTCGGCCGTGGTGGCCCTGCCCGAAGTGCTCGAATTCCACCGCATGAGCGGCGACGTCGACTACCTGCTGAAGGTGGTCACGACCGACATCGGCGGCTACGACCGCTTCTATAAAAAGCTGATCAAGACCGCGCAGCTGTCCGGCGTATCGTCGGCATTCTCGATGGAGCAGATCAAGTACACGACCGCGCTGCCGCTGGACCTGATCTCGCACGGGCTGCCGGCCTGATGCCGCTGCCGGCGCGAATTGCGCCACGAATCGTGCGATGATGGCGTCCGTTCGATTCAACACGGAGACGCGGCACCCATGAAAATCGTTTCACTCGCGCTGGCGGCAAGCCTGCTGTCCACGACTGCGCTGGCCCAGGACCAGCTCGTACGCATCGGCCTGAGCGGCCCGCTCACCGGCGCCAACGCCTTTGCCGGCAAGGACAACGAGAACGGCGTGCGCCTGGCCATCGAAGAACTCAACGCCAAAAAGATCAGGGCGGGCGGCAAGATCCTGCGCTTCGAGCTGATGTCCGAAGACGACCAGGGCGACCCGAAATCCGGTGTCAACGTGGCCCAGAAGTTCGCCGACGCCGGCGTCAGATTCGTGCTCGGCCCTTACAACTCGGGCGTGGCGATTCCGGCCTCGCGCGTCTACAACGACAGCGGTATCCTGATGTCCACCGTCGGCACCAGCCCCAAGATCACGCAGGCGCGCTATCCGAACGTGTTCCGCATCGTTGCCAGCGATACCCAGGTCGGCGCCTCGATGGCGTCCTACGCGGCCAAGGAGCTCAAGATCAGGACGGTGGGCGTGATCGATGACCGCACCGCCTTCGGCCAGGGCATCGCCGATGAGTTCGCACGCCAGGCGCGCGCGGCCGGCCTTACCGTCGCCGGCCGCGAATTCACGAACGAGAAGGCGAGCGACTTCGCCGCCATCCTGACCTCCTTCCGCACCAAAAAGGTGGATGCCATCTTCTTCGGCGGCTACGCACCGCAGGGTGCCCCGATGGCGCGCCAGATGAAACAGCTCGGCATGGCGAATGTGCGCCTGCTTGGCGGCGACACCCTGTGCAGCCCCGAAATGGCCAAGCTGGGCGGCGATGCCGTCGGCGCCAACGTGCTGTGCGCCCAGGCCGGCGCCATGCTCGACAAGCAGGCCGGCGGCCCGGCCTTCAAGGCGCGCTACAAACAGCGCTTCGGGCGCGACCCGGACGTGTACGCGCCCGCTTTCTACGACCAGACCCAGTTCATCGCCAAGGCCATCCAGGATGCGAACAGTGTCGATGCCGGCGCTGTCGGCAAGTTCCTGCACACCGCCAGCTACGCCGGCGTGGCGGGCACCTACGGCTACGACGCCGGCGGCAACCTCAAGAAAACCGCGGTCACGGTCTACACCTTCAAGGGCGGCCAGCTGGCACCTTTGGCGAACTACTGACGAATCGCCTGTCAAGACTGGGCGGCCGGCGGCGCAAGGCGTATCCTTGTGCCGCCTTATTTTTTTCCGAGCACATCCCGATAATGAACCAGATCCTGAAGCTGGGCGCGATCGCAGCCGCCGCCCTGATTGCCTGCGCGCCCGCCGCTGTCGCCCAATCCACTGCCCGATCCACCGCCCCACCCGCCGCCAAGCCGGCCACCGCCACCGACAGCGTCGCATCCAAGCGCCTTGCACAGCTGGGCGACGATTACTGGAATGCGCAAGCGCGCTTCGACCCCATCGCGGCCAGCGAAGCGGGCGACCCGCGCTTCCCCGACCAGATCGGGATGTCGATCGCGCCGAAGAACCGTGCCCGCCAGTTTGCGCTGTACAAGGACATGCTCGAGCGCCTGCATGGAATCCGCCGCGACGGCTTGTCCGCGCGTGACCAGACCAGCTGGGACATCCTCGACTTCGACCTGCGCACCACGCTTCGCTTCGAAGCCTTCCCCGAGCATCTGCTGCCGCTGAACCAGATGGACGCCATGCCGGTGACGCTGGCGAATTATTCCAGCGGCCAGGGCGCCCAGCCGCTGGCGACCGTAAAGGATTACCAGGCTTACCTGAGCCGCCTGAACCAGCTCACGCCCTGGATCGACCAGGCCATCGCCAACATGCGCGAAGGGATGAAGCGCGGCGTCGTGCTGCAAAAGGCGGTCATGGTGTCGGCCCTGCCCCAGTTCAAGCAGCTGGTGGCGGCCAAGACTGAGGACAGCATCTATTACGCGCCGGTGCAGCACTTCCCGGCCAGCTTCCCGGACGCCGACAAGAACCGTCTGGCCGCCTCCTACCGCGCTACCATCGAGGGCAAGCTGAATGCGGCGCTGGCGCGCCTGGCGACCTTCCTCGAAACCGAATACCTGCCGGCCTGCCGCACCAGCACGGGCTGGAGCGCGCTACCGCAGGGCATGGACTGGTACCTGGCGCGCGTGGCCAGCCAGACCACGACCGATTTGCAGCCGGAACAGATCCACCGGATAGGCCTGAAGGAAGTCGCCCGCATCCAGGGCGAATACGCGCGCATCGGCCCGCAGATGGGTTACACCGGCGCGCCAAGCGGCCTGCCGACATGGGTCAGCGCACAGGCCAAGTACAAGCCCTTCAAGACCGAGGGCGAGATCATCGAGGTCTACCGCAAGCTGAACGCCACGCTGAACACCAAGCTGCCGGCGCTGTTCTCGCTGCGTCCAAAGACGCCGCTGGACATCCGCCTGGAGCCGGAACTGACGCGCGCCACCGCCTCCGACCACTACACCCCGCCGGCCACCGACGGTTCGCGTCCGGGCGTGTTCTGGTCGGTCGTGAACGACCCGGCCCAGTACGGCGACACCGGCATGGTCACGCTGTTCCTGCACGAGGGCCAGCCGGGCCACCACTTCCACATCGCGCTGACCCAGGAACTGGGCCTGCCGACCTTCCGCCAGTACTACTTCAACAATGCCTTCACCGAAGGCTGGGCGCTGTATGCAGAAACCCTGGGCAAGGAAATGGGCCTGTTCGACAAGCCGGAGGATTATTTCGGCCACCTGAACGACGAGATGCTGCGCGCGGTGCGCCTGGTGGTCGATACCGGCATGCATGCGAAGGGCTGGACCCGCGAGCAATCGATCCAGTACATGCGCGACACCCTGGGCTATCCGGAATCGATCGCGCGCAGCGAGACCGAGCGCTACATGGCGTGGCCGGGCCAGGCGCTGGGCTACAAGATCGGCGCCCTGAAAATCCAGGAACTGCGCGCCCGCGCGCAAGCGGCGCTGGGACCGAAGTTCAGCCTGCCGAAATTCCACGAGATCGTGCTGGGGGAAGGGACTTTGCCACTGGCGCTGCTTGAGAAGAAGGTGGATCGTTGGATTGCCGAATCCCGGTAGGGTGGACGGCTGTACCCGGGCGATTGCGTTGACGCGGCTTTGATGCCGTCCACGCGTTCAACCAAGGCATGCGTGACCGATATGCATGCGATGTTTGAACGCGTGGACGGGAAACCCGACTCGCCGTCCGCGTCCACCCTACCGGGACGCAATCGTTATTGGACTGGCGCCACGCGCCACACCACCCCGCCGGCATCGTCCACCACCAGCAGCGCCCCATCCGCCGCCACCGCCACCGCCGCCGGGCGTCCCCACACGTCGCGGTCGGACAGCACCATCCCGCTCATGAAGTCCTGGTACTGCCCGGTCGGCACGCCATTCTTCATCATCACGCGAATCACTTTATAACCGGTGCGGATGCCGCGGTTCCAGGAGCCGTGCAGGGCCAGGAAGACGTCGCCGTCGTACTCTTTCGGGAAGGCGTTCTTGCTACCAGCCGGGGCGTGGTAGACCGTCATGCCCAGTGGCGCCGAGTGGGCCTGGATCAGGGTGTCGGGAACGATGGCCTTGCCCTTCAGGTCGGGGCGGATGCCTTTCAGGCGCGGGTCTTCGTGTTCGCCCAGGTAGTACCACGGCCAGCCATAGAAGCCACCCTGTTTTACGCGCGTCACGTAATCCGGCGGCAGGTTGTCGCCCAGTTCGTCGCGCTCGTTCACGCTGCAGAACAAATCGCCGGTGTCCGGATGCACCAGCATCCCGACGCAGTTGCGCAAGCCGTTGGCGTAGTTGCGGCGGTTCTTGCCGTCGGGGTCGAAAGCGAGCACCGTGGCGCGGTCGGTTTCCTCGGCCCAGGCACCGCCCGGGCCGTGCTGCTTTTCCCACTCGGGCAGCGCCAGCGGCGGCTTGTTGCCGATGCCGGAGGCGATGTTGGTGGCCGAGCCGACCGACACGAACAGGGTCTTGTCGTCTTTCGAGAAGGCCAGCGTGCGCGTGGTGTGGCCGCCCGTGGTGTCGCTGAGCTTGTCGACAACGGTTTCCGGCTCGCCCTTGGCCTTCAGGTCGCCCGACGCATACGGGATGCGCACCACCGAGTTCACGTTGGCCACGTACAGGTATTTTGGATTCGGGCCGGACGGCCACAGCGCCATGCCGTAGGGCCGCGACAGGCCGCTGGCGAACACGCTGGTGCTGTCGGCCTTGTCGCCGCCTTTCGCGCGCAGGATGCTGATCTGGCCCTTGCCGGTATCGGCCAGCAGGATGTCGCCGTTCGGCGCACGCAGCGCCAGGCGCGCCTTGCCGGTGTCCGCGGCAAAGGTCGTGACCTTGAAGCCCTTCGGCACCGCCGGCAGCGCGCCGTCCGGGCGGGCCGCCACTTTCGGGCCGTTGCCGGCGCTCTCGCTGGCGAAGGGCCGCACCAGGCTGGCGACCGTGATGTGGTGCAGGTCGCCGGGCTTGTCCTCGGTCCAGGCACCGGCCTTGTCGCTGCCGCCGGCCTTCGGCGAAGCGGCCGCCGTGGCCTTGCCGCTCTGGCCGGCCAGGTAATCGATCACGGCGGCGCGCTGCCTGGCATCGGCGACGCCGATCGGCATCGCGGTGCCCGGCACGTCCTTGTTCGGGTCGCGCAGGAAGACGTCGAGTTCCGCTTTGGTCCAGGTCTTGCCGGCGGCGCCGGCTTTCGCCAGCGCGTCGGTGTAATTGAACCCCGGGACGCTGGCCGCCTTGCGCCCGACCACGTTGAACAGGCCGGGGCCGGCGCGCGAGCCCATGCCGGCATCCGCCGTGTGGCAGCTGGCGCAGTTGCGCTCGAAATAGGTCTGGCCGGCCGACGGTGCAGCCGCCGCGGCACCCGCCAGCGCCAGCCAGCCGAAGGTGGCGCTCAGCGCCGTCAAAGTATTCTTGTGCATTGTTCTCCTCTTTCTCCTGCAGGGTTCAATCGATCATGAAGACCGGGTAACGGCGCCACTCCGGCTCGCGGTAGCGCGCGCAATTGGCGAAGATGAAATCGAGTACCGCGCCCTGATCCTTCAACAGATCCGGGTTGGCGGCCTTCCACTCGGCGAATCCGGCCGCCAGCGCCGGCTCCTCGCGCAGCAGCTTCTCGGCCTCGTCCTCGAACACGTAGTCCGAGTAGGCTTCCTTCTTTTCCAGCACACTATTAAAGAAGCCCCAGCGGAAGAAGCTGTCGTGGGCCAGCGGTTCCAGCATCTCGACCGCATAGCGCGCATTGTCCTGGTCCAGCCAGACGATATGGTCGCCGGCGCGCAGGGTGATGGTGGCGCAGCCGCGTTCCAGCTGCACGTCGTCGTGGAACATGTGGCCTTCGTAGGCGTTCGCACGCGAGGTCACCGACTTCACGTGGTAGCAAGCCACCTCCTGCGCGCGTTCGGATTCCACGCGTTCCATGCGCACACCGTTCCACTGCAGGCGCTCGATCACTTCGCGCCACTGCTGCGGCACCACGTAGGCGCGCGGCGCGTAGACCACGATGTCGGCCGGGAAGCGGTTGTAGTAGGGGATGTCCTTTTCGTAGGGCGCGCTGCGGTCGTACCACAGGCGCTGGTAATCGCCCAGCAGGCTCGGCTTGTATTTCGCCTCGTAGCCCTTGAAGCGGAAGCTGGCCGGGTTGGCCTCGTCCATCGCCCAGTGGATCGGCCATTCGCGGCGCGTGCGGCCATTGTCCCTGGCGGCGCGGCGCAGCTGCACGATGCGCTCGCCGTTGGCGACCGTGAAGTCGAGCGCCGTCTCCACCAGCGCGCGCATCGAGTGGTAGCGGTCGGCGAAGGGTTTCAGCATGTGGGTCTCGGGCATGAAACCGATCGTGTTGTGCAGGGCCGCGTAACCGGTCGAGAAGCGCGCGGTCTCCAGGAATTCGGCGATACCCCCGTCCGGGCTGTCATTTACCGGATTCACATACGGGCAAGTCGGCCAACCGCGCTGCGCCATGCCGGCGTACATGGCGGGCAGCATGCTGTCGCGCAAAAAGGCGCCCAATTCTCCGCCCAGCTTGTCGGCCTGGGTGTGGATCAGGGTCATCGTGTAGGCGTAATCGGCACCATTGGACGTATGCGTGTCGACCATCACGTCCGGACTCCAGGCGCTGAAGAATTCGTTGAAGACGCGCGCCGTCAGGGTGTCGCACTTGACGAAGTCGCGGTTCAGGTCCAGGTGGCGGCTGTTGCCGCGGAAGCCGAACTGCTCGGGGCCGTCCTGGTTCACGCGCGAGGTGTTGTTGCGGTTGAAGGCGCCGTCGACGTTATACAGCGGGATGAAGATGAACACGGTCCTGCCCAGCGCGGCCAGGCGCTCGGGCTCCCGGCAGAAGTCGCGCACCAGCGCCATGCAGGCATCGACGCCTTCCGGCTCGCCCGGGTGGATGCCGTTATTGTTGAAGAACACCGGGCGGCCTTCGCGCTTGATCTCGCCGCAATTGAAGGCGCCGTCGCTGCTTACCACGCCGGCGTGGATCGGCACGCCCGCATCCGAGGTGCCGATCTGGGAAAAGCGCAGCACGCGCGGATGGTGGCGGGCCAGGTCTTCGTACCAGGCGATGCAATCGGCCCAGGTGGTGGTCTGGTTCTGGTTGCCCTTCTCGAAAGGCGTCTGCAATGATGTGGACATGGTGTGTGCGGTGAGGGTGTTTCCAGGATTGCTAAGATACCTCAGAAGCCTCCCCAAGTGGCAGCGCGATCGCGACCAGCGTGCCCTCGCCCGGCCTGGACTGCACCTGGATGCTGCCGCCCAGCGCGAACACGCGCTCGCGCATGCCGATGATGCCGATGCCTTCCGAGGCCAGTGCCGGATCGAAGCCTTCGCCGTCGTCCTGCACCTCGATCTGCAGCGCATCGCTGGCCTCGGACAGCACCAGGCTGACGCGCGCGAACCCGGCGCCGGCGTGCTTCATGATGTTGGACAGCGCTTCCTGCACGATGCGGTAGGCGGAAATCGCCAGTTCGTTGCCGATCTTCGAGAAATCGCCCTCGGTATGAAAATCGAAATCCAGGCCGGCGCTGCGATAGTGATTCACCATTTCCTCGACCGCGCCGTGCAGGCCCAGCATGTCCAGCACTTCCGGACGCAGCCTGCGCACCAGCCGGCGGCCGTTGGCGTACAAGTCGAGCGCCAGCCGGGTGATGGCCAGGGCCTTGGTGCCGATCTGTTCGACTTCCGGGCCGGGCGGCGCCTGGCGGGCCAGGTGCTGGATGGTCTGCGATTCCAGGCGCACCGCGATCAGGGACGCGTTGAGTTCATCGTGGATCTCGATCGCGATGCTTTTGCGTTCGTCCTCGATGATGCTGTTGACCTTCTGGATCAGCTTCCTCTTGTCGGCATCGGCGCGCAGCGCCTCGTTGCGCGAGGCCAGCAGATCGCGGGTGCGCTCGGCCACCTTGTTTTCCAGGTCTTGCTTGGCTTCGTCCAGCGCCACCGACATCTCGCCAATGGATGCCTGCAGTTCGCCGATCTCGCCGCCGGTCGTCACCGGCAGCTGCACGCGCACATTGCCGCCGCGGATGCGGCGCAGCACCGCGATCGCCTCGCGCAGCGGCACCGTCAAGCTGCGCGCCAGGATGTAGGCGAGCGCGCCGCTGGCGATCAAGGCCAGCGCCGCCAGCGCCAGCTCGATGCGGAAGCGCCGGATCTGCTTGGCCAGCATGTCGGTCGGCGACATGCTCACGCGCACCCGCCCCACCACCTCCGTGGTCAGCGTCGGCGGCCGGGTGTCGCTGGAGGCCGAGACGTGCGGCGTGCCGTTGTCCGAGAACAGGTTGATCCAGACCACCTGCTTGCGGATGGCCGCCTCGTACCAGCGGCCATCGGGCTGCGGCAGGACCGGGTGCTCGGACACCACGCTGACCCGGTTGCGGCCCGTGGTGTCGACCACGTCGATGCGGTAGACGCTGGTGTCCGACTGCACCAGGCCATTGATGGTGAGGCGCAGGTCCGACAGGTTGCCGGAGATGACGTTGTACTCGCTGGTCTCGGCCAGCGCGCGCGCCAGGATGCGGCCGCGTTCGGCCAGTTCCTCGTCGACCTGGGTGCGGTGCGCATACCAGGAATAGCCGACGAAGGCCGAGAACAGCAGCACCACCGGCAGCATGGTGATGAAGGCCATGCGCAGGCCGATGCTCCAGCCGCGCCAGAACTGGAGCGTCATGGCGGCGGCGCCGGCGGCGCGGGGTGCGGCAGGCGCGTGAAGTGGCGCGCCGCGTCGTCCACGGTCACGTCGAGCGAACGCGCCACGCCCTCGTTGACGATGGTGTGGAAGTAACGCGGAAACTGCGGCGGCGGCAGCTGGCCGCCGGCGACGTAAGCCGCCGCGATCTCGGCCACCTGGGTGTTGATGTCCTCGATTTCGGAATAGGTCGTGCCCAGCGCCCCGGCCTTGACCATGTCGGCCGAAAAGCCGATCACGCCCTGCTTGTGGCGGTAAGTCGAGAGCAGGATGTTGCGGAAGTTCTCGACGTTGTAGACGGCGCTGTCGGGCAGGGCCAGCAGGACGTCGGTCTGGGCGATGCGGTTCAGCAGCTGGTTGATGTCGGTGTCCGTGTCGGCGCCCTCGCCCGCCTCCAGCACTGCGACCTTCTCCAGTGCCAGCGCCGGTTTCAGGAAGGCGGTGTCGGCACCCAGCAGGGCCGCCACCCGCACCGGTCGCCGGTACAGCAGCGCGGCCAGGCGCAGCTGATCGGCCGGGGCAGGCTCCGCATACACCGCGGTGATCGCCGCCGCATGCAGCGGCGCCAGCTTGCCGACGATGGCGCGATAAACCTGGCTCGAGGTGAAGGCGGAAATGACCACGCAATCACAGCGGCGGGCGGCCACCTCGCGCAGCGCGTTGGGGCCGATCGCCACGTAGAGCATGCGGCGGCGCTGGGCCAGTTCGGTGCGGAAGCCGGCGAAGGTGGGGAGCAGGCGTTTGTACAGATCTTCAGCGATGCGGCGGGTGATGGCGCTGTCGTCGCCGGGGATGATCTGGAAGCGGAAGCCCTGGGCGGCGGGTTGGGGTTTGCTGGCGTTGGCGCTGGTGGCAGCCATGACGAACAGGCTGCCGAGCAGCAGCCTGCGGGCCATCAGGATTGTGCGACCGAGCACCTGACGCACGCCCGTTAAGGCTCGATCAACCCATGCTTCACCGCCAGCTTGGTGATGTAAGCCTGGCGATGCACCCCCAGCTTTTCCTTCACCGACTGGCTGATGTTGCTGATCGTCTTGGTCGACAGGCTCAGGCGTTCGGCGATCTCGTTGTTGGTCAGCCCCTCCGCCATCAGCTTGAAGATCTCCAGGCTGCGCTCGTCCAGCTGCGACTGTGGCGAGACGTCGCCGCGCACGGCGATGCTGGCCAGGCGTTCGGCGATCTGCGGCGGGAAGTAGAGTTTGCCGGCGTGGGCGTGGCGCACCGCTTCCGCCAGGTCGGCCGGGTCGCAATCCTTGGTGACGAAGGCGTGGGCGCCGAGGCGGTAGGTTTCCTTGATCAGGCTGTCCTGGTCGAACTGGCTGAGGAAGACGATTTTCGCCTGCGGATCGGCCTTCAGGATGTTCTGCGCCGCGTCCATGCCGGTCAGCTCGGTGCCGAAACGGATGTCGAGCACCGCCACGTCCGGTTTCTGTTCGGCGTACATGGCCGCCGCCTCGCTCGGGGTCTTGGCCTGGCCTACGACGTCCATGCCCTGGGCGCTCAGCGACATGGCGAAACCGGTCATCACGATCGGGTGGTCATCCGCCAGCATCACGCGGATCGGCTTCTGGTCTTTCTGCACTTGGTTTCTCCGGACATTCATCGACATCGGCTTGCCAATCTCTGGCACTTCGGCCTACCACGACATCGAAGTTGCCGCAGGCGCTTCGAGATTATTCCATACAACAAGGCGCGAAGTGAACCGATAACGACTGGAATACCAGACTACCAATAAATCTCTTTTCTTTTGCTATGTCCTAGCATATAGTTATTCCAACAGGTCGCGATATTCCGTCATTGCAAGTGCAAACAGGAGGATGGCCATGCAGTTTTCTCATACCAACGAAGGTGGCAGCAAAGCCGGCAAGTTCATGCTGGTCGCCGGCCTGCACGTGGCGATCGGCGCGCTTTTCATCCACAGCATGAACAGCCGCCACATCTCCCTGTCCCGGGTGACCGACCAGGTACTTGTGATGCTCGATCCTCAGCCGGTGGAGCCGCCCCCGCCACCGCCGCCACCGCCGATGCCTGCGCAATCGCTGCCGCCGCTGGTGCCACCCACGCTGGTGGTGCCGGAACCCGAGGTCGCCGTGGCCGCGCCGCCGGATGCGCCGCCGCTGCATGCCACCACCACCCCCGATCCGTCCCAGCCCACCGCGACGGGCGCCAGCGCCAATCCGCTGCCGGACGGGGCGCCGGGCGGTGCGGCAAAGGCGAACACGGCCCAGGTCCGCACCGCGGTACTGGCCGATCCCAAGGCCTGCGCCCTGCCCGACTACCCGGCACGCGCCGCCCGCGACGGCATTACCGGTACCACCATGCTGTCGCTGCTGGTCGGCGCCGACGGGCGCGTGAGTTCCTCGCGCATCGACCGATCCAGCGGCTCGCGCGACCTGGACCGGGCTGCCGTCGGTGCCCTCAGCCTGTGCAAGTTCAAGCCGGCCACCAGCAACGGCGTGCCGGAAGCCGGGTGGGCGCAGCTGGCCTACGTCTGGACGCTCGACCAGTAAGAACCCTTCTTTGCCCTCCCCCGGTCCTCAGCCAGGCGGGCTTTTTTTATTCCCATGTCGCGCGGCAGGCCATGCCACGCCAGCACGAAAGGACGAGCATGCGTCACCTTCGAAACCTGCCCGGTGCATTCGGGCCGGCCGGCTTCGCCACGGCGCTGGTGCTGGCGCTGGCGATCGGCTGGCTGTCGCTGCGGCCGCATACCGTCCCCGTGCCCGCCGCGGCGCCGGCCTCCGGCTTCGCGGCGGCGCGCGCCCTGGCCCACGTGAACGCACTGGCGCAGGCGCCGCGGCAGGCCGGCAGCGCCGCCAACGCCGCCGCGCGCGACTACATCGTGGCCCAGCTGCGCGCGCTCGGCCTGGCACCCGAGATCCAGACCGAGACTGTCCAGGCCACGTCGGTCGGCATGATGCGTTCCGTGCACCTGACGCTGGCGACGGTACACAACATCGTGGTCCGCAAGCCGGGACGCATGGCGACGAAGGACGAACCCTCGGCCATCGTCGCCACTGCCCACTACGACTCGGCGCCAACGACGCTGGGCGCGGCCGACGGCGCCATGTCCGCCGCGGCGATGCTGGAAACCCTGCGCGTGCTGCAGGCGGGTCCGCCGCTGGCGAACGACCTGCTGTTCGTGTTCACCGACGCCGACAGCGGCCAGGCGCTCGGCACGCGCGCCTTCATGGAATCGCCCGCGTGGGCGCGGCGCGTGCGCCTGCTGCTGCGCTTCGACAACCTCGGCCAGCGCGGCCCGCTGACGCTGGTCGACGCTTCCCACGCCGACGGCTTCGCCCTCGCCGCCTTTGCGCGCGCCGCGCCCCAGCCAGGCGGCACCTCGTTCATGGCCGCACTGTATGCCAACACCCGGCCGTCGCCCGCCGCCGGGCCGCTGGCCGGCGGCGACGCTTCCGTGCTGCAGTTCGCAACCATGGGCGGCACCCTCGGTCCGGGCGCCATCCACGACATCCCGCAGCGCCTATCCGGCGCCAGCCTGCAGCACGAAGGCGACACCATGCTGGCCCTGCTGCGCGACACCGGTAACCGCATGCCGCCGCCGACAGGCATGCGCGGCCAGGTGTTCTTCAGCGTGCCGGGCCTGGGCATCATCCATTACCCGTATGCGCTGGTGTGGCCGCTGACGCTGCTGGCCTGCGCGCTCACGGTGGCCAGCTGCTGCGCCGGCTGCATTGGCACTTCACAGCGCGCGCGCGTGGCCGGCACCGACATCGTCCACGCCGGCTTCGGCTTCCTGTTCATGGGCGCCGCCGTCACCTTCGTGGTCTACCTGGTCCATGAAGCGATGCCGGGCCTGCACTGGCGCTGGGATGCCGGCGTGCTGGCCGGCGACGATGGCATCCGCTGGCAGGTGCTGGCCTTTGCCCTGCTGCTGGCGGCCGGCTTCGTCATCGCCCAGCGCCGGCTGCAGGAAAAGCTCGGCGTCCTGTGCGTGCAGCTGGGCGTATTATGCGTCGCCACACTGGCGCTGCTGGCGGTGAGCTGGGGGGCGCCCGGCGCCAGCTACCTGCTGGCCTGGCCGCTGCTTGCGCTGCAGGCGGCGCTGCTGGTATCGCTGTCAGGGCGTACGGCAAGGTACGAGCCGGTGGCACTGGTGCTGGCGGCGCTGCCGGCCGCGGTCCTGATGCTGCCGGCCCTGCGCGACAGCCTGGCCGTGCTGTCGCCGACCTGGCTGGTGGTGCCGGCGACTTTGGTCTTTACCCTGCTCGGACTGTGCGGCATGCTGCTGGCCGAAGCCGGGGCGCGCCTGGTAGTACGTCCGCTGATACTGGCCGCGGCGGTGGCGTGCACCCTGGCTTACATGAGCGTGCCGCAGGTGCCGGAACTGCCGGCGCCGAACCGGCTGGTGTATTTCAAGGACACCCCGAGCTGGCGCGCGTTCTGGCTGTATCCGCCGGTGCCGCTCGATCCCTGGACCCGCGGCGTGTTCCCGAACACCCTGCATCCCTACCAGCTGCCCTATCTGTTCGGACCGAGCAGCAAACCGGTCTGGTATGCGGCGGCGCCGCGCAACGATGGCGTCGCCTATCCCTACCTGATCATCGAGAAGGTCGAGTGGATCGGCAACATCAAGCACGTGGAATTCCTGCTGCGCTCGAAGAACCGCGCGCCGCGCATCTCGCTGCGGATGGACGGCGCCGCGCCGGCGCGCAGCAGCGTCAACGGCCGCGTGCTCACCGACAGCCACTACTACAAATGGTCGCTCGACCTGCAAGGCATGGAAGACCAGGAGCTGCGTTTCGCCTTCGACTTCCACGGCGACCCGAAATTCACGGTGTTCGTGCAGGAATACCTGCCGGGCGTGCCCGAGCGCGATCTGCCGCCCCGCCCCGCCGGCGTGCGCCCCGCGCTGCTGCCGCTGACCGGCACGACAATTTCGGCGGACATCCTGCGCTTCGAGTGACATACAATGCCTGCGCCTTCCATTCATTCACGCAGGATTCCATGCACAAGATCGTTGCCCTCAAGCTCGCTGTCCTCGCTTCCAGCCTGGCGCTGGCCTTCGCGGTCCACGCCGCCGGCGCGCCCACCGTCGTCCAGGAAGCGCCGCTGCGCGCCCACCTGGCCACCCTGTCCTCGGACGCCTTCGAAGGCCGCGGCACCGGCCAGCGCGGCGGCGAGCTGACCGTCGTCTACCTCGAGAACCAGGCGCTGGCCGCCGGCCTGCTGCCGGCCAGGGGCGACAGCTACCGCCAGAGCGTCAGGATCGCCGGTGTCAAGGCGCAGCCGCAGGACAGCACGGTGACGCTGGCCGCGGACGGCAAACCGCTGCCGCTCGCCTACGGCAAGGACTGGGTGTGGGCGCCGGGCGATGCGAAACCCGTGCACGCGATGGATGCGGAGATCGTCTTTGTCGGCTATGGCATCAGTGCGCCCGAAGAAGGCGGCTGGGACGACTACAAGGGTGTCGACGTGAAAGGCAAGCTGCTGGTGATGCTGGTCAACGACCCGGCGCCGACCGCCGCCGAGCCGAACCGCTTCAATGGCCGCGGCCTTACCTATTACGGCCGCTGGACCTACAAGTTCGAGGAAGCCGCACGCCGCGGCGCCGCCGGCGTCCTCCTCATTCATACAGATGCCTCGGCCTCCTACGGCTGGAGCGTGGTGCAGAACAGCTGGACCGCGGAACGCTTCCAGCTGGCCGACGCCGACCTGGGCACCGGCATGCAGGGCTGGATGACGGAGGCCAGCGCGCGCAGCCTCTTTGCCGCCGCCGGCCAGGACCTGGACAAGCTGCGCGCCGCAGCCGAGGACAAAGCCTTCAAGCCGGTGCCGCTAAGTGCGCGCATGCAGGGCGAATCGAAGGCGGCCGTGCGCACGCTCGAACAATTCAACGTGGCCGGCATCGTGCCCGGTACCGATCCGAAGCTGAAAGACGAAGTCGTCATCTACAGCGCGCACTGGGACCACCTTGGCAAACAGGGAGACAGTGGCGACACGATCTTCAATGGCGCCGTCGACAACGCCTCAGGCAGCGCCGGCCTGCTGGCGATGGCCCAGGAAGCCGTGCGCCATCCGGCCAAACGCAGCCAGATGTTCCTGTGGGTGGCTGCCGAAGAACAGGGCCTGCTGGGCAGCGCGGCCTATGCCGCAAGGCCGCTGTGGCCCCTGAACAAGACGGCGGCGGCGCTGAACCTGGACAGCCTGAACTTCGTCGGCGCGGCGAAGGACATCGGCGTGCAGGGCAGCGAACGCAGCGACCTTGGCGCCATGGCGGCGGCCACCGCGGCAGCGATGCACATGCGCGTGGCGCCGGCACGCCCGGACCTGGGCGGCGGCTACTTCCGCAGCGACCACTTCAGCTTCGCCAAGGCCGGCGTACCGGCGTTCTCGATCGAGGGCGGCCACGACTGGGTCAGGGACAAGGCGGCCAACGACGCCAAGGCCAAGGCTTACGGGCCGCGCTATCACCAGGTGAGCGACGAATACGATCCGAACTGGGATTTGTCGGGGATGGTGCAGCAGGCGCAGTTCACCCTGAACCTGGGACGCATGATTGCGGATGCGCCCAGGATGCCGGGGTGGAAGGCTGGGGATCAGTTTGGGAAGGTGAAGCGCTGACGCTTCAGGGTAACGAAACGACGGGGTGGAGGATGGGCTGCCGCTACTTCTCCCCCACGCTCCCCAAAATCTGCGTCAACTTCCCGATCTCCACCGGCTTCACCAGGTGGTAATCGAAGCCCGCCTGCTGCGACAGCTCGCGGTCGCGCTGCTGGCCATAGCCCGTCAGCGCCACGAACACCGCCCCGGCATGCGCCGGCTTGCGGCGCAGGCGGCGCGCGAGTTCGTAGCCGGTCATGTCGGGCAGGCCGATGTCGAGGATGAAGACTTGCGTGGTGGCGTCGGCGCTGTCCAGCGTCGACACGGCATCCTCGTGCACGTGCACCGTGTGGCCATGCGCGCGCAGCAGCACTGCGAGCGAGTGGCCCGCGTCGGCATTGTCGTCGACGAGGGTGACCGCGAGCGGACGCGCTTCGACGCTGCCCTCGCCCGAGCGGATCACCTGGCCGACTTCGGCGTCGGCCAGCGGCAGCGTCACCGTCATCGTGGTGCCCTGCTGCGGGCCGGCGCTGTGGGCCGCGACCTGGCCGCTGTGCATGCGCACGATGCTCTTCACCAGCGCCAGCCCGATCCCGAGGCCGCCCTGGGAACGATCCGGCGTGCGGTCGGCCTGGGTGAACAGGTCGAACACATGGGGCAGCAGCTGGGTGTCGATGCCGCTGCCGTTGTCGCGGACCGCGGCCGTGACGGCATCCGGCGTCACCATCACCGTCAAGCCGATGCGCCCGCCCGGCGGCGTGTACTTGGCCGAGTTGTTGAGCAGATTGACCAGCACCTGGATCAGGCGCGTGCGGTCGCCCTCGACAGGCACCGGCTGCGGCGGCAAATCCACCGCCAGCGTGTGGCCGCGCTCCTCGATATGGGGCCGCGCCTGCTCCACCGCGGCGATGGCGACCTTGTTCAGGTCGAGGATCTCGTTTTCCAGTTTCACCAGCCCGCGCGTGACGCGCGAGACGTCGAGCAGGTCGTCCACCAGCTCGGTCATGTGGCGCACCTGGCGCGAGATGATGTTGCTGGCCTTCAGGCGCAGGCCTTCGCTCACTTCCGGCAGGCGCAGCAGCTGGGCCGCGCTGGTGATCGGCGCCAGCGGATTGCGCAGCTCGTGCGCTAGCATCGCCAGGAACTCGTCCTTCATCTTGTTGTGGCGCTCGGCCTCGGCACGCGCGGCGCGCTCGCTGGTGAGGATCTGTTCGCGCTCCTGGGCGGTGTCGACAAAGGTGGCCAGCACGCCCTGCGCCAGGCCGGCATCGCCATACACCGGGCTGTAGATGTCGTTGAAGCGGCAGGTTTCGAGATAGCCGGCGCGGTCGATGTCCAGCACCAGGCCCCCGCCCTCGGCCGGCTCGCCCAGCCTGACGCGGGCGAAGAGGGCGTCGATGGCGGGCACCAGGCCGCGCCAGCTGCGGCGCGCGTCACAGCCGAGCGCGCGCGGATGGCGCTCCTGCAGCAGCGGCAGGCAGGCGTCGTTGAAGAACTGGGTGCAATCGTTGCCCCAGGCCAGGGCCATCGGCAGCGAGGAATCGAGCAGCGCGCGCACGGCCAGTTTCAAGCCGAGCGGCCAGTGCGCCACGGGCCCGACGGGGGTCGCGCCCCACGGATGGGACCGCATCTGCAGTTCCATGGGGCTGACGGGCCGCGCCGATGCGGGCTCGGGCGCGGCGAGATCAAAAGGCCAGGGCATGTGATTCCATTCAATGTTTGAGCGGGGTTACGGCTCAACTATTAATGATATCAGGCATCACCATTAGACAACATGCATATGCCGGATGGGTCAGCAGGACTGTGGCAAAAATAAGCACAGTTCTGCTCCCCGGCCTGCGCTTACTCGATGATGCCGCAGGCGATGCGTGCACCTCCGCCACCCAGCGGCGTCGGCTTGTCGGCATAGTTGTCGCCGCCGGCGTGGATCATGAGGGCCTTGCCCTTCACGTCGGCCAGCCTGGTCAGGCGCGGCGCCGTCACTGCGACGCTGGCGCCGCCGTTGCCGCCCACCACTAGCGGCGGCAGGTCGCCCATGTGGCCGTCGCCGGTCGGCCCGGCGTGGTGCTTGCTGCCGCTCGGGTCGTAATGGCCGCCTGCGGCACCGGCCGGCACTGCCTTGCCATCCTTCTGGTCGGCGCCGCAGCTGCCGGTCTCGTGCACGTGGAAACCGTGCGGACCGGCCGGCAAGTCGGTCAATGCCGGCGTGAATACCAGGCCGTTCTTCGATTCCGTGATCGTGACGTTGCCGATCATCTTGCCGGGACCACTCGGTGTGGCCAGGCTCATCGGGGCTTGCAGCTTGTCGGCGGACTGGGCGCTGGCGCCGCCGGCGACTGCCGCCAGTATGCAGGCCAGGACGGCGCTGGTCGATTTGATTTTCATGTTGCCTCCTTTCAGGTTGGGAAGATAAAGCCGGGAACAGTGTAGACGAGGACAATGGATGGGCGGCGGACGCCAGCGCGGCCCATTCCGATGCCGCTGGAAAAGTCTGAAACCGTGTGCATTTAGCATGCCGCAAATTTGGGCAGGGTTCGATTCGAATGCAGTTGGAAGCGGTACAAAGTTGGCGTACAGTGCCGTGGTCCTGAAGGAGACGACATGACCACCACAACGACTTCAACGAACCAGAACACCCTGGGCACGCTCGGGGTGCAGGCATTGAAAGACATGGACCGCAGCCGCCAGGAGCGCGGCAAGATGCTGGACCGCGCCGGCTACGGTCCCCAGCAAACTCCCTCCACCGTCCTCCACACCGAACCCGGGCTCCGGCTGCGCCGTTTCGGCGAAAAGGACAGCGACGGCCCGGCCGTGCTGCTGGTGCCGGCACCGATCAAGCGCGCCTACATCTGGGACCTGACGCCCCAGCTCAGCGTGGTACGGCGCTGGCTCGAGCGCGGCTACCAGGTCTACCAGGCCGAATGGGTGCCGGTCCACGATACCGGCGAGAGTGCCGCCCATGGTGCCAACTTCGGTCTCGCCGACTACGGCGACCGCCTGCTCGCCGCCTGCCAGCAAGCCATCGCGGCCGACAGCGGGGAAAAGCGCCTGATCGTCGCCGGCCATTCGCTCGGCGGCGTGCTGGCCGCCATCTACAGCTGCATGCATCCGGACAAGGTGCGTGCCACCATCCTGCTGGAGTCGCCGCTGCATTTCGAACCGGCCAGCTGCTGCTTCAACCGCCTGGTGCAAGCCACCCCGCACGCACGCGACATCGCCGACAGCTTCAGCCACGTGCCCGGCGCCTTCCTCAACATGATGAGCGCGATCGCCGAACCCCACGCCTTCCAGTGGGAACGCATCATGGACCGCACCCTGTCGATGTTCGACCCCGAAGCGCTGTCCACCCACATGCGCGTGGAGCGCTGGACCCACGACGAGTTCCCGATGCCGGGCCGGCTGTTCACCGACATCGTCGAATCGCTGTACCGCAACGACGACTTCATGCAGGGCAGGCTCGTCATCCACAGTGGCTCCACCGAGCGTACCATCGGACCGAAGGACTTGCGCGCGCCCCTGGCCAGCGTGGTCGACCCGCGAAGCAAAGTGATTCCGCTGCAAGCCGTGGTGCCCTTCAACCAGGCTGCCGCCAGCACCAACAAGCTGGTGCTCGAATACCAGGGCGACATCGGCGTCAATTTGCAGCACGTCGGAGTGCTGGTCGGACGCAGCGCGCATGCGAAGATCTGGCCGGCGCTGTTCGCGTGGCTTGAAACGACGGCTGAACAACAATCCGGATAAGCCGTCCCGGCCCGGCACCGGGCATTCGGTTTCTCGTCAACGGCACCTGCTAGGTGCCGTTTTCTTTTTCCGTTGGAACATTTCTCGGTACGTTAGATGCATGGACCTTGATGCGTCGCAGATCAGTATCGTTCCCAATTTGCCAAAGCTGACAAGCCTCAATTGCAGAGGCCGCTTCCTCACTACACTCAATTGAAAAGAATTGATGTTTTTATAACCTCCATGCAATAACCATTACCATGTTCAGCCCGGACCGCCGCACTTCGCTGTTACTTCAGGCATCCTTCCTGTCGATCATGTGGCCAGCGCTGGCATGCGCCGCCCCCGCTTCCGATCCCGCTGCAGACATCTCCGCCGCGCCCGCACAGCCGGCCGAGGCCTGGGGCATCGTCACCAGCCAGATGGTGACGGTCGCCGGCCACGAATTCGCCAATCACTTCATCGCAGAATGGCGCGACAAACCCGGCAGCGAGCGCTACACGCTGGCCTTGCGCGAACGCCCGTCAGCGCGCTGGGGCAGCCTGGTCTGGGGCGAATCCGGCCAGCAGCGCGTATTTCAGCTACAGCTCCCGCCGGCACGCGCCGGCCTCAAGGCGCTCGCCGAAAGCGCGGCCGGGAACGCCTATCAAACCATCCTCGACATCGAACGCCAGCGCCGGCTCGTCAGCGACGCCGACCTCGCCCCCGACGAATTCTGACCTTTCATGAAGGAGAGAGCCATGTGGAATCGAATAAGTCCGCGAATTCCCCGGATCATCGTGTGCGGCCTGGCGTTCTGGGCCGGCGGCGCCTGCGCGACCGAGCTGGTCTACGTGCCGGTCAATCCGAACTTCGGCGGCTCGCCGAACAACGCGCCCGGCCTGCTCGCCATCGCCTCGGCGACCAACAAGCACGGCCTGCAATCCAGCCTGGGCTCCTCGCTGAACCAGACGCCGCTGCAACAGTTCAACCAGACGCTCGAGCGCATGGTGCTGAGCCAGCTCGCCTCCTCCGCCACCTCCAAGCTCCTGGGGCAGGACGGCAAGCTGATTCCCGGCACTTTCACGACCGAGAACTTCGTCATCACCGTGACCGACCTCGGCGGCGGCATCCTGCGCGTGACCACTACCGAAAAGGCAACCGGCGTCGTGACTTCCTTCGAGGTGGGACAATGAACATCCGGCTTCTCCTTCCCCTGGCCGCCCTGCTCCTCGGCAGCGGCTGCGCCCACCAACCGTCCGCGGTGCGCGACAACGCCCAGCTGACGCCCGACACCGCCATCACGCGCGACCTGCTGGCACTGCCTTCGCCGAAGGGCAAGATTGCGGTGGCCGTGTACGGCATCCGCGACCAGACCGGCCAGTACAAACCGGCACCGGACAGCTCGTTCTCGACCGCGGTCACGCAGGGCGCCTCGTCGATGCTGATCCGCGCCCTGCAGGATTCCGGCTGGTTCATCCCGGTCGAACGCGAGAACCTGCAGAACCTGCTCACCGAACGCAAGATCGTGCGCGCGCTGGAGATGCCGCAGCCGGCCGGCACGCCGGCGGTGCAGGTGCCGCCGCTGCTGGGCGCCTCTGTCTTGATCGAAGGCGGCATCGTCGCCTTCGAAAGCAATGTGCGCACTGGCGGTGTGGGGGCGCGCTTCCTCGGCATCGGCCTGTCCACGCAATACCGGATCGACCAGGTGACAGTGAATTTGCGCACGGTCGACATCCGCGGCGGCCAGATCCTGCAAAGCATCTCGACCACCAAGACCATTTATTCCTACGAGCTGCACCCGAGCGTTTTTAAATTCGTCAACGTCAAGGACCTGGCCGAATTCGAAGCCGGCACCACGCGCAACGAGCCGACCCAATTGTGCGTCAGCGAGGCGATCGAGGCGGCCGTGACCCACCTGGTGGCGCAGGGCATCCGGGCCGGCAACTGGACGCTGCAGAACGAGGCCGACCTGGCCAATCCGGTGCTGCGGCGCTATCTGGGGCAGGCGCCGGTGCGCCGTGCCGACGGCGGCGTGGCCGCCAGGACCGGGAGCGCGTCATGAAGCCGCGGCATGGCGTATTGGCGGCGGGCGCGCTGCTGGCGGCCACCTTTGCCAGTGCCGGCGACCTGGCACCGTCCGAACTCGCCGCGCCCGTTCTGTCCAGGCCGGCAGGCGACGCCGCTGGCGTGGCCAGGGCAGGCGCCTTCGTCGGCCTGGCCAGCCAGCACAACCAGGTATCGGTGACGCAGGACGGCAGCGGCAACAGCGCCAGCCTGCTGCAGGGCGGATTGGATAACCAGGCGTTTGTGCGGCAGCTGGGCCAGCAGAACGAGGCGAACATCGTGCAGGCCGGCCAGGGCAACCGCGCCGGCATCGAACAGAACGGAGTGCTGAACAAGGCGCGCATCGAGCAGGTCGGCGTGCAAGGCGCGGCGCGCATCATCCAGTACGGCAACGGCAGGACCGCAACCATCATCCAGCACTGATCCAACCCCGGGGCGCTGGGTGGCTAGCCGCCATGCCCCTTCCACGTCGAGGAGTCATCCATGAAACGCAAGTACGCGTTGTCGGACATCGTAACTGCAAGCGCGCTCGGTCTGGGCCTGGCATTCTCCTGCCATGGCGCGTCGGCCCAGGACGTCACCTCGAACGTCACGGTGACGCAGCAAGGCAATCGCAATACGGCCTACGCCGAACAATATGCCGTCACGACGCCGAATACCGGGGGCCAGGTGATGATCGCCCAGATCGGCGACGACAACCATGTGGGCGGACCGGGGGCGACGAGCGCCGGCGTCATCCAGCTCGACAACCGGGCGCCTGTCGTGGCGCAGGTCCAGCAGACCGGCACCGGCAATCACGCCGGCATCACGCAAACCGGCCTCGGCGGTGTATTCACCGTCTCGGGCGCCATCACCCAGTACGGCCGCGACAACGACGCCACGCTCAGGCAAGCCGATGCCTCGGATATCGTCGCCACCATCGAGCAGACCGGTAGCGCCAACATCGCCAGCGTGGACCAGCGTGGCGGGCAAGCCTCGCTGGCGACCGTACAGAACGGCGTGGGCAACCGCTTGACCATCGATTACGGCGGTGGCCCCTTCGGCGGGCCGCGCGTGCGGCAGGACGGCGAGGGAAATAGCGCGGCGGTGTTCGGGTATGGCGTGACCATCGGCGGCGGCCCGGTCATCGAGCAAAGCGGCAGCTTCAATGGCGCCTCCACCACGCAAAGCTTCCTGTACCAGGGGCAGACCGGCATCCGGCAACAGGGCACCGTCAACCGGGCCGACACGACGCAGACAGGCAGTTTCCAGACCCTTTCCGTCGACCAGAACGGCAGTGGCAACCTGGCCAGCATCGTCCAGGAGGTCCCGGGCACGGAATTGCAGATCGACAGCAACGCCGCCGTCATTGCCCAGCTCGGCAACAGCAACACGGCCATCGTGCGCCAGGTGGGCGGCGGGTATCAGGCCAACGTCAACCAGGTCGGCGCCAACAATTACACGAACATCTACCAGCACTGAGCATCCCCGCGCAGCACCCACTTGAAGGAGTTCATCATGCAATCCAGATTCCCGCTCACCGCAATCGCCGCCAGCATCGGCCTGGCCCTCACCCTGGCCCAGCCCGCATCGGCCCAGGACAGCACGTCCGTCGTCACCGTGACGCAGCAGGGCAATGGCAATACCTCGTATGCCGAGCAAACCGCCGAAGCCACCCTGTCGAATAACATGACGGCCACGATCACCCAGATCGGCGATCAGAATCATGTCGGCGGCCCCGGGTCGACAACCAGCGGCGTACTGCAGATTAACAGTGGCGGCAATGTCGATGCGCAGATCCGGCAAACCGGCGTGGGGAATAATGCGGGCATCACGCAAACCGGGGTGTTCGGGGTGACCTTTCCGGTGACCGCCGAAATCACGCAGTTTGGCGGCCATAACACCGCCACCTTGTACCAGACGGAGACCTCGGATCTGAGCGCCGTGCTGATCCAGAACGGCAACGGCAACAGTGCCGCCGTCGAGCAGGCACAGTCCATTCCGGGTACGGCCCGTACCACGCAAACCGGCGACAACAACAGCGCGACGGTCATGCAGCGAAGCACCGGCTACGCCAGCCCGCGCATTACCCAGGACGGCGTCGGGAACGTCGCAGCGGCGGTCGTCGACGTCAACGTGTTCGGCGGCCCCCTGATCGAGCAGACCGGCACCGTGAACTACGCCAGCACGCTGCAGACGGATACCGAGGCTTCGGACCTGCGGATTACACAGGTCGGCAGCGACAACCGCGCCGAAGGGAGCCAGACCGGCACCCGGGAGCAGCTGACCGATATCGGCCAGAACGGCGTCGGCAACTTGGCGACCATCACCCAGACCGGTATCGGCCCCGGTACCTTCGGTAGCGGCAACTCGGCCATTGTTGCCCAATTTGGCAACAGCAATACGGCCATCGTGCGCCAGGTCGGCCAATACTATGTGGCGAACGTGAGCCAGGTCGGCTCGAACAATTACACGACCATCTACCAGCACTGAGCGGTGTCGGGCTTTTCATAGGGACGTAAAAAACGGCACTTTCGGGTGTAATGCCGTTCAGTTAAGACTGAACGGCATTTTTCTTTTGAGTGTTGTAAACGGCAGCAGAGGCTGTTAACCTGCGTCACCATGTTCGATGACGCTCTCCATTTTCTCGTGCAATCTCAGGAAGACC
>Ga0265780_10000561_pt1 | contig 57085 bp, 62 predicted proteins | sample P1T30metagenome_FD_192432 | JGI IMG/M metagenome (GOLD analysis project Ga0265780, IMG submission 192432) | Plant litter microbial communities from East Loma Ridge, Irvine, California - P1 T30 | ecosystem: Environmental > Terrestrial > Plant litter > Unclassified | place: USA: California... | reverse complement strand
GCCACGCAAACGCCTCGACGCGATGACACCGAGAGAAGCCCTCGACGAGCTACTCTCGGCATCACTGACAAGCCGTGTTGCACCGACCACTTGAATCCACCCGCGGATCGTGCGCGGTGATCTGTCGCTTTCGCGGACCGGACCGGACCGGACCCGACCGGACCCGAACGGACCGGACCGAACGGACGGGCCCGACCGACCGCGCGCTACGGGACCGGGACGGGCTCCGCGAGCAGTTCGCGCACCCGCGGCGCGACCTGCGTGCCGTACAGCTCGATGGACCGCATCATGTCCGCGTGCGGCAGACGACCGGTCGCGTACCGCATGTCGAACCGCGAGACGCCGAGGATCCGCATGTTCCTGGCGATCTTCCGCGCGACGGTCTCCGGCGACCCGACGTACAGCGACCCGCCCGCGGACAGCGACGCCCGGTATCCCGCGACGTCGAGCGGGGGCCACCCGCGCTCGCGCCCGAGCTGGTCGGTGACGGCCTTGTGGTACGGCCAGTACCGCTCGGCCGCCTCTTCGTCGGTGGCGGCGACGAAGCCCGGCGAGTGCATCGCGATCGGCTGCTGCGGCAGGTCGAGCTGCGTCAGCGCCTGACGGTAGAGGCGCGAGAACGGCGCGAACTGCGCGGGCTGCCCACCGATGATGGCGAGGAACAGCGGCAGGCCGTACGAGGCGGCGCGGATGACCGACTGCGGGGAGCCGCCGACGCCGATCCAGGTCGGGATGGGGCCGTGCTCGAGCTTCGGGAAGACGTCCTGGTCGGTGAGCGCGGCACGCTTGGTGCCCGACCAGGTGACGCGGTCGCCGCCGCGGAGGGCGTTCCAGAGCTGGAGCTTCTCCTCGAAGAGGACCTCGTAGTCGGACAGGTCGTACCCGAACAGCGGGAACGACTCGGTGAAGGAGCCGCGGCCGAGGATCACCTCGGCGCGGCCGTCGGAGATCGCGTCGACGGTGGCGAAGCGCTCGTACACGCGCACCGGGTCGTCCGAGGACAGCACGGTCACCGCGCTGCCCATCCGGATGCGGGAGGTGCGGGCGGCGATCGCCGCGAGGACGACCTCGGGCGCGCTGACGACGAAGTCGGCGCGGTGGTGCTCGCCGACGCCGATGAAGTCGACGCCGACCTGGTCGGCGAGGACGGCCTGGTCGACGACGTCGCGGATGCTCTGCGCGTCGGACTGCAGGGCGCCGTCGGCGAGCTCGGTGACGTCGCCGAAGGTGTCGAGGCCGAGCTGGACGGGGCCGACGCGGTCGGGTGCGGGCGGCGGGACGTCCGAGGGACGGTCGGTGCCGAATGCGTTGCTCATGCGAGCCTCCCAGTTCGATGCGTTTGCATGAATGTAGCACGCTCGGCGCCGGAACGCACCCTGCGCGTGTACGGTCGCGCGCATGCCGCAGATCCCCGACCAGTCCGGACGCCGCGTCGTCGTCACCGGAGCGAACAGCGGGACCGGGAAGGAGACCGCGAAGCGTCTGGCCGGTGCCGGCGCGAGCGTGGTCCTCGCGGTCCGCACGACGTCGAAGGGCGAGGACGCCGCCCGCGAGATCCGCGACGCCAACCCCGACGCGGACGTCGAGGTCCGCGAGCTCGACCTCGCCGACCTCGCGAGCGTGCGCCGCTTCGCCGCGGGGATCCTCGCCGACGACAGTCCGCTCGACGGGCTCGTCAACAACGCCGGCGTGATGGCCCCGCCGCGGCGCTTCGAGACCGTCGACGGCTTCGAGCTGCAGTTCGGCACGAACTTCCTCGGCCCCTTCGCCCTGACGAACCTCCTGCTCCCCGCGCTCCTCCGCGCGTCCGGCTCGCGGGTCGCGACGATGTCGAGCATCGCCGCCGTGCCGGGACGGATCCGCTTCGACGACCTGCAGTGGCAGCGCGGCTACAACGGCTGGCTCGCGTACTCGCAGTCGAAGCTCGCCGACCTGCTCCTCGCACTGCACCTGCACCGGCTCTCCGTGGAGCTGGACTGGCCGGTCACGAGCACCGCAGCACACCCCGGCTACACCCGCACGAACCTGCAGTCGGCCGGACGCTCGCTCGGCCGGTCGGAGCCGGTCCGCTCGCACGACCGGGCCCTGCCGTTCACGCAGGCCGTGGAGCAGGGAGCCGAGCCGCTGCTGTACGCGTCCGTCGGCCCGGGCGCCACCGGGGGCGCGTACTACGGCCCGTCCGGCCTGTTCGGCCTCACCGGGCCGGCGACGGTCGCGTCCGTCCCGCGGTCGGCACGGAGCGCTGACCTCGCCCGCTCCCTGTGGGCGGTCGCCGAGGACCTCACCGGGACGCGTCCGCCCGCCTGACGACGGCGTGCGACCGGCCGGGAGGCGCGGCGCGGTTCCCGGCACCGGCCCGGCCAGGCGCCGGTCGGCTCGTGCCGCCTCGGCTCGGCTCGGCTCATCCCGTCTTCCGGCCGGGGTGCGGAGCCCGGAGCGGATCAGGCCCGGTGCAGTTCGACGGAGCCGTCGAGCCGCCCCGGTTCCGTGAGCCGCGCGTGCTGCAGCACCGTGCGACCCTGCCCGATCGCGGCCGCCACGATCGACAGCGTCGCGACGTGGCCCTCGGCCTCGTGCGCGTCACGGAGGATCGCGTCCGGGTCGTCCGGTGGGAGCGCCGCCGACGCCGCGAGCACGCCGAACCACCCGCTCCAGCCGTCGCCCGCGTCGTCGCCGGTGTCGGCCGTCCGCAGCTCGTCGAAGGGCCCGAGGACGGGCGGGCCGGTCGGGGCGTCGACGGCGCGGAAGTCCCCGAGCCAGCGGGCGACCCTCGGCGCCGCCGGGTCGTCCGCCTCGCCGTGGGTGACCATGTGCACGCCGGGCCCGAGCTCCGTCGTGCGGACCTCGCGACCGTCCCACGTCACCACCTCGGCCCCCGCGGCGGTGGCCCGCACCAGGTTGAACGCGCGCGTCGTGGGGGCGTCGCCGTCCTCGCCGGGCAGACGCCCGTCGGCGACCGCGTCGAGCGGCACCACACCGCGGGTGGTCCAGGTGCCGTCGGCCGTCGCGACGGGCTCCGACCGGTTCAGGACGACCGCGAGCCCCGCCGCGTCCGAGGCCGCGAGCCACGCGCCGCCCGCCGAGCGGTCGCGGACGCCCCGGACGTCCGGGTCGCGGTCCGGCCACCAGGCGGCGGGCGGGTCCCACGGCCGCTCCGGGGACTCGTCGCGGAGGGCGAGGACCGTGACCGGCCAGGGCGTCCCGGGCTCGACGCGGACGACGACGGTGCACATGGGCCCGATCCTCCCACGCCGGCCGGGGTAGCGTGACCGGCGTGAACGCAGCACCAGAGCGCCGTCTGACCGTCGTCGTCGGGATCACCGGGGGCATCGCCGCCTACAAGGCCGTCGGGGTCGTCCGCGACCTCGTGAAGCGCGGTCACGAGGTGCACGTCGTGCCGACCGAGGGCGCGCTGCGGTTCGTCGGCCTCCCCACGCTCGAGGCGCTCAGCCGGAACCCGGTCACCACGAGCGTCTGGGACGACGTCGCCGAGGTGCGGCACGTCTCGCTGGGCCGCCGCGCGGACCTCGTGGTCGTCGCCCCGGCCACCGCCGACTCGCTCGCCCGGATGACGGCCGGCCTGGCGGGCGACCTGCTCGGCACGACCCTGCTCGCCACAGAGGCGCCCGTGGTGGTCGCTCCCGCGATGCACCCGCAGATGTGGGAGCACCCGGCGACCCGGGCGAACGTCGCCGTCCTCCGGGAGCGCGGCGTCCACTTCGTCGGTCCGGTCGTCGGGGCCCTCACCGGCGACGACGCCGGGATCGGTCGGATGGCGGAGCCCGAGGACATCGTCGACGCGGCGCTCGCCGTTGCTGGTCGCGGGACGGAGGCGGGCCGGACCGACGACGGGGGGTCGCGCCTCCCGGCCGAGCCGACGGGGCGCACCGACGGCGGGGGGTCGCGCCTCCCGGCCGAGCCGACCACCGGGACCGCCGCCGCGGAGGGCAAGGCCGGCGCCACCGAGACGGCGGGGACCGGCGCCCGCGGCGAGCAGGGCGACCTCGCCGGCGTCCGCGTCGTCGTCAGCGCCGGCGGCACCCGCGAGCCGTTCGACCCGGTCCGGTTCGTCGGCAACCGGTCGAGCGGCCGGCAGGGCGTCGCCATCGCCGCGGACGCGGCACGCCGCGGCGCGACCGTCACGGTCGTCGCGGCGAACCTCGACGCCTCGCTCACGCAGGACCTCGACGCGACCATCGTGCCGGTCGGGTCCGCGCTCGAACTCGCGGAGGCCGTGCACACCGCGGCCGCCGACGCCGACGTCGTCGTCATGACCGCCGCGGTCGCCGACTACCGGCCCGCCGAGGTCCACGCCGAGAAGCTGAAGAAGGACGCGCAGGGCGACCGTATGACGCTCGAGCTCGTCAAGAACCCGGACGTCCTCGCCGACCTCGTCGCCGCACGCCGGACCGGGCAGATCGTCGTCGGGTTCGCCGCCGAGACCGAGCCGGACCGCGAGGCCCGGATCGAGCTCGGCCGGGCCAAGATCGCCCGGAAGCCCGCCGACCTGCTCGTCGTCAACCACGTCGGCTGGTCGCACGGCTTCGAGCGCGAGGAGAACGCCATCGAGGTGCTCGTCCCCGGCGGCGAGGTGGTGCGCGAGACCTCGGGCAGCAAGGCGGAGGTCGCGACGGCGGTCCTCGACCTCGTCGCCACCGCACTGACCTGACCGACCTGCGCGCACCGCTGCGGACACCATCGGCCCCGCGCGAGCACGATGGGGGAATGCGACGACGCGAGCGCGCCCGCCGCGCCACCCGGACCGCCGGCCTGCTGGCCGTGCTGCTCGGCGGCGCCGGGGTGACCCACTTCCTCCGCCCCCGCGGCTACGACCGGATCGTGCCGGACGCCCTGCCGCCGCGGTTGACCACCCTCGCGTCCGGCGTGGCGGAACTCGGCATCGCTGCGGGACTCGTCGTGCCCGCGAGCCGCAGGGCCGCGGGGTGGGCGGCGGCGGTCCTGTTCCTCGCGGTGTTCCCCGCGAACCTGAAGATGGCGGCGGACCTGCTGGACAGCCCGCGGTCGAGCCGCACCATGCGGCTGGTCTCCGTGCTCCGCCTGCCCCTGCAGGCGCCACTGGTGGCCTGGGCCGTGCGCGTCGGCCGACACGCGCGCACGGGCCTGTGAGCGGGTCGGCGCGGACCCGGGCCGCGGTGCCGCTGCTGCACCGGCCGGTCACGGTGCACGCGTGGGAGGACATCGTCTTCGCGCACTGGCGGCACGACCCGGCAGCGCTCGAACACCTCGTCCCCCGCGGCACCCGCCCCGACGTCGTCGACGGGAGCGCCTGGGCGGGGCTCACCGCCTACGTCTTCCGGGAGACCCGCGTCCCGCCGTTCCCGCCGTCCGGCCGGCTCGGGTCGATGACCGAGGTCACCGTCGAGGTCCTCACCGTCGACGACCACGGCCGACGCGGTGTCGCCTACCGGACGGTGGACACCGCGAACGTCCCGGCGATCGTCGCCGCGCACGCGCTGCTCGGCGTCCCCTACACGTTCGCGCACGCCCAGGCGGGGCGCCGCGGCGACGTGATCGCCCACCACTCCGTCCGGCACCCCTCCCGCGGCCTGCACCCGATGCGGTGGGCGCGGAGCCGCCGCGACCGGCCGGGAGGCGCGGCGCGGCCCCGCCACGACGCCGCGGTCCGTGTCGTCGCCGGCGACGTCGTGGACACGCCGCTCGCGACGGACCTCACGACCCGCCAGGGGATCCACGCGCGGCTCCTCGCGCAGACGCTCTTCTGGCAGCGGCAGCACCCGCCGCTGACGATCCGCTCGGCACGGCTGGAGCGGCTCGAGGGCGACCTGCCCGACGCGGTCGGCATGCCGGGGCTGTTCGACCGTGCGCCGGACTCGCTGCTCGTCGTCGACGGCACCACCGTGCGGTACGGCTGGGGAGACGTGGTCCGGTGAGCGACGACCCGCACCACCTCGACCGCTTCGTCCGGGCGCAGGACGGCGTCCTCGACCAGGCGCTCGCCGAACTGCGCCGGGGCCGGAAGACGTCGCACTGGATGTGGTTCGTCTTCCCGCAGCTCGCCGGACTCGGCCGGAGTGCGACGGCGCAGCGGTACGCGCTCGACGGACTCGACGCGGCGCGGGCGTACCTCGCGCACCCGGTGCTCGGCCCCCGACTCGTCGAGGCGGCCGAGGCCGTCGTCGGTGCGCCGGCCCGGTCGGCCGACGACCTGCTCGGGAGCGTCGACGCGATGAAGCTGCGGTCCTCGATGACGCTCTTCGCCCGCGCCGCCACGGACACCGCGGTGTTCGGAGCCGTGCTGGACCGGTGGTTCGCGGGCTCCGAGGACCCGGTGACCGTGCGGCTGCTGCACCTCGACGACTGACCGGTCGCGGGGCGTCGTGGCCCGCCCGAGGCAGCGGAGGCGGGGCGTGGACCGGGACCGGGTGACGGGTGCCGTGCCGTCGTCGCGCGAACCGGTAGCATCGCCACGACCGACCCGACGACCGACCCGAAGGCAGCGCATGAGCCCCCGCCAGCCGGACCGCACCGAGATCGCCGCGCGCCTGGCCGCCGCGGTCGGACGGATCAACCGCCGAGCGCGATCGGACTCCGCGTCGCTCGGGTACGGGCTGGTGTCGGCCCTCGCGACGATCCAGCGCGAGGGTCCCCTGCGCCCCGGCGACCTCTCCCGCATCGAGGTGGTCACGAAGCCGACCATGACGCGCATCCTGACGGAGCTCGAGCAGCGCGGCTTCATCGAACGCGAGGCCGACCCCCGCGACGGCCGCGCCTTCATGGTCAGCGCCACACCGGAGGGCGTCGCCGCGGTCGAGCAGGCCCGCTCGAACCGCACCGGCATCGTCGCCGAGCTCATCGCCGACCTGCCGGAGGCGGACGTCCAGGCGATCGCGTCCGCCCTCGACGCGCTCGAACGCGTCGCGCAGCCCGACCGCACCCAGGAGCCCTCCGCCTGACCGGGTCGGACGTCCGCGCCGCCGTCGGCGACGGCGAGGAGGTGGACGGATGGTTCTGCCAGGCCCTGCCGACGGAACGCCCAGGCGCGCGGGGCATCGTGTCCGCTTCGCCGCGACGACCCCACATCGTCCAGCGGCGGACGGACGGGCCCCACACCACCGTCCGGACCTCCCCCGTCCCGCGGCCCGCACCACGAGTGCGTCCCGCACGCCCTCGTCCGCACGCTCCCCCGCTCGGTGTGCACCGCGCGGCAGGCCCGGGCCGGCCGACCACCGGAATCGATGACACGACGCACCACCCCACTCCCCACCGCCTCGACCCGACGTGAGGCGCTCGACTCCCCCGCCCGGCGGATCCGCCGCGCCCTCCGCCACCGCACGGCCCTCGTGGTCGGCGGCGCGGCCGTCGTCGCGGTCGCCGGAGGCGTGAACGTCGTCGGCACGCAGCCCGCGATCGGCGAGGCGCTCGGCGTGCCCTCCTCGGCCGCCTCCAGTCCGCCGGCGCTCGAGGGGACCGCACTCGACCGCGCCCACGCCGCGGCGACGGTCGTCACCGCCCGGACCGTCGTCGACACCGCCAACGAGAAGACCGACACCGCCGTGCTCGAACGCCGCATCGACGCACTCGACGACTACCGCCGGCTGTCCGGGGCCGCGCTCACCTCGCGCATCGCGTCGACGGTCGAGGCCAGCGCAGCCGTCTCGGACGCGAGTGCCGCGCAGGACCGGGCGGACGCCGAGGCCGAGGCCGCAGCGGCAGCCGCAGCACGGAAGGCCGCCGCCGAGCGCGCCGCAGCGGCCGAGGCGGCGCGCGCGCAGGCGGCGGCGAACACCGTGGCCGGCGCGAAGGACACCGCGGCGTCGCTCGCGTCGTCGCAGTACGGCTGGGGCACCGACCAGTTCGGGTGCCTCGACAGCCTCTGGACCAAGGAGTCCGGGTGGGACTACCGCGCCGTGAACGCGAACGGCGGCGCGACCGGGATCCCGCAGGCGCTGCCGGGCTCGAAGATGGCGACCATGGGGGCCGACTGGCAGACCAACGCCACGACCCAGGTCCGCTGGGGCCTGCAGTACATCAGTGCAGCCTACGGCACCCCGTGCGCCGCCTGGGCGCACTCGCAGGCGTCGAACTTCTACTGAGCGACGCCGGTGGTGGGCTCGTCGCGGCGCGACCACGGGGAGCCGGCCCGCGCCGGACCCCGGGCGCGGGGCGGGCCCGCACCGCGCCTCCCGTCAGGCGGGTGGTGCCGACCGTCAGCCGACGCGCGCGACGCGGACGTCCACGCGGGTCAGCCTGAGGCCGCGCGCCTCCGCTGCGGCCAGGGCGGCGGCGTGGACGGCGTGCGCCGTCTCCGGTGCCGGGCGCGAGCCGTCGGTGCCGATCACCACGCGCAGGACGTCGTCGTCGACGACGACGCGGGGCGCGGCCGACCGGCCCGCGATGCTCCGGGCGACGGCGACCGCGCTGCCGATCGTCGGGCGCGCGCGGTACAGCTCGGCGACGCCCGGTACCGCCAGCACCGCGTCCTCGACCGCCGTCATCAGCGTCACGTCCTCGGCGGTCATGCGCCGCGCTCCTCTCCGGTCGTGGTGTCGGTGGACGCCGGGTCCGCCGGGAGGGGCAGCAGGTCGCGGACCACGACGTCCACGGCCTCCACCACCAGGTCGGTCTCCGCGGCGAGCTCCGCAGCGACGACGGCGCGGAGCCGGTCCGCGACGTCGGGGATGGCCGCGCCGGTGCGCACCGCGATCTCGACCACGACGCGGACCGGGGCCCCGAGCACGGTGACGTCACCCTCGAGCCGGCACCGGGCGACGACCGCGTCGGGCACGGTGTCACCGGCGCCGCGGACCAGCGACCGGATCGCGCCCTCGGTCATCACCGGACGCTCGGTCGGCGCGGCGGGGCGGAGCGGGACGTCCCGGCCGGCGCGGGCCTCCAGCGAGATGTTCGACAGCACACCGCTGATCCAGGACTCGTCGGCGGGGGCCTCGGCGGCGGCCGCCGCGTCGAGGGAGCCGAGCGATGACTGCCGGAGCCGGACGATCGCGGCGAGGGCGTTCTGGCAGGCCGGCGAGTCGTCGATGCCCGGGTCCGCCGGGCGCATGCCCCGGTCGAGGTAGTCGGCGAGCTCGTCGATCGTGTGCCCGTCGAGGTCGTCGGGCTCGAGCGCGTCGAGCCGATCGCGGTCGGGTTCGGTCATCGCCATGCCTCCATGAGACGGATCATGTTCTTCCTCGCCCGCGACAGCGAGCCGCGCACGGTCGGAACCGGGAGGTCCAGTTCCGCCGCGATGTCCTCGTACCGGTACTCGAGCACTTCCTTCATCACCCAACAGCGCCGCTGCACCTCGGGCAGCTCGGCCAGGGCCGTCTCCACCGCCTCCTCGCGCGAACGCGCCTCGGCGACCCGGTCCGGTGCCCCCTCCGACGGCGCCGCGACCTCGAGCTCGGTGACGTCGTCGTGGTCCCGCCGCGCCCGGATCCGGTCGATGCACTTCCGGCTGGCGATCCGCATGAGCCAGGACCGCACCCGGGACCGGTCGTCGAGCCCGTCGAGCCGGTGCCAGGCGGTGATGAAGGTCTCCTGCACGACGTCGTCCAGCTCGTCGGTCGAACCGAGGGTCCGACGTGCGTAGGCACGGAGCAGCGGCGTGTGCCGCCGGATGAGCACCTCGAAGGCCCGGACGTCGCCGTCGGAAGCGCGTCCGGCGAGGACGGCGTCGTCGAGGTCGACGAGGGGCGTGTGCTGCACGTGTTCCTTCTACCGGTGGCGGGTGGGCTCCGCCTGGGCGGGGACGACCCGGACGGGGATCGTCACACCCTCGATGCCCTTCGCGTCGGGCTCAGCCCCGGGACGCCCCGCGCGTCGGGTCCAGCGGTCGCCTCGCCCGCGGCAGCCCGGCGACGACGAGGTCGTAGGAGTTGGCGACGAGGTCCTCGACCAGCGTCTCGTCGACGCCGTCCCCCGGGGCGATCGTGATCCAGTGCCGTTTGTCCATGTGCCAACCGGGCGTGATCTCGACGTGGTCGCGGACCAGTGCGGCACCGTGCGGTGGAGCGCACTTGAGGTTCAGGATCGGGACGCCGCGCAGCTCGGTCGCCATCAGGAACATCTTCCCGACCACCTTGAGGACCAGCGTGCCCTCGCCGAAGGGCTGTGTCTCCGCCACCGCCGGGAGCGCCGTCGCGGTCCGGATCGCCACCTCGTGCAGCGTCTCACCGTCCATGCGACCAGCATGCCGCACGCCCCCGACGCGCCTCGTTCTGGGGTGTCGGTCGCACGACACCGCGCCCGTACGATCGGGGCACCACGCACCCGACGTGGCGGCCGCCGTCGCGGTCACCGTCCTGCTCCAGGGGGAGAACCCGTGCGCATCACCCGATCCCTCGGCGTCGCCGCCGCGACCGCCGTCCTCGCCGCCTCGATCGTCGCCGGCGGCACCGCGACCGCCCAGGCCGCGCCGACCGTCTACAAGAACTGCACCGCCGTCCAGAAGGTGTACTCCGGCGGCATCGCGAAGAAGTCGGTCACCAGGAACAAGGTCACGTCGGCGGGCAAGACGTCCTACCGCGCGCTCAAGGGCTCGGTGAAGAAGGACGACAAGCTCTACAACGCGAACAAGAAGCTCGACCGCGACGCCGACGGGATCGCCTGCGAGAAGAGCTGAGCCGCCCCCGGTCCTGAGGGGCGTCAGAGCGGCGGGACGCCCTCGTGCCCGGAGCGTGGGCGCGCCGTGCCGGCGACCCCGGTCACGACCGAACCCGCCGGGACGTCCTTGGTCACGACCGTGTTCGCGCCGACGACGGAGTCGGAACCGACCGTGATCGCGCCGATGAGCGAGGACCCGGCGCCGAGCACGACGCGGTCGCCCACGGTCGGGTGCCGGTGCGCGCCCGGTCCGTGCTCGCCCCCGCGCCCGCCGAGCGTGACGCCGTGGAACATGACGACGTCGTCGCCGATGACGGCCGTCTCGCCGATCACGACGCCCATGCCGTGGTCGATGAAGAACCGTCGGCCGATGCGCGCGCCGGGGTGGATCTCGATGCCCGTCACCGACCGCGCCACCTGTCCGACCACCCGCGCGGCGAACCGCGAGCCGGGCAACCCGCGCGCGTTCCAGAGCCGGTGCGTCAGCCGGTACACCCAGATGGCGTGCAACCCGGAGTAGACGATCGCGTTCTCCAGGTCGCCGCGGGCGGCTGGGTCACCGCGGCGTGCTGCGGTCAGGTCCTCGCGGACCGTCCGCAGCACGCCACGACGGACGGTTCGCGTCACGCAGTGAGCCCCTCGAAGAGCACCGTCGACAGGTACCGCTCACCGGTGTCGCACACGATCGCGACGACCCGCTTGCCGGCGTTCTCCGGGCGCGCGGCGATCTGCACCGCGGCGTGCACGATGGCGCCGGAGGAGATGCCGGCGAGGATGCCCTCCTGGGTGCCGAGCTCACGGGCGACGCGCAGCGCGTCGTCGAGCTCGACGTCGAACACCTCGTCGATGACGTCACGGTCGAGCACCTCGGGCACGAAGTTCGCGCCGATGCCCTGGATCTTGTGCGGGCCGGCCTTGCCCTCGGACAGGAGCGGCGAGTCCTTCGGCTCGACGGCGACGATCTGCACGCCCGGCACGCGCTCCTTGAGCACCTGCCCGACGCCGGTGATCGTGCCGCCGGTGCCGACGCCGGCGACGAAGACGTCGACGTGCCCCTCCGTGTCGCGGAGGATCTCCTCGGCCGTCGTGCGGCGGTGGATCTCGGCGTTGGCCGCGGTCTCGAACTGGTGGGCGAGGATCGCGCCGGGGGTCTCCTCGACGATCTGCTCGGCCCGCGCGACGGCGCCCATCATGCCCTCGGGACCGGGGGTGAGCACGATCTCGGCGCCGAACGCCCGGACCAGGGCACGACGCTCGACGCTCATCGTCTCGGGCATCGCGATGACGACCCGGTACCCGCGCGCAGCGCCGACGAGGGCGAGCGCGATGCCGGTGTTGCCGGACGAGCCCTCGACGATCGTGCCGCCGGCCTGCAGCGCGCCGGACTCCTCGGCGGCGTCGATGATCGCCACGCCGAGCCGGTCCTTGACGCTCGACCCGGGGTTGTAGAACTCGAGCTTCGCGAGCACCTCGGCGCCGTCCGGGTCCGGCAGTCGGTTCAGCCGGACCAGCGGGGTGTTGCCGAACGCCTGCGAGATGTTGTCGTAGATGGTGCCGGTCATCCGTTCCGTCCTCTTCGGGTCAGGTCGCGGGCCTCCACCGGTGGGGCGCCGCGTGCGCTGCGATCCTAGCGACGGTGCCCGGCGTTCCCCTGTTCCGTGACGCCCGGAGCCGAGCCCGGGTCTCCGGTCCGTCGACGGCCGTCAGACGAGCGCAGCCCGAGCGAACGCGGCGTCCGTCGCCTCGAGCACCCGGAGCACGTTGCCGCCGGCGAGCGCACGGAGGTCACCGCTCCCCCATCCGCGCCGCCGCAGTTCCTCGGCGAGCACCGGGTACCGGGACACGTCCCGCAGGTCCGGCGGCAGCACGGGCGTGCCGTCGTAGTCGCCGCCGAGGCCCAGGTGCGCCACCCCGGCGACGTCGCGCGCGTGCTCGACGTGGTCGGCGACGTCGGACACGGTGACGAGCGGCGGTTCCCCCTCCGAACCCGCCTCCTCCCAGTCGGCCCACGCGCGGGAGACGAACCTCGGCACGAACGTGATCATCACCACGCCGCCGTTGTCCGCGAGCCGGGCGAGGACGTCGTCGGGGACGTTGCGCGGGTGGTCGTCGACGGCGACGGTCGACGAGTGGCTGAAGACGACCGGTCGGGTCGCCACGTCGAGCGTGTCCCGCATCGTGGCCGGAGCGGTGTGCGACAGGTCGACGAGCATCCCGATGCGCTCCATCTCGGCCACGACCTCGCGCCCGCGGTCGGTCAGGCCGCCGTGCGCCCGCGCACCGGTCGCCGAGTCGGCCCACGGCGTGTCGTCGTTGTGGGTGAGCGTCATGTACCGGACGCCGAGCCGGGCGAACGAACGCAGCACGGCGAGGTCGTCGCCGATCGAGTGTCCGCCCTCGGCGCCGAGGAGCGACGCGATCCGGCCACCGTCGACGGCGGCACGGACCTCGGCGGCGGTGCGGGCGAGGGCGAGGTGGTCCGGGTGGCGGTCGACCATGCGGTGCACCACGTCGATCTGCTGGAGGGTCGTGCGGACCGGGTCGGGGTCGTCGGCCGGCACGAACACCGACCAGAACTGCCCGACGACGCCGCCGGCTCGGAGCTTCGGCAGGTCGGTGTGCAGCGACCCCTCCTCGGTGTCGACGCCCCCGACCTCCGAACCGTGCGTCTCGCGACGCTCCCACGGCAGGTCGTTGTGGCCGTCGATGACCGGGAAGGCGAGCGTGTCGAACGTCATGCCGGCGACGCTACCGCTCCCGGGCGCGTCGGTAGGCTCGGCGCATGCAGCCCGTGACGCTCCGGACCGACCGACTGGTGCTCTCGATCCCGGACGCCGCGGACGCGGACGACGTCGTCGCCTACGCGAACGACCCGGAGGTGATCGCCTTCACGCCGGTCCCCGCACCGTACGGGCACGCGGAGGCCGCGCACTGGATCGAGCTCGTGCGCAGGGGGTGGGCGGAGGACACCCGGTACGAGTTCGGGGTCCGCCGGTCCGGGGACCCGCGTCTGCTCGGCACGGTCGGGCTGTTCGGCCTGGTCGAGGGTGCGGCGGAGGTCGGGTACGCGATGCACCCGGACGGGCGGGGTCGGGGCTTCGCGACCGAGGCGGCGTCGGCGGTCCTGGACTGGGCGTTCGCCGCCGTCCCGCGGGGGCTCGGCCTGACCCGGGTGCAGTGGCGCGCGATCGCCGGCAACGTCGCGTCGGTCGCCGTCGCGTCGCGCCTCGGCATCCGCCACGAGGGCCGGCTGCGGTCCGGCGTGCTGCACCGTGGACGTCGGCACGACCAGCTCGTCGGCGCGGTGCTCCGCGACGACGACCGGTCGCGCCCGACGGACTGGCCGACGTCGTGACGGTCGCCTTCCGGGTGGTCACCGAGCTGGACGCGCCGCCGGAGGCGGCGTTCGCGCTGTCGCTCGACGTCGGCGCGCACGAGCGCTCGATGGCCGGCACGCACGAGCGTGCGGTCGGCGGCACGACGTCCGGCAGGATCGCCCTGGGCGAGACCGTCACGTGGCGCGCACGGCACTTCGGGATCGTCTAGCGGATGACGAGTCGGATCACCGCCCTGGAGGCTCCCCACCGGTTCGTCGACGAGCAGGTGCGTGGGCCGTTCGCCCGGTTCCGACACGTGCACCGCTTCGAGCCGTCGGCGCGCGGCACGCGGATGGTCGACGAGATCGAGTTCCGCGCGCCGCTCGGGCCGCTCGGCGTGGTCGCCGAGCGGGTCGCGCTCGCGCGCTACCTGCCGCGCCTCATCGCGGAGCGCAACGCGTCCCTGGCGGCCGAGCTCCGCGACGGCGGCGCGCGGGGCTGAACGACGCCACAGCTTCTGCGGCTTGCCGCACCGATGACGCAGGGCACGCACGATCCGGCGGACGGGTCGCGCGGCCGCCGTCAGGATCGTCAGCATGACCAGGGGCATCAGGATCGACCACGTCGGCGTCACCGTGCCGGACGTGCACGCGGCCACCGCGTTCTTCGAGGCCGCGTTCGACGCCGTCGTGCTCTACGACTTGCGCTGCCGGACCGAGTCGCCGAACGGCACCGCCGAGGCGCACGACTACCTCGGCATCCCCTCGACGATGGCGCAGGGCGCGATGCGGATGCTCGCGCTGCCGGACGGGCCGGGCCTCGAGCTGTTCGAGTACCTCGGCCCGGACCAGCGCGACCCCGCACACCCCTCGGACCTCGGGTGGCAGCACCTCGCCCTGTACACGGACGACCTCGACGAGACCCTCGCCCGGGTCGAGGCCGCGGGCGGGACGCGGAACTCCGACCCCCGTGACCTCCGCGGGCTCGAGGCCGGCGCGGGCAACCGCTTCGTGTACACCCGGACACCGTGGGGGTCGACCCTGGAACTCGTCAGCTACCCGACGCGGCAGCCGTACCTGCTGCAGGCCCCGCGGTCGAAGTGGGCGCCCCGCCCCGACGTGGACCAGGTGCGCCTGCTCGCGCCCGCCCCCTGACGGCGCTCCCGCCGGGGCCGCGGCCGTCGGCCGGCGGAGCCGTCGGCACGGGTCAGAGCGCCGAGGTGCCGAGCAACGCCCCGGCGACGTAGGTCGCGGCGAGTGCGAGCGCACCGCCGACGACGACCCGGGCGGCCGCGCGACCCCGCCGTGCACCGCCGAGCACCGCACCGGTCGTCCCCGTCGCGGCGAGCGCCACGAGCACGGCGGCCACGGTGACGACGACGCGGGCCTGCTCGGAGGCGAGCAGCATCGCGACGAAGGGCAGGAGCGCCCCGACCGTGAAGGTCGCCGCGGACACCCAGGCGGCGCGCCACGGGCTGACCACCTCGTCCTCGGCGTCGCGCAGTGCTGCGTCGGCACGACGGCTGCGCACCTCGGGACGGACGAGTTCGGCGGCCACGGCGTCGGCGACGTGCGGGGCGACCCCGAGGGACCGGTAGTGCGCGGCGACGGTCGGGGCGTCCTCCGCGTCCGCCTCGAGCTGCGCCTGCTGCGCGGCCTGGCCGGTGCGCTGGGCGTCCCGGGCGCCGCTGACCGAGATGTACTCGCCGAGCGCCATCGAGATCGCTCCGCCGACGAGTGCGGCGGTCCCCGCGGCGATCACCGGCCCGGTGCCCGCCCCCGCTCCCGCGACCCCGACGAGCACGGCCGCTACGGAGACGATGCCGTCGTTCGCGCCGAGGAGTCCGGCGCGGAGCCAGTTGAGCCGCGCGGCGCTCGTGGCGTCGTCGTGCTCGGAGATCGGCAGGGAGAGGTCCGATGCAGTCGACATGCAGGCCATCGAACCACTCGTCGACCGGATGCACCAGCAAGGGAAGGCTGCCCTGACCGGGGATTTCGGGGTGAGGGAAGCCTCACCTGACCTGGCCGGCCGTGGTGCTCCAGGTGCGGGTGGGACGTCCGCTCACGGCGTGCGGGAAGGACTCTGCCGACGGGGTGAACCCGGCGCTGCGGTACAGCGACACCGCCGGCTCGTTGCCGTCGAGGGCGTGCAGCTCGCACCGCGGGTACCCGGCGGCGGCAGCGGCGGCGACGGCCTCGGAGAGGAGCCGTCGGCCGAGTCCGTGGCCCTGCGCCCCGGGGGCGACGGCGAGCAGGCTGAGGTACGCGGCGTCGGTGGGCGCCGGGTCGCCCGCGCTCCCGGGCGCGGTCACCAGGGCGAAGCCGGCGAGCGACCAGCCGTGCCCGTCCGGCACGCCGTCGTCCGCCGTACCGTCGTCCGGTGCGCCGTCGTCCACCACGACGAGGGCGACGCGTTCGGCCGCGAACTTCGCGAGGGCACGGTCACGGACCGCGGCCGGGGCGGGCGCTCCGTCCCGCGCCGCGACCGCGGCCACCCACAGCTCGACGCAGGCTGCGGCCGTCTCGTCGCCCGCGGTCCACACGACGAAGGACGACCCGATCACCGGACCACCCTACGGCGACGGCCTGTGCGACCCGGTCAGACCGCCGACCGGACGGGCACGCGGAAGCCAGCGCCGCGGTGCTCGTCCGGCAGCCGGTCCCCGCGGCCGTGGAGCTTCTGTCGCAGGGACCCGTCGCGGTACCCCTCCGGGTAGACCCCGCGCGCCCGGAGCTCCGGCACGACGAACTCGATGACGTCCTCCCACGTGCCGGGCGTGACGGCGTACGCGAGGTTGAACCCGTCGACGTCGGTCTGCTCCTGGATCGCGACCAGCCGGTCGGCGATCGTGGCGCCGCTCCCGACCGTCACCGGGCCCAGCCCGCCGATCGCGGTGTGCCGTGCCAGGTCGCGGATGGTCCACGCCGACCCGTCCTCGCCGGTGGCGGCGGCGATGTTCGCCGCGGCGGACTGGATGGCGTTCGACTCGACGTCCCCGAGCGGCTCGTCGAGGTCCCACTGCGACAGGTCCACGCCCATCCACCCCAAGTTGAGCACGAGGGCGCCCTCCTCCGACGCGTAGGACAGGTAGTCGCGGTACTTCTCCTGCGCGAGCTCGTCGGTGGTGTCGGTGATGACGGTGAGCAGCGAGTAGACGCGGGCGGCGTACCGGTCGCGACCGGCCGCCTCCAGGGCGTCGCGGACCTTCGCGACGGTCGTGGCGAGCTGCTCCACCGTCGGCGCCCCGACGAAGACGGCCTCGGCGTTCTCCGCCGCGAACCGGATGCCGCGCGGCGACGCGCCGGCCTGGTAGATGACCGGAGTCCGCTGGGCCGACGGCTCGGCGAGGTGGATGCCCGGGACGTCGAAGTGCCTGCCGTGGTGGTCGATCGGGTGCACCTTCGCCGGGTCGGTGAAGACGCCGGTCTCCGGGTCCGCGACGACGGCGTCGTCCTCCCACGAGCCCTCCCACAGCTTGTAGAGCACCTCGAGGTACTCGTCCGCCACGTCGTAGCGGTCATCATGCGACAGCTGGTCGGTCTGGCCCATGTTGCGGGCTGCGCTCGGCAGGTACCCGGTGACGACGTTCCAGCCGACGCGCCCCTTCGTCAGGTGGTCGAGCGTCGACATCCGCCGCGCGAACGGGTACGGGTGCTCGTAGGCCGTCCCGGCGGTGATCCCGAAGCCGAGGTGCTCGGTCACGGCGGCCATCGCCGACACGAGCAGGATCGGGTCGTTCACGGGGACCTGCGAGCCGGTGCGGAGCGCGGCTTCGTCGGTCCCGCCGTACACGTCGTAGGTGCCGAGGACGTCGGCGATGAAGATCCCGTCGAAGGCCCCGCGCTCGAGCAGCTGCGCGAGGCCGGTCCAGTAGGACAGGTCGTTGTAGTGCCGGGAGCGGTCGCGGGGGTGCCGCCACAGCCCGGACGACTGGTGGGCGACGCAGTTCATGTCGAACGCGTTGAAGCGGATCTGCCGGGGCTCGTTCGTCGTGTCGGTCACGGCGGCGACGCTACGGCCGCCGCCAGCGCTCGTCACGCATCGTGACGATCCGTGACGCCCGGCACGTGGTCGCCGGGCCCGGTCTGGAGGCGCGGTTCGCCCCCGCCCCGCCCGGTGCCTCCCCGGTCGGGGGCTCACGGGCGGTGGTCGGCTCCGCCAGGATCGAGGGATGCACCGCACCACCACCGTCGCCCGCGCCGCCCTGGCGGGCGCCGTCGTCGGCACCGCCGCCGCGGTCCTGCTGTGGGTCCTCGTCGTGATCGTCACCGCGACCGGCGACACCTTCACGGCCGCCGGGTTCGCCGCGGCCTCGCTCGCGGTCGCCCCCCCGTCCTCGTGCTCGGCGGGGCCGTGCTCGGACTCGCGGTGGGGCTCGTGCTCGCCCTCGCAGCGCCGACGCTGCGTCGCGGCGGCGCCCCGCGGACGGTCGCGCTCGTGGTGGTGGGGCTGCTGGCGTTCGTCGGGTGGGGCACCGCCACCGGCAGACTCGTGTCGAAGGAGGCCTTCGTCGTCGATCCCCTGGTGCCGTTCAACACGGCGGTGCTCGTCGTCGCGGTGCTCGGCGCGGTCGCCGGTGTCGGCGTGACCGTCGTCGCGGCGCGGGGTCGGCTGCCGCTGCCCGACGCCCACGCCGGCCGGACCGTCGTGCTCTGGGTCGTCGTCGGCGCGCTCGTCGGGGTGCTCGCCTGGGAGGCGCGAGGGTCAGGCGTCCCGCTGCTCACGGGCATGCCCGCCGACGGCGCCTTCGTCGGCGCGGGCTTCGGCGACTCCGAACTGCCCATCACCCTGGAGTGGCTCTGGGCGGTCGTGACCGGGGCCTTCGCCGGCGCGGTCGTCGCCGTGCTGCAGCTGCTCACCCGTCGGCGCTCGACCGCGGTCCTCGGAGCCGTCGTGGTGACCGCCGTCGCCGCCTTCGTCTCCGCGCGCACGGGGCTCGTGTTCCCCGCGCTCGGCGAGCACCCCTTCACCGGCAGCTACCCGTTCGTCGACGGGTTCGCGACCTCGGTCGGCCACCTGTCCCTCGGCGCGGTCCTCGTGACGGTCGCCCTCTGGGCGGCCGTGGCCGCCCTCGTCGCCGGTGCCGTGACGACGACGGCGGCGCGGCTGCGGGACCGGGGAGGGCGCGCCTCCAGACCGGTCTGACCCGTCCGGCGGCGAGCGGTCAGCCGCCGTACTCGTCGCAGCTGCCGGAGCCGCTGTAGCACGGGTGGTAGTCCGCCGGGAGCGGGCCCGACCCGCCGTCCTGGTGCCACCGGCCCTGCGGGACCGAGAACAGGTACGCGGCGACGAGGACGATCGGCACCATCGTCAGCGCCGTGAAGGCGACCCAGCGCACGCCGGTGCGCACGGCCAGCACGATCGAGGCGACCAGCAGGACCCCGGCGGCGACGAGCAGCGCCTCGTAGGTGTGGACCGACGCCGGGGTCTCCTCGGGGCCGCCCCACAGGCGGAAGGTCGAGACGAGGTTCACGAGCATCGCCACCGGCAGGGCGCACATGAGCAGGCCCGCGGTCACGGCGACGCGGCGCTCCACCCGGCGCCCGCGCCCCCGGCGGTGCTCCTCCTGGTGTCGCGCGTACTCCGCCGCGACGCGTTCCCCCGCGCTCGTCATGGGGTCAGTGTGCCACGAGGCCGTCCGGGGACGAGCGGGTGGGCACGGCCGTCGCCGGATCGTGACCGGGACCTCCACGCCCGCGTCAGGCGGCGGAAGCCTCGCGCGCGGCTGCCTCGGCGGCGACCCAGGCGAGCATGCCGCACTTCACCCGCATCACGAACTTCGAGACGCCGTGGAAGGCGACGAGGTCCTCGAGGACGTCCTCGTCGGGTTCGCCGGCACCCCGGGACCGCATCATGTCCCGGAACGCCCCGGTCAGCTCGAGCAGTTCGGGGACCGTCCGGCCCGGCGCCATGTCCGTGAGGACCGACGCGGAGGCCATCGAGATCGAGCACCCGTCGCCCTGCCAGGCGAGCTCCGCGATCCGGTCCGTGCCGGGTTCGAGCCGGACGCGGACGGTGATCTCGTCGCCGCAGGTCGGGTTCCGTTCGAAGTGCTCGGCGTCGGCGTGCGCCAGCGGGCCGTCGCCGTGGCGGGCCCTGGCGTGGTCGAGGATGACCTGCTGGTACAGCGAGTCGAGGGAGTTCACGCGCGGTCCCCCTCGGCGCCGGTCCCGCGGGTGCCGGCACGGTCGTCGCCGACCTCGGGGGCGCCGGCCTCGGGGGCGCCGGCCTCGGGGGTACCGGCACGGTCGGCGCCGAAGTAGCCGCGGACCTCCGCGACGGCCGCGAGGAAGCGGTCGACGTCCCGCTCCGTCGTGTACACGTACGTGCTCGCGCGCGTGGTCGCGACGAGTCCGAGGCGGCGGTGCAGGGGCTGGGCGCAGTGGTGTCCGGAACGGACGGCGATGCCCTGCGCGTCGAGGTACTGCGAGACGTCGTGCGCGTGCACGCCGTCGACGTCGAACGACACGAGCCCGGAGCGCGCGACGCCGGCGGGCGGGCCGACGACCCGGATGCCCGGGACCGCCGCGAGCCCGTCGAGCAGCCGCTGCGCGAGGTGCTCCTCGTGCGCACGCACGCGCTCCATCCCGATGCCCTGCAGGTAGCGGACGGCCTCGGCGAGCGCCACCGCCTGCGACACGGGCTGTGTGCCCGCCTCGAACCGCTCCGGCGCCGGCATGAAGTCCGAGCCCTCCATCGTCACCGTCGTGATCATCGAGCCGCCGGTGCGGAACGGCGGCAGGGCGTCGAGCAGTTCGCCCCGCCCCCAGAGCACGCCGATGCCGTTCGGGCCGAGCATCTTGTGCCCGGAGAACGCGGCGAAGTCGATCCCGAGCCGCTGCACGTCGAGCGGCCGGTGCGGTGCCGACTGACAGGCGTCGAGGACGACGAGGGCGCCACGGGCGTGCGCGAGCTCGACGACCTCCTCCACCGGCGCGACCATCCCGGTGACGTTCGACACGTGGGCGAAGGCGAGGACCTTCGTCCGCTCGGTGATCCGCTCGGCGGCGTCCTCGGTGCTCCAGGTGCCGTCGTCGGCCACCGGGATCCAGCGGAGCGTCGCGCCGGTCAGGGCGGCGAGCTCCTGCCACGGCACCAGGTTCGCGTGGTGCTCGGCCTCGGTGACCAGCACCTCGTCGCCTGGACCGATGCGGAAGCGCTCCGCCGCCTGCCCGCCGCGGCCCCGGCTGGCGTTCGCGATGCCGTAGGCGACCAGGTTGAGCGCGTCCGTGGCGTTCGCCGTCCAGACCACCTCGGCGGGCGAGGCGGCACCGACGAACCCGGCGACGGTCGCGCGCGCGTCCTCGTAGGCGTCGGTGGCCAGGGCGGCGAGCGTGTGCGCGCCGCGGTGCACGGCGGCGTTGTCGTGCTCGAGGAACGCGCGCTCCGCGTCGAGCACCTGCCGGGGCCGTTCGGCGGTCGCCCCGGAGTCGAGGTACGCGAGCGGCTGCCCGTTGACCTCCTGTTGGAGGATCGGGAAGTCAGCCCTGAGCGCCTCGACCTCGGGCTCGGTCAGCGGCTGGTTCGGTGCGAGGACGGTCACCACACAATCGTGGTCCGCCGGGCCGCCGACGTCCAATCGCTGAGAGCGGAAGCGCTACTCGTTGCCGAGACGCTCGTCGGCCTGCTCGCGCGCGCCGTCGATCTTGTCGTCGAACTTGCCGCCGGTCGCCTTCTTCACCGCGTCGGCCACGCCGCCGAGCACCCGGTCGCTGACGCCCTCGGCCTGCTCGCTCTTCAGGGCGTCCTGGACCTTGCCGTCCTTCAGGAACTCCTGCGCCTTCTTGGTGATGTCGTCGAACCCGGCCATCGGCTGCTCCTCGTGTCGTGCGGAGCCCGGTGCTCCGTCGCCGCCGATCGTAGGCCGGTCCGGCGCCGGACGTCCGGGGTCGGCGCTCCCGCGTCGGGCGTCCGGGGTCGGCGATCCCGCGTCAGCGGCTAGCTGTCAGCGGTCAGCTGTCAAACCATCTGCGCGCTGCGGCGGCGTGCGAGCACGTACCCGACCGCGACCGACCCGGCGACGGCGAGGGCCGCGGGGACGAGGACGTCGGTGCCCTGCTCGGTGAACTCGACGACCAGCACGAGCGCCGTGAAGGGTGCCCGCATCGTCGTCGCGAGGAACGCCGCCGCCCCGACGAACGCGAACGCCGCGACGCCCGGGCCGTCCGCCGGCCAGAGCAGCAGCCACAGCCCGCCGAGACCGCCGCCCATCGCGGAACCGATCGCGATCGACGGGGTCAGCGTGCCGCCCACGGCACCGGCGCCGATGGTCGCGGACGTCGTGATGGTGCGGAGGACGCCGAGCACGAGGAGGAACAGGACCGGGGCGAGCCCGGCGACGGTGGGGTCGTCCAGCGAGGCGTTCATCGCGACGAGTCCGAGCGCGCGGCCGTTGCCGAGGATCTCCGGGAACGGCACCGCGATGAGACCGACCATCGCGAAGACCACCGGGAGGACCACGAGCAGACGCCACCCCCGCGGCGCGATGCCCTGCAACCGGTTCGTCAGCTTCACGAAGCCGACCCCGGCGAACCCGAGCACGGGGCCGACCACGACCGACCACACCAGGAGCGACGGCGACGAGTGCATGGCGGGCACGTCGTAGAGCACCTCATCCGGGATCGCGGACCGGGCGACGAAGGCGGCGATCGCACTCGTCGCGAACGCCGGGAGCGCCGTCGCGAGCGTGAGTTCGCCGAGCAGCACCTCGACCGCGAACAGCGCCCCGCCGAGCGGGACGTCGTAGACCGCCGCGAGCCCGGCCGCGGCACCACAGGCGACGAGGATCTTCGTCTCCCGCGCCGTGAGGCCGGCCCGGGCCGTGACGAGCTGCGACAGCCAGGCCCCGATCTCGCGCGGTGCGACCTCCTTGCCGATGGACGCACCGAGCCCCACCGCGAGGATCTGCGTCGCGGCGTTGCCGACGGTGACGAGCGCGGGCATCCGGGTCCCGCCGACCGCCGCCGGCACCGACACGACGGGACGTCCCCAGCGCCGGATCGCCCACCAGGCGAACCCGGTGAGCACCCCGGCCGCGGCGAGCGCGAGGAATCGGTTCAGCGCGGACGGCGCGTCGGCCGCCTCGCTGTGGCCGCCGAAGGGGTACCCGAACGCGACGAACTGGATGAGCTGCAACGCCAGCCAGACGGACGCACCGGCGGCACCGCCCGCGACGCCCACCAGCCCCGTGACGACGACGAGCTTCAGCGCCCAGATCGGCGTGGACCGTGTCGCGTCTCCAGGCTGCGGCATGACGCAACCCTACCGGCCGCCTCGGCGTCGACCGGGCGCTGGCGCCGCGTCAGAACCAGCGCTTCACCTTGAACACGACGTACAGCACGGCCGCGAACAGCACCATCGCGACGATCGACAACGGGTACCCCCACGTCCAGCCCAGTTCCGGCATGTGCTCGAAGTTCATCCCGTAGATGGCCGCGATGAGGGTGGGGGCGAAGAGGATGGCCGCCCAGCCGGAGATCCGCTTCGTGTCGTCGTTCTGCTTCTGCGCCGCGAGCGTCGAGTCGACCGTGAGGGCGTTCTGCAGCAGCTGTCGGAAGGTGTCCAGCCGCTCGACCGTCCGGATCGCGTGGTCGAGGACGTCGCGGAACCGCCGCTGCATCTCGACGGGCAGGTGGTACTTCTCGGCGCCCCGGTGCAGGTTCTCGATGATGTGGATGAGCGGACGCGCCGCCCGCTGGAAGTCGACGACCTCGCCGAAGAGCTCGTAGATGCGGCGGGAGACCCCGGCCTCCCCCGCGAACAGCTGGTCCTCGATCTGGTTGATGTCCTCCTCCAGGCCGTCGATGACCGGCACGTACCCGTCCACGATGGAGTCCATGAGCGCCCAGAGCTGCGCCTGCGGGCCGACCGTGACGAGCCCTGGCTTCCCGCTCATCCGGTGCAGCGCCCGCGGCACGGTCTGCGCGCCGCGGGGGTCGGCCTTGACGACCGCGAGGAAGAAGTCGTCGCCGACGAAGGCGTGCACCTCGCCGAAGGCGACCTCCTCCGCCCGGTCGTTGTACAGCGCGGGCTTGAGGACGACGAACAGGGTGGTGCCGTAGCGCTCGAGCTTCGGCCGCTGGTGCCCCTCGGCGGAGTCCTCGACCGCCAGCTCGTGCAGGCCGAGGGCGACCGCGACGTCGCCGAGCTCCTCGGCGTCGGGCTGGTGCAGGACGATGCACGCGCTGGCACCCTGCTCCTCGCGCATGCGGAAGGTCTCGTCGAGCGACGGGCTCGCGATCGGTGCGATGCGGTCGACGTAGGCGGTGTTCAGCTCGACAGACACGTCACCAACCTACGCAGGGTGGCGGGCCCCCGCGTACCTGGACGACCGCTGCGCGCCGGGAGGCGCCGCGGGCCTACCGTGCAGGTCATCAGCATGCTGACGACAGGAGTGGTCATGAGGAGGATCTGGAAGCGGGTCGCGGTCGTGGCGAGCACGGTCGCTGCGGTCGTCGCCGCGTTCGTCGGTTCGGGCGCGGCCGGCGGGACGCCGATCCAGGACGCCGCCGGCGGGGCACTGTCCGCCTCCGCGACCGCCGTCGCGCCCGACGGCCCGGCGTTCTCGATCTGGAGCGTCGTGTACGTCGGGCTCGTCGCCTACGCGGTCCGGCAGTGCCTCCGGACCGCCGACGACGACCGCCACGAGCGCCTCGTCGTGCCGGCGATCCTGTCCCTGCTGCTCAACGCGGCGTGGATCACGTCGGTGCAGCTCGGCTTCCTCGGGCTGAGCGAGCCGCTCATCGTGGCCCTGCTGGCCGTCCTCGTGTGGCCCTTCGCCGTCCTCCGGCGGACCCGTGCCTCCGGCGTGGTCGAGTCGGTCGTCACGGACGGCACCTTCGGGCTCTCCCTCGGCTGGGTGTCGGTGGCGACGGCGGCGAACACGGCGGCCGTGCTGTCGGCGGCCGGGTTCCGCGGCTTCGGGCTCGGGCAGGACGCATGGGGCGTGCTCGTCGCCGCCGTCACCGGGCTCGTCGCGGTCCTGCTCGCCGTCTGGGGCGGTGGGCGCCTGGCCCCGACGGCGGCGGTCGGGTGGGGGCTGGCGTGGATCGCGGTCGGGCGGCTGGACGGTCCGCTCGTGTCGGTGCCGACGGCGGTCGCGGCCGTGGTCGCCGCCGGCGCCGCGGTCGTCGCGACGCTCGTGGTGCGCACCCGGGCGGGATGGGCGGCAGGGCGTCGAGCGGATGGAACGGGGCCGAGGGAGCGACGGGTCGCCGCGGAGCCTGCGGGGTGAACCGTCGCCCCCACGGGGTCGGAGCCCGCGGACACCACCCGCGGGCCTACCGCGCGGCGACCAGACCGTGCGCTGCGGCCACCGCGTCGTTCACCACGCGCCCCGCGTGCACGTTGACCCCGAGGGCGAGTGCCGGGTCGGCCGCCGTCGCGGCCTCCCAGCCCTGGTCGGCGATCGCGACGGCGTACGGCAGCGTCGCGTTCGTCAGCGAGATCGTGCTCGTGCGCGGCACGGCGCCCGGCATGTTCGCGACGCAGTAGTACAGCGAGTCGTGCACGGCGAAGGTGGGGTCGTCGTGCGTGGTCGGGTGGGAGCCCTCGAAGCAGCCGCCCTGGTCGATCGCGATGTCGACGAGCACCGACCCGGGCCGCATCCCGGCGACCATCGCGTCCGTGACGAGCTTCGGCGCGGACGCCCCGGGGATGAGCACCGACCCGATCACCAGGTCCGCGTCCTGCAGCGCCGACGCGATCGCGTGCGTCGAGGACCGCAGCGTCGTCACCCGACCGTCGAACCGGGCGTCGAGCGCCCGCAGCCGCGGCAGGCTGATGTCGAAGACGGTGACGTCCGCGCCCATGCCGAGCGCCATCGTCGCCGCGTGCTCGCCGGCAACCCCGCCGCCGATCACGACCACGCGGCCCTTCGGCGTGCCGGGCACGCCGCCGAGCAGGAGGCCGCGCCCGCCGTTGGCCCGCATGAGGTGGTGGGCGCCGACCTGGGCGGACAGCCGACCCGCGACCTCGGACATCGGCGAGAGCAGCGGCAGCGAGCGGTCCGGCAGCTGCACGGTCTCGTAGGCGATCGCCGTCGCGCCCGAGTCGACGAGCGCGTCGGTCAGCGGTCGGTCCGCGGCGAGGTGGAGGTACGTGAACAGCACCTGGCCGGGCCGGATGGACGCGTACTCGGACGCGACCGGTTCCTTGACCTTGAGCACGAGCTCGGCGCGTGACCAGACCTCGTCGGCGGTCGCCACGACCACCGCTCCGGCGTCGGCGTACTCGGTGTCCGGGAACGACGACCCCTCGCCCGCACCGGCCTGCACGAGGACCTCGTGCCCGTGCTGCACGAGTTCTGCGACGCCGGCCGGTGTGGCGGCGACCCGGAACTCGTTGTTCTTGATCTCGGTGGGGACGCCGATCTGCATCGCGGACTCCTTCGTGGGCTTGCTCGGAGCTTCCACGATCTCCTCCGGTTCGTTTCCGGCAGGTTGCGGCCGAACATCTCGACGACGAATCGACGATTCGTGCGACGAGATTCGACGTGCTCCGCCGTCAGGCCACGTCGTCAGCGCGCCCGGAGCGATGCGCTCGGCAGTTCGCCGAACCGAGCGCGGTACGTCGCGGAGAACCGCCCGAGGTGCCCGAAGCCCCACCCGCGGGCGACGTCGGCGACCGAGGTGGTGTCGCGGTCGCTGCGGACGAGTTCCGCCCGCGCGCCGTCGAGCCGGACGTTCCGGAGGAGGTCGCCCGGGGTCTGGTCGAGGTGCCTGCGCAGGGACTGCTGCAGCCCGCGGGCGCTGAGCCCCGCCGCCGCCGCGATCTCCGGTGTCCCGATCGGCTCCCGCGCGTGCGCGTGCACGAACTCGAGCGCACGCCGCACCCGGTCGTGTTCCGGTCCGCTGCCGGACACCGACGCGGACCAGCGGTCGCGCTGCGGGAAGGCCCGGATGGCCGCCACGGCGAACGCCTCGGCGATGTCACGCCGTCCGGCGCCGGTGAGTTCGTGGTCGACGTCGAGCCAGGTGGACGAGTACGCCTTGACGACCGACTGCCACAGCCGCACGCCCTCGGACGACGGGCGGCGGAGCGGCTCGAAGGCGAAGTCGTCGTCACCGGCGATCGCCCGCACGAAGTCGCGGTCGAGGTGCACGAGGTTGAGCGCGATGTCCCGGTGGTGCAGGTGGTACGTGTCCGCGAAGGGCAGGACCACCGGGACACCGGGCTCGAGGTCGACGGACCGGCCGCGGTACGTGATGGTGCTCGACCCGCTCCGCACCCAGGCGACGAGGAAGGCGTCGTCGACGCGGCTGTCGCTCCGCAGGTCGACGAGGAACCGGGACGACCGGAGCGACATCCGCTCGTCCCCGACGCCGGCGAAGTCCCAGTGGGTCTGGTGCCGGGTGCGGCGGACGCTCGGTGCGCGGAAGTCGTAGCCGTCACTGAAGAACGCGAGCGCCTGGTCGACGTCCTGCCCCACGAGGCGGCGGAAGTACCGCGTGTCGTCGAGCGTCTCGCTGGTGGGCACCATGGCACGGAACCTACGGCCGACCCCTGACAAAGAAGATCGGATGCTGACTCAGGGCTGCAGGATCGCCTGCCCCACGCTCTCGTCGAGGATGAGGTCGGTGACGAGTCCCGCGGCGAGCGCGCCCTTCAGCGATGCCGCCTTGGAGCGCCCCGCGACGACGCACACCCGCCGCGGCGCGCGCTTGATCGTGTCCAGGTCGGGCGCTCCGGCTCGGGCGTTCACGCCGATGTCCTTCCACGAGCCGTCCGCGCGGTAGAACACCGTCGAGACGTCGCCCACCACCTCGGCCTCGGCGAGCTCGGCGCGGTCCTCGGGGTCGAGGTAGCCGCCGGAGTAGACGTGCGACGGGACCGGGGCCTGCGGCGCGCCGACGCCGAACACGACGAGGTCCATCCGTTCGTGCAGGTCGAGGACGCGTCGGATCGACCGCTCGCGGAAGAGCGCCTGCTTGGTGGCGGGGTCGTCGAAGAACGCGGGGACCGGGAACTGCTGCACGAAGGCGCCGTACGCCTCGCCGAAGCGACGCAGGATCTCGGAGGCGTAGACGATGCCGGTGGTCCGCGTGTTCGCGGCGCCGTTGATCTGCACGACCGTCGAGCCGTGCGTGGTCTTCGGCACGAGGTACCGGCTGATGGCGCTGACGGTGGAGCCCCACGAGATGCCGATGACCATGTTCGACTCGACGTACTGCGTCAGGATCCGGGCGGCGGACAGGGCGACGCGTTCCAACCGGTCGACATCGCTGGTGTGGTCTGGCACGGGCACAACGTGCGCGTGCACGCCGAACCGCGAGCGGATGCTCCGGCTCAGCGCGGCGGCCTGGTCGAGGGGCGAGCGGATCTGGATGTCGACCAGCCCGGTGTCCCTGGCGTACTTGAGCAGACGGGACACCGACGAGCGCGAGGTGCCCAGTTCGTCGGCGATCGCGTCCATCGTCAGGTCCTGCAGGTAGTACAGATGCGCCGCGCGCAACGCCTGCTGCGTGCGCATGGGTTGCGCTGCGTCACTCATGGGAACCGAGCATGCACGGACGTGCAGGGCCTCTGCAACCCCGGCCGCGCCTCCAGACCGTTCTCCGCGCCGCCACCACAGGTGTTCTGCACATCTGTGCACGCAAGTTGCCCACCCTCCCAGGCGGGCGCATCCTCGGAGTCGTCCCACGGAACCGACCAAGGAAGCGACGCACCATGTCGAAGAAGACGCAGCCCCGGAACACGGTGACGGCACTCACGGAGCGCCCGAACGCACAGGTCCTCATCGTCGGTGGCGGCATCAACGGCATCGCCACCTTCCGCGACCTCGCACTGCAGGGCGTCGACGTCGCCCTGGTCGAGCGCGGCGACTACGCCTCCGGCGCCTCCGCCGCGTCGAGCCACATGATCCACGGCGGCATCCGCTACCTCGAGAACGGCGAGTTCCGTCTCGTCCGCGAGAGCGTCCAGGAGCGCAACGGCCTCATCCGCATCGCGCCGCACTACGTCAAGCCGCTGCAGACGACGATGCCGATCTTCTCGACGTTCTCCGGCATCATGAACGCCCCGCTGCGCATGCTCACGCACAAGCAGCGCTCCACGAAGGAGCGCGGCGCGGCCCTCATCAAGATCGGCATGACGATCTACGACTCGTTCTCGCGCGACGGCGGCTCCGTCCCGAAGCACCGCTTCCTCACGAAGAAGGCCGCGCTCGAGGACATGCCGGCGCTCAACAAGGACCTCAAGTACACGGGCACCTACTACGACGCCTCCGTGCACGAGCCGGAGCGCCTGGCCCTCGACGTGCTCAAGGACGGCATCGCGGCAGCGCAGGGCACCGGCAGCGCCGCGACCGCCCGTGCCGTGAACTACGTCGAGGCGGCGGGCACCCGCGACGGCGGCGTGCTGCTCCGCGACCGCGAGACCGGCGACGAGTTCGTGTTCACGGCCGACGTCGTGGTGAACGCGTCCGGGCCCTGGACCGACCTGACGAACCAGGCGTTCGGCGGCGAGACGAAGTTCATGGGCGGCACGAAGGGCTCCCACATCGTCGTGCACAACGACGAGCTCCTCGAGGCCACCAAGGGCCGCGAGCTGTTCTTCGAGAACAACGACGGCCGCATCGTCCTGATCTACCCGCTCAAGGGCCGCGTGCTCATCGGCACGACCGACATCGACGCCGACCCGGCGCAGCCCGTCACCACGACCGAGGAGGAGATCGACTACTTCTTCGGCCTGGTGAAGCACGTGTTCCCCCAGATCGAGCTCACGCGCGACCACATCGTCTACAGCTACTCGGGCATCCGACCGCTCCCCCGCCACGAGGACACCGCCCCCGGCTTCGTGTCCCGCGACTACCGCATCGTGGACACCCCGATCGCCGGCCTGCCGGACACCACCGTGCTGAGCCTGGTCGGCGGCAAGTGGACGACCTTCCGCGCCCTCGCGGCGCACCTGTCCTCCGACGTGACGACGAAGCTCGGCGTCGCCCGCACGGTCGACACCACCGGCATGCCGATCGGCGGCGGCAAGGACTTCCCGACCACCGACGCCCAGCGCGCGCTGTGGATCACGTCGCACCGCGACGGCCTCGACGCCGAGGTGGTCGAGGGGCTGCTCGAGCGCTACGGCACCCGCGCGGCGGAGGTCGTGGACGTGCTCGCCCAGGGCCCGGTCGAGCCGCTCGACTCCGACCCGTCGCTCACCCGCGCCGAGGTGGCGTACTTCGCCGAGCACGAGCAGGCGGTGCACCTGGTGGACGTCGTCCTGCGTCGCACGAACCTCGCGTTCGTCGGCGGCGTGACCATCGACCTGCTCGACGAGCTGGCCGACGTCCTGGCCTCGACGCTGGAGTGGACGCCGGAGGAGCGCGCCGACGAGGTCCAGCGCACGCTCGACGTGCTGCGCGAGTCGCACGGGGTCATCGTGCCGCTGCACACGGCGGCGCAGCCCGCGTAACGCACCTCCCGTTCCGCAGAACGCAACGAGGGCGGTTCCCCGCAGCGACATCCCGCTGCGCGGTACCGCCCTCGTTGCGTCTTGCGGGCCGGCGTCTCAGAACCGCTCGCCGGTGGGGTCCTGCGCGGTGCGGTCGATGAGCTCCTCGCCGCCGACCGGCTCCCCCTCCCAGTCGACCAGGCGCCACCCGTCGGCGAACGAGCCCTCGAGCTCGACGATGCCGGTGTTCTCGAGGTGGCGCTGCGTGCCGAACTCGTCGGGCGTGTTCTGTGCCACGGCACTCGCCCACGTCCGGATCGCCGCGCCGTGGCTGACCACCGCGGCGACCGCGGCCCCCGTCGCCTCCACCTGCCGGATCGCGTCGTCGTAGCGGGCGAAGAACTCCTCGCCGCTCTCGGCGCCGGGCATCCGGGTGCTGCGGTCGCCCGCGGACCAGCCGTGCACGGTCGAGATGTACATCTGCACGGACACCCGGTCCCGCTTGCCCTGGGTCTCGCCGGCCTCGATCTCGCGGAGGCCGGGCAGGACGACCGGCTCGAGCCCGAGCGCGGCAGCGAGCGGCGCGGCCGTGATCTGGGTGCGGACCATCGTGGAGACGAACAGCCGCTCTATGCCCCGGTCGGCGAGGGCCGCGGGGAGCGCGTCCGCCTGCTGCTGCCCGAGGTCGGTGAGCCCGGGGCCGGGCACCTCGGCGTCGAGCACGCCGTTCACGTTCGCGGGGGTCTGGCCGTGGCGGATGAGCAGCAGTCGCATGGGGCCACCCTACGGAACCGCGTCCGGGTCACCCCTGGCGGGCCTTCCACCGCGGATCGCGCTTGTTGATGACGTAGACGCGACCGCGGCGGCGGACGATCTGCGATCCGGGGATCTTCTTGAGTGCCTTGAGCGAGTTGCGGACCTTCACGTGGACTTCCTCCGGTGCTTCCTCTTGTTGAGAACTGTTATCATGTAGGGTACCCGACATGCTCCCCGCCGCCACCACCCTCGTCTCCGCCCTGCACGACGCCGACGCCGTGAGGATCGCCGCCCGGATCAGCACGGGACACCGGATGCACGTCGCCGGGAACGCCGTCGCCGTCGCGCGGGGCATCGCAGCGCGGCGCGACCAGCTCGACCGGATCTGCGGGCCGGAGGCCGAGCACGGGCTCGTCGTCGCACTCGCCCCGGAGGTCGACGTCCGCGCGGTCGGCATGATGCTCGCGAACGCGGCGCGTTCCGAGACCGGCGACGACCGGGTGCTGCGACACGTCGTCGCGGTCCTGCCGGCCGCCGACGTCGCATACCTGCTGTGGTCCGACGTCGACGACGCCTTCGTCGCCGCCGAACGGGTCGCCGCACTCGTCGAGTACGCCACGGTCGTCGTGCTCGACGGCGTCCGGGCCGTGCCGCAACGGCGACGCCGCGCGCTCGTCGCCCTGCTGCACCGGATGGCACCGCACGCGGTGGTCGTCGCGGCGTCGACGGTCCGGAGCGCCGCCGACCTGCCGGCGTCGAACGGCCGGGCCGCACGGGTGCTCGCGTCCGGGGCCGGCTGGATGCGGGCGCTCTCCGGGGACACCGCGCAGTGGGACACCGGCCGCGGCCCACGGGACGACCTGGTGGCCATGCGCTACCGCGAGCCGCTGCCGTTCCACCCCGCCCGCCTGGCCGCCGTCATCGAGCGGGACCTCGCCGCCGGGGCGAACGGCCGTGTGCTGCGCTCGAAGGGCTTCCTCCGGTTGGCCTCGCGTCCCGACCACGTGGGGTCGTGGTCGAGCTTCGGCGCCATGCTCGCGCTCGACCCGACCGCGAACCCCTCGTGGGACGAGGACGCCCCGATCGGGCAGGCGATCTGGTTCGTCGGCGAGCGGCTCGACGTGCACGCCATCGAACGGGCGCTCGACGGCGCACTGCTCACGCCGGACGAACTGCTCGCGGGGCCCGACGTCTGGCGCTCGTGGGCGGACCCGTTCCCGGTCTGGCCGGCGCTGGACCCCTCGCACGAGCACCGGCACGACTGACGGCCCGACCCGGACGCCAGCGACGCCCCGGCGACGGCGACGCCGTCGTGCGCCGCCGCGCCGCCGACACCGTCCGCGCCGCCGCCGGGACTCAGCGCTTCCCGGTCAGCTCCGCCTCGGCCGCCGCCTCGCGGGCACGCCGGGCGGCGTCCTCGGCGGCGAAGGGCAGCTCGCCGAGGTCGAGGTGCGGGTTGGTGTCCTGCGACCGCACGAGCTCGCGTGCCTCCGCCTCGGTCTCGACCGCCGGCATCGAACCGGGCAGCGGACGCCGCGACGACTCCTTCATGCAGAACACGCCGACCGCCCCGACGACGCTCATCGCCATGAGGAAGTACGCCGGCGCCAGCTGGTCGCCCGTCGCGGTCAGCAGCGCCTGCACGATGAGCGGCGTCGTCCCGCCGAACACCGCGATGGCGATGTTGTACGCGAAGCCCATGCCGCCGTAGCGGGTCGCGGTCGGGAAGAGCGCGGGCAGCGACGCCGCCTGGTTCGACACCCACAGGGCGGTCATGAGCGCGAGGAGGCCGAGCCCGGCGAGGGTCGACCACTGCGCGCCGTGGCCGATCAGCAGGAACGCCGGCACGACGAGCACGACGGTCGTCGCCGCGCCGATCCACATGACCACCCGGCGCCCGATGCGGTCGGAGAGCCGGCCGGTCAGGGGCAGCATGATCGCGAGCAGCACGAGCACGGGGATGGTCAGCAGGGTGCCGTCGATCGCCGAGTAGCCGAGCGAGTCGGTCAGGTACGTGGGCATGTACGACGTCAGGGCGTAGCCGACCGTGTTCGAGGCGCCCACCAGCATCACGGCGATGACGATCGGCCGCCAGTGCTCACGGACCATGGCGAACACGTTCGCCGGTCGGTCCCCGGCGAACGACGCGCGGGTCTCCGAGGCGGCCTCCTGCGCCGCCTGCGTCGCCTGGAACACGGGCGACTCCTCGATGCGGAGACGGAAGTAGACGGCGACGACGCCGATGACCCCGGCGAGCAGGAACGGGACGCGCCACCCCCAGGCGGTCATGGTGGCCTCGCCCAGGGTGACCTGGAGCACCGTCACCACGGTGGCGCCGAGGGCGAAGCCCATGTAGCTGCCGAGGTCGAGGATGCTCGCGAAGAACCCGCGGCGGCGGTCGGGTGCGTACTCCGTCACGAACGTCGTCGCGCCGGCGTACTCGCCCCCGGTCGAGAAGCCCTGCGCGAGCTTCAGCACGACGAGCAGGACCGGGGCGAACACGCCGATGGTGCCGTAGGCGGGCAGCACGCCGATGAGCACCGTGGACGTCGCCATCAGGATGAGCGTCGTCGCGAGCACCTTCTGCCGGCCGAGCCGGTCGCCGAGACGACCGAACACGATGCCGCCGAGCGGCCGGGCCACGTAGGTCGCGGCGAACACGCCGAGGCTGAACAGGATCTGCACCGCCGGTTCGGCGGTCGGGAGGAAGACCTTCCCCATGGTGACGGCCAGGTAGCCGTAGACGCCGACGTCGTACCACTCCATGGTGTTGCCGACGACCATGCCGCTGACGGCTCGGCGCATCATGCTCTTGTCGACCACGGTGACGTCGCTCAGACGGAGCCGCCGCTGTGGTCTGGTGGGGGTGTGGCTGGGGTCGGAACCCATGCAGTCCTCCTCGGGTCGGTCGGCGGACCGGCGGGCACCGGCCCGGGAACAGCCGACGACGTTACCGAGCGTCTGCGGACGTCGTTGATCGAGGATTCCCAGGTACCGGCGTGTCGCCCGGACGCGGGACACGGCACCTCCGCGCGGGGACGGGGATCGGGCTGGGTTGGTCACGGACTCGTAACATCGCGGCCCCGGCCGGCCCGCGGGCCGCACCGGCTGACGGACGGGAGGCACGTGGCGGCGCCGCCACGCGCCTCCCGTCCGCCGCGGTGCGGGTGGGTCTCAGGCCAGCGCGTCGAGGAGCGCGCGGGCCGTCGCGGCGTCGGTCACCAACTCGTTGACGAGCCGTGCGCGGACCGCCGCGAGGATGCCGGGCACCTTGACCTCGCCGACGGCGACGCCGACGGCGTGCGGGACGGCGGCGAGCACGTCGCGCGGGGTGCGCACCATCCGGTCGCTGCCGGGGAACTCGACCGCGGAGCCGTCCACGGCCGTGAAGTTCAGGCAGACGTCCCCGGCGGCCCGGTCGAAGACGGCGTCCTCGAAGGGGATGCCCCTGGCGAGCGCGTCACGGGTGTGCGTCGGCGCCCCGATCCCGAGGATGGCGCCCTTCGCCCGCCCCCAGAGCCCGACCACGTGCTGGAACGCCGGGTCCTCGTCGAGCGAGGCGCGCATCGCCGGCGACGGCAGCGCCTGCGCGAAGAGGAACGCGGGGATCGCGCCGGAGGCCTCGGCGGCGGCGCGGGTGATCTCGTTCGTCTGGAACCAGGGCGTCGGGTCCGCCTGACCGCCGACGGTCGGGACGAGCTGCACGCCGGGCATGCGCGGCATCCCCGCACGCGCCACGTCGTACACGGTCCGACCGGACGACATGAGGACGGCGTCCCCGGGGACGAGGGCCATGCCCTCGACCGCGGCGGCGATCGGTCCGGCGAGGTCGCTGCCGAGCGTCGCCGCGTGCGTCACCGCCGCGAGGTGCACCGCACGGAGGCCGAGTACGAGCTGCAGCCGTTCGGCGAGCGCCACCGTCTCGTCCTGGAACGGGTCGACGACCTCGATGCGGACCAGCCCGGCCCGCCGCGCCTCGGCCACGAGCCGGCTCACGGTCGGTCGGGAGACGCCGAGCCGTGACGCGATCTCGACCTGCGTGGCGTCCTCGAGGTAGTACATCCGCGCCGCCTGGTACACGGTGTCGAGCGGGAAGCGGGTCCGTGCTGCGCCCTCGGCGGTGGGGTTCTCGGCGGACACGGACGTGGGGACCCTTCTGCTCGGCGGACACGGCGATCGTAGCGCTGCCCGCCGAGCGGGACCGGCGTGCGGCGTCGGCGCGCAGGTCGCCCGGTCTGCGGCTTCCCGCAGGGTGTCCCGCACGGTTGCGCCGCGGCGCTCCGATCGGTCCCGCACGCCCGTAGCGTCGGAGGCGCTCCGCTGGCCCGCTCGGCACGGTGCGTGTTCCACCTCGCCCGTGTCCCACGTCCGCACGAGGAGTGGCATGACGATCGACACCGACCTCGACCGGTTCCGGCAGCACCTCGACGCCGGGCCGAGCGCCACCGCCCAGCTGCGCGACTGGTCCCGCGGCGACGTTCGCCTGGGCCGTGTCCGGAGACGACTCCGGCGTGCCGCCCCCGAGGAGGCCGCGCTCGTCGACCTCCCGCGGCGCACCACGGTGCAGCACCGGGTGGTGGCGCTCGTCTCCCCCAGCGGGGTCGTCCTCTCGCACGCGGTGGCGGTGGTCGTCCTCGGGCGGCTCCCCCTCGCGGCCGTGCTGGCGCTCGTGTGCACCCGTCGGCCGCTCGGCGACGTGCTGCGCGCGGCGGGCGGGTTCGAACGCACCGCGATCAGCGAGCGGGTGTCGACGGGTTCGGAGGTCGTGCTCCGAAGGATGGCCGTCCTGCACCTGGCGGGTCGACCGGTCGCCGTCGTGCACGAGGTCTACCCCCACCACGTGCTGCGCTGGCGCTGACCGACGCACAGCGCACTGTCGGTTGCCCGACCTAGGGTGCTGACCACTCGACATGCACCGCCCGAGGGGGTCAACGATGAAGAAGTCAGCCTGGCTGCCAGCCGTCATCGCTCCGGTCGTCGTCGCCGGAGCGGTCGCCGCGCCGGTGATCGCGAACGCAGCGGACCGGCCGATCGCGGGCGTGGACCCGAGCGCGGCGGACGTCATCGCCAGCATCGCGCAGTCCGAGGACGCGCAGTACTCCGGCAAGCTCGAGCAGACGAGCGACCTGGGCCTGCCCGAACTGCCCACCGGCTCGGGCGGCTCGTCGCTCGAGGGCGACGCGTCGGACGCGCTCGAGCTCCTGACCTCCTCGCACACCGCACGGGTGTACGTGGACGGCCCGGACAAGCAGCGCGTGCAGGTCGTCCGGCAGCTGGCGGAGCAGGACGTCGTCCGCAACGGGTCGGACGTGTGGACGTGGGACTCGCAGGAGCGCACGGCCACGCACGTCACGCTCCCGGCCGACGCCGGCGAGCACACCGACGGCACGACGACGCCGACCGAGGTGGCCGAACGGGCGGTCGACGCGATCACCCCGACCACGCGGGTGTCGGAGCCGACCGCGGTCCGCGTCGCCGGCCACGACGCCTGGCAGATCACGCTCACGCCGAAGTCCTCCGGGACGCTCGTCGGGGCGGTCCGGCTCGCGGTGGACCAGCAGACGGGGCTGCCGCTCCGCGCGACGATCGAGGCGCAGGGGCAGGACCGGCCGGCGGTGCAGGTCGGCTTCACGAGCCTCGACTACGGCGCGCCGGCGGCCCGCCTGTTCGACTTCACGCCGCCGTCGAACGCGGACGTCACCACGAAGGACCTCTCCGACGCCGGTGCCCCCGGTCAGCGTCCGGGTGCCGGCCACCACGGCGGCGAGCGGCCCACCGTCACGGGTTCGGGGTGGAGCACGATCGCCGAGCTGCCCGCGGGCACCGTCGACCGTTCCGCCCTCGGCGACGACGCGACGGGGCTGCTCGACCAGCTCACCCGCTCGGTCGACGGCGGTCGCGCCCTCCAGACCTCGCTCGTGTCGGTCTACCTGACGGACGACGGCCGGGTCCTCGCGGGCGCGGTCCCGGTCTCCGCGCTGGTCGACGCGGCGAAGTGAGCGGCACCGTCCCGGCAGGACCCGTCGACGACCTCGCGATCCGCACGACGGACCTGCGGAAGGTCTTCCGCAGGCAGCGGGCCGTCGACGGCATCGACCTCGCGGTGCCCCGCGGTGCGGTCTTCGGGTTCCTGGGACCGAACGGGTCCGGCAAGACGACCACCATCCGCATGCTGCTCGGCTTGTCCAGCGCGACCGGCGGCTCCATCGAGGTCCTGGGACAGTCGATGCCGAAGGCCCTGCACGAGGTGCTGCCCCGCGTCGGCGCACTCGTCGAGGGGCCGGCGTTCTACCCGTACCTGTCCGGCCGGGCGAACCTGCTCCGGTTCGACGCGGCCGATCCGACTTCGGATCCGCGCACCCGGAAGGACCGCGTCGCCCGCGCACTCGACCGTGTCGGCCTGACCTCCGCCGCGGACAAGAAGGCACACGCCTACTCGCTCGGCATGAAGCAGCGCCTCGGCCTCGCGAACGCCCTGCTCGCGCCGCGGGACCTGCTCGTGCTCGACGAGCCGACGAACGGCCTCGACCCGCAGGGCACCCGCGAGGTCCGGAACCTCATCCGGTCGCTCGCCGACGACGGCACGACCGTGTTCGTGTCGAGCCACCTGCTCGCCGAGATCGAGCAGGTGTGCACGCACGCCGCGGTCATGCGGACGGGGCGGATCGTCGCGCAGGGCGGGCTCGACGAGCTCCGATCCGCGGGGGCCAGGACGGTCACCGTGCGCACGCCGGACCGCGGGCAGGCGGGGACCGTCCTCACCCGGCTCGGGCTGGCCCCGCGGCACGATGGCGGAGCCGACGTCCTGGTCGCCGACCTGCCGCACGACGTCCTGCCGGAGACCATCACCGCGGAGCTCGTCCGTGCCGACGTCCGCGTCCGCGGGCTGACCGTCGGCGGCGGCACGCTCGAGGACCTGTTCGTCGCACTCACCGGGGAGGGGTTCGATGTCGCAGCCTGACACCACGCCGAGCACGTCGCCGACGACGGACTCCACTCCACGGACCGCAGCGGAGCAGCCCACGCCGGAGCGGGCCGCATCGGAGCAGGCCGCGGCGGAACGCACCACGACCCAGCCGACCGCTGGCACACGCCGCTCCCGGCCGTTCGCGCTGCTCGGCTCCGAGCTCGCGCTCGTGTTCCGCCGACGGCGCACCTGGGCGATGCTCGGCGCGCTGGCGCTCGTCCCGATCCTCATCGCGGTGGCCGTCCGTCTCACCACGAGCGGCGACGACGGCGGCCCGGCGTTCCTCGGCGACATCACGAACAACGGACTGTTCGTGGCGTTCACCGCCCTGACCGTCTCGATCCCGCTGTTCCTCCCGCTCACGGTGGGGGTCGTCGCGGGTGACACCGTCGCGGGCGAGGCCAGCCACGGCACGATCCGGTACCTCCTCGTCGCCGCGACCGGCCGCGTGCGGTTCATCCTCGTGAAGTTCGCCGGCGCGGTCGCGTTCTGCCTCGCGGCGACGCTGCTCATCGTGCTCGTCGGAGCGGCGATCGGCGCCGTCCTGTTCCCGATCGGACCGGTGACCCTGCTGTCCGGCACCCAGGTCGACGGCTGGTCGTACGCGGGGCGGGCGCTGCTCCTCGCCCTCTACGTGACGCTCTCGATGCTCGGGCTCGCGGCGATCGGGCTCTTCGCGTCCACGCTGACGAACGTGCCGGTCGGGGCGATGGCGGGCACCGTGGTCCTCGCCGGTGCGTCGCAGGTGCTCGACCAGCTCCCGCAGCTGGACTGGTTGCACCCGTACCTGTTCTCACACCTGTGGCTGGGGTTCGGCGACCTGCTCCGCGACCCGATCTCGTTCGACTCGTTCGGGTCGAACGCGCTGCTGCAGGCCGGGTACGTCGCGGTGTTCGGCGCGCTGGCGTACAGCCGCTTCGCCGGCAAGGACGTGCTCGCCTGACCCGCCGGCGGTCGGGCCGACGCACCGGGTCGACGCGGCGAGGACGCCCCGCCGCGCCGGCAACCCGCCGCCTACCGGTCCGGGTTCGCCTGCCCACCGGCCATCGTCGGCTCCTCCGGCGACCGCGCCTCGGCGTACCGGTCACGGAGGTCCCGTGCCTTTTCGGACCGGTACCAGTCGAGCCGCGCGCCGGTCTCGACGGGCTGCATGCCGACCACGACCTTGCCGCGCGAGTGCATCTCGGCGAGGTCCTCGTAGGCGTCGACGATGAACTCGAACGGGTAGAAGCCGGAGATGAGCACCTGCACCCGCCGGTCCTCCACTGCCTGGGTCAGCAGTGTGAGGTCCTCGATCGCGGCCGAGTCCCCGGCCGGCGCACGCAGGAAGTGCACCTCGACGTCGCGCCGGTCCTCGCTCGACACGAACCGTCCCTCCGGCACGCCGAGCGCGGCGGCGAGCGTCCGCGCGGAGTCGTCGCCGTGGTTGTCGATGAACGCCGTGATCGGACGCCTGTCGGCGACCTCGCGGATGCGTGCCTCCTCGCCGTCGCCGTACACGACCGGCAGGGTGCCGATCTGGCGGAGGTAGTCGTGGTTGCGGGCGCTGCCGAGCGCGATGACGGTCGCCCCGGCGTCGTGGGCGAGCTGGCACTGGATGTGCCCGACGCCGCCGGCTGCTGCGGTGATGACGACGGTGTCGTCCGGGCCGAGCTTCAGGTCGCGGACGATCGCGCCCGCGGTGCACCCGGCGAGGTAGAGGCCACCGGCGACCTCCCATCCGACGTGGGTCGGCTTGACGATGACGGCCTGGCGGGGCACGCGGATCCAGTTCGCGTGCGCGCCGCCGTCCGGGGCGTGGCCGAGGACCTCGTCACCGACCCGGATCCCCTGCACCTCGGCGCCCTTCGCGCGGACGATGCCCGCGAAGTCGACGCCCTGGTGCGCCGGGAAGTCCAGCTCGATGTGGTCACGGAGGCGTCCCTCCCGGAGGAACCGCTCGACGTGGTTCAGTCCGGCGGCGACGATCTCGACCACGACGTCGCCCGGGCCCGGTTCCGGCCGCTCCTGGTCCACCAGCTCGACGACGTCGAAGTCCCCGTACCGGTCGTACTGCACTGCCTTGCCCTTGCGCATGAGGTGCTCCTTCGCTCCCGACTGTCACCGGCGTACTCGGCGTTCCCGACGACGAGCCGAACGCGCGGGGTACCGGGGCCGGGGTGCGCGGACGGGAGGCGCGGCGCGGCGCCGCCACGCGCCTCCCGACCGTCGGTCGGTGCGACCGTCAGCGGGGGCCGGCCGCCGCGATGATCCGGCCGACGGTCTCCGCGTCGTACCGGAACACCGGCGCGACGTCCGCGCCGGGGACCCGGACCGGCGTCGACCACACGCCGCCGTCGGCGGCGAGGTCGACGACGAGCGCACCGGAGACCGCGACCGCGGACTCCTCGTCGTAGGAACCCGCCACGTCCGTGTCGTTGGCGACCCCGGGGGCGACGAGCACCGGGACACCGGCGAGCGACCCGACGAAGTGGTGGTGGTAGTGGCCGGCGAGGACCACGCGGACGTCGGAGCCGCGCAGGACCCCGGCGAGCGCGTCCGGGTCCTGCAGGCGGAGCGCATCGTGCAGGGCGGTCGGGGCGGGCAGCGGCGGGTGGTGCAGGACGACGACCGTGCCGTGCGGCGCGGCCTCCCCGTCGAGCGCGGCGCGGAGCCGGTCGAGCGCCGCACCGGCGACCTGGCCGTACCCGGCGCCCGGGACGCTCGTGTCGACCGTGACGATGCGTCGTCCGGCGACGACCGAACGCCCGGAGACCGGGACGGTCGGGGGCTGGTACTCCATGGTGTGCGCGAGCGGCCGTCCGCCCTCGCCGAGCACGTGTCCGTCCGCGAGGACCCGGCGGAAGCCGTCGCGGAGGTCGTGGTTCCCGGGCACGGCGACGAAGGCCGCCCCGTGGCGCTCCGCCCAGCTCCCGACCCGTTCGCGGACGGCCGTGTAGGACGCCGGGCTGCCGTCCTCGGACACGTCGCCGGACACCACGACGAGGCCGACGCCCGGCACACCGTCGACGTGTGCGAGGACGGCTTCGAGCGCCGCGGTGGTGTCGACCGCCCCCTGGTGCAGGGCGCCGTCACCGGTGAGGTGCGTGTCGGACAGGTGGAGGACGCGGAGGGTCCCGGGTGCTGGCGGCTGCATGCGCCCACGGTAGCCACGGTGGTGATCCGCGGGGTGGACGGCGGGTTAGCGTTGCCTGGTGACCGACGCGTTCATCGACCTCCGTTCCGACACCGTCACCCGGCCGACCGCAGCCATGCGACGTGCGATGGCCGACGCGGAGGTCGGCGACGACGTCTTCGGCGAGGACCCCGAGACCGCCGCGCTCGAGCGGGAGGTCGCGGACCTCCTCGGGTACGAGGCCGGCCTGTTCACCCCGTCCGGGTCGATGGCGAACCAGCTCGGACTGCGCCTGCTCGTCGGCCCGGGCGAGGAGCTGATCGCCGACCAGCAGGCGCACGTCGTGCGGGCGGAGCTCGGGGCCGCCGCCGTCTTCTCCGGCATCACCACCAGGACCTGGGCGTCGGAGCGCGGCCGACTCGTCGCGGCCGCGGTGGCGGAGATCGCGGAACCCGACGCGGGCGCGTACTCCGTGTCGACGACGGCGATCGCGGTCGAGAACACGCACAACTTCGGCGGCGGCACCGTGCAGCCGCTCGACCAGGTCCGCGCCGTCCAGTCCTACGCGCGGGAGCACGGGATCGCGGTGCACCTCGACGGCGCCCGGCTGTGGAACGCGCACGTCGCGAGCGGGACGCCCTTCCGGGAGCTCGCCGCCGGATTCGACACGGTGTCGGTGTGCCTGTCGAAGGGGCTCGGCGCGCCGGTCGGGTCCGTGCTCGTGTCGTCGGCGGAGCGGATCGCCGCGGCGCGGATCTGGCGGAAGCGGTACGGCGGGGGCATGCGGCAGACCGGGATCCTCGCCGCCGCGGGGCGGCACGCCGTGGCCTCCCACGTCGACCGGCTCGCCGAGGACCACGCGAACGCCCGGGTCCTCGCCGCGGCGCTCGACGTCGACCCGGCCACCGTGGAGACGAACATCGTGTTCGCCGAGGTGTCCGACCCGGCGGCCTTCGTGGCGGCGGCGGCCGAGCAGGGCGTCCGGGTGATGCAGCTCGGGCCGCGGCGCGTCCGGCTCGTGACGCACCTGGACGTCTCGCGCGACGCTGCCGAGCGTGCCGCCGGGGTGCTGGCGGCGCTCCCCCGGTGACCGGTGCCGCCGGGGGCGCTCCCGCCGCCTCCGTCCTCCCCGATGCCCTCTTCCCCGATGCCCTCTCCCCCGATGCCCTTCCAGTGAGCAGAAATCGTCGGGTCGAGCATCTCCACCCGACGATTTCTGCTCCGTCGACGGCAGGGGCGGGGACGGCAGGCGACGGCAGCAGGGGCGGGGACGGCGGCGAGGGGCGGGGGCGGGCGGCGGCAGGGGCAGGGGCACCAAGCTGACCGCGCGTACCCCGATCCACGAGCCGGCCTCAGTACGCTCCGCGGGGAGACATGGAGGTGGTCGCGGATGGCCGACGAGCGGACGTACGACGGGTCCGGGTACTGGTACCCGAACCGGGCCGCCTCGCGCTCCGGCATCCACCTGCTCAACCTCATGCGTCGGTACCGCAGCGCCGAGGTGGCGATGCGGCAGCGCACCCGCACCGCGATGCGCATGAACGCGACCGACATGGAGGCCGTGCGCTTCCTGCTCCGTGCGGGACGGCACGGAGCAGCGGTCAAGCCGACGGAACTCGCGACACACCTCGGCATCACGACCGCGTCGACGACGGCACTCGTGAAGCGGCTCGTCGCATCCGGGCACGTCGAGCGGCGCGCCGACCCCGGGGACCGTCGCGGCGCCCTGCTGTCGGCGACCGCGGCGGGCGACGAGGACGTGCGGACGACGCTCACGGACGTGCACGCACGGATGATCGCCGCGGCGGACCGGCTCTCCCCGCAGACGATCGACGAGATGAGCGGCTTCTTCGAGGAGATGATCGGGGCGATGCACGCCGACGAGGACACCGCGGAGCCCACGGTCGAGGGCGCTCGGGCGGCAGCGCGCCTCCCGGTGACCTGACGCTCGTGCCAACGGACTGGTTGATGTCCGTCATGCGCACCGTTTCGAATGTAGTTAGGCGAACTAGATAATCCGGTGCATGCTGGCTCCATCGCCCGGACGGGTGACACACAGCGCAGCAGGAAGGGCCGGCGATGAGCACGATCAACGCAACGAACTCGCAGTTCTCAGAGGTTCGCGAAGCAGCACGCGCACGCCTGCTCTCCGCCGTCGCGACCGGGGTCGGCATCGTCGCCGTAACGATCGCGTCGATCGCCGTGTCCGTCCTCACCCTGGGCGCGTGAGCACGGTGCGCCTCCCCGTCGAGCTCGCCGGGACCGAACGGCACCCGCGGGAGCGGCACCGCCGCGGTCTCCGTCACCCCGACGGGACCCCCGTCCTCGTGCACTCCCGGATCCCCGGCGGCGTGCCGCCGGAACCCGCCTACGGCGACGTCCTCCGCGCCGCCTGACGCGCGGACCCGACCAACCAGCGGACGGGAGGAACGGTGCGGTGCCGCACCGTTCCTCCCGTCCGGCACACGGTGCCGGTAGGGTCGCGGCATGAGCGGAGCGGCCATCAGCGTGCAGGACTTCGTCATGCGCTTCGGCGACCGGAACGTCGTCGACGGCTTGTCGTTCGACATCTCCCCCGGTGAGACCTTCGGCCTCCTCGGCAGCAACGGCTCCGGCAAGACGACGACGATCCGGGCACTCCTCGGCATCACCACCCCGACCGCAGGGACCCTCAACATCGACGGGGCTCCCTACCGCCCGGCGACCGGCGGGATCGGCTACCTGCCGGAGGAACGCGGCCTCTACCGCAAGGAGTCCGTCATCGACGTGATGACGTACTTCGGGACGCTCCGCGGGCTCCGCCGTCCGGATGCGACCCGGTGGAGCATGGACTACCTCGCCCGGGTCGGACTCGCGGACCGGGCGAAGCTGCGTGTCGACAAGCTCTCCGGCGGGCAACAGCAGAAGGTGCAGCTCGGCATCACGATCATGGACCGGCCGCGGCTGCTCATCCTCGACGAGCCGACGAAGGGCCTCGACCCGGTGAACCGTCGGCTCCTGCTCGACCTCGTCGACGAGCGGACCGCCGACGGCGCGACGGTGATCCTCGTCACCCACCACATGGACGAGGTCGAGCGGCTGTGCGACCGCATCCTGCTGCTCAAGGACGGCCGGGCTGCGGCCTACGGCACGATCCCGGACGTGCAGGACGCCTTCGGCGGCGCCGTCGCGAGGGTGGCGGTGGACGGCGCGGTCCCCCGCTCGGACCTGTACCGGCTCGCCCGGCACGAGGGCCACGTCGCCTACCTGGTGCCGACGGCCGCTGCGGCGGCGGACGGGTCGGACATCCTGGCCTCGCTCGTGTCGGCCGGCGTGCACGTCACCGGGTTCGAGATGCGCCGGATCCCGCTCGACGAGATCTTCGTGCAGGTGTACGGGCACGATGCCGGTGCCGACGAAGCCGCCCCGGCACCCGAGCCCACCCCGACGACGGGTGCCGGTGGGACGGAGGCCGCCGCGTGAGCCGCCTCGGGACCGTCGTCCGCTTCGAGTTCGTCCGCGCCGTGAAGAAGCCGGCGTTCTGGATCGGGACGCTCGCCCTGCCGATCGTCATCGCCGTCGTCTCGCTCCTCGTCGGTGCCGGGCAGGCGGCCGGCTCCGACTCGATCGTCTCCAGCTCCTCGGCGACGAAGACCCCCTTCCACTACGTCGACCACTCCGGACTCGTGTCCGAGTCGGTCGCGAAGCGGTGGGGCGGGTCCCCCTCGACCGACCCGGCCGCCGACCGCGAGGCGGTGCGCACCGGCGCCCTCGACGCCTTCGTCGAGTACCCCGCGTCGCCGTCGCGTGCACCGATCACCGTCGACGCCGCCGACCGCGGCCTGTTCGAGAACGGCGGGTACTCGACGCTCGCCGAGCGGGTCCTCGAGCAGAGCGTCGCCGCCTCGGTCGGCGACGACGAGGCCGTGCAGCTCCTCCGCTCCCCACCGGACACCGACCTGACGACCTACGCGGACGGCCACGTCGCCCCGGGCTGGCTGTCGATCGTGCCGCCGTTCCTCTACGTCGCCGCGTTCTTCGGCCTCGTCGTCCTGCTCGCCACCCGCATGGTGACGGTGGTCGTCGAGGAGAAGGAGAACCGGATCTCCGAGATGATCCTCACCACCGTCAGCGCCGGAGACCTCATCCGCGGCAAGGTCATCGCGATGCTGCTGGTCGGGTTCGTCCAGGTCGGCGTGTTCGTCGTGCCGGGGCTGCTGGTCGCCGTGGCGGCCCTGCCCCTGGTGGCGTCACGACTGGGCGGGATCGTCGTCGATCCCGGGCGGATGGTCGTCGGCGCGCTGCTGCTGGTCGGCGGCGTGCTGCTCGCGTCCGGGCTGTTCGTCGCCGTCGGCGCGGCCGTGCCCTCGATCAAGGACGCCTCCGCGCTGCAGTCGGCCGCGATGTTCTCGATGCTCATCCCGCTGTACGCGGCGTTCTTCGTGATGACGACCCCGTCGTCGCCCGTGGCGCAGTTCTTCACGTACTTCCCGACCTTCACGCCGGTCACCGCGATGGTGCGCAACGCGGTGGGTTCGCTGGGCGTGGTCGAGTCGGTCGTCTGCGTGGTCGAGGTGTTCGTCGCGGCCGGCCTGCTGCTGTGGTTCGCCGAGTACCTGTTCCGGCACTCGGTGGCGCAGTACGGCTCCAAGGTCACGCTGCGGCAGATCGCGTCCTGGCGGCGGCGCTGACGCGTCGGCGTCTCGAGTCGGTCGCGGTGGACAGCTAGCTCGTCAGCACCGCCTCGTCGAGGTCCCAGGCGGGCACCTCGCGCTCCCGCCACCCCTGGCGGAGCGTCCGCACCGCCCGGTCGAACTCGACCAGGACGTCCACGTGCGGTCGGATGAGCATCTGGATCTGCAGTCCCTCGTGCACGGCCAGCAGCTGCGTCGCCGCCTGGTAGGCCGGGATCGACAGCTCCTCGACCCCGGTGTCGACGTCATGCTGGAGCCCGGTCGTGACCTCGTCGACGTGCTCCTCGAACCGCTTCCGGAACAGTTCGGCGAATCCGTTGTCGCTCGCGGCGATCGTGACGATCCCGGCGAGGATCCGCACCAGGCCCGGATCGGCGACGTCCTCCGCGAGCGTCATCCGCAGGTGCGCGATCGTGCACGAGGGCGGGTTCGTCCGGCGGGTCACCCGGAGCTGCATCCAACGGTCGTACGTCACGAGCAGCAGTGCGTCCCAGGTCGGGAACAGCCGGCCGACGACGTCGGCGTCGACCCCCGTCACCTCTGCGACGGTCGAGGCGTCGACGTCTTCGAAGGGGTGCATCCGGTAGGCGCGGATCGCGCCGCGGACGATTCGCTCGGCCAGGGACTGTTCGTCCTCGAACCGCTCGTCGTGCTCGTGTGCCATGTCTCCATCCCAGCGGACGGCGGTGCCGCTGTCTGCTCCCCGGACGGGGGTGTCTACGTTCTGTGGACCGACGAGGATCAGCCGGCCGTCACCGGGGCGGCCGGCACCGGGGTGCGCTGCCGCATCCAGACGAAGAACCCGGTCAGCGTGAAGACGCCGTAGAAGACGTACATCAGGCCGGACGCATAATAGCCCGCCGAGAACAGCAGCGGCACACCGACCAGGTCGACCGCGACCCAGATCAGCCAGAACTCCACCCAGCCCTTCGCCATCCCGTAGGTCGCCAGGAGCGACCCCACGAAGATCCACGCGTCGCTCCACACCGGTTCGTAGGAGCCGAGGGCACGGAAGAGCGGGGTCAGGACCGCCGTGCCACCCACCAGGGCGAGCACGAGCAGACCGCGGGTCCGCCAGGAGGCCCAGCGCGGCTCGACGACGGTCGTCGCCTCCGCCGGGCGGTGCGTCCAGCGGTACCAGCCGTAGACGCTCACGATGACGAACATCACCTGCCGACCGGCCTGACCGAGCAGGTTCACCGGGTTCGGGGTGTCGAAGAGCGCACCCATGAAGACCGTGAAGAGGAGCGCGTTGCCGAGGATGCCGACCGGCCACGCCCACACCCGGCGTCGCATGCCGCCGAGGGCGCTCAGCAGGCCGAAGACGTTGCCGATCACCTCTCGCCACAGCACGGTCTGGTCGCCGATGACGAGCTGCGCGTCGAACAGCCACCGCACGATGCCCATTGGTCCTCCTCGTTCTCCGGTCCATGCAACCGCATGGTGTCCGCGCTCATTCCTGCGCCTGCGCCGTGTGCGGAGACGGCACGGCGCGGCACGACACGGCTACGCTCGGTCCTCGTGACGGACGGGGTGCAGCGGGCGCGGGAGTTGCTCGACGCCGCCGCCGGACGACTGCGCGCGGCAGGCGTCCGCGACGAGGCGCTGGGCGAGTACGTCGAACCGAGGGCCGTGCTCGGCATCCGCCGCGACCCCACGATCCGCTCGCTCGGACGGGTCTGGCGGGTCGGCGCGCTGCTCGTCGGCGCGTCGGCCGAGACCGAGGGCCGCGTGTGGGCGACGGGTTCGATCACGCGCGTGACCGAACCCGGACGTGCCCAGTACCAGTCCGTGTCCGCGGAGGTGCGTCGGGCGTACCGGGCCGCGGCGGCGAAGGGGCACTTCGCGCCGGGCGACACGGTGAACCACGGCGCGCTCCCCATCCCGCTCGACGGATCGCTCGTCGGGTCCGACGGCGTGCTCACCGTCGCCGACGGGGTGCCGCTCGTCCGGTGGTCGGCCGCCGCCGGAGCGACCGTGCCGCTCGCGGACTACCTGACCGACCGCGTGGGCCTGCTCGTCGAGCCGCCGCGGGGGACGACCGACTGACGTCGCCCGCGGTCGCGCAGTCTGAACGACCGGTCAGCAGCTTCGCGGGTCGTTCGCATCACATCCGGCATGATGAGCATCATGGGGGACGAGCGAGCGACACCGAGGCACGGCGCCGGCGCAGCACGGCACGGTTCCAGCGGGGCCCCGCGGGGTGCCGTGCGCCACGGGCGACTGCGCCGGCGAGGGGCCGTGGGCTTCGCGGTCCAGGTCGTCGCCGCGGTGGCCGCAGTCGCCCTCGTCAGCTCCGGGTCCGTCGCGGCGATCGCCTCCTGGCAGGTGCTGCAGAGCGCCCAGCCGACCGTGTCCCTGGCGATGCCGGGCGGACACGGCACCGCGGCACCCGTCCCCCGGCTCACGGCGCAGTCCGGCGAGGTGAACATGCTCCTCGTCGCCACGGACACGCGCGACGGCCAGGGTGCCGGGTTCGACGACCCGGCGAACCGGCGGGCGAGCTCGGGCGTCGGCAACAACGACACGAACCTCCTCGTGCACATCAGCGCCGACCACACGAACATGGCGGTGGTGAGCTTCCCTCGTGACCTCATCGTGCCGATCCCGGCGTGCACGAACGACGCCGGCGCGGTCACCCCGGCGTCGTCGGCCGCGATGCTCAACACGGCGCTCGCTCGCGGCGGTGAACGGCACGGACTCGCGTGCGTCGCGAGCACCATCGGAGGGCTCACGGGCCTGCAGATCGACTACGCCGGCAAGATCACCTTCGACGGGGTGGTCAAGCTCGCCGACGCGGTCGGCGGCGTCGAGGTGTGCCTGGCGACCCCGATCGTCGACGACGACGTCACCCCGGCGCTCGACCTGCAGGCCGGGACGCGGACGCTGTCGGGCGCCGAGGCCGCGGCCTTCCTCCGGTCCCGACACGGCGTGGGCGACGCGAGCGACCTCGGACGGATCAGCAACCAGCAGACGTTCATGTCCGCCCTCGCCCGGCAGACCGTCTCCGCCGGCACGCTGACGAACCCGGCGAAGGTGCTCCGGCTCGCCGACACGGCGTTCCGGAACATGACCCTGTCCGACACCCTCTCCGACCCGGGCACGCTCGCCCGGATCGCGCTCGCGGTGAACACCGTCGGCCTGTCGAACATGGTGTTCGTGCAGTACCCGGTCGTCGACGACCCGGACGCCCCCGGCCGGGTGATCGTCGCGGAGGGCGTCGCCGCGACGCTGAACCGCGTCCTGCAGGCGAACGAGCCCGTCGTCCTCGGCGCGGACAGCCTGGGGCGGTCCGCCGTGCGGGACCCGTCCGCTCCCCCGAGCAAGCCGACGGCGCCGAGCCGGCCGTCGACCCCGAGCCAGCCGTCGACCCCGAGCCAGCAGGAGACGTCGTCGGCCCCGGCGGCGTCGCAGCCCGCGGCGCCGCCCGCTCCCGCGTCCCCCGCCGTGCCGTCCTCCGCCGTCACGCCGTCGCCGACCCCGACGCAGCTGCCCGACATCGTGTCGGGGCAGAGCGCCGACACCGTGACCTGCGCCGCGAAGCGGTGACGGTCCGCCGACCAGACAGCACGGCCCGGCGGCGGGCCCGTCGGGTCTGCTCGTGGAGCCGCCGCGGCGTGCGACCGACTGACGGCGGCTTCCGCGGGCTCCGCCCGTCCCCGCCCTGGGCTCGACGGCACCCGACGACGACCCTCGAGGTGGGGCGGGACCGACTGTCGACCCCTGACGTGGGGCGTGACCGAGCGCCGAACGGCCCGTACCGTCGTAGCCCGTGACGAAATCTCGACGAGCCCGCACGGCCGGACACGCCCTCGCGCTCACCGCGACGGTCACCGCCGCCGTCCTCGGGATCACGGGGACCCTCGCCGCCCCCGCGGTCGCGTCCACCACCGGGGCGCTGCCGGAGGTCGTGCCCACCGCTCCGACGAGCACGCAACCGTCGGCCCTCGCCGCGACACCCGCCGACACTCCGGTCACCCTGACCGTCGTCCTCACGCCGCGCGACCGTCCGGCGCTCCGGCGCCTGGGCACCACCGTCATCGCCGCGACCGGCGCCGAGCGGCGGGAGCGCGTCGACGCCACCGCGCCCCGGTCCGGCGGACGGGCCGTCGTCCGGAACGCGCTCGTGGACGCCGGGTTCACCGTCACCCGGTCCGGCACCTGGGAGTTCAGCGCCACCGGCACGGTCGGCCAGGCCGAGGCGCTGCTCGACGTCGACGTCGTCGGGACCGGCGACGCCATGCACCCGACGAGGGAGCCCGTCATGCCCGCCGCCTTCGCCGGGAAGGTCTCCAGCGTCCTCGGTCTCGACCAGCGGCCCGTCGTCGTGCCGAGCGCCGTACCCGGTCGCCCGGTCCGTGACCTCGCCGCGGCGTACTCCGCTCCCGCCGACCCCGACGCAGGTGCCGGCGCGACGATCGCCACGATGCAGTTCTCCGGGTGGCGGTCCTCCGACCTCGACACCTACGCGGCGGCGGCCGGCACGGCCCTCCCCTCCGTCACCGAGATCGGCATCGCCGGTGCGTCGCCGACGCAGCTCGACGGGAAGAACGGTGACGTCGAGGTCGCGCTCGACCAAGAGGCGCTGCTCGCCGTCGCACCGGCTGCCGCGCAGCGCATCTACTTCGTCCCGTCCACCGTGCAGGGCATGTACGAGGCGTACACGCGCATCGCGGACGACGTCGCCACGCACCGCATCTCGACGCTCAGCACGTCGTGGGGCATCTGCGAGGCGACCCTCCCCGCGCAGTACCGGACCGTCCTCGAGGACGGCATCAGCCGCGTGGTCGCCGCCGGGGCGACGATGTTCGCGGCCTCGGGCGACACCGGGACGTCCTGCGGCGGCATGACGTCGGTCAACTACCCGGCCTCGTCGCCCGCGGTCATCGGCGTGGGCGGCACGACGCTCGAGGGGAGCGGTTCCTCGTTCACGGAGACGGCGTGGGGCAACGCGAACGGATCCTCCGGCGGCGGCCGCTCCGCCGCCGCCCGCCCGGCCTACCAGGCGGGCACGGGTCTCCCGGGGACGGATCGGCTCGTCCCGGACGTCTCCGCCGTCGCCGACCCGGCGAGCGGCATCGGGATCTACACCGCCACGCTCGGCGGCTGGGTGCTCGGCGGCGGTACGAGCCTCGCCTCGCCGATCCTCGCCGCGCAGCTGACCACGATCCTCACCGCCCGCGGGTGCAGCGCCGGAGTCGGGGATGTCCACGACGTCCTGTACGCCAACCCGGGCGCGTTCCGCGACGTCACCAGCGGCGACAACGGCACCGACCCGGCGACCGTCGGGTACGACCTGGTCACCGGGCTGGGGACCCCGGACTGGTCCGCCCTCGCGGAGGTGCTCCCGACCGCGTCCTCGTGCCCGGCCGCACCGACGGTCACCGCCCCTGTGTCGACGCCCACCGCGACGCCCACCGCCGCACCGACCACGACGCCGAAGGCCACACCGGCGCCCGCACCCGCACCCACGCCCACGCCCACGCCCACGGCGACCGCGACGCCGAAATCGACCGGCGGCGTGTCGAAGGACGGCACGACGATCACCGCCGGCACCGTCCGGCTGCCCGGCGGCACGTCGATCCACTCCCCCTCGCGCCAGTACCGCCTGGACATGCAGACGGACGGCAACCTCGTCGAGTACGGCAACGGTCGCGCGCTCTGGCAGTCCCGCACCTCCGGCAACCGCGGAGCGACACTCGCGCTGCAGCCCGACGGCAACCTCGTCGTCTACAGCCGGACGGGCACGCCACTGTGGAACACCCGCACCAACCGGACCGGTTCGTCGAACACGCTGACGGTGACCGACCGGGGCGACGTGCGCGTGCGCTCCGGCAACACCGTCCGGTGGCACAACGGCGCACCCGGAGCCGACACGATGACGCCGGGGAGCTCCCTCACCGCCGGGCAGTCGTTGTGGGACACCGCCGGCAAGCGCCAGCTCGTGATGCAGGCCGACGGCAACCTCGTGCTCTACATCGGCGGCCGGGCGAAGTGGGCGTCCCACACCACGCGGTACCCCGGTGTCCGGTTCACCCTGCAGGCCGACGGCAACCTCGTCGTCTACGACAAGCGGAACCAGGCGCGGTGGGCATCGCAGACGAGCCGCTTCCGCGGCACGGGGATGCGTCTGGTCGTGCAGCGGGACGGCAACGCCGTCCTGTACCAGGGGAAGACCGCGCGCTGGTCGACCCGCACGAAGGGCTGAACCACGTCCGACGCGCCCCGCCGACGGACGGGAGGAACGGCGCGCGCCCGCCACGCGCCTCCAGTCCGGTGGGCGCGTACCATCCGTCGCATGTCGCACCGTCCTCCCGTCGCGTCCGCCGACGCGGTCACGTCCGTCGCCTCCGCCCGCACGGCCGCGTCCGTGGGGTCGTGGGTGGCCGTCGCCTCCGTGCTCAGCGCGGTGTCGCTGCTGAGCATCGGCTCGTTCGCGTCCGTGCTGTCCGTCGGGTCGTTCCTGTCCGTCGGGTCGATCGGGTCGTCGTGCTCGATCGGCTCCGTCGGCCGCTTCGGCGCGGTGTTCGGACGGCAGGTGCTCGGGCGGCGCTGAGGCAGGCCCGCCGACCAGGACGGGCGCGCTCCGCCGTCGCCGGGCCGTGACGTGCGTCGACCCTGCCGGACCCGCCCGGGGCACCGATAGTGTCGGGACCGTGAGCAACGAGGCATTCGACGACCGCTACGACCTGCGCGAGTTCGCGCCCGGCACGGACGCCGAGGGGGCACCGGACGCCGCGACCGACGCGTGGATGCACGCCGTCGAGCTCGGCTTCCACGAGACGCACCCCTCGCCCGAGAACGCGGCGACGATGGCGGCGCACTTCATCGAGGACCAGGAGACGTTCCTCGGCGTGCACGTCCGCGACCCGCTGCCCGGATCGGTCGACGAGACCTGGCCGGCCGGCACCTTCGCGTGGTTCCCCAAACCGCTCAGCTGGGGCGACGGGTCGGCGATCGACACGCAGGCGATCTCGGCCGTGACGGTGCGGCCGACCGAGCGCCGGCGTGGCATCCTGCGCCGGATGATGACGCACGCCCTGGAACGCGGCGTCGCCGAGGGCTACGCGATGGCGTCGCTGACCGCGTCCGAGGGGACGATCTACCGCCGCTTCGGCTTCGGCAGCGCCATCCGCGAGCGTGCCGTGCGCGTCCGCCGCCCCCGTGCCCTGCCGTTCCTCGCGCCGACGTCCGGCACGGTGACCGTCGTGACGCCGGAGTGGCTCGCGGGCGGGGTCGGCCGTGCGGTGTTCGACCGCTTCCACGCGCGCACCCCTGGCTCGATGGTGCGCAACGCCGGCACCTGGCCGGTCGCGTTCGGCCTCCGGAACGGTGACGGCGAACCGGCGAAGGACGTCCGTGCGGCGGTCCACCGGCCCGAGGGCGCCGGGACCGGGACGGGCGAGGTCGACGGCTACGTGACCTGGCGCGTCAAGGAGGGCACGGGCGACACCGAGCTGCAGATCGTCGACCTGGTGTACGCGACCGACGAGGCCTACCTGTCGCTCTGGGAGTTCCTGCTGTCGATCGACCTCAACGACGTCGTGACGTACAGCCGCTCGCGCATCGACGACCCGATCGTGGCGGTGCTCGGCGACAACCGGGCGTACGACGTCGACCACGAGGAGGACCACGTCTGGCTCCGGGTGCTCGACGTGCCGGCGGTGCTGTCCTCGCGCCCGTACGCGGTCGACGGGTCCCTCGTGCTCGCCGTGTCCGACGACCTCGGGCATGCCGCCGGCACCTACCGTCTCGACGTGTCGCACGGCCGCGGCACCGTCGCCCGGGTGGCGGACGCTGCCGACCCGTCGCAGGCGGACCTGTCGCTCGACGTGGCCGAGCTCGGGGCGCTGCTCATCGGCTCGGTGTCCCCCGTGACGCTCGCCGCAGCCGGGCTGGTCGGTGCCGTCGACCCGGCGGCACCGGCGCTCCTCCGCGCGATGCTGACGCCGCCGCGGACCCCGCACGGGATCACGTACTTCTGACGGCGCCCCTCCGCGAAACGCAACGTCGGCGGTTGCTCGCAGCGCGATGTCGCTGCGAGGAACCGCCGACGTTGCGTCTTGCGGCGCGGACGGAACAGACGGTCACGAGCCAAGCCCTAGGCCCGGCGGCGCACCCTCGGGTCGACGAAGGCGTAGACCACGTCCACGACGACGTTCGCCGTCACGATGAGCAGCGCCGAGAACAGCGTGAACCCGACCACCACCTGCAGGTCGAGCGTGTGCACCGCGTCGATGAGCAGCGCGCCGAGCCCCTGCATCGAGAACACCTTCTCGGTGATGACGGCGCCGCCGAGCAGCGACCCGAGGTCGAGCCCGAACAGCGTCACCACCGGCAGGATCGCCGTGCGCAGGCCGTGCCGGACGACGACCTGGCGCTCCCGGAGGCCCTTCGCGCGGGCGGTGCGGACGAAGTCCTGCGACATCGACTCGAGCATCTCGCCGCGGGTCAGCCGGGCGTAGATCGCCGCGCTGATGAACGCGAGCACGCACCACGGCAACACCAGGTGCGTGAGCCAGCCGACCGGGTCGTCGGTGAACGCCACGTAGCCGCTGGTCGGCAGGACGCCGAGCACGAACCCGAACAGCAGGATCGCGAGCAGCCCGACGAGGTACGACGGCGAGGACACTCCGGCGACCGCCAGGGTCATCACGGTGCGGTCGACGTAGGTGCCGCGCTTCAGGGCCGACACCGCTCCCCCGGCCACACCGGCGACCAGCCACAGCACGGCCGCGCCGACGGCGATCGACGCGGTGACCGGCAGGCGGGACAGGATGAGGTTCGTGACGCTGTCGTGCAGCTGGAACGAGTACCCGAAGCAGGGCGCCGCGCACTCGATGGTCGACGCCCCGGAGCCGAACGTACGTCCGGTGAAGATGCCCGCGAGGTACGCGCCGAACTGGGCGAGCCAGGGCTTGTCGGTGCCGAGGAACGCCTGCACCTCCCGCAGCCGGTCCGGCGTGCAGGGCTTGTCGCAGATCGCCCGCGCCGGGTTCGTCGGCAGGAGCATGAACAGCGCGTAGGTGATCGCGGCGACGACGAGGAGCACCACGACGGCGCCGAGGACGCGGACGGCGATGAAGCGGAACGTGTTCACCGGGCACCTCCACGGGGGTCGAGGGCGTCACGGAGCGCGTCGCCGAGCACGTTGAACGCGAGGGTGACGAGGAACAGCGCGATGCCCGGGAAGAGGAGGTACGCCGGGTCGGTCTGCACCCAGCCGATGGCGTCGCCGATGCTGCGGCCCCACGAGGGCGTCGGCGGAGTGACGCCCACGGCGAGGAACGACAGCGCGGCCTCGGCGCCGATCATCGACGGGATCGAGATCGTCGCGTAGACGGTGATCGTCGCGGCGAGGTTCGGCAGGAGCTGCGTCCGGATGACGTGCCAACGGCCGGCGCCCATCGCGGTCGAGGCGACGACGTAGTTCCGCGTGACGAGTGAGAGCGTCTGTCCGCGGACCACCCGGGCGACCGACGGCCAGCCGAAGAACCCGATGACGAGCACGACGAGCAGCGGCTTCGGGAACGACGTCGGCACGATCGCGGTCAGCGCGATCATGAACACCAGCGACGGGAACCCGAAGATCACGTCGACGACGCGGGAGAGCACGCGGTCGTACCAGCCGCCGAAGAACCCGGTCGTGACGCCGACGAGCACGCCGATCACGATCGACATCGCGGTCGCGGCGAGTCCGATGCCGAGCGACGTCCGCGCGCCGTAGGTGACGATGGCGAACAGGTCCCGCCCGGTCAGGGGCTCGACCCCGAACCAGTGCTGCCCGCTGATCCCACCGCCGGCACCCCGGGGTGCACCGAAGTCGTTGAGCGCGTCGATGTTGTACGCGTACGGGGTCCGCCCCGTGACCGCGGCGATGAGCGGCGCGGCCAGGGCGACGACCACGAACACCGCGATGACGACCGCGGACGCGACGGCCCAACGGTCCTGTCGCACCCGGCGGACGACCGCCCGGAACCCGGTGCTCCGGCCGGCGGAGGCCGCGACCGGTCGGTCGACGACGTTGGCGGTCACGATGCCGCTCCTTCCCGCGCATGCCACGCCTCGCGACGGGCGGCCTGTCGCACGGGGTCGGCGACGGGCGCCGCTGCGAGCAGCATGCGCGTGTAGTCCTGTTGCGGGTCGTCGAGCACCGCCGTGGTGGAGCCGCGCTCGACGATCCGGCCGTCGTGGAGCACGACGACCTCGTCCGCGAGCTGCCGGACGACGGCGAGGTCGTGACTGACGAGCAGCATCCCGAAGCCGAACGTGTCCTGGAGCGATGCGAGCAGGTCGAGCACCGCGGCCTGCACGGTGACGTCGAGGGCACTGGTCGGCTCGTCGGCGATCACGAGCGCCGGCCGGAGCGCGAGCGCGCGGGCGACGGCGACACGCTGCCGCTGGCCGCCGGAGAGCTGGTGCGGGAACCGCTCGGCCCACGACGGGTCGAGCTGCACCGCGGTGAGCAGGTCGCGGACCCGGTCCGCCCGCTCCGTGGCCGAGGCGGAGCCGTGCACGAGGAGCGGCTCGGCGATGCTCCACCCGATGGTCTGCCGCGGGTTCAGCGAGGACGCCGGGTCCTGGAAGACGATGCCGACCCGGCTCCGGAGCTCTCGCAGGCGCTTCCCCTTCGCGGTGCGGAGGTCGCTGCCGTCCACCTCGACCGAGCCGTGCACGACCGGCACGAGCCCGGCGAGCGCACGTCCGATGGTCGACTTGCCGGAGCCGGACTCCCCCACCAGGCCGAGGGTCTCACCCGCGAGCAGCTCGAGGTCGATGTCGGACACCGTCGGGTCGCCGCGGCGCGCGTAGCGCACGGCGACGTCGCGCAGGCGCGCGACGACCGGCCGGGAGGCACGGCTTGCGCCCGCCCCGTCGTTCAGGTCCGCGGGTGCGGGCTCGCGAGATCCCGCGCTGAGCGACAGTTCACGCGCTTCCGTGCCCGTGAACTGTCGCTGGGCGCGTGAAGTCGACTCGGCCACCTGCTCGGCCGCAGAGGGCGCGTCGGAGGCGCCCCGCGCCTCCAGGACGGGGACGGCGGCGAGGAGCGCCCGGGTGTAGTCGGCCGTCGGGCGTGCGAAGACCTCGGTGACCGACCCGTGCTCGACGGGGTCGCCGCGGCGCATGACGAGCACCTCGTCTGCGACGTCCGCGACCACACCCATGTCGTGCGTGATGAGCAGCACGGCGAGGTCCCGCTCGCGGCCGAGCCGACGGAGCAGGTCGAGGATCCCGGCCTGCACCGTGACGTCGAGCGCAGTCGTCGGCTCGTCGGCGATCA
>Ga0265780_10000560_pt1 | contig 57108 bp, 41 predicted proteins | sample P1T30metagenome_FD_192432 | JGI IMG/M metagenome (GOLD analysis project Ga0265780, IMG submission 192432) | Plant litter microbial communities from East Loma Ridge, Irvine, California - P1 T30 | ecosystem: Environmental > Terrestrial > Plant litter > Unclassified | place: USA: California... | reverse complement strand
AAGGCGAATGTGTTTGGAGAAAATATTCGCCGATAGTTTGACGTTGGAGAAAGTTTTTGGCATAATACTCCTCGTTGTCAGGGAGGTTAGCTCAGGGGTAGAGCACTGCATTCACACTGCAGGGGTCACAAGTTCGAAACTTGTACTTCCCACCAGAATTCGTAGGAAAATCAAGGGCTTGCAGCCATGCGTTGCAGGCCCCTTTTGCTTTGTACGGGAAAAGTACGGGAAACCCCCTTGGACGTTGCTGGACAATAGTGGAGCTGCTCGCGCATATGGCCAGATAACTGGCGAGCTGGGAGGCGTAGGCGAATCGCACTAGCGGATGAGTTACTAATTGTGAATATGATTTCCACCGCCTCGACAGAAACATGGTCCGTGGTTGCCAAAGGGGATGAATAAACCCGCTGTCTTCATGGGACAGCGGGTTTTTTTCATCCTCTCCTGATCCGGATGCGTCATGGGGCCAAGACGTCAGGCGGTAGCTCGAGAGGCATAGCGGCCCCTAACGCGGCCACACGTCCCCAAATGTCGTAGACCAGGGGTCCGACAATCTAACAGGCCGTAAACGGGCTTATTAGGTGCTTTTGTGCCGGGCACCGGTCGCGTATCGTCGAGGGACTAACTTACTTTCCCTCAGCCATGAACAACGACATCCCACTCGACGACATCCGCATTATCCGGATCCGCGACGTCATCGCGCTCACGGGGCTCTCACGCTCCGCCATCTATGCCGCAGTAAAGGCCGGAACATTCCCGCGACAAGTAAAGCTGTCAGCCCGATCCTCCGGATGGGTAAGGGGGGAAGTCGTCGGATGGATGAAAGAAAGGCCGCGCAGCCTCTAAGTGCGGCGTACACCGGGGGGGGGGCGCACAATCGCAAGGCTGCCTGCCTCGCAGGCTGTGCTGTTGAAGCCCGACATACCGCCATCCTTTGGTATTGCCGCTTGGCATTCAACCTTCAAAGCGTAACGAAACGAACTCGCATACCGGAACGAACAACATTACGTAATGGAGGCAGTGATGGGCCGGAAGGCAGCTTAAGCTACGAACAGCCCAAAGCAGTGGTGAATGCGCCGCGGGCCGAAGAGGCGAATCCAACGATCGATACGGTCTGGGATGCGCTCTCCAGGGCCGGAGGCAAGGGGTCGATCCACAAGCTGGCAGCCGTACATGGCAGAGCTGGAGGGAGCGCCGCAGACGCCGGAAAGTCTGCGGCTGTTGCCCCACGACATACAGCAGGTATCCTGGCGTTCGCGGATCAGGCAGCCAGCACGGCGCGGGAGAGAATCTCCGATGGGCTGATCGCATGCAGGCAGGAGGGCGACAGCCCGGCCGGCGACAACGAGCGGCTTTCGGCCGAGGTAGATGCTCTGCGGGTGCAGCTGGCACGCCGCGTCCGAAAGGGCTGCCGCGGAGGGGAGGGCAGTGCAGCTCGAGAACGCACTGGCCGCCGCTCGGATGCACGCGACGACGAGCGTGCAGCTGCGGAGCGCGCGTACTGCGCTGGCCAGGGCCGAGCTGCAGCGGGAGTCGATCTCCGATCTCGAAGACGCGCTCCGCGACATGCGCACCGAGCTGGAAGGCCAGCGGGCGGCGCGGATCGAGGCGGAGCGTACCGTGGCGGTCCAAGGGGCGCAGCGGAAGGATCAGGAGGAACGGATGAGTGACCTGAAGAGCAAGCTTTCGGCTGCGCGCGACGCCTGTCTTCGAAGCGAAGGACGGAATGCCGACCTGTCACATCGAGCGCGGGAAGGGAGCGTGGGTTTCTACGGTGAAAAACGGTTCGGTTTGCCTGGGCCATCTATCTCTCGAACGTTGCCAAGAGCAACGCCGGCGCGCTCGCTTCATGCAGGCGATGGCATTGCCTAAGACGACATCCCGCGCCCAGTGCCGCGTTATCCAGCGCCTCTTGTGCCGGGACGAGTACCTGGCGGTACAGCCACTCTACATACTCAACTGCCGGTGATACCCGAAATTGCGTCTTCAGCCTCCTTTACCGTGCACCTGCCGTTGACTCCGGAAGCAGCGAAAGCCGAGATCGGTGCAACCGTTCCGGCCGCGCCGCTACCCCGGCACCATTAGCACGCTCTCATCGTCGACGACGATCTCGATGCTGCCAGTACTCTAGCCGAGCTACTGCGCGTGGACGGTCACCGCTTCAAAGTTGCGTGCACGCCGAAGACAGCGCTGGGTCGTTTATCAATCAGCGCGGAGACCTGGCCACTCTCAATATCCTATTTCCGGGCCTTGATGGGTACGAATTTGCCGACCTGACGCGCAAGAGCGGGACCAGCCGTGGAGTACGCCATGTCGCAATCAGTGGATTTGGACAGGCAGTCGACAGGGGGCGCAACGCCTCGGCAGAATCTGCTGCGCACTTTTTCAAGTCCCTGGCGCCAGACGCGCTGGCGCTGTTACTACACACCTGAAGGACGAAGGGCGGGGGCTGCCGGTAAATGCCCACGCTTCGATTGATCCGCCTTCCCTCAGCCGCCGTTCCCCAAGCCTGCAGCGACCCATTGATCGACATGTGCAGGACGCTGCGCGTTGGCTCACCGCCGGCGCCGGCGCAATCGCGGCGTAGCAGTTTACCTGCAGATGGTTGAGCGGATCGATATACGGCAGCCGGGTGTGCAGGGGCCTTGCGTCCGCGCGTTGGCAGCCAATAGCTCAGCCCTGCGGGCGATGTGCCTGAGTAGTACCACTGCTTGCGCATGCCCGGAGGCGATGATGCCGGAAATCGCGGCCAGTACAGGCTGAAACATTGTGATTGCTGTGCTTTTTACGTTGTGACAGGTGGCGTCGTGGAAGTTCTCACTCGTGGCTTGAGATGCCTGGTGCGACCTCTGGTTGTGGGGCGAATTCTTTGCAGTCGTGTTCGCGCATCCAGTTTCCCCTCGCAAAGTCGACCTAACCCGCTGGTTTGGCACTGCTAGGAGGCAATTCACGCGTCCTTTACCAAGACGCCACGCGATCCGCTATCCATCCATGCAATGTGGAGCGCACCGCTCAGCGTCGGCCGTGGCGAGCAGGACTGGCAGCTTTTAGCCTGGCGACGGGAGACGCGATCAAGCGTCGAACGGTGGGAAGAAGATGCGCGGAAGAAACTGGACCAGGGGAGCCTTGCGCCTGCGGGTACGGCGCTGGGCTGTACTGCCTTGCATTGGCGGAGGGCGGGCATGCGGGGTGAGCGGGTATGTGCAGCGAGGGTGGCGAGACTCGTGCTTCGGACTTGCCGTCGGGCTGGAAGTGCTCAAAGTAGCGCGGCCGGCCCGCTTGCAGGCCGGCTATGCTGCCGGTAACGCCCTGTTGGTGAAGCGCTGGCGCTACTCGACAGGCATGGTCCGACCCGCGCCGTCGCCGGCCTGAGGCGGAGGTACTCTCGTTACGGCGTCAATATTTGTTGACTGGGGCGGCGACGCCTCCGGACCATTTGCGGCCGTGCTGGATCGGTCCGGTGTGTAGCGAGGACTACGCCCGCCAAGATAAGCTCCACTAATCTGCGGTCTGGAGTGGCCCAACTGACGGGCCACTTCGAGGAAAGCGGCGCGCAACTGATCCGCGTCGCTCAGCTTGCCGCCGGCGACGGGTGCTTCGATGCCCGTGATCTCGTAGAACAGGTCGCCGGCAAACTGGTGGCGTAGCCCATGCGCTGTTACGCCAAGCAACTCTTTGGTGACACCGGCCTTGCGCAGCACGTAAGAGTACCGGTCCAGCGCCTGCTTGAGCGAGAGGCCGGGGATGCCGATGTGGCCGCTCGCCGACCCGGCGCAGGCCAGCGCTCGCTTCAGCACGGCACGTTGAAAATCGCTTCGAATGGCCACGTACCTCAGCCGGCCGCCTTTCGTGCCGCGCTTCACTTTCAGGAATGCGACATAGCGCTGGTCGTCGCCGGCGTTCGCCGGCAGGGCATGGGCGGGGACCTCCGCCAGACCGGGACGGAACATGACCGCCTCCTTTCGCCTCAAACCGAAAGCCAGGACCACCTCGAGCTGGAGCGCGACGTACGGGTCGATGCACGCGACGCGCTCGAGGGCAGCCTCGATGTCCACGCCAGCTGCACGCCAGCTGTGGTCGCGCTGGGCGACGCCGCAGCGGGTGACCAGGGATGGGTCGCTGACGTAGCTGGTGGGGGTCTTCACGAGACCGGCCTTGCCGATCCACGCGCTGTACACGCGGAGGAAACTGAGTTGCTGCTGGATATAGGCTGGGCTGTGCGGGTGAGGTAGCGGTTCGATGCTCGTCTTCGTATTGGATGCCTTGAGCTCGGCGAACAGCACGGGATCTGCCGTCCAGTAGCGAACGAGAATTTCAATGTGGCGCCCGCCAAGGTTCAACGGGTTGAACTTGAAGCCAAGGCCTTTGAGGGTCTTGAAGCTAAGGAAGAGGCCGGACGCCCGTTGCTCCATGGTTCGATTCGAAACGGTCTTGCTCTTGATCGCGTGGTAGCCGTTCTTCTGGTTGATCACGTCCTGGAGAGTACGTTTCCAGTCCGTGCTGATTGGCTTGGGCTTTGCTTGGGGGAGGCGATGTTTCATGGCCTTGATCTTTCGTGAGTGCCGGGTGTACGCGCCCGCCGCGTCCGGCATGGCGGCGGTGGCCCGGTACTGCTTGCCGCGGGTCCTGGGCCAGGGACGCGCGGGGATAGGTTTTGGCCGAAGCCTGGGATCGTAAAAATGTGCTATTAGCGGCACTACGGCTTTCGCCAGTGGGTGCCGCTCCCGCTCGGGCGGGACCGCGATGCGTAATGCACCGCGGAGGCCTGCCGAAGTTCCTGGCGGGCCGTGCTGAAGTATCGGAGTCTCGTGTCTCGTCGCCGCTATCCATGCCTTGCCCTCCCACCGGGCTGCTCGGACGACTGCACAGCTAACACTGGACGGCTGGCCTCGAGGGCCAAACCGCGCCAGTGACCGCGTGATGGCGGTGGCGCTGCGCTGAAACACGTGTTTTCTGAGGAAATGCTCTGGAAGCTGCCAGTCGTGCCGGCAGGCGGCGGCTCTTGGGCCGCTGACGATCATCCTTCTTGGCCAGGCTTGCTGGTGACAAGCGGATGCCATGACGCAGAACTGGCGCGCTCGCGGCGGCCAGTCTCTCGAGCAGATCTGCCTTGCAGGTGCAGAGAGGCGTTAGGGGAGGGCGAGTGGGCGTCGAACCGCAAACCCACAGGTGGAACATATCTGGCAGATGACGGCGCAGTTTCAACAAAAGCTGCGCCGACCTGATGGCATACATCGGAACGGGCCGCATGCACGAATGCAGTGGCACAACAAGCTAGACACTGGGTTACAGCATTGGGCCTTTCGCCCATTCGCGTATCGAGCGGAACGCCACGATGCAGCGCTGAGGCTGCTGGGAACGTGGAGCCATGGAAAAGCGTTGTACTTTGCAGAACCAGGTCGATAACACGACCATGACGCCTGCTTGCGTGCAGGACGAAGGGGCGTTACTCGAACTCTTATTAGGTTTGAACAGTATTTCGACAGATTTTGGTGTTTGGATGTCGTTCGTATCCTTAACGATCAGAATATGCAGTTGGGGTTCCCGAATCGGGTTGACTAGATTTTCCCGAAAATCCAAGGCATCGTATTGATCTCGCGCAGTTGCTCTCAAAAACAAGTTGTATGGCAACTGCTACTCGCGCAAAATTTCCAGTTGTCATCATCTGTATCCTTGCCGCGCCACTACCGTTTGATGTGACGATGGCGCCTGGTACAAGTAGTCTCAACAAGAAGCGGGACCGTGAGGACCGCATTCAGGACGTGCCTGTTGATGCGCACGTCGAAACAATGTGGGCTTATTTGCGGCGTGCAGCACAACATTAAAGGCGCTGCGCGTCGGTCCGGAGCGCAAGTCGTGTTAGAGCCGGACTCAAGCCCTGAGACAGTGCCTCGTGTTGAAGAACGCATTGCTGCACGAGCACAGACAATTTTGGCAAGTGCGATATGCCATGGCGGCAAGGCCGCCGCAATACCGTTCACGAGTGCGGCAGCCCGTTGGCTCTACTTCTGGCTGATGGCGGGAAGCGCTTACTGGTGCTGAAACGTTGTAATTGCTGTGCTTTTTACGTGGTGGCCGGCGGCTTTCTGGAGGTTCCCATTGGGGGCTTGACGTGTCTGGTACGACCTCTGGCTGTAGCCTGGATTTTTCCGGAAGCCGGATAAGCGGAAGGAACTGAACGGCACGTCAGGGTTGGAACATGCGAGCGCGTGGCTAGCGTTACGTCACATTGCATCGCCGGCGATGAGATGAACCGTGGACGAGCGAATCAAGCGTAGGACATACGGCAGCCGGGAAGAAGCAAAGCAGGATGTCTTCGATTACATCGAGACGTTTTACAGTCCGAAGCGCCGGCACAGCTTCGGCAATGACTTGTCGCCGGTCGAGTATGAAAGCAGTATTTCCAGCGGCTCGCGAGCGTCCAGGAAGCTCATGGCGATTCACCTTGCTGTTGCTGACGGCCTGGCACATCAAGGTTTCGCTCTCCAGGCGTTTGCCCTTGAGCACGCCTTTGACATACAGGAGCTGATCGCCGCTGAAGCGGGTCGAGTCCGGCTTTGCACGCTGGTCGTGGACTCGTGCGGCGGGCTACGATGCCCGCAGCTTGGGGCCGGTGCGTCGACTGGCCTGATTAGTCCGGTTTATCGAGCAAGAAGTCGAGCCGCTCGTCGAGGGTTCTGTGTATTTGCCGGCCCGATATGGTCGACCTGTCGGCGCTCGGGCTTTTTTTTTCGCGTGGTTTCCTGGCCGGCTTGTCCGACGGGAATCGGATCGCACACATTTCCGGCGGTAGAAGAGCGTCTGGCCATCGGAACAGCCTTCGGTTCAGCCCGGCAGGAACGTACCACTTTCTGACCGCCGGTTCCCATAATGCACCCAACAGTTTCGCTTCGTCCTTTTCTGCAAAAGCGACCTCAATGAACCTTCTTGTCGGATGCTTCCTTAACGCGCGCCCCTTTCCGCCCTCGGCGCCTGATCGAGGGTGTCGAGCGACAGGGGGCGCACTGTCTCCAGGCGGGGCCGATTCGGTGGGCATCGTGAAGGGAAGTAGCGAGGGAAGGACAGGTGCACTGCAAATTCTTGGTCGTTGCAGTTCTCGATCATACCTGCAGCGCTGATGGGCGAGATCAAACATCAAGTCCCACACCACGGGCCAGTGTGTCGCGGCATACGTTGACGGGCGAGACGTTGACGGGAGTTTCAGTATTCCTGAGCGTGCCAGCAGTGTGCCAGGAACAGTTGGGTGAAAATCGAAGCCAGTGTGCTCCCGGAAAAGAGTGGCGGCCTGTTGTGACGTGAAGGTTCCTTGCAGCGGGCGATTACTGGCCATATCCAAAAACGATGAAATTGTCACTTATAGTGCGTGTCACTATATAGCGTGGCTTCATAAAGGTCAAATACGTATCCTCATGACGTTGCATTTTGATAATCACGTCATGAAATACGATCCGCTCCAGCTATTTGGGCAGCACCTCACCAAGCTCCGTAAGGAACGAGGCTTGTCACAGGAACGGCTGGCGCTGGAGAGTGGTCTGGCGAGATGCTACGTCGGCGGAATAGAACGAGGGCAGCGCAACGTCGCGCTGATCAACATTTGCGTGCTGGCAGATACCCTTGGCGTGGCGCCAGCCGAGATGCTGGACTTCTTCGGGCAGGAAAACGCCAGTTAGACTCGTTAACGTCGATGTCCCGTCCCTCGTCGTGAAAAACAACTACTCATGGTGTGGGCTACTTTGTGCCGCAACGCCGTCGAACCTTCCCTGAGCCGGATGCATTGGGACGTTGCCGAGTATGCCACCTCGACACTGCGTCGCGGCACTTGCGGCGTCGACATACATGCATCAGCCGGCTGTTGCTGGAGCTATGGACCGGCAGCTGACGATCCTGCTAAAGTATTTCCTGCGGGGCATCGATCCGCCGCAGGGTTGGTTTACGCCGCTTCAACGTCCGTCATCTCCGCCTGATATCCAGCCACTCGGCAAATGGCTCAGCCGATTGGCCGGGAACCAGATAAAACACTTTTCTGGTTCTATCCCAGTGCGCGCCCAATTCTCTCGCCCTGGCCCAGTCATCGCCATTCGCCCTGAACTCGGTGCGTGTTGTCGGCTTGCTGCGCTGTGCGTTGCGCATCAATGCCTGCTCTGCCCGTATTTTATTGCGTCCGAGCTGCAATCGCGCAACGAACGGGCTTCGCAAACTGGCGTCGGCTGGACTGATCAGCGTCAGGGCCGAGATGGCGCGTGTGATTGCGACGTAAAACAGGTTTTCTTCCTCGCCGCGATCCGCTCTGGCAAAAGGGAATTCGCCCTGTTCAAGGAATGGCAGGATCACATGGTCAAATTCTTTTCCCTTTGCATTCCGAACGCAATCGAGCTGGACACAACGCGACCCATGCTTGCCAGCTCCGTAACGGTCGGCGGCCGCAATCCACTCCGAGAACTGGCGCAGGTTCATACGCATGTCATGCGCCGACTTGATGAATCCAGCGATCGATTTGCTGACGACACGTGCTTCGTGCGGGTGCACGTACAAGCGCTTCGCGAGCGCTTCGATGTCCATCAGCTTGCAGATATTCTGTAGTACCCCATCGGCGGGCGCGTCCGGCGGAAGCTCGCGCATGTAGGCAATCATCTTCGCCATTCGCTGTTTGACGTCGCGAGCAACAAGCTGGTCAAGCTGGGCAAGCAGGGTCAGTAAGGAAGTGCGCATCATGTTGAGCAGGCTCTGCGCGTCAAGCAGCATCACGCTGCGCTCGAGCTGAGCAACCATTGTTGTGACGGTTTGCTCGACTTCGGTGGCAGCACGTCCAAGTGTCGTATCGGCGCCGTGCGCGGTTTCCGGCTTCACGAACTCCAGCAGGCTGCTCAGTTGCTGACGCAATGTCCCGAGGACGAGATCCGGCTCCTGGCTGCGCGCGGCTCGCTGCATTTCGTCGACCACATTGCTGACCCGATCGCGAACATCGACCGAACCTCGCTGATCGACACGGCCTGAAAAAAGCCACACCAGCGCAACCGGTTCGTCGATCGCCGCCTGGCGAAGCTGAGCATACTCATCGCTTGCGATACTCGCCTCGGCAAAGGTTGCCACGGCATCGAAAATGGGCCCCCGTTTGGTTTTCTCCGTATTCTCGAAATTGTTCAGCGCGATGGACATCATGCCGCGCAAAAACATGATTTCTTCGCGGTCCAGGTAGCGCGGCATTTCCAGCGTTCTGTATGGAATATCTGCCTGCATCAGAGCATTTTCGATGTCGATGGCCTGATGTGGCTCCCGAACCAGGATCGTGCATTCTTCAGCGCGTCTTCCGGAACCCATCCAACGCTCGACACTCGCGACAACTTGCTGGGGGCAGCTCAATCCGGCCGCGTCATAGTACAGCTCATTGATCTCGGTGTTCAACGGCAGCAGGGAGTCAGCGTCCTTCGCCTTGAATGCGCCTGCGGCGAAAGCCAGGAAGGGGCCGTGCCGGAAACTGTGTGTCAGGGGGTACGATACTGCGAACCGGAACTCCCTGTTGAAGCGGCTGAACATGAATTCTTCCCTGGCACCCAGTCTCGAGTGAATGATCTGGTCGACGTCGCCGGCGCCGATGAAATATGTGTAATTCGACTCAATCAGGTGCAGAAGCAGTTGGAAAGATGCTTCGTTCAGGTCGTGCAGCTCGTCGCACAATATGATGCGTGCGCGAGGCAGCGCTGATCGCATCGCCGGCTCGCGACCGAGCGTGCAGGCCAGGTCATAGGTCGCGTCGAACGGCCCACGAAACAGCACATCGCCATGGCTTCTCAAACGAATTTGCTCATATTCCCTGATGGTCAACGCAGTGGGATAGCTTACTCCAAGGGCATCGCTGACCTCGTCCTCGCTGAAGTCTTCCAGATCGGCCTGTAGACGCAAGGTCGCCTTCAGCTCGAGCTGTGCATGGAAGAATTGGCTCAATGCCGACGTCGAAGTGTCCGATACTAGGTACTCGACCTTCCCACTGTAGGTGTCGCTGACACCCTGCAATGCTTCGTCGACGTAGGGCTTGAGCCCCTTGATATGCTCGATTTGCGTAACCTCTCGCTGTTCGAGCTGCTTGAGCGAGTCGATCGCATATTGCTCGAACGTGGTCACATGTAATCGCGCCGCAGTGGAGGCCGGAATGCCGATTTCGACCAGCCGACGCTTCAGCACGTCGCGTGCTTCCGGCGTGAAGGTCAGCGCGAGTATATGTTCGGGCTCAAGGCCGCGAGCGATCGCTTCACCGATACGCAGCGCCAGCGTCGTTGTTTTGGCGGCGCCCGCGTTGGCCCTGATGACGACGATTCTGTCTTTCGAGACCTGGATCGCTGTCTGCTCGGCAGTGGGACTGAAGTTCTTGGGTACAAAGCGTGGAGCATCAGGTGTCATAAATTTCCAGAAATAAGCTGTTGTCGCGATCCGTTGTCTCTTTCGACAAGAGAGCATTTTACCGTTTCAATCTGGACATCCGTCAATTGCCGGGTGGATGCCTGCCGCTTCCCCCCTCGCAAATCCGGAGAGCGCGCTGGTTCTTGAGCCAAATCATGGCCTGATGCCGAGACCATTGCGGCAAGACGAACTCTGCAGTATCGCGGAACCTTGTACAGGGGACAGCTAGCCTCCTCTCGCCGCCAGGCAAATCTTCGGGCAAGCATGGTCGATTTTTTTTCCTCGGCACCAGATGCCGACGGGGCCGTGTGGTCCGAAGCACCTGCTTCGTTTTTTTCTGAGTTCAACCCCTGCCAAACGAAGGTCGATGCGCGCCACATTGCATCGGCGAAGGGGGCTGACAGTGACGACGCCTTCCAGCCCTGTTTTTCATGGGGATGCCACCTGGAAGATCGTGGTAACTGGAGGGGTGTGGCAGATCGATTCCGGTCTGCGCCAGGGGGAGGCAGCCTCTCCAGCCCGCTTCGGTGGGCAGATCCGAGTACGCGAGTACTCCCCCATGGGCCCTGGGTTACTGGCCTGTCTCCGCTTCCACGCGGAAATCCAGTTCGTGCAGGCGGTTCACCACGAAGGCTCCCGGGTTACTGGTCCATGCCGCCTCGGCGGCCGCCACGTGCACGACGTGCACTCCTCGGACACTGGGTCAACTGTCCACGCCGTTGCGATGTACCGCAGACAGGTAACGATTCCCGGATGCGTGCGACTCAGGGATGCAGCACCAAAGATCGCACAAATGGGAGCGGTGTCCCGGGGCGCAGTTCAAAACTCTTGTTGCTGAGGCGCCAGGGGTGGCCAAAAACACTTACCTGAAAACTCCTGCACCGCGCATGACAACGAAGCAAACCATCAAGCTACTTTTTGGTGTTGCAATGCGAAATCCAGCCTTTCAGATGAATACGATGTGCAACCGGAACAAGGGAGGTTCCCACGCCACACAGGCAACGCGCCCGCGCCACTTTTCCACGATTGCGAAAGCGATGGAGGAGCTTGGATTCCGGAACCTCGACATCAAAAGTCTCAAGCCAAAGCACGTCGAGACCCTGGTGGCTCACTGGAAAGAGCAGGGCCTGTCCGTGGGACCAATGAAGAACCTGATGACCGCTGTCCGCTATTGGGCCGCGTACATCGGCAAGGAGAATGTGGTGAAACCTTCGAACTGCGCTTACGGCATTGACGACCGGGTCTACGTCACCAACGAATCGAAGGCCACTGAAGTAACGATGCAGCAGTTGTCCTTGATAACCGATCCGAGCACTAGGATATCGTTGCGACTGGAGGAGGTATTTGGCCTGCGGCGCGAGGAGAGCATCAAGATAAAGCCGCAACAGGCGGATCCTGGCGACAGGCTTCGCCTCAAGGACAGCTGGACGAAAGGAAGGCAAATACCGCGAGATCCCCATCAACACCGCCAAGCAGGGAGCCGTACTCGACAAGGCGAAGGCGCCTGCGGGGAAGGACAGTCTGATCCCGAGATCGATGCGTTACAAGGATCAGATCAATCGCTTTAAGGCGCAGTGCGAGAAGGCCGGTATCAGGAAGGTCCACGGGCAGCGTCATCGCTACGCACAGAAGCGCTACGAGGCGCTGACCGGCTGGAAGGCGCCGGCGTGCGGCGGCCCCATGGCCAGGCAATTGACGCCGGAGCAGAAGAAACTCGACCGGGCCGTACGGTTGCAGATCTCGAAAGAGATGGGACATGAACGCGAACAGATAACGTCCGTTTATCTGGGACCTTGAGTTCGACACGCCCTCGTGCAACAGGTGGGCTTGGTCCATCAACTGCGTCATGTCCACAGGTCTGCCTGCGGCCCAACTGGCGCGTGGCAACTGCTGCACAAGATCCGACAAGCCATCCCGGAATTCGCGAACTGGACCGGAACCAGCAAACGCTGCAGGATTGAGAGTTAGGTGACGGCATGGGCTAGTCAAGGACTCGTGAGCGACGAGGTGCTCAGTTCGTGTACCCATCGTCTGAGCCGGGGCGGTCGTTGTCGAGCGCGGCAGAACAAGTCCGGTAAGGTTTACGAGTGGGAAGAGCATCTCGTAGGGCACGGGCGTGCAGCCTGCCGCATCCGGCTGGCATACACGTACACGCACGAAGCGAATGCAGTTGTCAGCGTATGGATTCGCCAGACAGTTGAGGCGGTTCTGGACGGGATCCGCAGGCATGGCGGTGATGGGCTGCATGGCGAGAGACCCAGTGCCAGTACGCGAAAGCGACAGATACTCGAGTTGCAAATGCTCAAATGTTATCGGGCGCCCGAGTACCAGGTTGCCATTGCTGTCGGCAAACAAGGCCCTCCGTCTGATGCTGTCCTGAGTGTCCTGATCGAACGCCGAACTGGCCGCAATGGATGCAGCACGTCTGGTTACCTCCTGCAACGTATTGAACAGATAGACAAGACGGGCCATTTCCAGTACCCCGAAGATCAGTGCAAGGAAGAAGAGTACAAGCAGTGCAAACTCCACCGCTGCACCTCCTCTTTGTCTGGATATCCGCGCACGAGGTGTGCGGATGTTCGGGTTCAGTTTAGCGGCCCACATAGCGCATCGTCGCTCCGGCCAGGATGTCGAGTCCGTCATACCCGACGGTTGGCCCGGTTATGGGGGAGAGAAACGGATCGGTCATCCTCATCGAAAGGCTTGCCCGGACAACGACCGGCGTGGCATTTGTGCTGCAGGGAAACAATGACAGGAACGGGGCGTTGGCCGGGATCCTGTAAAAGCATCCAATGCTGACGCCTTTTGTGCCAAGCGTGGTCTGGTCCATATCCGATAGACCACTTCCGATGATCTCTTCGCTCAAGGCCGTAGCGTTATTGCTCCTGAGGTCGGCAAGCGGGGCGCTTGCAAGGTAGAGCGTTGCGTCATGCACGGCTTTCTGAGCGACGGTGTAGTACCAGAAGTATTTTCCGAAGAAGAGTATGAAAGCAAACAGAGGAAGCAGGATGAAGGTTGTGATCACTGCGGCTTCCACCGCGACGGCTCCTCGCTGTCGCTGCCAGGCAATGGGACGCGAAAGATATGTCATCAATATAACTCCACTTTTCCGCCGATCGATTCCGGCCTGGCCAGGCCGGCAAATTCGCCAAACAGGTCCTTGTCCGTTGCCGAAACGGTCATGTAAAACCTTGCAATGGCAAGTACTTCTGCCGGGGCCGGTGACCCCGCGGCAACGGGGCAGCGCAGCAGCGGAACATTCAGAACGCGGCGGTCCGCAATGCTTCGCACACCTGCCGGAGGCGGCTGCGTAATCGCCTTGTACGGAGCTGGCGAGGGATACGTGCCATTCAGTTGCGGCTTGCCCGGCGTGTAAAGCGTCGACCAGTCTGCGGGCGCAAATACCGGATAGCCTGCTGCCGGCTCGGCCGTACCGTTCGAATACCCCGAATATTTCGCAGCCCTCGCATAAATCCACAGCGGACCATACAGATCGGCTGTCGTCGCCGGCGGAATGTCGGCCTGATCCAGATCCGCAAGCGTGAGCAGCTTCGAATCAGTCGTTCTCGATTCGGCGGACTGCCCCTTTGGCTTGTCAGTCAACCATGTGATTTCGGTCGTATTGCCAGGTTGTTTCAGGTACGTATACTCCTTGACGTTGGTATCAGCCGGTGCGCCTGTGGAAGTGCAGGGCGCACTATAGGACCCGAACCGGGAGTTCATCTGCGAAAAGACGTCCCCGAGAGGGAAGTCTCGCTCGACCGTGATCGTGCCGGAAGTTATCTGGGGCATTGCCAGCGTGCCTGCGCAGATGAACGGGCGTATGACATTCGTTTGCCCTGTCACGCTCGTGCCCGTGCTCCCGGGGGCTGCCAGCGGATTGACGAGGAAATTGGCCGCCTGGCTTGCGCTGTTCGGGTTCAGTCGCATCAGGTTGTAGCTGATGCCGCGCCGGAAACCATGTTCGACCAGCTCGGCACCCCGTTGCGTTCCGCGCGTATCGGACATGGCACATATCGCCAGCGGCATTACATTGATCAACGACCGTCCCGCAACTGCCCGACTGGAAATTTGCGCCGATGCGGTTGCGGAGGGCAGTACCGCGAGGAGCAGGGTGTTGACACGACCGTGTTCGTCGCCAAGCTGGCTGGTGTCCACCTCCACGTAGAACATGGTCTGCGCCTGGCCGCGTGCAGCCGCTGCTTCCAGCCAGTCGCGCCCCGAGGGGGCGGAGCTGAACCTGATCGCGGCGTTCGTCCACGTAACGAGGGAAGCGTTGTAGCCATACGAGGTGTGTTTGGCCGCAGCGTCGGCCGCAGCAGCCACGGCCCTGTCCACGCCGAGGTCGGTCCCATCGAGTTCGATGGCTGCGGCGAGCGCAATCGTGTCGGCTACCGTCTGCAACTCGACCTTGCGGTTGTAGATCATGCTCAGACTGAGCGCGAACCCGCACACTCCGAGGATCACGAGGATAAGTGCAGCCGTCATCACTGCGAACGCTCCGCGCTGGCGCCTGGCATGTCGCACGATTCTCATCGACGCAAAATGTCTGCGCCGAGATGACTCCGCAATCTGAAGATGTTCCTTGAGCATCTGTGTCTCTCGTATCGAGAAAATCGACCAGGCAAATGTTTCACAAGGAAAAGTGTACGGTTGAGCACGCTGAATTGATTGAGTTGGCACAAGCGCAGACGGTCTTCAGCATAACTTCGACATGAACAAGGGGTTAAATTGATCGACGTCAACTAAAGTGGAAGTCCGCACCTGTTTCCGACTTCATCGATCTCGCGTCGCCTGAATTGTGGGCACCACGAAAAGCAACCAATGTCATCCGTAGCGTAATTCCCGGCAGAAGGAACACCTCGCAGTGCACCGCATCGCAAGATCCACGGCAGTCATCTGTATGCGCACTGGTTTCAGCAAGCATTCGGCCGCGTGAAATTGACACCGGCGACTTTCGACGCTATTGTTCAGCAACTCGTCATCACGCCCCATAAGGGGTGAGCGCGCTGATCGGGCCGGTTTCGACGCAAGGTCGGGCCGCCAGGTGTGGCAACCGCAGCGCCTCCTGCTGGACTATCCGGCATGGTGATGTTTACCGGGAGTTCGGCTTGGCCGGCTCGGACCGTTTCCAGGAAGCCCCTCAGGCTGGCATACGGCATCGACAGGAAGCATCGTCATGCCCGTATTGAATGCCAGTCTCAAGGCCACCACGCTGGCCGCCCATCATCAACTCTCGTTCGAGCAGCAGGTATGTGCCTGGCTTTCGAGTGAGGGCTGGGAAGTGCTTGTCCCGCTGGTCGACCATGGCCGGAAGACCGACCTGGTCATTGCCGGCGACGCCGATTATTACCGGATTCAGGTGAAGAGCGTGCACACGCGCGATCCGAACGTGCGCGTCGAAAACAAGTGGCAGGGAGCCCGGCTCGATTACGTCGTGTACTTCTCGACCCTGGCTGACTGGGGCTTCATCACGCCCGCCTTTTCCGAGACCTCGCGTCCTCTTGACGCACCAGGTCACGTCCGGTTCCATGCTCAGCGAACGAACTTCCTGAAGGCGTTCAGGAGAATCTAGCCCGGACCGGAGGAGCCTGGCCGGCACTGGCTCGGGTCGAACGCTTCACGTAGTCGATGATGGACGGGCGCCGATGTCCATGCCGAGAATCCCGGCCAGCGTCTCAGCATGCGCGCCGGCGACTGGCAAGCGCTCTCTTGCCCAGTCAAGCCGATCACTCCTGGACAGGTTCCCCAGTCCGGCAAGAACCGCCCGGGCCGCAGTCCCCATCCTCTCCACTGGTGCTGTATTGATCAGCAACTGCAGGGACGCCGGTGAATGGAATCCGGGGCCTGCGTCCAGCAGTCGCTCGGCCGCCGCAGGCGCCACCTTCCAGAGGCGCTCTGCTGCGAATACACCAAGCGATTCCGTAGCAAGAAGCGTCGACAGAGTGTCCACCTGGTCGGCGCTCAGCACGTTAACGGCTTCGATTCTGACAGCCTGCCGGGCCGGCGGGACCTTGTCCGGACCCTGCAGCACTCCGATCAGGAGGTGCGGAGGAAGCGTGTGCGGTGCCTGCCATAGCATCTCGAGCTGTGCCTCCGTGAGGCACGACACCGCCTCGGCGAGGGAGATATTCTGCAGTACCCACGTGCGGATGCGCGAGCGATGGAAGAGGAGGCCGGTAATGCCGTCACCACGCTTCCGCAGCACGAATTCCATGAGTGCAGGCAGCAGCCTGACTGCCGCAGTTGGACCGATCCGCTTCAGCTGCTCGAGCAACAGGACGACGGCAGCTTTGGTGAATTGGCCTTTTTTGTGTCCGATGGCGGATTCCAGCCAGGCGGGATCGATGGTCCACCGGCCGCGCAGTCCTTCGACCACCAGCATCGGCTTGAGAAAGTCGGGCGGGTCCTCGGGTGGCTGGGTCATCGTCCGCGCAAGCTGCATCGCAAGCGTGCTCATGCGCTGCCATCTGAACGGCAGGACCGGTTGGTCCGGCACCTGAGGCAGGAAGAGGCAGGACATTTCGACAGAGGCGAGTTCCCGGGCCCACCCCGGGAAATACCAGACCCAGGCAGGCGGCAAGTCGAACGCCGACGTGGCACGCCATAGGCTCCATGCCCAGCATATCGTCGCCCACTCCAGGCGGTCCTCCGGATCGTGCGTGGGCCACGTCCACTGCTGGGGTGTCCAGCAGTCCGCCGCCAGTCTTGGAAGAACCATGTCGGCGAGGCATTCGAATGCAGCAGGCAGCGCGACTTCGCTGCAAACGCGCCTGCCGACTTCCCGAAACATCGCTTCGGCGCCGGCAATCCTGGCAAGCTTGTCGGCAGGGAGGGCCTTGAGGCGGTCGAGCACGACAAGCAGATCGGCGGCCGGCATGCTGCCCAGCGCAGCGTCCACCAGCAGGCGCCGCTCGGTGTCCAGGCAGTACATGGCCCAATGTTCCACGGACTCGTCGCGGATGACCTGCATGAGCTGATCGCGTGCGACCAGATCGACGAGAAACTGGGGAGCCAGGGCCAGCGTATCGGCGCGGGTTTCGACGAGCAGCCGCGCCTGGATCATGGGGGCCAGGCCCGTGTCGCGGATCTGTTTCGACAGCACCTTTGCGCGCTGGCGGCGTGCCGCAATATTTGTAGCGTTCGCAATTTCCAGCAGGGTCGCTTCATCGGGAACGCTTGTCGGTGCGGGCCCGAGTGCGGCCCACTGCGCCCGGCTCAGCGCGCCGCGCCAGCCCAGGTCGCGCGCCTCGAGCCGGGTCCGGACAAGCTCGATAAAGCGCCGGGACAATGCATGGTCGGCGCCTGCCACCCGTTTCAGCAGGATTTGACCGGCATCGACGTCGGACACCCGGGGCAAGGCGGTTTCCCGCGACAGGTGGCAAAGCCGGCAGACTGCGAGCAGGTCCGCGGGGCCTTCGACGAACTGCCATCCCTGCGGAAAGCTGGCAAGCCAGTTCGTGACGCCGCGGGCGGTGAAGAGGGTGTCATCGGTGACGCGGGCAATCCGCTTTTCCACCCAGTGGAGCAGACGGTCTCGCCAGTCCTCGTGAAGGCGCCATTCGTAACGCGCGATTCCGTCGCGGATGCCCGCCGGATCCTTCAACTCCGCGACCCGCTCGTCAGCCGCTCCGATCAGCACATCCCACGCGGGCAGCCAGGTCGTGGGCGTGCCTTCGTCCGCCGTCGGCGCCGCGAAGGGCGCCACGATCAGCACGTTCAGGTCCGGATGCGCGCGTCCAAGCGCGATCATGTCGGCATCCTCGCAAGGCTGTTCAATACGCAGGATCAGGTTACCCGGATGCCGCAAGCGTTCGCTTGCGTCAAGGAGGCGCCTGCTGGAGAGATGCTCGTGACGCGTGCGTGCGCAAAGCGCCGCCCAGAAGAAGCTGTGGCCCGTGCCGGGCTGGAACTGCAGCCATGACATCCGTTCCTCGGGCCCGCGCCAGGCGTGACGAGGTGGCGAGGGCGCCAGCCAGAACGCAAGTTCCTCGTCGCCGCGCCGTTCAGGTGCCCCGTCGACAAACCCGATTTCACAGGCCGCTTCGCGCCCAAGGGCAATGGGCGGCAGCTCCGGAAACGTGGCGAACTCGAACATGTCGCCGGCAGGGACGTCGTGCAGGCCAAGATCCGCCAGCGGTACTTCAAGCAGGGTCGCGAGCGCGAGCGCGTTCGCGCTGCGCCTGGTCCACCAGACCCGGTCGCCACGATCGATGTCGCCGAGCTTCACCGCCAGCGCACGCGGTGCAGGCCACTCGAGGCTCGCATAATCCGACACGAGGCGCTTGGCCAGCTGATCCAGCGATTTGAATTTGTCGGCCGACCGGGCGGCTTCGATTGGCTTGAACATCTGTTTCCCCGATTATTTCCTCAAGCATAATTCTCATCGATCCGGATTGCAATTAAAAATGCAGCAGTGCAATGCATTGCAGGGGTGATTGCAGCATTTTTTGCCAGACTCTAATCTTCCCTCGTAGCAAACTTTCTTACTTACGAGGACATACAATGAAGATACGTTTTATCGGGCCCCTTGGAAAAGTCACGGGCTCATGCACCTGGATGCGAGACGAGGCGCGCGGCTGGAATTTCCTGGTTGACTGCGGCATGCAGCAGGGAGAACGCACGGCTGCAGACTGGAATGCCTGCGACTGGCCCTTCGATCCGGAAGAAATCAGGTTCGTGATCCTCACGCACGCCCACGTGGACCACTGCGGACTGATTCCGATGCTCTACAAGCAGGGATTCCGCGGACTCGTGTACTGCTCGAAGGAGACTGCCGACATTGCACGGATCCTCCTGCGTGACGCCGCGGAGCTGTCGGACATCGGCTTCACGCCCGAGGACGTCGATGCGATCCGCTGGCGCGAACCCGTGAAGGGACATCTGTTCGGAAAATTCCATCCGGTCGATCAGAACCTGTTCGTGCGCTTCTTCCGGTCGGGGCATGTCGTCGGGGCGCTGTCGGTCAGCGTCCACTGGGGTGCGCCGGGACCGGACCAGCGCAGCATCGCTTTTTCGGGCGACCTCGGGCCGAACGAAGAGGACAACGAAGGTCTTCCTTTCCTGCGGCATCGGATGAACGTCGGCAAGACGGATTTTTCGGTCGTCGAATCAACCTACGGCGCCACGGTGCGGACTGCGGAGCAGGTCGACCCGGCGTCCCGACGGGGTCGGTTGCGCGAGCTGCTCGACAGAACGGTGGATTGCGGTGGCACCCTCGTCATCCCGGCCTTTGCCCTGGGTCGAGTGCAGGACATTCTGTTCGACCTGCACTGGATCGTCGCCGAAGATCCGGCACGATACGCGAAAGTCGGATTTCACCTGGACGCGCCAAGCGCACAGAAAATGAACGCCGTGCTGCTTGAGGCAGCGAAGAGGACCGAGAACAACGGCGCAAAAGGCAAAGTTCGCCCCCTCTGGCTCGGGAAGCAGATGTTCCGCTGGTTCGATCTCGACGACACCGACCCGGCCCATGTGCAGGCGGTGCTCGACATCTGCCGCATGACGCTGCAGGGAAAGCTTGATGGCGTACGGGACAACCCATCGTTCGGCAATGCCATTGCCCGTGCCTGGCGTCCTATCTTTCGCGTGGTTACGAACCGGAAACGGTTCTCACTGCGCGAGGGCACGTTCGCTTCGGTATACGTCGTCAGCTCGGGGAGTTGCGACGGCGGGCCCGCAGCGTGGTGGCTGCCTAGGTTGCTTTCGTCAGCCAGTACAACCGTTGCGCTCGCTGGATTCTGCTCCGCAGGCACTGTGGGTGGCCAATTGCTTTCGCTCTCTCAGGCCAAGCCCGGAGAGCGAAAGCGGCTGACTGGCGGTGTCGCGTGGCCTGGCGGAGCGACGATCACAATGGCTGATATCCAGGCGGACATTGTCGGGCTCTCCGGTTACTCGGCCCATGCCGACCAGTCAGGGCTGCTCGACTGGGTGTTCGATGTTCGCGAGGACCTGCGGCCCATCGAAAACAGGGTGGTGTTCATCCAGCATGGCGGGGATGTTCAGCGACTAGCGCTCGCGAAAGCGATCGAGGCCCAGGCGAGGGAGAAAGTTACGCTCAGGGCGATACTGCCGGGCGATCCGGATCGCTGGTACGATCTCGACCGGGACGCATCCGAAATTTCAGAGGAGGTGCGCTTGCGGCAGCTGGAAGACGAGATCGCGCGTCTGTCACGGGAGCTGACGACCCGACGAAGTGCTCTCGGTACTGGCGCCAGCTAGACATCTTTCGACGCATGATGCACCTTCGTCGCTGGCCGAGCCCGGAGGAGGTGTCGTCAGTCTTTTACTCTATCGCGGGGAATCGCTACCGAGTACGGGACGCCGGCTCTACATCACGCAGAGGTAGCTGTCGCGGCGGCTGGTCTGTTGAGGCTGTATCGACGAATGCCAACAGTTCAGCATACTCGGAAGCATGACCACCGAGATGATTTGACATACCCGGTTTCGTAAGGCATCCCTTCGGAAGGGCAAAACTGTCGATGCGCCGTTTCGGTGCTTCGTGCCATCCGATGTTAAAGGCGCCAAGTTTCGAGAAGAAGCACAGGGATCCGTAGGGCAGGTTGTCGTGAATCCACCAAGCCAGCGATGTCCAATTGCCTCCTTCGGAAAGGTAGTCCGCCAGTTTGGGTACGACGATGCACGCAGTTGCCCCGTTATTGCCGGCGGCATCTGGGTAGTCCCAGATGTGTTCGGCATAATTTTTTTCGTTACTCGCACAGTTGAGACCATGCCCATTGCCGAATGCGTTCACTTCAGGCGATCGGTATCCCGAGCGCACATGGATCCTGCCAAAGCGTCGCTGGAGCGGCTCAAGCAGCTCCCTGCAAAGGCGACGGCCGGCGTGCACAGCCTTTTCAGGAAAATGCGGCACGTTTCGAAGCTGATGCCAGTTGGCGATCTCACTGTAGAGGAACTCGCGCATGTAGAAGCTATCGGAGAGACGCTCACGTCCGAGCGCCTCCAGCATGTCGTATGTCATCTTGTTCATTTGGCTGTTTAGTTAGAGTTGTTTGCTAGAGGTGCGCCGCAAATTCGTTGATTTCGATCTCGCCCGTTCCATTCAGCATGTCGGTCGCCAATGCCCGCTTCCGACTGAGCAGAGCATCCAGCGTCTGTTCGAAGGTAGTGATACCGTCCGCAATGACCGTCGGGTAGTACACATAGACGTCACGCGTCTGACCGATTCGATAGGCCCGGTCGGTCGCCTGGTCTTCCTTGGCAGGGTTCCATGGACGGGTAAAGTGAATGACGTGATTGGCCGCTTGGACATTTACGCCGAAGCCGACCGCCGTCGTCGACAGGATGATGACTCCGAAGCCAGGGGCCTTCTGAAAGGCGTCGATCAGCTTCTGGCGGCTCGGTCCTCGTTCGCTGATCGAATTGGTGTCGCCGTTGATTACAGTCGGGATGAAACCAAACTCGTCGAGCACTGCGAATTTGAGCGTCCTCTGGATGTCCCGAAGCTCGGTAAAAATGATCACCTTTTCGCCGCGATCCCTGATAGTCCTGAGGCGCTCCAAGGTCCATTTCAACTTGGGCGACGCGTCGACAGGATCGCCCTCTGGACGGACCCCGTGGGGATGAGCGCAGATGAGCTTGAGCGTATGCAGTAAGCCGAGCATCGCAGCGCTTTGCACGCCGAGGTGCTCTTGCATCGCCCGCTTGTCGTTGTATGCGGTTATCTCCGATAAGTAGAGGCGGGTTTGCAGCTTACTCATCGCGAGCGACTTGCACTGCAGGTCTTCAATCTTTGCCGGAAGGTCTTTGGCGACGTCACTCTTTGTACGCCGAAGTAGTTGCGGCTCGATCAGTGCGCGAAGCTCGTTGAGTGCCACATCGTTCATGTCCTCACTAGCCTCGATCGGACGGCGATATTTGCCACCGAACTCGTTGAGCGAGCCCAGTAGTCCAGGCTGTATCCAATCGTACAGACACCAAAGGTCAGTGAGCGAGTTCTCGACAGGAGTGCCGGTACAGGCAATCCTGAAGCGTGCCTGCAAAGCCTTGGTCGCCTGCGTTACGCGTGCCGCGGGGTTCTTGATTTTCTGCGCTTCGTCGCAGATCACGACGCTCCATTCCTGGCGCGCCAGGGAGAACTCCTGGTCACGTAAGGTTTCGTATGTCGTCAGGACGATACGCTTGTCCCGCCGCCATCCGAAGCGCAGGAGGTTCTGGATGCCGTGTGTCCTGAGCGCTGGGGGGACCTCATCCTTGGGCAACCGAGATTCGAGAAGTGAGCGGCCATACAACCTCAATACCTCGCCGCCGACGTGCGGATACAAAAAAGTCCCCATTTCGCGCTCCCAATTATCGAGCAGGGACACTGGCGCCACAATAAGGATTGGCAAGCCCTCCGGTTCGTTTTCGATGCACCACGATATAAAGGTAAGGAGTTGGAGCGTTTTACCCAGGCCCATATCGTCTGCAAGGATGCAGCCCGAAGTCACTTCCGGCGAAAGCGTATAAAGATGCTGTAGCCAACCGACACCTCTGAGCTGGTGCTCACGTAACGAGGTAGTAGGGAGGAGCGATAGCGGAAGGTCCGCGTTGGCGGCGAGACCTTGCCGAATGATCGTGCCCCGGTCGCGTTGATAGTCGAGTTCGTCGATATTTCCCGCAACAAGCAGGACGCCTCGCTCACGCGGCTCATCAGGATCGCCGGCGCCACACTGTTTAAACCGCTCGCCCCACATGGCCGCCATACGCTGCGCAGTAAGCAACTCGACCTCGAGCTCCGGCCCGGGCAGCCGCGCCGTGCGCTCACGATTAGCCGCGGCCGTTTCGATGTTAGCGACAAACTGTTCGTAATGTTCCTGGTTCGAAGTGTCCCACTTGCTGAGCAACTCCCCGTCTAGCCCAAGTTGGCTCAGCATGTCGGCCGGAAGCCAATTCTCCGACTGCGCTTGTTGCAGGTATCGCGACGTCACTTTTTCGGCATGGCCTATGCCGATGACGCGGTCGCCATACTGGTCAAGGTCCAGGACACTGTCCAAGTCGCTACCGGCCTGTTGGGTGGCCCACCTCTGCTGGAGATCTTCAAGGTCGGACAAATCTCGTCGATTGAAGTGAGCCAACTCCAGCTCATATCCCTTCCAGAACGCGCAAGGAAGCTCCGAGAGCAAATTCGTACCTACCTCAGTAATGAACTGGCCCATGGCCAGAGAATTCCCGAAGTCCAGTTCCACCGGCGCTACGTCGATGCTCGGTGGAGTAAGCACGAGCGACACGGTTTCGATTCGCCCATCGGCCTGTACCGCCGGCTTGACTGCAAAAGAGTAGAAGTGGATACCAGCCTGTACCAATGACCGGTCATACTCTTCGGGATCAAGCACCTTGCTTGCTTCAGGACCCAGGCAGGCAAATGGGTTTTTGAGGAAGATGGCCGCTTTGGCGCCGGCGACGCGCCGGCCCGGCATTGCGCGTACTTCTTCCAGAACCGATTTCACTTCTGGCGCAATCAGCACGTGGGTCACGCCGCCATTCTTCGTCGCGATGACATAGCGGTCGGGCACTTGCTGCTGGCGCTCGAACGACTCCAGCCAACCCTCGGGTTGCTCATCGAACCTGGGCGTCACCTCGATCACTTGCTCATCGCCGACAAGCTGGCGATTCAGCTCCAGCTTCAACGCATCGGGTCGAACGACAACGGTCCCTTCCAGGAAGCCATCCATGCGCGCCCCTGCACGCTTCGCGAGCTTGCGGATCTTTGCCCATCCCAGCTGATTGGTCTTTTCGCCAGGGGCCGCTTTCTGGCCTCGATGAAGCTCCTGTACCGACCGTACCAGTTTCCACACCGGCTCGGGCATCAGGAACTGCTGCCCATCCACCTTATATGCCGCACCTGAACGTTGCAGTGGATTGCGAACCGGATTGCCTCCGGCAGTCTCCCAGCCCTGAATTGTCACCTTGAAGCCCTCGTCAGCGAGGCTGCCGGAACTCGTCAGTACCGGTCGGATCGGGCAGACTGCGGGCAGGGCCAGCAGAGCAATGCTGGCCTGCTGCTCCGGTGAGGACAGGATCTGGAAGACCTGCTCCCAAGGAAGTAGCCAATGTTCCACTAGCGGCGTGATGTATTCCTCTTCTTCCAACTGACTCAGGTAGGCCAGGGCATCGCGTTGGGCGCCGGCGGCGGTCTTGATGTCGGAACTATTGACAGGAGGGTAGAGTGCGCCTTCATCATCGAGAATCGGTGTGAACGACTCGGCCGGAGAAGAAGGCACAACGATGGGCAGCGCTTGGCCGCGAAGTTTGTTCCAAAGGTTCACTTGATCCAAAATCCTTTGTCAGTACTGAATGTCATGTGAAGTCGAGCGAGATCCCGGCCAAGGCGTGACCTTGCATCACGCTCGAGTACCCAGAAAGCGCCTCCCTTGGCGAGGTTATCGATCGTTTCGACACGGTAGACACGGGCCAGTCCGCTCGCCAGTTTGACGACTTCGGCAGTGGAGAGCACTGGCGAGACCCATGGGGCGGCAGTCTTCTCCGCGGAGACTGTCGCATTGGAGCGCCCGGCGGTAGCCGGCAGGTTTGCGGGCTTGTTGGCAGCGTGGAACTGCGCTTGATAACTGCCGCCCTTCGAATTGCCACCATCGCCGGAAGCACCAGGGCGGATGTTGCGATGGGCCAGGAACTCATCGGCCTTCGATTCCCATCCGTTCTTGTGCACGATGCGGTTGTCGGCCCAGTTCTGCGTGTTGCGCAAGACCCGTTTCAGGCTGGTGTTCGCATGAAGTTCCTGCGCAGCCGGATCAAAAGGCAGCTCTCTCTCCGCGTAGGCATAGCACGCATTTCCTGTACCGGAGAACTCAACGAAATACTGATCGTTGATTCGCATGATGAAGGCGTTATTGTGACTTTGCCCTCCCACGAGCCGGCCAAAGCGCCCAGCATTCTTCGTTCGGAAATTGCGGAAATCCGGAGTGGGGTTGTTGACCGCATCGGCCCCCAGCAGGATGCGGGTGTAGACGATCTGGTCGACGAAACGCAGCCAGTACCGCAGTCGCGCCTGATCGACCTGGCCAGAGCCCTGTAGTAGGCTGAAGAAGTGCTCAAGGTCTTCCTTGGCGAACCAGCGCAGCACCATTGCTCGGACCGGCGGCTCGACCATCGCCCATCGAGTGGATGAGCGCAGTTGTGGATTCTTCCAGCGGGAGAAAGCTTCGCTTTTCAGCGCGTCGTGCGACTCGCCACGGCGGGCGGACTGGCAGTAGCGTGTGAGAAGTGCGGCCAGGATATCGTCCGAGTAAAGCGGCCGGCTGCGAAGAAAAGTCACCATGCACGGGATAGCGTCGATGAACTGATCGTCATCCAAGGCATTCAGGTACTCAATCTGAGCTGCCACGATGCGCCGCCATAGCCAGCTCGCTTCCGGGATCGGCAACCCTTTCCTGAGCTGATCATGGTCGTCAAGCGACCCTTGGAACACGGTTTTCCGCAGGGACCGGCCGGCGTCGTCGGCGAAGATGTCGCGATGCGTATCGAGCAAGCGCGACCAGAGTTTGGAGCGCTTCAGGCTGCCAGTCAGAATTGCGACCGTGACCGTCAGGCGCTCGCGCAGGCGTAACCAGTTCCGATTCGAGTGCGGCTCCTGGGCATCGTAGGACAGGTAACTGTGCAATAGGCCGAACCAGCGGCGGCGCGGCACCTCACGCTTTTCGATCCAGGTATCCGTGTGGTCCATCACCGCATCGAACAAAGCTTGCTCATTGATGGGCTTTCCACTGGCGCCACAGTCGTCGCACAATCCCCACGTGATAAGTGTCCACTCTTGCGGCGACAAGTTCACTTCCCCACGGCGCAGACGGGCAAGGGCGTTGATACGCTGTTGACGGTCCGGCTCGCGCGGCGCCCCCTGTTCGAACAACAGCGCCACCCGATCAGCTTCCTGCTTCAGCTTCACGGGTTCGGGCAGCGCCAGGGAGATGCCTGCGCTATCCCGGCTGAAACCGCGCAGTGATCTCTCCAACTGCCCCGACAGGGCAGCCAGTATCGTAAGACGTCCGAAGCTCATAAGAGAAGACATTTCTCCGTACCGGTGGCACTGAACGATACGGGGCGAACGGCAGTTGCCGGATCCTTCAGGCCGTAGAACTGCAGGCGTAGTTCGACCCGCCGGCTGGCTTCCTTGCTGTCTTTCGCATTGTTGAACGACACCCCTCCAGCGAGGAACAACTCGCGTATCTGGCGCTTCTGTTCCTGCGACAAGCCAGCGGTTGCTGCGAAACGGTCGTCGAGCATGGTGCACATGACCCATTCCGATCGCTGCAAACTCAGGTGCAGGTTGTACAGGTAGGAGCCGTCAGTGTCGGTAAACCCTTCGATCAGGACCTGCTTGAACCATTTTTTACCTTCTGGGCTCAAAGCGGCCTCGATCACGAGTGGAACCACGTCGCGTAATGCCGTCTGGCCTTCAGGCCCAAGCTTGTAGCCGTTATAACCGAACCGTCCCGCCTCCCCGAAATTGATTCGGTTGTCCCGACAGTCGACGACGATGTTCCGATTGAGGCCACGGGCCTGGATTTCCAGACGTTCGCATAGTTGGGCGATGTCCTTGGTTCGGACTTTCTCGCCTTCCTCCGCCTGTGCAATCCGTGTCGTCATCATGACCAGGGAGGCGATCATCACGACAAGGAACAGGATCATCAAGGCTGTCATTAAGTCGGCATAGGAGATCCAGAACGGCTTCTCGCCTTCGGTCTTCGGCCGTTGACCGGCCGGTGCGCGTGCTCCAAACATTGCTTACGCCCTCGTCGTGCGGGCAGTTGCACGTTCCAGGATTTCGGAAAAATCTTCGATGGATCCGTTGACGTTCTCCACGCCTCCAGTCAGTGCCTGGATTGCTTTGTCCAGCTGAGAGTCGAGCGAGCCCATGGTCTTTTGCAGACTATGTTCAACGCCCTGTGTGAAGAGGTGGAAGCTGTCGCCTAGTACTGAAGAAACCTTCTCCAGATACTCTTCGGTTTCCTGATTCACTTTCTGGATTTGATCGCTCAAACGCGTCAGGTCTCCCACTGCCTTCTGGCGCAAGCCGGCCTCCTGCTGCGCTGTCTCGATCACCGACTGCAGGTTCGCCATGTTCTGGGCAGTGACGTCGCGGTTGGCGCGGTAGTCGGCAACCACGGACGACAGCTCACGCATCGATACCGCCATTTCGGAGGAGCTCGAACGCAGAGCAGTAATCATGCTTTCGCTGGACTGCAGTGCTGTGTGGACGGTACCGCCGGCGGTATCGAAGCGCTCTGCCGCAAGGCGCATCTTGTCCGCGCCAGATTGCATGCCCTGCAGGCTGCGCTCGGTCTGGCCTCCGAGTGCGTCGACGGTCTGGCGCATCGCGTGGCGTTCACGTTCGACCAGTTCCACCAACGACCGAACCTGGTCGCTCAACCCATTCAGGACCGACGTTGACTCCTCCTGGAAGCGCTGCAGCGCAGACTGGGCTTGCTGGTCCATCTCCATACGCCCCCTGTCCAGGGATGTGAACATGTTTTCGATACGTGCAGAGAGGCCGTCCGACGCGGCAGAAACGTTACGCAGACCGTCCTCCTGGGCGCGCGCGATCGACTGTCCGATGCCGTCAACCATCGCCTGCATCTGCTGTTCGAGCTGGCCGACGGTTCCGGCGATCCGGTTCATCGTCTCGCTCTGGCCCTGGCCGACACTATCCTGCAGCTGGTGGACGAACGCTTCCATCTGGTCCGCCATTTTTTGTTGACGCGCTTCGCCATCCGCATACATCTGCTCGAGTTGGGCAGCAATCTTGCTGCCGGCCTCTACACCCTGGCTACCCATGCTTTCGACAGCGGCCTGCAAGGTCTGCACCATCTGGTTCATCGACGCCTGCATGACATCCTGGCTGCTATGCATATCCTGCAGCGTCTTGGCCAGCTGTTGGGAGATGGTCTCGCTTGACGCCGTGCTCGCGCTGCAGAGATCGTCGACCAGTGCAGCAAAGCCGCTTTGCATCTGCTGCATGGCGCCAACCGACTGCTCCAGCATCGCCGACATGCCTTGGAACTGCTGTCCGAACGTACCCTCAAGCTTCGCCATGAAGGCAACCATCACGTCCTGCAGCATCGTCCCTACCATTTTCGACTGGTCGCCGCTTGCAGCGGAGACGGATTCGGCAATCTTGTCCAACGGCGCCCGGAAGCTCGTCTCGATACTCTGGCTGATCTGATTTGCCATCTGAGTGCCGGACTCCTTGTAGCTGCCTGTGAGGGTTTCCGCCAGCTTCAAGCTTTCACGTACCTGGGTTTCAACCAGGTTCTGCAACATCTCGCGCAGATCGGTCACAAGGCTGTCCTTGAGCATCCGGGTTTGCACTGAGCTTTCCTGATTCGTCCTGACCAGCTCTGCCAAATATTCTTCCCCGACCCCGGCATTGAAAAGGTGATCGATCGCCTCGGTGAGCTTTTCCAGGCGCTCATAGCAGATGCGTAGCCACTTTTTCTCCAAATGCGTCACGACCATGGCGCACACGATCGCGGCAAGAGATCCAATAAAGGCATACAGCACGTCCTGAATCAGCCCGCTCACGCTTTGCTGGACTTTCTCTGGCGCACCCGGATCAAAACTGTACAAGCCCAGCATCAAACCGAGGAAGGTGCCGATAATGCCCAGGCCGGTCAGGATGCCCGGCAGGTGACGGAAATACTCCGTACGCAACGGCGTGTCAACCACGCTTTGAGGCGAGAAGTAGTAGGAGGCCGGAGCCGTTGAGCGGCTTCTCGCGACGAGGCGCTCGCCGTCAACTTCGGTGAACTGATCGTGCAGCGTTTCCTGAAATTCGTTCCAATGGTGAGAAAAAGCCGAATTACTGAAAACATCATTAGTCGCACTGCGCCGCTCCGCTGGTGGCAGCTCCCGCACCTTCGTGATTTGAGTCGTCGAGTGTTCGAGCAACTTTGCGAGTTCGCCCGCGGGACGCCGATAGTGCTTAACAAAGTGCCAGAGTAAACAGACAAGAAAAACAATAACGATCGCAGGGGCAAGCAGTTTCGATGGGTCTTGGAAGATGTGGGGCATGGCAAAAATTGATCGGCGACCAGAAGTTTCTTTATTGAATTATAATTTATTGGAATAAACGATACTCTAAGTTAATAGATTTAGCTGAGAACTTTTTGCAACAATATGGACTTAAGGCAGGTTTATTACACGGTCGCGCGAAGCTGCGTGATATGTTTCAAGCTTCTAAAGTTTCCTTCCGTTATCACAACGCCACCTGACCTCAGCCATGCCGATTCAAGCAACCACTTTACAGACGCTTTACGAGAGCGCACTAGACGCTTACGAGAAGCGCATCACGAACGCTAACGCTATCCGGCAGATCAGCAGTCGTACGGGCATATCGGCCACCTCCGCAGGTGACGCAGTGCAGGACCTCAAGCACATGTTGCGGGGCGAGGGATACAAGCGTCGCCTTGCATCGCGGACGACGGAATTTTTCCTTGATGCCATACGCAAGGACTTCGGCGACGCTGGACTGACAAATGCCCTGGCAGCGCTGATGGCGCACATCGAGTACTACGAAGTCGTGTCTGGAACGAATAGCCTGACTGATCGGTCAATCTACGCCCGATTCGACGCATTGCAGACGGCGAAAAAAGGACGGAGCAGCGAAAGGCTTTCCGCGGAAGTGCTGGCGAGAGCGACTCCTGAACATATCTGGCTAGCTGTGCAAGGATTGGTTCATGGGGAGCTGAGCCAGGATCCTTTCGGCGATTCAACCGAGTTCGATCTCGTCACTGAAAATGGACAGCGGTTGCCACCGAAGGCAGTCTTCGGTATCGCACTTGGTATGGCGCTTGGAACTGCGGTCGAGCCAAAGCACTTTTCTGGTGGTGAAGGATCTCCCTGTTTCCGCGCGCTGCGCGTCGCCGGGTACCAGGTCGTCCCCAAGACAGGACCAGACATGGGCCCGGAAACGCAAGACGACGATCGCGAATGGGACGAGGGACGAAAAGTGTTGCGTTCGCACGTTGCAGGCGAACGGTCCCCGAGCCTCGCCAAAGCAAAGAAGGCGCAATACAGGCGCATCCATGGTGTGCTGAAGTGCGAGCAATGTGGACTCGTTCCGTCAGAGCATTACGACACCGAACTAGCCGATTCCTGCATTGAAGTACACCATGCAAAAACACTGATCAGTGAAATGGGGCAGGGACATAAGACACGCCTGGACGACCCCGAATGCTTATGTGCGAACTGCCATAGATTAATCCACCGGCGAATGCGGGAGGGGGCAAGTCCACAATAGGCCTGCCGCACGTTCCCTCCAAAAAAACTACCGCAAATACAAGAAAAAGTATGGTCCTCTATTCAGAACCCCAGCGTGCTACCGCCCTAGGGATCTTTCCCTACTTCACGCAGCCGGATCCGGAATTAAACAGGGATTCTGCCGGACGGGACCCGCTCGGGGTGCTCCCGGTATGGAGCGAAGTCGGTCGTGGCCTCGTTCCATGCCTTGCCTCGCCGGTCCTGCAGGCGAACGGCATCCGGGCCGTGTTGCTGATCCACTGGATTGGCGACCTCCCGCGTTTCCAGAAACTCCTGACGAGCGCCGCCCGTATGCGCGGTTTCTTGCGTCTGATGGAAGGAATCGTCGAGTATTGGCTCAGTGTAAGCGATCGAAGGATCTGCTTCGGCAGCCAGGCGCTCGCGGCTGCCGGTAACGAATTCAAAGTGACGGCCACGAGCGGAAAAACGGTCGCCAACGGCCTGCATCAGTACTACCGTGGCAGCTGCCAGCGTGCCGGTCTGTTCGACAGCGACTGGGCGGTCGAGGGTGCGCTTGGCGCGCTCTTTGAAAAGGTGTGGACCGAGTCAGCAACGAAGGCGCTGGCCCAGGCCCTCGAACCGGTTCTCGAACGGGGGAAACTCGCCGTCGACCTGCTTCTCGCTACCAACCCGCAAATCGACGAGGCGTTCGAGCGCGTTTTCGAAAGCACCGCGATTAGTGCGCACTTGTGCTGCATCCTTGGCGAAGACCGTCACCGTGCGCTGGCGCGGACTTTCGCCGAGTTGCGACGACAAGACCTCAAGCTGCACGAGCGCGCCGAGCGCCTTGCGTCAGACGCGTTGTCCGTCGAGATCGAGCGCATGCATCTATGCGAACCGTTTCTGCTCGTACTGCAAGACACGTTCACGATTTTGCGCGCTTCGCCAGGACTGCCGATCTCGAAGGTCGCGGCTGGCATCCAACATTGCGCGGAATCGATGCGCCAGCGGGCCGCGGCTTTCGTTGACCTCGAAGGCCAGGTACGCTCGCCTCGGATGCGGCCTCTGCAAAAGCTGGCACAGCTGCTAGCCAACCCTGGGCAACCCGCCATGCAGGTCACCATGGAGGCATTCATGTGCGCGCTGGTCGCGTACCACCGGGAGTGCATGGAAGAGCGCGGGCGAGACCCGATGGTCGTGCTGGAGGGCGATGTGGTCGTCCTCCCCGGCGGCGCTGAACGCGATGCCGATTTTGCGCGCGAACGCCTGATCACCGGTCAGCCATGGGACAACGACTATTACCTGAACACTGCGGCCATCATTTGCCGCCAGTTAGACGAGGGCCAGGCATGAGTGACCAGGATCAGAAGCAGGCCGCGGTCATGCGTGACGCATTCCAGTCGGTCGTCGATCGCTTCGAGCCAGACTGCGAACGGCTGGTGCTGTTCACCACCTTCAATTTTGTCCCGCGATTCTTCGAAGCGAACATCCTGCCGTTACTTGTCGGAGACGCAGTGACCGACTTGGCCGGCGTATCGGAAACCCGCCACGCGATTAACGAAGAGCTGAAGAAAACGCGCTGCCTAGTCGTATGCGACCGTTCGACGCGGCCGGAGCCAAAAGGCGAAATGCGTTATGGCCTGCTGTCGGTAGGGCTCCCGCACGGACGCTTCCATCCGAAGCTGATGCTCATGGCCGGCACACTGAAGGAGTCGGGTGCGACCGGCCTGTGGCTGTTCGTTGGCAGCGGTAATCTGTCCCTGTCGGGATGGGCGATAAACCGGGAAATCGTCGGCACCACCCCGGTGGCCTCTCAGCATGCGGAGGAACTCATCCCGCTGCTAAGCTGGATCCTGGCCCAGGCAGAAATCCAGCTCGGCGCCGATGCCGGCGTACGGGAGGAGGGCGATACTCGCGCCATTTTGCAGACGCTTCTGGCACACCTGCGCGAGGGGCAGCACTTGCACCCGGGTTATCCCGGCATGCCGACCCTGCACCTGGCGCTGCCGTTCGCACCACAAGGCGAACTGTTGAGCGCGCTGACGGCTGGCCGCCAGTGGTCCGATGCAACGGTCGTGTCGCCGTTCTGGAGCGATGTGGAAACCCTGGTTGACCGCCTTGGCGTCGAACGCTGCGCGTTCGTACCGTCCCTGACCCGGGACGGAGCCTACGCTTTCCCTGTATCGACCTTGCCCGAACAGGGAGAGTGCCGGTATACGTTCAGCAAGTTCGGCGACGAGCAGTACACGCACGCGAAAGCCTTGCTGTTGCAGGATACGGACGGGCAGGGCGTGCTCTGCATCGGCTCGGCGAACTTCACGGCTGCGGCAATGCGCCGGGCGGTCCCGCCGGGGATGTCCAACGTCGAGGCCGTGCTGCGTTATGAACTGCAGGCGGGGGCGAACCCGTGGCCAGCGTTTGCCTCGCTGGACCGCACCCAGCTCGACGATGCTGCCGGTATGGCGGAAGAGGAACAGCCGCCGCCGCTGCCGCCAATCGATGCGAGTGTCTATTACGATTGGCGCGCAAGAGAGTTCGGCGGCAGGCTGGAGGTGCTCGACAACCGCGCCTGCACGGACATCGTGCTCGAAGTGGCAGGAGCATCGCATGTGTTCGCAGCACAGCCAGGCCTGAGCCAGGCATTGCCCGCGATTGCGCTGCGCTGCATCCGTCCGGTGCGCTCGTTCTCGGTACGATGGCGTACCACGGATGGCACCCAGACCAGTTATTTTGGCCTGGTCACCCAGGTCAACGCCATGGACGATCAGCTCCAGTATGAACCGCGGCCGCGCCTGGACAAGGTACTTGAACTGCTGCGCAGTCTGAACCCCGCCATCGGCGATCCGTCCACGCGCACGCGCGCCGCGCGTGGAAGCGGCGACGGCGGCGGTGATGGCGAGCAGAACGTGGACGATGTTGCCTTCGATTATTTCGGGCTTTTCCACGCCACCTGGAAGCTGCGCGATTACCATCGGCGCCTCGATGCTGCTGGCCGTCCGGCTGCGCCTTTCGATCCCGTTTCTCCTTATGGTGTGACGACGCTGTACCGAGCGATCACGCTGCAGCCCGCGCAAACGCTGGAAGCGCAGATCGGCCGATACATCCATCTCGCCGAGGTGGCCACGCTGATCGATGAATTCGGACGCGCCGGGATCCAACCGCCGGACGGTTCGCCATGCCTCGATATCAACGGTGAAATGGCTGCCCTGATCGAGCCTATCCAGGAGGCGCTGAACCGCTCGGAAACCTTCAAAAGCGTGTTCGGCGGCGGAGCCCGGCGCCAGGTCGAAGCCTTTCTCGACTGGTTCCACAGCGAGATGAAACAGGAGGGACAAGCACATGCTTGAGAACGTGATTCCGGAAAATTTGACGGCCCGGATGGTGCGCTCATACATCGACTTCGACGGTCACGAAGCAACCGACAGCGATGATAATCCCAGCATCCAGGCGGCATTGCAGAGCGAAGGGGTAGCCGGCTTGTGGGCGCTGCTGCAAATGAACGGGTATGCCTACCTGGCCGACGAAGTCGGCATGGGCAAGACCCGGCAGGCGATGGGCGTTATCGCGACGCAGGTCCTCAGGAAGGCTGACTCCCGGATCGCGATCGTCTGCTCGAGCGCAGCCTTGCAGCGCCAGTGGCAGACGGAATGGTCCCAGTTTCTGAGCAAATGCTACAGCTTGCTTGATGACAGGCTGCTCGGCGCCGCGGACGCGGTCCAGTTGCAGGAGCTGCGGCTGCACCGGAACCTGCGTGAGTTTGCAGCCGCGCTGAAGGAAGACGACACACGCATCCATCTGTTGCGCTATTCGTCGTTCAGCCGTCCGCTGTCGCTCGACAAGGCTAATCCGAAGCGTATGCTCGCCGATTACGCCAAGACTGTCGGGGTGACGGATATCGAGTATCTCAACGTAGCGGAGCAGCAAATCGCGGAGCGTTTCGCCGCCCAGCCGAAAGGGTGGGTCGATGAGATGCGCCACGCGCTGGCGGAGCAGTACTGCGAGCGCGTCGCAGCGCTGCTGACAGACGGTCGCACCGGCGCCGATACCGGCGTTGACAACGGCGATCCGGTCTCGCCGCTGGATCTGCTCATTTGCGACGAAGCGCAGTACCTGCGCCATGTCGGCAACTGGCAGAACCGGCACCTCAAGCGCATTTTTCATCGTAATGCACGCAAGTGGCTGTTTCTCAGCGCAACCCCGCTCCACTCGGGGGCGGGAGATATCGGCAGCCTCGATAACTACCTGAGCCAGCAGCCTGTGAAGACAGCGATGGACAGTCTCCCCATGATGCAGGGTGCTCAGGACGAGCAGGCGAAGGGGCGTCCCAAATGGGATGTCGTGCAACTGCTCAATTCCATGATGATTCGTCGCACGCGCACCTATGCGGACCGGAACCGGCAACGCTACGGCAAAGTCGAGTATCGGCAATATGACAGGGTGCGCTATTCGGGTTCGGACGACCCGTTCATGGCGATGACGATGGCGCTTGTGCAGAAGCGGCTGGTTGGCGCCCTGGCCGGTCAGCAGAACCGGTTTCGGCAGGGGGAGTGCGCCTCTTTTGAATCGTTGTCCTCTTCGGTGGGGCGGAGCATCGGCTCGGTGAAAAAGAAGCCGCTACCGGATCCCGAACATCCGGAATTCGAACCAGCCAAGGACCATCCGGTGCAAGACGCGGCGAAACAGGCGCCGGACCGAAACGTCATCGACGAGCTCAATCGCAGCTTTGTACAGGCGATGCCGCCGGCCGCCGGGCATGGGCTGCCACACGCGAAGCTCCACCGCACGGTGAATGAACTCTTCGAACGGAGCCTCGAGTACGGCAGCATCGAAAAAACCTTGGTATTTGTGCGCCGCCTCGACACTGTGGAGGAGATCCGCGACTTGCTGCACGTCCGCTTCCAGCGCCATCTCGACGAACGCATCGAGGAGTGGAAAGCCTTGCTGGGCAGCCCCGAGATCAAAGGCGCAAGCACGGCCTGGGACGGCAGTTTCTGGCACGCGCCCGATGGCGTGGGTGAACAAGCCGAGCCGGAAGAGAACGAGCCGCCCGCCGATGTGGACGACGATGCCGATGATCCACATACAGCACCGGCTACGCACAACCAGGCCTACCGGGAGCAGCCATCGCTCGCCTATTTCGAAGCCCTGAAGCGTTCGGAGGCTGGTGGGCGCAACGGCAAGCTGGTGTCCTTCCGCAGCCGTCTGCACAGCCATACCGACCTGATGGGCAAGCCGATGCGCGGCTTCCTGCATCGCCGACCCGTGCCGCTGCCGGGCGCGCTGGAAGACGGCGACGACGCTGCGTGGGAGCGTAACGGCGAGCGCTGGCGCCGCTTCCTATGTGCGGTGCTCGGTGAGCAGCGCGTGGCGGCCTTGAGCCCGGACAGCTGGCTGCTTGGCGATCCTGCACTCGACACCGACGATGCATTCAAACTGGCAGCGCTCCAGCTGTGCGTGCTGCAGTCGATCCGCCAGACCGACCTGGTGGTCGACTTGTTCATCCTGCACACGCACCTGAACAGCACGCCAGCAGGCGAGACGGAGCTGCCGGACAAGCTGCTCTGGTTCCTCGAGCAGCGTGCCGGCGGCCTCCCGGCGGGCTTGGCGCGCTACTTGGCAAATCAGCGTGCCCGCTTCCGTAACTGGATCGACCACTTCGACCTCATTGTCCTCAAGTGCTTCCAGAACGGTACCGTGTCCAGCTGGGAGACCGTGTGGCGCGAGCGGATCGGGGAGGTATTGCGCCCGCTGGCGCCGGTGATCGGACGCTCCGGACGAGTACACAATCGGCACGCGATTGCGCACTTCAATCTGCCGACGCATCCCAACATCCTCGTCTGCACGGATGTGCTGAAGGAAGGCGTCGACATGCATCTGTTCTGCAGCCGGGTCGTCCATTACGGCGTTGCATGGACGTCCGGCGACCTGGAACAACGTATCGGCCGGGTCGACCGTTTCGGCAGTCTTACCAGCCGCCGCATCGCTGCGCACGGGGTACCGGCGACAGGCGCGCCGCCGTCGCTGAATGTGGTCTTCCCCTATCTGGATGGCACACTGGACAAGCATCAGGTCAACCGCGTTATCCGTGCCAAGATCGCGAGCGACATGCGCATGGACCTTGGCAAACGTAGCGACGAGATTGGCGAGATTTCGATTGAAGCGCTGGGAACCGGAGGCGCGCGGCCAGCGCAGGACGACGCCCCACCAGCGAAGGACGGTATCGTCTTCTTCCCCGAGGAAGTGGCATTCGTACGCCAGGGTGGTGCCGGCCTGGGTTTGCCTGCGGGGATGGTGCGCAAGGGCGCCGCGGACCAGGTGCGGGCGCCTTCGCCGGCGTCCGAGCATGCGGCACAAAGCCTGCTGCCGCTGCCTGCATGCGGCGCAATGGTCGTGCGCCGCGTCGTCAACAAGGGACACGAGCTCCTGCGGCTGGCCACCAGAGGCGTGGCGTATCCTGGCACACTGTGGACTGAGGAGTTTGTCATCGCGCGCGGCGACATTCCCCATCCATCCTTGCTGGGCGTGCTGGCCGTCGGCGGTCCTCACGCCGTCAAGCAAGCGCCAGGCACCGATTTCGTCTTCGATTCCTTGCGCAATACCTGCACGTGGCGTGGCGGCTCCGCGCCTGTTCTGCTCGAGGCGATCGGCACCGGGTTCTGGCTTTTGCGCTGCTGCGTGTACCCGAGCAGCTCCTCAACTAGTGCGAACCGGGGCGCTGCGGGGCCATCGATTGCGGAGCGCAATCGTCACCGCACAGCCGGTTACCTGATGGAGGCGGACGGCGCCGTGTGGTTCGGCGCAGTGGTGCAGCGCTCGCGCGGCGCCGAGCTGCCGGCACTGAGTTATATGGCGGCCCGTGTGCACCGCGTTGCACATAACCTTCGCCAGCCTGGCATGGCTGCGGATGCGAACGGATACCGGGCGCGCTCCGCGTTCCCGACCGGCCTCGCACTAACCTGGACGAATACGATGAAACAATCTGATGTGGTGGCATGCGGCCAGGCCTTGACTGGCGTGCAGGCATGGTTTGAAGACGCTTTCGAGTCGGTGGTGTCGGCCTTGTACGATGGTGCACTGCCCGAGGACAGGGCGCTGGTCACGCAACCCATGGTCCTGCTGCCCAACGGGATGCTGCACCTGGAGACCGCAGGGGCGGAGCGCTTCCGCCTCCAGGCAGGGCTGGACCTTGCAGGCGGAAGCGCGGAGCCGTTCGATGGCCCGAAAATGTGGTGGGAAATCGTCGCTACCCCGCATTCTCAGGGCAAGGTGCCGGAGTTGCCCATGTCTGAGCTTAACGAATTGCCGCACGCCGACCCGACGTGCTGGGATGGCGATGAGCGCGACAACTGTGCTGCATACACCTCAACTGATCAGCGCGATTACCGATACGCGGCGCTCTATCATTCGCCGCAGGACTGGGAACGTGTGCGCAAGAACGTGATCGCAGCGCTGGAGGCCGTGCGAACAAAGATGCGCGGGTTGGAAAACTTCCAGCGCAAGGGTAGTCGCGAGCTGCTCCTGAACCCATTCGGGCAAGCAGTAGCATTTACAGTCCAGCAACGCGCTGTTGGGTAATCACACCAGTTCCGTTATGATTCGGGATACATTCCCGTGAGAAAATAATGTCCAAGAAGAGCCTCTCCGAGCGCGACATCTGCACCCAATTCATTACTCCTGCAGTGCAGCGCGCCGGCTGGGACTTTTCGACGCAGGTACGGGAAGAGGTGACCTTCACCGCCGGCCGCATCACCGTCCGCGGCAAGCTGCACAGCCGAGGTGCCAAAAAACGCGCTGACTACCTTCTGTACTTCAAACCGAATCTGCCCATCGCCGTCATCGAAGCCAAGGACAACGCACACGGACTCGGCGACGGCATGCAGCAAGGCCTGGGCTACGCCGAAACGCTCGACCTGCCGTTCGTCTTCAGCAGCAATGGAGATGGCTTCCTCTTCCACGACCGCACCGGCCAGTCGCTCCAGGTTGAAACGACGCTCACCCTCGAGCAATTTCCGACGCCGGAGGAGCTCTGGCAGCGCTACTGCGTATGGAAGGGGCTCATCACCGCGGAGAGCCGCGAAACGGCCGCGACACCCTACCACGACGACGGCCGGGGCAGGACGCCGCGCTATTACCAGGTCAATGCCATTAACCGCACCATCGAGGCGATCGCGCGCGGGCAGCAACGCATCCTGCTGGTGATGGCAACGGGCACGGGCAAGACGTACACCGCTTTCCAGATCATCTGGCGGCTGTGGCAGTCGAAGACGAAGAAACGCATCCTCTTCCTGGCCGACCGGAATATCCTCGTTGACCAGACCCGCACCAACGATTTCAAGCCGTTCGGTCCGGCGATGACCAAGATCGGCAAGCGGCAGATCGACAAGCACTTCGAGATCTACCTGTCGCTCTACCAAGCCGTCACTGGGACCGACGAAGAAAAGAACATTTACAAGCAGTTCTCGCCGGATTTCTTCGACCTGATCGTGATCGACGAGTGCCACCGGGGCAGCGCCGCGGAAGATTCCGCATGGCGTGAAATCCTCAGCTATTTCTCTAGCGCGACGCATGTCGGCCTCACCGCGACGCCCAAGGAAACCAAGGAAGTATCCAACATCAATTACTTCGGCGAGCCGGTCTATACCTATTCGCTGAAGCAGGGCATCGACGATGGCTTCTTGGCGCCGTACAAGGTCATTCGCATCGACATTGACCGCGACCTGCAAGGCTGGCGCCCTGCTAAGGGGCAGGCCGACAAGCACGGCAACCTGATCGAAGACCGTATCTACAACCAGAAAGACTTCGACCGCACCCTGGTACTGGAAAAGCGCACCGAGCTGGTCGCGAGGAAGATCACGGAATTCCTCACCAGCACCGATCCCTGGGCCAAGACCATCGTGTTTTGCGAGGACATCGACCACGCCGAGCGCATGCGCCAGGCGCTGGTTAACCTCAATCCGGAGCGCGTCAAGGAAAACCGCAAATACGTCATGCGCATCACCGGCGACGAGATGGAGGGCAAGGCCGAGCTCGACAACTTCATCGATCCGGAGAGCCGCTACCCGGTCATCGCCACGACCAGCAAGCTGATGACGACCGGCGTCGACGCCCAGACCTGCAAACTCGTCGTGCTCGACCAGCGCATCCAGTCGATGACCGAGTTTAAGCAGATCATTGGCCGCGGCACCCGCATCAACGAGGAATTCGGCAAGTTCTGGTTCTCGATTATGGACTTCAAGAAGGCCACCGAACTTTTCGCCGATGGAGACTTCGATGGGCCGCCGGAACAGGTCTATGAACCCAAGGGTGACGAGACGCCGGTGCCGCCCGACGAGGAAGCCCCGCCGGACGAAGCGGGACCGGCCGGACCGGATGGCCAGCCAGAGCCGCCGCTGCCGCCGGATGTCGGCGGCGAAAAGCGCGTCAAATATGTCCTGGGCGGCGAAGTCACGGTGTATGTAATTGCTGAGCGCGTCCAGTACTACGGCCCCGACGGCAAGCTGATCACCGAATCCCTCAAGGACTATACCCGCCGTGCGGTACGCAAGGAATACGCTTCGCTCGACGCCTTCCTGCGCCGCTGGAGTGGCGCCGATCGCAAGAAAGCCGTCATCGAAGAACTGGAGTCGCACGGCATCATTCTCGACGCCCTCGCCGACGAAGTCGCCAAGACACAGGGGCGTGAGTTCGACCCGTTCGACCTCGTGTGTCACGTCGCCTTCGACCGTCCCGCGCTGACGCGCAAGGAACGGGCCGAACAGGTCAAAAAACGCGACGCCTTTGCCAAGTACGGCGACAAGGCGAGGGCGGTGCTGGAGGCCCTGGTCGAGAAATATGCGGATGCCGGCATCGAGACGATCGAGGACATCAAGGTGTTGACGCTCGATCCCTTCAGCCGCCTGGGCACGGCGCCCGAACTGATCCAGTCTTTCGGCGGCAAACCCGCCTACCTGTCCGCCATTCAGGAGCTGGAAGCACAGTTGTATGGATGATCGGGAAACACAGTCTTCACCAAACATAACGGAAGAGCAGTTCGCAGCATTTTTGGAAAGGAACGGCCAGTTCCATCAACGGGTGGTCGAACACCTCGCTCGACTGGCGCCATATCCGGAGCAACGCCTCGACCTCGCCCTTAGGTCGGCGATGCTCTCAATCGAGCATGGCGCTGCAGCCTTCGTCCTCGTTTCAGGCGGACTGCATGCCGCCGGCTATACGCTGTTGCGTACCCAGCTCGAAACCCTGGTCCGCGGCGTCTGGCTCATGTACGCCGCCGGCGACACATGGATCGAAAAGCTCAGCCGGCCTCTTACCGCGGAAACAGCAGAGGCGGCAAAAGATGCGCTGATGCTCGACAAAATGCTGAAAGCGCTGCGCTGTTCCGAAACCGCACCCGGCGCTTTGCTCGACCAGCTTGAAGCCTGCAAGGACGTGATGTGGAAGGCGCTCAACAGCTATAATCACGGCGGTTTTCATCCACTGGCGCGTTTGCAGACAGGTTATCCCCCACAGCTTTCCTACGACGTGTTGCGCAACTCGAATGCCATGGTGGCGCTCGCTTCGCAACTCGGCGCGATCGTCTCCGGCGACCCGCACAACATGGTCCCGGTTCGCAGTCTGCACGCTGAGTTTGCAGACTGCCTCCCCATCATCAATCTATAGATTCGAGCACCTGCTTTATGTCGATTAGCACCACCATCAAATCCATCCAGGACATCATGCGCAAGGACACCGGCGTCGATGGCGACGCCCAGCGCATCGGCCAGCTGGTGTGGATGTTCTTCCTCAAGATTTACGACGACAAGGAAACCGAGTACGAGCTGTTCGACGACCACTACAAGTCGCCGATCCCCGAGCACCTGCGCTGGCGGAACTGGGCGGCCGACGCCGAGGGCATGACGGGCGACGAGCTGCTCGACTTTGTCAACATTCAGCTGTTCCCCACGCTGAAGAGCCTGCAGGTTAAAGGTGACGACAAGCGCGGCTTCGTGATTCGCGGCGTCTTCGAGGACGCCTATAACTACATGAAGTCCGGCCACCTGATGCGGCAGGTCATCAACAAGATCGTCGGTGGCATCGACTTCAACAAGGCGCAGGACCGCCACCTGTTCGGCGACCTGTACGAGCAGATCCTGCGCGACCTGCAGAACGCCGGCAACGCGGGTGAGTACTACACGCCGCGTCCGGTGACGCAGTTCATGGTCGACATGACCGCGCCGCAGCTCGGCGAGAAGATCATGGACCCGGCGTGCGGCACCGGCGGTTTTCTCACCTGCGCCATCGAATACGTGCGCAAGCAGCACGTCAAGACCGTCGAGCAGGAGCAACTGCTGCAGCAATCGATCTTCGGCGTGGAGAAGAAGCCGCTACCGCACTTGCTTTGCACCACCAACATGATCCTGCACGGGATCGACGTGCCGACCAATGTGCGGCATGACAACACGCTCGCGCGTCCGCTGCGCGACCACACACAGCGTGACCGTGTTGATGTCATTCTCACCAATCCCCCTTTCGGCGGTATGGAAGAAGATGGCGTCGAGAACAATTTTCCCGCCAGCTTCCGAACACGCGAAACGGCCGACCTGTTTCTCGTCTTTATTATGCACCTGCTTAAGGACGGCGGCCGTGCTGCAGTCGTGCTGCCCGATGGTACATTGTTCGGTGAAGGCATTAAGACGCGTATTAAGGAACAACTGCTTGACACGTGTAACCTGCACACCGTTGTTCGCTTGCCCAACGGCGTCTTCAACCCGTATACCGGCATCAAGACCAACCTGCTGTTCTTCACCAAGGGCACGCCCACGCAAGAGGTCTGGTTCTACGAACATCCTTATCCAGCTGGCGCCAAGAACTATTCCAAAACCAAGCCGATGCGCATCGAGGAATTTACCGGAGAGAAGGCGTGGTGGCACGAGCGCGTTGAAAACGAGCTCGCTTGGAAAGTCAGTGCAGACGACATCAAGGCGCGCAACTACAACCTTGACATCAAGAATCCACACAGTCCCGACCAAGTGAGTCACGATCCTGATGTGCTGATCATGGAGTACCGCGAAGTACAGTCGAACATCGAGCGATTGAAAACCCATCTGATGGGAATGCTGGCGGAAAGTTTCAAATGAGCAGCACTACCGTGAAAGATGGGATTGAAATTCTTGCGTCTGCAAAGGATATTGCAGCGCTGAGACGTGTGCTGATTGCGGTCGTAGCCGGTCGCTATTTGACTCCATCCGTATCTCGCGAAACGGTTGTGGAGGAGCGCTCAACGTCTGCGCTCTCCATTCTGCTGTCACAGCTCAACACAGCACCTTTGGCAACTGTCGCTTCAATCACTAAGGGGAAAACCGGTATTAAGGATGCCCCTCCCGGAACGTTCCCTTTGGTGGTTACCGCCGAAGCACGCGGAAATACTGATCATTTCGATGTCGAAGGGCCAGGTGTGATGATCCCGATGGTGTCCTCAACCGGGCATGGAGATGCAAGTCTAAAGCGCATTCATTACCAAGATGGGCAATATGCGGTCGGCAGTATCCTCGCCGTTGTCCAGCCAAAAAATGCGACATTATTCTCGGCTCGCTACCTGCACGCCTATCTTTCCGCGTTCAAGGACGAGTTACTCGTCAGTCGCATGGTTGGGACGGCAAACGTCAGTTTGACCGTGGCGAAACTTGGGGGCGTTCCCGTACCTTTGCTGCCCATCGAAGGGCAACGCAAAATTGACGAGCTGATGGTTCACTGCGATCGATTAGAAGCAGGGCAGGCTGAGGTCGAGCGAGCGCACGCACAGCTCGTCGTCGCTTTGCTGAAAACGCTCACTGACAGCACAGACGCCGCTGACCTCGCTGCTAATTGGGATCGTCTCGCCGCACATTTCGGCACTCTCTTCATCACCGAGTCCAGTCTGGACGCCCTAAAGCAGGCTGTCGTCCAACTGGCTGTTACGGGCAAGCTAGTGACGCAAGACTGCAACGATGAGTCAGCGGGCGAACTACTGGCGCGCATTGCAGAGTTACGCGCCGAAAGCTTGGCTAAGGGTTACCCAAACGTCGATGAAGCGGCGAACCAAATAAGAAAGCAGGAAAAGCAGTCTTGCCCGAACGGCTTAGCAGAACTCCCGAGCGGTTGGAGCTGGGCAACCTTAATGCAATGCGCGGAACTTGTTATTGACTGTCACAACAAAACCGCTCCGTACTCTTCAAACGGTATTCCGCTGCTACGCACGACGAACATTCGTCATGGTTCGTTAAATCTGCGGGACCCTAAATTTGTTGATCCGGACATTTACGAGCGGTGGAGCGCACGATGCAAACCACGCCCCGGAGACATTCTTATTACGCGTGAGGCCCCAATGGGTGAAGCGTGCATCATTCCTGAAGGAATGACAGTCTGTATGGGGCAAAGAATGATGCTGGTTCGTCTCGTGGAGGGGACATTCAATTCTCGCTTTTTCCTCTATACGTTGCTAGCCCCCGATATGATGGATCGCGTTCAAGATAAGCCGGTCGGAGCTACGGTCGAACACTTGCGAGTGGGTGGCGTCGAAACGATGTTGGTTCCTGTTCCTCCTCTCGCGGAACAACATCGCATAGTTATGAAAGTCGATGAACTCATGGCGATTTGCGACAGCCTTAAAGCTGCCGTCGCCGATGCGCGCCAGCGTCACGGACCGCTAGCCTCAACCTTAGTCAACTCGGCACTCAAAGCTGCGTGAGCATATTGTCATGGCCATCCGAACCGCACTCTCGAAAGTATCCACTCAGCCTCAAGCCTTAGTGGAAGCCCAACTTCCAAGTGAGAAGCTTCTCGAAGACATGATCGTCGCCGCGCCCAACGTGCTCTCGGACGAGTGGATGCTGATCGGCCGCCAGGAAAGCACGGGCGCCGGCGGCATCATCGATTTGCTCGCCGCGGCGCCCGACGGTTCGCTAGTGCTTATCGAACTCAACCGCGACCGCACGCCGCGGGACGTCGTCGCCCAGGCCCTCGACTACGCGAGCTGGGTGGAAAAGCTTAAGCCGGAGGACATCGCTGCCATCTACAGCCGTTTCGCTCCTGGCAAGAACTTCGCCGCCGAATTCCAGAAGGCTCTCGGCTTGCTGCTCGACGAGGACCTGCTGAACCAGAGTCACTAGATCGTTATCGTCTCGTCCTCGCTCGACCCTAGCACGGAACGTATCGTGGCCTACCTGGCCGACCGCGACATTCCGATCAATGTGCTGTGCTTCCAGATATTCAGCAACGGCAGTGAGCAATTCCTGAGCCGCGCTTGGCTGCTCGGTCCCGTCCACACGCAGACCACGGTCCGTCCCGCAGGCCCAAACGATCCATGGAACGGCGAGTTCTACCACTCCTTCGGTCATGGCGCCGAGCGCTCGTGGGAGGAGGCGGTTCAGTATGGCTTCATCTGCGCGGGTGGCGGTCGTTGGTACAGCAATACCTTGCAGCTACTTGCTCCGGGTGATCGGATCTGGGCCAAGGTGCCGGGTTCCGGCTTTGTCGGCGTCGGCCTCGTCAAAGGGGCGGTACAGGCAGCGCGGGACTTCGCCGTGGCCACCGCATCAGGCGACCGGCCTTTCCTGGAGGTGGCGAAAGCGAAGTACCACCGCGAGTTTGTGGACGGCCTGGATCGTTGCGAATACTTCGTTCCCGTGCAATGGCTGAAGACGGTTCCGGTCGCGCAGGCGAACCAGGAGGTCGCATGTTCGGCAACCAGAATTTCGTCTGCAAGCCGACTACGCCGAAGTGGCATACCACTGTCGAGAGACTGAAGGAACGATTTCCGGAGTTTCTTGCGAATCAGTAAGCTCGGCGGCCAACTGCGCGAAAGCATCCGCACAGATTGAAGGTCTATGCTCAGGCTGCGCCAGCGCGCCCGATCGGTGGAGGCGCGCTGACTGTGACACTCACGTGTGTGAATGCTGAACGTTGATCATCGGTCCGCGTCGGCACTCGCGAAGCGCAGCTCCACACGTCGGTTGCGGTCGTCGGCAGGGGAGAGGCCGGCGAGGGGCCGCGAGTCGCCGTAGCCTGCGACCACCACGCGCTTGGCTGCCTCCAGGCCGCTTTGCCCGATCAGCAGCCGCCGCGCCTCGCGGGCGCGCGCCGCCGACAGGGTGAAGTTGTCATCGTAGACCGTGCAGAACTCGCGGATGTCCGTCACCGGCGACTTGACGGGATGATTGTCGGTGTGGCCTTCGACGAAGATCTGGCCGCCGTGCACCTGCAGCAGGTAGGCGGCGATCCTGTCCTCGACCTGCGCGAAGGCTGCCCGTGCTTTGGGTTCGATACACGCGCTCCCGCTTTTGAACACGCCCTCGCGCAGAGTCACCTTGCCAGCTGCGGCGTCGATGGCGACGAAGCTCGATGCTCCTTGGCGGTCGAATGCCGTCTTCATCTGTTCCAGGACGCTGGCGGTCTGCTTGCGCTGGGCCTCGGCACCTTGCGCCATCGCGGCGCGATGGCTGCGCTCGGCGGCCTGCTTCTGGACGACTGACACGACCAGCATCAGCATCACCACGGCAACCACGCCCGACATCAGGTCCGCGATGACGATCCACTCGCTCGGTTTATCCTTCATTGCGCTTCCTGCTCGCTAACTGCCGTGGCCGTTGCGGGTTCGCGTTGTCGGACCAGTGCAAGTTCGGCGATTGCCGAGCTCAGGGTGCCGATCGAGGCGAGCATGCGGGAATTTTCGTCGGACTGTTTCTGCTGCCGTTCGTCGCTGGCAGCCTGCGTCGCGTGTTGCCGCGTTACCGCGTCAGCAAGCGTACGGATGTTTTCCGCAATCGGTACCGCTGGTGCTAGAGTGCGTTCGACCAGTTCCAATTGCGCTACGAGCGTTGCCATTGATGTGGCAACACCATTCACTGCCTCAAGCGTTTGCTTGTCCTGCTCTGTGCGCTGCGCGAACTGCCTGTCGAGGCTCATCATGCGAGCGCTTGCCGTGGAGATCGACGTCAAGCCGACTTCCACCTGCTTTTGCATCTCTTTCATGAAGTCGCTCATTTGCGAGATGTTCGTCATCAGCGCATCCCCGGAGGCGGTGAACGTGGCTCTTGCTTTTTCTTGGTTCAGCGCAGCTTCGTCACTAGCCTTCTGAAGCTGGGTAATGGTTTCCGTCACACCACCGGAGAGCGTGTGAATCGCTGCTTGAATACCGTCCGTTGCGGCCTTCAGGTTGGTGGACATCTGCTCCATGTTGTTCGCGAACGTGGTCCCCATTGTGCCAATGGTCTCACCGAGATCGGCTTTTACGTCGCCAAGCACGCTCGTCATCGCTTCACGGAATTCGCCGACTGCACTGCTCAGATGGGTGCTGGCCTTGCCCGCGGCCTTGGCTGCGAGAGCCATGTCGCCTGCAGCCTGCGCCATGTTCTGGATGTTATCGCGCACATTGTGCGAAAACTCTTCCATGGCGATTCGGCTTGCTGCCGAATGGTCGGCGACCGTTGCCAGGCGATCGACTGTGTCCGCTCCATGTTGGGCAATGGTATCGAGGCGGGCGAGCAGCGCGCCGTCGCGCGTTACTGCCTGATCCGCCTGTGAACAAAGTTGTTTAAGGACCTGCAGCTGCAGACCGCTCTGTTCGAGCTGCTGCTCAGCAAGGCGTCGTTGGCGTTCGCTCTGCTGCTTCAGTGCAGTCAGTTGTTCCGCATGGCGCCGGTCGGCCTGCTCCAGGGCGCCTTGGTGGCTTTCCTGCATGCTTTCGCGGTGCTGGCTGATTGCCCCGATCAGCTCATTACGTTCCAGAGTGCGCTGCTCGCGTTCCTGCTCGGATGCTCGTGCGGCGAGGGACTGTACTTTGCTTGCGGCCCATGCATGGCGGCGTTCCTCATAGGGTTTGAGCGTGAACCAGACTTTGAGGGCGAGGAAAGCGAGGATGCCCCAGGTCGAGGTTTTGAACTTCGAACCGAGCGAATCCATGATCGGCGTGAGATTGGCGAGAGCGTCGGCACCGGGTCCGAGGGCGCCAGCGGCCTCGGTCAGGGCCAGGCCGAGGCCGATGAAAGTGCCGAGCAGGCCAAACACGAGCAGCAGGCTTGGCAGGATATCGGCCCAGCGTTCAGATGGTGTCGCAACCGCGCTCGCCACCTCATCGACCGAGGTGGTGGCGGTTGGACCGGCGCCTGTTTGCTCGAGGGAGGCGAGATTGCGCTCCCATCGTTCGCTGTTCGCCGTGCGTCCGACCGCGCGCGGTACCAGGACGAGGGCGAGGGCGAAGGAGCCTGCGAATCCAAGCTGGAGGGCGGAATGGATACTGCCGTCAGCCGATGGAAGGAAGAAATTCAGGAGCAGGTTATCCATTGCACTCAACCTCAAGCGCTTCGCCTCGTTTGATGCTGTCGGCGCGGAAGATGTTGGCGAAATCGGCGATCAGCGCCTGTTGGTGCTCTGAGAGGTCTTTCCAGCGCAGGCCTTTCTGCGCGCAGTCCATCAGGAGCGTACCGACTTCACCGCCGAGGTCGATCAGGAAATCCTGGTCGTTGCCACGTAGTTCCGCCTCGTCCTTTTCGAGCAACTGCAGGAAGCCTTCAGTTGCAGAGACGTAGTGTTCGCGCTCGACATTCCGTGCCAACAGGTCGTCATTGGCTGCGATGGCGGCCGGCAGGCTCGTCGTCAGCTCATCCAACGTTGCCTGTTCCTCTGTGCTGAGCGGGGAGACTAGCGCTTCCAGCTTCAGGCGCGATAGCTTCGCCTTGGCTGCCGAGAGGGTTGCCGATGTGCGTTTCCACTGGCGTTCGTCGTCAGTCAGCGCTAGCTGCCACATCTTGCTCATTTCTTCGAACACGAAGGGGAGCAGTTTCTTTCCGTAGCGCGAGACGACGATACCGTCCAGGCGAGCAGTCTCATCTTCGCTCATTTCGGGCTTGTCCGACAACAGTGTCGCGCCCAGCTGTACGACGAAGATGTCGTCGGCTGTAATCTCGTCGGTCGACTGCGCAGTGACAAGCTTGTCCTCGATCGGACGGATCAGCTTCTGCGTGGCGCGCAGGCGCAGGTAGTGCTCGAAACTCGTGAAATTCCCATCCTCGATCAGGTTGGCGATACCGGTTTTTACGATGGCGAGTTCGTTGATCATCGCCGCGAGGTCGAACGCAGTTTTTTGCTCTGCGGTCTCGGTATATGCACGGGCTGCGGTGAAGGCTTCCTGATGCTCGCGCGCCTTCATCTCCTCGGCGGCGTTGAACTTCTCGTGGAGTCGTTTGGACACATCAATCACCCAGCGCATCGCGTGCTCAAGCTTCTTCAGCACAGGGCTGTTTTCCAATGCCAGCAGGGCGTTGATTGCCTTGTCCACTGCGAGAATGGCCTTGCTCAGCCACGGGAAGGGAATGGCGACCGTTGCAGCAGCTGCTTTCAAGTAGGGACTTAGCTTCTGCAAGTACGGCTTAACTTTGGCATAGGTTTCCTTGACCGTTCCAATGAAAGCCTCGCCTTTTGTGGCCAGCACTTCGACAACCTTGCGCACGACATTGACCGCACCCTGTACTACACTGCCGACCACACTACCAACGGCAGAAATGAAACCACTGAACCATCCCATTGCTTTTTCCTTTTCGTTTTTTTGTTAGTTCACGCCGAGCAGGCGTCGCACTGCCGTGGTGTCGTTTGCCGGTCTAACGCCAAGCGTCGAACTGACTTCTTCCATTGCACGTGACACTTCAGCGATCGCTTCGTCCAGATGGCACCGAGCCAATGCTGCGTCGCTGCCGTCCTCCTCCGCTGCGAGCAGGGCCTTTGGCAGCGCTAGGCGCATACAGGTGCGCAGTTCACGTCCAGAGAGTCCGTCCGTCGCCTCCGCGCAGTGAGTGAGCAGGGGTTCGCGCGGTCCCGCCAGCGGAATCGATGTGACCATCAGACGGTCCCAGAGGCGGCGGCGCGCGGCGTAGTCGGGCAGGTCGAAACGGATGTGATAGGCAATCCTGCTACGAAAGGCGCTGTCGTAGTTGCGTTCGAAATTGGTGGCGAATATCACGATGCCGTCGAACTTCTCGAGCTCGATCAGCAGGGTGGAGCGCATCGCATTAACCTCGTTATCGACCCCTTGCGTGACCGAGGACAGCCGCTTGCCGAGTAAGGTGTCGGCTTCGTCAAAAAACAAGACTGCCTGTTCTTCCCGAGCTGTGTGGAACGCGGCCTGGATATTCTTTGCGGTCTCGCCCAGGAATTTGCTTTCCATTTCTGCGATTCCCACCGGGAGAAACTTCAGACCAAGCTGGCCAGCGACGGCTTCCGCTGCCAGGGTCTTCCCAGTACCGGGAGGGCCGTAAAAATTAATGACGGTGCACAGCCCCATTGGGTCGACCGAGGCGAAATCCCAGTCAACGTAGATCGTGCGACGAAATCGCAGCCGAGCCAGGCATTCTTTTAATTGCAGGGCAGTATATGCAGACAGGATGACGTCCTTGTCCAGCCGGTACCGCGGGGTTTGAGTTGGAAGTGCTGCCATGGTCGTCCTTTCGCTTTAATGTACAGCTGTCCCAATTCAACGAACGTGCGACCGCCTATTTTGATTATTTTATCAAGACGGTCATTTCCTTGGTGAAATAATATCAGAGGTGTTGTAATCTTGTGGATAGTAGGCGAGGCGTTTCCGAACTAGCGTTGAGACAAAAATTCTGCCCGTCTCGTGGCAAACTGTAGTGTCTCGAGTGGTCTTGCGCTGTCGACGGGTTTTGGCTGAGGCGGTACGTCCATTCCAGACGTAAAGCGGCTTCGCGAAGACAACTTGAGCGAGGTCATGTTGTATACCGCTGATCAGCAGCGAGGTTTCGAGAGGGTCGGACAATTAGTGCTCACTGGCGAAGCAGTTTTTGGCGCACTAGCGTTAACGGAAATGTGCATTATGTCAGCGGCCATAGTGTGGATCGGGACGACCGGGCCAGCTTCGGCAACGGACCAAACGAAGCGTTGCTACGCCAGGCGCGTGCCCACTCTGGAGCAACGGCCCGGCTGGTGACGCCAAACGCAGAGTGCCCGGTTTGCCAGCAACCGGTTTTTTTCTATCAGAACGCACATGGAAGCCGCGTGTTCTTCGACGAACTCGGGCCGCCATGGCCCAAGCATCCCTGCACATCGGTTACGTCTGATACTCCCGAGCCTGCGACCCTGATCGTGCCGACTTACGAGGATTTGCGTTCGCAAGACCAGTTTGAATTTATCCAGATATGGGCAGGCGATGACGCAGATCTTTCGTTTAAAAAGAAATTTCAGGCAGCGCGATGGGATATTGCCGTTGTCTCAGCGTGTTATTCGAATGGGAACGCGACTGTACTTGTACTTAATGGCGAGGGGGGATATCGATATTTCTTCGCACCTGCCCTACAGACTTTGTCGCTGTCACAAGGGGACCTCATAACGTTGGCGGGCAACCGCATATCGTTTATATCGGGAGCCGACCTGAAACCCGTTGAAATGGGATTAGAGCGAGCGAGCGCCAGGCGCGTCCTTCATCGGGTCGTCGGTATCGATGAATAGCATGTCCCGACTTCCCACCTGCGCCTGCCACCTTGCCCTTGAATTTAAGGGCGCGGTGGCAGCTACAGCCGGACTAGGGAGGAGCCGATAGAATTTTTTGTACAGCCACAGTGATATCGAGACAGGTATTTTGCGTAGTGCCGTAGGTCGTTAGGCGCTGCAAATGAGGTGCGAAGAGAGGCTTGCTGGTTGCGACCCAAGCGCGGTCGCAAACAACGGACGGGATGCCGGGCGCCCGGAATTGAGGTAAGCTCGCGGCTCCTTTTAATCGGGCGGCAGATAAATGATGACGGCACAAGTCAATGAACTGGCTTATCGGGGGGCATGGGGTGAACTGCTCCATCTTCTCGAGCGGCAGCCGGAACAAGTTAATGCAAGCAGCGCGAAGGGCTATACTCCTCTGCACCAGGCTGCGTGGCACGGTGCGGGGCCGCGCGTCCTCGGGAGACTCCTCGCTCTGGGCGCCGATCCGACGGCCCGTACCATCAGCCGTAACCAGTCTCCTGCCGACATCGCGTTCGAAAAACACCCGCTACGAGACGACCTGTATTTTCTTTTGCACGTATCGTCATGCAGTCCTGCGCAACTGCTCCGCAAATTCGCTGCCGACAACGCCCGGCTGTTCGATGCCTACGACGGCAACCAGGCCTTGATCGACCGGGTGATCGAGTGCCTATCCAGCGGCGAAGGACATCACGCGACCGTCGACGTGGAACAACGACTAATGGACGCGCTACGCGCGGTAGCCGGCCCGAGGTTCCTGGTGACGGATGTGACGGTGGTCGAGACGTCGTCATTCGAGATGGAAGCGAGCAGCCGCTTGTGGGGAAACAGGATCATCCCAGCCGTCGTCGACATGTCAGCAAGAGCACACCTGATCCCGCTGACCGAATCGTATGCGGTCATGTCGGATCTCTTCGATCCACCGCCGGCCCAATGGGGCCTGCGGGGCGATCCTTTTCTCTGGCGCGAGATGCGTCAGGCATTGTGCCATGTACCGGTGCCCTCTGAAGACCAGGCTACAGGGCGCGCCCTGCGCGGGTGCTTTGTTGCATTGACCGGGGAAGAGCCGCGGCGCGGCACGGATCTCCGCGTCGAGCGCTTCGCCCGTGGCGGCATGAGTAGCGGCATGGTGTGCGGCGAGGCCTGGGCAGAGCGGTTGTTGCCAACCCTGGAGCAGCGCGCCCGATGGTTGCGCACTGCCTGGGCCGTGCTTCACGGTGCCGCGAATGCGAATGCGAATGCGAATGCGAATGCGAATGCGAATGCGAATGCGAACGACGTCTGATGAATCGTGGTGCGACGCCGACAGGCTGACGAGTTTGGCCGGGGCGTCGATATAGCGCTCCTGGAGGCCGCGATTACCTAGTCGACCAGCAGGCGCATTCTACGACACCCCGCTTTTAAGACAGCGACTTTCGAGAGCTGCGCATGCCCGCCAGCCGCAATCCTATCACCGGTCGCCCTATTTCAGTCACCCCGCCGTCTCGGGCGCATCCTCGGTTTCGTTTGTAGGCGGCGACGCACTCCAACGGTTCTGTGTTCATGAACGCGTTGTCGCAACTCCTTGATAATCCAGTCAGCAATGGCCGTCACACAAGATCGCTCTTCGTAAAGGGAATGGCGAAGCGCATTTCGGACCCTGTGCCGCGCTAACGTGATGACGTCCGCATTGTGCTCCGCATCGGGTGCCGAGTGAACGCTGACATCGCAGCCCCACGCCCCTATAATCAATTCCCTTCCATAAATGTAGCGAACCGCGGCACTCATGATAACCATAGCTCCAAAGAATAGTGCCGCAATGCGGAATGCCCATGCAAGGAACGATCGTCCACTTTCGATAAACGATGGAACCTGCCCATCCCAAAGCATGGATGCTGTTATGAAAACCATGAAGCCGGTACCCGTCCAACAAAATAATTCTGCAACTGGATTAAAAAGCGTTCTAGTCAACCTCGCAGCAATTGCAGCGAAAGCTAATGCCAACGAAGCTTCGTCGTCTACCCCACGTAATACAAGCAGACGATCAGCCTTGCCTGTTGAGGAGATATCGGCAAGCTGTGCACCTCGAAAGCCGCTTACCTCAGAAAAACCAGCCGTATGGAAGGCCATAGCGCCAGACATTGAATAGTTCGGCAGAGCTATAGACACCACAAATCTCCATCACTTTGGTCAAATACGCCAGAATCTGATCGCGCTCTTCAGAATCTGGTGTGTCGAACTTCGCCAAAGTGGTCTTCATCGCTCTGAGGACTGTCGATCGCTGCGGATGCTTGGGCAACTCTGTAATGAGAGCCCGTATGGTCGAATCCACGGCTTGTTGCGCCTTCAGCCTGTCGACTTCGTTCATAGCGCCGGGATAGAAGGTGGCGCTGTCAGGACCGAATTTCCGCTCCGACTGCAAACTGCGTAAGCGCTGTAGAACTTCAGGCGTTACGGTCAGTTTGTAGTCATTGAATCCAGTTGGCCAAACTCGGAAGTTGAGCCCAGAAAGCCCAGCAATCAGAATGAGGGCAAACACCATGACGATGCTGGCGAGCGCTTTGAAAATCAAATTTGCTCCTAGTTATTGGCGTTTATCAGGGCGTCCGTTTCTGGCCCGATAGCAGTCTGCCGGGGCCAGCAGCAGTCGCCTCGCGCGGACAAGCAAGTGTGGACGCGCCTCGTTATTTTACCTACTGCTTACGTTAGTATGGCCAGAAGCTTATACGCACGTTCTTATAGCCTCAGATGAGAAAATCTAACCGATGCCTTAAATAGAGTCGCAAGCCGTCAAGAGGGATTCGAACTAACTTCGCGAAATTTATCCGTTGCAGATAAATTGCGAATTCTCTGCAACTCACCGAGGAATTGCTCTAGGTCTTTCGGCGGGATATCTAGAACGAAAGATAACTTGTTAGCATACCCACCAAAAGAAGTCCCCATTAGAGTCGCCGTATTGTTGTCGCGGATTATGACACGATCATGAATTTCAGATGTCCCCCAATACTTAACGTGAGTTCCCCTTGATTTTACTGCGTCGTTAAATTTCTTAAACACTCGCTTATGCGGGCCGGGAAGAGCAAAAATCTCAAGTTTCTTCAAATCGGCCGGAATAAAATCTACGATGAAATCGATATATTTTTGCTCACTTTTGAAAACTTTATTTTGACCGCTCCACTGAAGGAAGTACGGGTCGGCAATGATCATCCAGTCGTTCGAATAGGATTTTTTGTTAATATACTTGATGTCGCTATCAATCCTGCCCGGCAGGCCCGAGAGCATCTCCAGAACATTGCCGCGATCATTCGTGTATGCGCAGCGAACGGGCTCGTTTCTATGGGCACGAATTTCGTCGCGAAGCGATCGAATCTGGAACTCTATATGGGCGAGATCATTTCCGTAATTTATCGATGTATACTGAGGATCGCGTTCAAGCCGGAAAATTATTCTTTCAATCTCTTCTTGCGGAAGCTCTTCATTACTGAGCTCATTCAGTGCCAGCTCTAATCTTCTTATCCAATAGCGCCTTTTACGTTCCACGTTATCTCCCAATTGTGATTTATTGCAACAGAATGAAATTCCGCCACTAAATGTTTTTACATACAGAGCAACCTTAAATAGTTAATCCTATTATGAACATCTACAAGCCGAGGGGAATTTTGAACCAGTAGTCAGCTTCGGGAAACTCCGAATACCTTGTGCCGGTCAACTCGCATTTATATTCTCGTTGAGAGCGCACCTAATCCTAGCGTAACCAACCGTTGAGCTAAGCATAGCAGTTTTCGAGGCTGGAAAAACCACAGATGATCACAGATAGGAGGAATTGGCCTGCAGCGGACCTCAGCATTTTCTATGCGTCCTTAAATGGAAAAGCGTCAGACGACCGATTCATACTGTGATCGATGTCCTGCAACTGGCGACGCAATCCCTTCGACTGATGACCGATGTAGGTTCGCTTTCGATTACTCGCCATGCGTTCACATGATCTGAGGGCCATGGTGAATGTCTTGAGGCCCTGCCGTGTCAGTGCATACAACTCGGCCACGACATTCAGACGACTGAATGCGCGCGTTGACCCGACGAAGGCGGGTAAGTCGTGTTTCGCCTCTAGAATCCATTTTTCCGGTTGCATAACGTTGAGCACCTACAAGAGAACTCGCTGCACGATGAACGAACGCTTCTACCCGATAACGGAGGTTCGAAACGGCTCAGTGTACGCCTTTGTTGCTCTGACGACAATAATAGGTTTGCTAGGCGCTCTTAGTCGGTTTGGTAGCCATGCTGGCGCAATTTCCTGAAGGCGACGACTTGGAACAGAGCATGAGCCGGCGCGACAACTGCCACGACGACGCGGTCGCCGAGAGCTTTTCCAGTAGCTGAAGCGGGAGTGCGTTGGTCGTCGGATCTACGCCGCTAGCGATGAGGTCGGGCAGGGCATGGTCGACTTTATCGAAATGCTCCAAAATTTGAATCGCCGGCACAGTTATGGCAGTCACATGCCGCTGGCAGGGCAGGGAGACCAATAATTCCGTCGGCTCCCGAGCGGCCAGGGAAGCCGTGGTGATTCATAAAGCCAGTCTCGCAAGCGCCTCAATTGCTATCTCGCTGCGCAGGTGGCCGTAGTGCTTTTCGATCATTGCGACTGATGTGCCGCTGAGCTGAGCGACGGTAAGCAAATCCAGACCGTCGTGTACAAGGTCCGTAATGACGCTGTGGCGCAGGGTATAGGCAGTGGTGCCGGATGGAAGCCCCGCGCTTTGTGCTGCCTCCTTGATCGGCTTCTTCCATGCATCCTTGGTCCACGCCTGCCCGTCGGGACGCGCCAGCAGGGGAGCAGCTGGCGGCCTCTCACTGCTGATCTGTTCGAATAGCCTGGCGGTACTCGGGGGCACCTTGATCTTCCTGTCGGCGCCGCTTTTATCGGTCCCGATTTTAAGTACGTGCAATCGGCGATCGAAGTCCGCTACCGTCAACGCAGCCAGCGCGCCCGGACGGAGCGGCAAGCTCGACAGGCCCCTCAGGAACGCCGCAAGATATTCCGGCGCGTGTTCGATGAAAGCACGCCGCTGCTCGCGGTCCAGATACAAGCCCCTGCGCTTCGTCACGTTCTTGTAGGCTTTCAGGGGCTCGCGCCAGGCGAAGTCGCTGGCGACCATGCGGTCGGCCAATGCTCGATTCAGGGCGGCGCGCAAGGCTGCCATATCGCGATTCACGCTGTCCTTTGAGCGTTCACGCACTTTCCCGGCCTTGTTGGCTTGTACAGGGGAGGCAATCAGGCGGCGCCGAAAGTCGTCCAGGTGCCTAGGAGTTAACTGAGGTAGCGGTACCTTGTGGATCGGATCCGATCGGACCCATCTGCGGTACCTGGCTTCGAGGTCGTCAGCTGCCTTTGCGCCCCTTAGTTCGCGAACTCGATTCACGTACGCGTCGCAGGCCGCCATCACGGTGTAAATCGGCTGGCTGGTATCGACCACGCCGGATTCGCTGCGGGCGAGCCATTCTCGAGCGAGCTCGACTGCGTGGTCAAACCGGCGGTGATCCGGACAGTCCTCGAGCTTGCCCAGGCTGTGCTCGATTTCATTGCCGTTTTCCCCTGCATGACGAAGTGACCAGCTTCCGGTCGTGGTTCCCGACATTTTACGAAACCCGACATGAAAGCCCTTGCTGATCCTCTGCCAATATGGCTCACGCCGTACCTTCAGTCTGGCACGCGCAGTCACGGTATCGATCTTGTGGCCCATCCAACCCTCCGTAGCAGCAATGGTGCCGTTCATAGGAATCCCGTCCGATGAGCCGGTGCCGCAAAAAGTACGGGAAAAGTACGGGAAATCGTAGCAGACATGTGAAGACATCTTCGGACATGGATCATGTTCTGCTATAGGAGGAACGTGTCCAGGGCCGTCCGGCGAAAGCCGGCATCGCTGCATTCACACTGCAGGGGTCGCAAGTTCGAAACTTGCACTTCCCACCAGAATTCAAGAAAAGCCCATCAGCTTCGGTTGATGGGCTTTTTCCATTTCTGGCGCCGATCAACGGTTAGCCGATGTC